>JADMIO011281632.1_pt1 | contig 66146 bp, 56 predicted proteins | sample 8958161 | NCBI WGS metagenome assembly JADMIO01 (sample SAMN16585339, study PRJNA669376) | soil metagenome | isolation source: Crop rotation soil | place: USA: Cullars Rotation, Alabama | collected 2011 | reverse complement strand
GCCGCGACTTCAAGTCACGTGAATTCCAAGCTTCGGATCCCACTGTGCTGGAAAGCCCATCGTCCCCCATCCCGGTCAGGACAATACCCACGGTGGCGGCCCGATAGCTTTGTGCCAGTGAAAGGAACAGGCGCTCGGCGGAGGGGCGTTGCCCCCGAATCGGGGAACCATCTTCGATCGCGATCGTCCCCGCACCAGTCACCGCCAAATGACGGCCCGATGGCGCAATCAGGGCCCTGCCGGGCTCCAGACGGTCACCCGCTTTGGCAACCGCCACCCTGATTTTCACCTCGCTGCTGAGCCAGGAAACCATATGATCGACAAACCCGGCGGTGATATGCTGCACAATGACAATCGGAAAGGCAAAATCTGCGGGGAGTTGGCTGAGAATCTGTCGCAATACAGCCGGCCCACCTGTTGAAGCGGCCATGGCAACAACCTGGATGCGCCGGTTTTGCAACGAAGGTGGCAAAGTCTGCTGGACAGGCGACATGGCAGCACCCGGCCAGCGCGCAACCACTTTCAGATCTGCCACCATGCGCACTGCCGAGACAAGCTGATGTTGAATGGCATCATAATCGCCGCTGGTTAAACCACGCGGTTTTTCAACGATAGTCAGCGCCCCCGCTTCGATGGCCTTAAACGAAATATTGAAATCAGCATCGTGAATGCTGTTGGCAACCACAATAATCCGCGTCGGCGCGTTTTGCATAATCTGGCGTGTGGCTTCCAATCCATCCATGCGCGGCATGCGAATGTCCATTGTGACCACATCCGGCTTTAAACGTGTCACCGAACGGACAGCGTCCATGCCATCTTCGGCCTCGCCGACGACCTGAATATCTTGAAACCCTTTGAGCATTTGCCCCAACACTGTGCGAATCAACAGCGAATCATCCACAATCAAAACCCGAATTTTATGGGGATGCCGGTTTGCGGGAAGAATACTCATGATCGGAAAATACCTGCTAACGCCAGTCCGGGTTAGCAGTCACCCTGAAGGCGCGTTCTCCAGCGCCTGAAGGGTCTCTTAAGTCGGTGTGAAGATGCTTCGCGCCTGAAAAGCGGCGCTCAGCATGACAAGTCAAACTTATCTCAGAAAGACGTTGAAAGATCAATTAAATCAACCCCATTTGCCGCACGGTTTCGAGCAGGACACTCATGGCAAAAACATCTTTTGGAATGTAATCGACCGCGCCGGCATCCAAGCCCATTAATGCTGATTCGGGGTTGTCGCTGGAGGTGAGCATGACAATTGGAATATCGGCTGTTGTCGGGTCGTCTTTGAGCGCCTGGGCTGCTTCAAAGCCGTTCATGCCTGGCATGTGAACATCCATCACAATTAAATCCGGGTGAACTTCATGCGCCTTTTTCAGACCCGTGATTCCGTCCAGAGCACAAATGACCTGCAAGCCGTTCTCCTCCAGCGTAGCGCGCAAACTTTCAGCCTGCGTCACGCTGTCTTCCACGATCAACACAGTTTTAGGGGCAGTCGTTGTCATTCATCATCCTTTGTACAAAGAATCCCATTTGGTGATAACAATTTCAAGACGCCCAAGAGAAACAGCTTTTACTTGAATATCGTCTACCAGCCAGCGCGAATTTTCCATATTGTGAATGGCTTTCGGGTCTTCAGATTCGGTGTAACGCTTGGCACAACGGACACACACACCACGCTTGTGGTTGTTCTCGACATAGTCAATCAGAATTTCGCCGCCACCCAACAGGGTGGTTTGCCCAAACCCCAGCGAGGTCGCCATGGAGGAGGCCGCCATTGAAATGCAAGCCTGATCTTTCAGGCTTAAACCGCACCGTCTGGCATACTCGCGTACAGCCATGCGTGCACTGACAATATCCACTTCGCTATGGATGACAAATCGTTGTTGGGCAATGTTCATAGCACACCGTTTTTACCTTTAAATACATTTGCCTTGCCAAGCTGTTTAAGCAGCAAGCCAATTTCTTGTGGATTCATTTGTCGATCAATGGCGTTGCGCAGCACTGCTTCGTGCGGCATGCCGTAAACGACACAACTTTTTTTGTCCTGGGCAATCGTCAGGCCGCCCGCCTGATGAAGCTGTTCCATGCCGTTTGCGCCATCATCCCCCATGCCGGTGAGAATAATGCCGAGGGCTTTTTTGCCATAACACCGGGCCAGCGATTCAAAGAGCGGGTTGGCGGAGGGGCGCAACCCTTTGTAAGCGGGGCTGTGCGACAATTCAACTTCGCCCCGCAGATTGACCTGTAAGTGATAGTCATCGGGCGGAAAGGTGACCGAACCGGGCTTGAGCTTTTCGCCGTGTCCTGCCACATTGACCGGGATTTTGGTGACGGAACCGAGCCATTCCACCAACCCGACGGTAAAACCGTGGGAAACATGTTGCACTGCCAAAATAGGGAACGGGTAATCGGCAGGTAAATCTCCCAAAACGGCGGCCAAAGCCGAGGGGCCGCCCGTGGAGGCTGCGATTCCAACCACGCAAATCTCCGGGTGCCCCGAAAGATCCATCGAGCGCGGAAGCGCCCCATCTTTTTCCGGAGAGCGGGGCGGCGGGCTTTGCACCGTACCCCAATGGTGGATCACATGCACATCGGCCATATTTTGCACCGTCTGGACAACTTTTTCGCAGGTTTGTGGGTCTTCCAGGCCGGGTTTGTTGACGACAGCCAGCGCGCCGGCACGCATCGCCTGAAACGTCAGGTTGACATCGTGATATTTCATGCTGCCAGTGACAATGACAATCGGAGTGGGCTGCTCGCGCATGATACGGCGCGTAGCTTCGAGACCGTCCATTTGCGGCATGTTAATATCCATTGTGATGACATCGGGCTTGTGTTGTTTGACCAGGGCGACGGCTTCAAGGCCATTGGTGCCCGATGCCACGACTTTCAGCCCGGCCTCGGCAAGGATGGATGTCAACAGGCCTCGCATGGTGGGCGAGTCATCGATGATGACAACATGGATCTGGTCTTTGGCTTTACGCGGCATATTTAATCTTCTTTGTAAGGTGACTGTCACCTTACTGAGTGATAATCTTCAACTGGCGCAGGGTTTCGATCAGGATGGTTCCATAAAACGCATCCTTGGGGATGAAGTCCACTGCACCCCCATCGAAACCCTGACGCAAGGTTTCAGGGTTGTCCTGCGACGTCAACAGGATAATTGGGATGTCGGATGTTTTGGGGTCTGCCTGCAATCGGCGGCAGACTTCCAGACCATCCATGCCAGGCATTTGAATATCCAGCAGGATCGCGTCGGGCAAATTCTGGCGCGCCATGTCCAACCCGGCTTCGCCATTGACAGCGCAAATGGTATTCAGACCTTTGTCTTCCAGCAACTGCGAGGCAGATAACGCCTGCACCGGGCTATCTTCAACAATCAGAATGGTTTTCTTTTTGTCTGTCATGGTTGACACCTTTGGTCTTGCTAAACGGTTTTCAGCACAAAATCATTGGAGTTCTTGCAAAAGTATTTTGCCACAGAGATCACAGAGAAAACCAGAGTTTAAAAGCTTTTCTCCCTGGTCCAGTCCGCCAGGACGGGCAAAGGACTCTGTGTACTCTGTGGCTAAGCTCTTTTTTCCTTATGCAAGATGTCTATTAAATCAACTGATTAATCGTCTCGAGCAAATTGATCTGGTCAAAACTGTGCTTGACGATGTAAGCATCTGCGCCGGCATCGACACCTTTGGCCTTGTCTTCCGGCGATTCGAGTGATGTCACCAAAATAACAGGCAACTGCGCGGTACGTGGCTCTTTTTTGATGCGCGTGACCAGCGCAAACCCGTCCATGCGCGGCATCTGTACATCCGAGATGACCAGATCGGGCAACTCGCTGGTCATCAGCATATTGAAGGCTTCCTGCCCGTCCAACGCCAGGCGGACAACATAGCCGGCTGCCTCAAGGATGTTCTTTTCAAGCGTGCGCGTCGTGATTGAATCATCAACTACGAGGATGTTATTTTTGGCGCGCACTTCGGCGGGCGCACTTTCCGCTTCGGACCGGCTGACGAAGGGACGGTGATCGTTGCGCCAAGCCAGCTTAATCAGATCCGCCGCGCTCAACACGAGCAGCACATCGCCACTACCCATCAGGCTTGCGCCGGCAATCCCGCCAACCCGCGCAATTTGCCTGCCCAAATTCTTGATGACCACTTCCTGCTCGTCGATCAAGGCGTCCACCACAAAAGCGACCTTGCGCTCAGCAGAAGCCAGAATCACCACCGGCAGTTGCTCATGCGGATGAATGGTCGCGGAATAGGGCAATTCCAACACGTCAGCCAGATGCATCAGATTGAGCGGATGATCGGCATAACGGATGGTTTGTCGCCCGCTGACCATTTGAATCTCGTTCGGGCGGATGTAGGTAATCCGTTCGATGGCGTTGACCGGAATGGCAAAAACCTGTCCCGCCACCCGCACCAGCAACCCACGAGACGTGGTCAACGCGACGGGGAGCACCATCGTGAAGCGCGTCCCCTGCCCCGGCTGCGATTCAAGCGTAATGCGCCCGTGGAGCCCTTCCACATTGCGCCGCACTACATCCAGCCCCACGCCGCGCCCCGAAACGTCGGTAATCATGGTGCTGGTGGAAAAGCCCGAGGTATAGATCAGCTCGATCAACTCCGAATCGCTCAGGGCGGCGGCGTTTTTCACCTTGCGACGCACCGCCGCCTCGCGGATATTCTCCAAATCGACGCCCACGCCGTCATCCTGAATGCTGATTGAAACATCCTTGCCCATTTGCTGCGCTGTCAACGTTACCCGGCCCTGTGCGGGCTTGCCGTTGGCGCGGCGCTGCGCAGCCGGTTCAATGCCATGATCGACGGCATTGCGCAAAATATGGATGAGCGGATCCTTGACCTGCTCCAGCACATGTTTGTCCAGTTCCACATCGCCACCCACCAGTTCATAGACAACATCCTTGTGGGTCTGCTCGGCCAGATCGCGCACCATGCGCGCAAACGGCAGGGCGATGGTCTTGAAGGGCAACATGCGCACGCGCTTCACTTCCTCTTCCAGCCGGTCGATTGCCAGCGACATTTGCATCGTATCGCTGTGATATTCGCGCGTGAGCGTGTTCAAAAGCGCCTGCAACTCCTTCAAATGCTCCTGACTGGTCTGGACGTAGTCGAGCAAGCGGTCAAACTCTTTGCGCTGGCTGGCATTAACCAGCCCGGCATCGTCCGATCTGCGGTGGCGGCTGATGCGACCATAACCGCCACGCACTTTGAGCCAGTCCTTTTGCCAGCGCGCCACATAATTCTGCGCCTGTCGCACCTGCGTCAGGCGCTGCTCAGCACGGATTTTTGTCACCAGCAGTTCATTCAATTGTTCCATCAAAGAATCGAGCTTGCCCACGCTGACGCGAATGGTTTCATCGACGACGGCAGTTGCGGCCGGGGCCGCCAGCGGCTCAGGCTCCAGCTCGGCAGGCTGTGGGGGCTGGCCTGCCAACGCTTCCTTGCTGCCGGCCAGGGCGGTGCGCAAATTTTCGAGCTGATCTTTGGATGTCCTGCCTCGGGGCGCATCCGTTTTGGAGGCTTTTTTCGATGCTTCGGTAGGCTGCTGTGGCGCAGGCAAAACCTGCGCCCCTGAACCTGCATCGCCGTGCCGAAACGGATCCAACGCTGCAAGCGCCAGCAGACTTTCCACAGGCGGCGTGGTTTCGCCCGCTTCGTAGGCTTTCTCCACAATCTCGATCGCATCAATTGCCTTGTAACAGGCCGTAAACATCGCGGCAGAAGCCGTCAGCGTCTCTTTCTGCAAATTGCCGAGCACATCTTCCAAGGCATGCGCAATCTGCTCAATGGCGCTCACGCCGACAGCGCGTGCGGCGCCCTTCAGGCTGTGCGCCGCCCGAAAGATGGTCGCCATGCGCTCCTGGCGCTCGCCCACCGGGATTTGATTCTGTTCCATCGCCAACAGACCATCATTCAGAGTCTGAACATGTTCCTTCAGTTCAGCCCGAAAACTGCTTATGATCTGCGCCCGAATCTTTTCGCTAATCGACATGCCATCTCCTGGCAAAACAAACCCTAAAGGTCTTCTTTGAATAAAAACGATACACTCCAGCACAACTTTTCGACATAAAAACTTACTTGTCAGGCTAGGAGACCTTTAGGGTCCTCCATCTAGAATCTATACTGCGCCAAAATTTCGCTCATCTTGCGCGCCAATTCATTCAAACCCTGCGCCGATTTTTCGGTCTGACGTGTGCTTGCCAGGCTTTGCATCGTCACTTGATTGATGTTCTGCATCGCCAGCGAAATCTGGTCGATGCCGGTCTGCTGCTGCTGACCGCTCGCCACGACCTGGGCCGCCACCTGCGCCGATTCGTTGATGACCGCTGCAAGTTGCTCAATCGATTCGCGTGACTGCATCGAAAGCTGTACACCACGATCCACGCCCTTGACGCCTTCTTCGGTTGCCATGACAGTGCTGTTGGTGGCCTTCTGAATTTCGGACAAAATGGCCTTAATCTGCTCGGTGGCCTGGCGCGATTGCTCAGCCAGGCTGCGCACTTCGGTGGCGACCACGGCAAAGCCCTTGCCATGCTCCCCGGCGCGCGCTGCTTCAACGGAGGCGTTCAACGCCAGCATATTCGACTGCGAAGCAATCTCATTGACAGTGGAAATAATCTCGCCAATTTGTTGCGTCTGGTCTGAAAGCGCCAACAGGTTTTCAGAAATCCCCTCCACGCGCTCCTTGATCATCGCCATACTGTCAATCGTCGCCTGCACCGAACTCTGTCCGCTGCGGGCCACTTCAACGGTGCGCTGGGATGCCGTCGCCACGTCCTGCGCGCGCATGGCAGCCTGTTCAGAACTGGCCTTGACTTCTTCCACCGTGGTCGTCGTCTGCGAGATGGCTGCAGATTGCTCGCTGGCCCCAGAAGACTGTTGGGTGGTTGCTGCGAGAATCTCTGCCGTGGCTGAAGTCAGATTGGCAGCAGCATCCCCAATGCTGGTCAACATCTCACGCACACGATCGCTCATCTGATCCATAGCCCGCGTCAGTACGCCGATTTCATCCTTGCGCTCCATATTGAGGCGGTTGCCGATGCGTCCCTGGCTCATTTCTTGCATGACATAAACGCCTTTTTGCAGCGGCCCGGTAATGCTGTTGGAAAGCAACAACCCCAGCAAAATTGCCAGCAATACGGCAACGGATGAAATGCCTGCTAAGGTGTATTGTGAGTTGAAAAAAAGAATATTACTGTCATTATTCAATTTATCTGATGCACCCACGTTCATTTGGGTGAGCTTTGCCAACACATCACTGACTGCTTTGCGCGCATTTGAAGCCTTGCCACCATCCTTCATTTCTGCGATGGCGGATGTCATGTTACCAGAGTCTACAAAATTCTTGACGTTTGTAATTTGGGCTTGATATTCAAGCCAGGTGGCGTCAAAATCTTTCAGGCTGGTCGACTCCTCGGCGGATGGATGTGTTCCACGATATGCCTCAATGCTCGTGTTAACCTGATCAATATCTTGCTGCATGGCAGTTGCAATAGTTGCACGATCTGTATCAATCACCATGTATTTATACTGATCGCCGCGCAGCTTGTAGACATATTCTGTAGCAGTCCCCAGGTATTTAACAGGCTGGAGGTTATCTTCAAACATAAGGGTTAGACTGTCATTAATTGTCCTCATGCTAAAGTAACCAATCAGTGCCACCCCCACCAGCAGCAAAGCCATGAATAAAAAACTGCCAACCAACTTGAAACCGATTTTCATATTATTTAGAATCGTCATGGTGCATCTCCAGATGTTCCGCGCAAATGAGCTTTAGTCAAAAAAATTGCTACAAAATTTCTTCATGGATGACCAACTTCGGGTCCGCCAGCAAAGCGGGCAGGTTGAGCAGGACCACAATTTCTTGCTGGTTTCCGGGGCGCATAAAAAGACCATCGATCAGTTCCGACTTGATGGCGCGTACATTGCCATCTTCCCTATTCATCTGGCTGACCGGGATCGATTCAATCGCAAAAACATTGTCTGCCTGAATGCCCACTTCCATTTCTCCCACTTGCAGCACCAGCAAACGCTGGTTTGGCTTGTTTTTATTTTCAGCGCCATTTGAAGGTGAAGGCAACCCCAAAAACTGGCGCAGATTGATGACTGAGAGAATACGTCCGCGCCAGTTGACGACGCCCAACACCCAGGCTGGCACACGCGGCACAAAGGTCACACGCTCCAAAAGGCGGATGTCGAAAATATGCTGCACATTTAAGCCATACAGCTCGCCATCCAGGCTGACAATGGCAACCTGGACCATCTCACCCTGCTGCTCTTCTTGAATCTTCTTCCCAATTTGAGCTGCACGCCGCGCCCAGGCCTTTTCCAGGGCTGCAGCATCCATCACTTCGCTCTGGGCCAGTTTCTGATTGGCCTCCTCAATCTGGCGACGGATGGCATCCCAGTCAATGGCGGAACGTTTGGCATTTTTGACAGTAGTTTTGGACATTAATACATCCTTATGTAGAAATCGATATTCGATACTGGATATTCGATCTCTAATCTCCAATATCTAATATCTAATATCCAATATCGCGCTTTTACACCTTATTCAACATCTGCTGCTGGCGCACGATTGCGTCGCGCAGGCGGCCAGCCGTGATTCCGCCGGAACCGGCGATCATTTGATCGGCAGACAGGTTTTTGAGCAAGGTGAATGCGTTTTCCAGCGACTTGTGCGCATTGGGCAACAAATCCTGTTCCTGATACAACGCTGCCAACTGATAATGTCCCAGGATGTGGTTGCGGTCGAGATAAACCACTTTCTTCATCATGTCGGTCGCTTCTGCCAGCTTTTTTTGACTCTGGAAAACCAGCCCAAGCGTGTAATAGGCTTCCAACGCCAGCTTGTCGAGCGCCATGGCCTGTCTGCAACTCTTTTCCGCATCAAGCCATGCGCCACGGTTGGCGTAAACCTGTCCGAGCAAGGCAAAGACCAAAGGATTTTTTTGCTCTGTCTCAGCCAGTTTCTCCAAAATGTTCAGCGCATCCTGATCGTTTCCATGCTCCAAAAGTTCGCGCACCTGTGCGAGCGATCGCTCCACTGCATTCTTGGATAAATCGACAGGCAAAGGCTGCGGAACACGCGGATACGGCACCGGGCGTGTGGGCGTCGCTGTGGCCGCAGACTTGCCGGGGGGATTCGCGCTCGGTATCGGCGAAAAAACAAAGGGGATTTCGCGCGGTTTGGCGTTGTCCTCGCGTTGATACACCACCGTATCGGGAAAATTTCGCGGCTGGAACTGGCGATAAATCTCCATCGAAGGCTCTGAATGTCCCACAATCAGCCAGCCGCCATTGACCAGCGCATTATAAAAACGACCCACCACCTGGCGCGTCACCGCTTCAGGAAAGTAGATCGTCACGTTGCGACAAATCACCAGGTCCATCATCATCGTATTCGTCTCAAATGACGGATATTGGCTCTCGACCAGGTTGAGCCGCGAAAACGTTACCATGTGCCGAACATCCGCCGACAGCTCAAAACGATTTCCCTTTGGTAGAAAGTAGCGCTTGCGCATGGCAAGCGCACGCTCTTCACGAAAAGCCCACTGCCCATAACTGCCCTGGCGCGCCCGCTCCAGCGAATTGGCGTTAATGTCAGTCGCCAGGATCGTAATCGACCATTTCTCAAGGTCGGGCAGCAAATCGCGCAACAGCATGGCGATGGAATAGGGCTCCTCGCCGCTGGCGCAACCCGCACTCCAGATGCGCAGCGTGCGCAAACTGGTTTTGCGCTTGATAATGTCAGGCAAAATGGCGGTTGCCAGTGCGTTGAACTGCGCTGCATCGCGAAAAAAATGCGTCTCCCCGACCGTTACAGCGTTGACCAGAAAATCCATTTCAGCTTTGCCCTGCTCACTGGTCAGCAAAGCATAAAACTCGTCCAATGTCGTGCAGGGTGAAGAAGCAAAAGCATGGCGAATGCCATGCTCCAGTTCAGTACGACGACTCTCCGAAAAATGCAACCCGCAGGTATCCAGCAAAAGTTTGCTAAAACGCACCATATCGCCCATCCCAACCGGGGCGACATCATTGACGCTGCGGGCATTGGAGGATGAACTCATGCAGTTTCGCCTGCAGATGAATCTGGCCCTGCGGAAGAAGCAGCGCTCGGCTTCGGGGAATCAGCGCCCCGTTTCTTTTTTGCCGCTTTCACAGGGGATGCAGGCTGAGGGGCATCCGCGTTCAAGGCACCCGTGGCCGCGCTCAGGGCGCGCACCTGCATCTGATCGAAGAGATGCTCCAGATCAAGCAAAAATGTAATATTTTTCTCAGCCTGAATAATGCCTTTCAGCAGGGGAATTTCTGGAATACCCACCGGCAAAATCGACTGCGGATCAACGATTTTCTCCGTCGGGATGGCAAGCACATCCAAAACATCATCGACAATTAATCCCACCTTGTGGCTGGCAATGCTGACCAGAATAATCGGTGTATGCCAGCCATACGGCACTACATCCACACCAAAATGTCGGCGCAAGTTGACGACGGGGGTGGAGAAGCCATGATAATTAATCATACCTTCCATCCATTCCTGTGTTGTCAGCACAGGCGTGATTGTGACCATCTCAATAATCTGCTGAATGGGCTCAATCGCAATGGCATAGTAGACATGGTTAAGACGAAAAATCACCAGGTTGGTGGTGGTTTGGATACTTTGTTCCTGGGATACTTGCATCAAGCGCTCCCGCTTTCACGAACAAAAACAAGCCCGGTAATTACTACCATTATTATCCAATTAACACATTTGTGCAATGCAGAATTCTACAATTTTATCGAACAAACCTTCTTATTCTGATGAGAAAAATCAACGAATTCATTATCATTTTTGTTATCCGTTTTTCATCCGCCATACAAAAATGTGGGCGTGGATAATAATCCACGCCCACATCAGGTTTCAACGCATCAGGATGATGGTTGGTTGGGGTTATCTGACTTCGAGGTGGCTCCAGGCGAACGAGCCATTGTAGCTGATGTAGTAGAAACCGTTGATCTTGGCTGGTAAGGAGCTGGCGCCAACATAAATATTGGTGTAATTGGTGCCGTTGATCGAGACAGCGTTGTTATTCCAGTTATTGACATAGCTGGGGATGGTAGCGATCTGCCAGCAGAAGGTACCCGCTCCATCAAAGGTGAATGGGGCTGTGACGGTCGAGGTCGGGGTGCATGTTCCAGAGCCAGATGATGTGGCGGTGGCAACCGGGGTGTTGGTGCGGGTAGCGGTTGGGCCAGTGGTAGCGGTTGGTCCGGTGGTAGCGGTTGGGCCAGTGGTGGGAGTATTGGTGCGGGTAGGAGCGGTGGTGTTGGTTGCAGTCGGTTGGGGTGTACCACCAACAGAGTTGAGCACGTTCAAAACGGATGTGTAAGCAGCTTTCTTGTTGCCGCTACCATCGAAGAGCAGTGGGGCCTCGCCGGAGCGCCAGGAGTCGCTATCACGCACACCCCAGACAGTGATGCCGATGCAGCGGGCGACGTTGACACAAGCCTGGGTCAACCCGGCATACTGCGTGGTATTCGCCTGGGTAACATCCACCTCAGTGAGGGCAACATCAACACCCAAGGCTGCGAAGCTCGAAAGCGTCGTCTGGAAGTTGCTGGGCAGGGAGCTACCGCCGGTGAAGTGGGTCTGGAAACCGACACAGTCGATCGGGACGCCTCGGGCTTTGAAATCTTTGACCATGTTGTAAACGCCCTGGGTCTTAGCAGCGCTCCAGTTTTCGATGTTGTAGTCGTTGTAGCAAAGTTTGACACCTGGTTCGACCGCGTCCGCAGTGCGGAAGGCAACTTCGATCCAGTCATTGCCGGTCGCCTGCAGGTTGGACTGGCGGCGGTTCTGGGTGCCATCATCAGCATAAGCTTCGTTCACGACATCCCAGGCGGCGAGCTTGCCCACATAGTGAGCCATTACCTTCTGGATGTGGTTGATCATGGCATTGCGCAGGGCAGTACCTGTCAGGCTCTGCATCCAGCTTGGCTGTTGGGAGTGCCAGGCCAGGGTGTGACCGCGCATCTTCATACCGTGGCTGTTTGCCCAGTTATAGATTGCGTCACCAGCGGTGAAATTGAAAACATTCTGCTGGGGCTCGGTGGCGTCGATCTTCAATTCGTTCTCAGGCGTAACCATGTTGAACTCGCGCGCCGCAAGTGTGGTGTAGGCCGAGTCGCCGAGCTTGCCATTGCTGATCGCGGTACCGAAGTAACGCCCAGACAGTGCAGCAGCGGCACCAAGAGTGGTGGCGGCAGCAGAAGCTTTGGATGAGATCAAGCTTGCCACCATGGCGATCAAAAGTACCATGGAACTGAGTCTTACAAATAGAACGCTTTTCTTCGTATTTCGAAACATATTTTCCTCACTTTAGGGTTATGGATTGACGATAAGCCAATCCGCTGGCGGATGTTTACTGCCAATCAAAGCGATGGCAGGGATTGCCTGAGAAAATTTATTCGTAAAAGGTACGCTCACAAAGATGAGAAGCAATGCTACTTTATGACTACATTCTCTAAAATCACACTGGCAAAAGCCGTCATTTGTGGTGATTTTGGCTGTGGAAAAGCCATGTAAACGGTTCCATGAAGCTTCTAAAAAAAAGAGCGGAGCTTTCAGCAAACCGCCCGGTGCGGTACACATAGATAATGGTAAAGAACTATATACAAATCAGCCAGCCAATACTGCATAAAAACGATCTACATACAGTAAATCTAAGGCTTTCTAAAGTTTAGCATTTCTCACAGGGAATACTAGCAATTTTTTGACCGAAATCATAGCAGATCAACATTCTTTTCGAACGAAATTGATATTTTCGACGGATTTGGCGAATCATCCCTTTGATGCGCCCCGTAAGGAATACATCCCCGAATTTGGCGACAAAAAAACGACGCTTATGCGTCGTTTTTTTGTCGCTGAAAGAAGCTGTTCTATTTCGCCAGCAAGGCTTGAATCTCAGCCGATAAAAAGGGCTGATCAAGCGATGAGAACAGCTCCCAGGTTTCGCTAAAGCTGACAGATGCACCTGGAGCAAGTTTAACCAGCGGGCCGAGCGCTTCCAGTTCCACGGATTGGTTGGAGTAGCACTCGGTGTTGCAGCCCCCATCCGGATAGGGTGCGCCGGGCACAATCTCGAAAGTTTTGCGGAAGAGCACACCATCCAACCAGTAAGCCATCCAGCCATAGGGGTTGTTGTAGCCGATTTTAACAGCTGGCAGTTCAGACGCAATCGACTTGATCAGGATGTAGTCGTCACGCAAAATCAGACGCGGATCGGCAATGTGGGTATAGGGCCAGATCGCCAGCACACGGTTGGGTGCAAGACCTTTGGGGTGGCCCGGCGGCTGGGGCATGATGACAGTCCCCCCCAGACGGAACATGGTCAGGGTCCAGGGAGAGAGCTCAACCGGCCACAAACCCTGATTGGTCAGGGTGTGGTTCAGGGTGGCCACGGGACGCCCCTCCGCCAGGTGGATATCGACAATTTTTGCAATGCCGCTACCGGGTTCAGTCGGTCCAATCAGCCGGATGCCATCGTTCAGGGCTTCCGTCGTCACCCCGTCATTATCCGGGATGTAGGTGCGGGGCATGGCTTCGGGGGAATGCCACAGGCGATGTCCACCCATAAAATGGTACTCCCCATAGGGGGTATCTTCCTTGGCATCAGCGCCCATCACAGCCAACATGTTGGGACTGCCAAAGGCCGAAAGGTGCATAATGCGCGGACCGGCAGTGGCGAGGGCTTCCATACGGATGAAGCCATTATCAAGTGTACGAGTGGGTAAGGAGGCAATATCAATCATGTGCTGATTTTATCAAAGATTAAACCAAGCGGGCTGAGGGATTGCTCAGAATCAGCATACAGGGTTGTAACTTTTAGATCGGGCGCCTTATTTTAATGAGAAAATGGCTTACAAATCACCAACTTGGCTCTTGACTCTCGTGTTACCCCAGACTGTATATTAAAGTCGAAGCTTCAAAAGGACAATCCATGCTCAAAATCGGAGATTTTTCCAGACTCAGCCAGGTATCGGTGGATACACTGCGCCACTATGACATGCTCGGTTTGCTCAAGCCAACCGAAGTGGACACCTTTACCGGGTACCGTTACTACGCCTTCCACCAACTCGGACGGCTGAACCGCATCCTTGCGCTCAAAGACCTGGGGCTCTCGCTCGGGCAAATTGCCCAGATGATGGAAGGCGATGTATCTGCCGAACAGCTTAAAGGGATGCTCAAGTTCAAACGTGCAGAAATTGAACAACACATTGACACACAGCACGAGCGCCTGGCACGTGTGGAGGCCCGGCTGAAACAAATCGAAATGGAAGCAAACATGCCCAACCATGAAGTCGTCATCAAGATTGTCAAACCGCTGCTGATCGGCAGCATTCGCCGGGTGATGCCGGCGCATGACAAAATCACGTCGCTCTATGATGAACTGAATGCTTATCTGATGAAGCAGGGCGTAACACCATCCGGCCCGATTACCATCTGGCACACCGAAAGTGGCGAAAGCGACATCGATACTGAAGCAGCGATCACCCTGAAAGCACGTGTACCGGCAACTGACACCGTGAAAGTATATGAACTACCCGGTGGCAGCATGGCGAGCACCGTCCATAATGGCCCGTACACCCAACTCCATCAAGCTTACCAGGCGATCCAGGCCTGGGTGGAGGCAAACGGCTATCAGATCATCGGTCCGGCGCGCGAATTGTATCTGTACTACGCCAACGAGGGCGCCCTAAACTTCGAAGACCCAAGCTATGTGACCGAAATCCAATTCCCGGTTGAGAAGGCTTGACCGACACAATTCAAGTTCAAGAGGAAGCAAGATGAAAACCCACCGATTTTTCTTACCCGGCGCATTCGCCGTTTTTACCCTGGCATTGTGCAGCATCACGGCTTGTACACCCGCGCAGACTCCCCAACCCATTGCGCTGACATTGACCAGCACCAGCCAGCCAACCGCTACCCCGACCCCGAAACCCACGATCAATCCGGAGCTGCTGCCGACCGCCCAACCTTTGACTCTGGTCTGGCAGGGTGAATTTTCGGCGGATGCTGCGCTGGGATCGCCCAGTGATATTGTCGTAGACGCCGATGGCAATGTCTACGTCAGCACCCAGAGCAAGCTATACATTAAGAAATTCAACAACCAAGGCAAGCTGGTCACCCAGTGGGGAAGCTTAGGCACTGGCCCCGGACAATTTGACATCACCACTGGCATCGCCGTTGACCAGCAAGGCAATGTCTATGTCGATGATTTCAACAATGAACGCGTTCAAAAATTTGACAGTACCGGCAAGTTTCTGCTGGAATGGCCCCTTCATCCCAAAATTTCCCCGGCCAGCATTGGTTTGGATGGGCAGGGCAATGTCTATGTCAGCATTTTCAATACCAGCGTGGACCATATTCAGAAGTTTGACAGCACCGGGAAATTCATCACATCCTGGGCGCCGGGCGGCTCAAAAGACGGGCAGATCAGTGGCCGCACGGAAGACATGTTTGTCGATAAGGATGGCAACGTCTACATCAGCGATCCATTCAATCACCGCATCCAGAAATTTGATACCAACGGCAACTTGCTCGCCAAGTTTGGCGGTCAGGCCAGCAGAAAAGGCTATGGGCTTTTCGATGATCCACACGGCGTGGCTGTTGATTCACAGGGAAACGTCTTCATCCTCGATAGCTACTTCCTGCAAAAACTGGACGCCAATGGAAACTTTCTTGCGCAGTGGCCAGTCAGCGGTGATCTTGATCGGGCCGGGTTTATTTCGATCGACTCGCAGGACAATCTTTACATCTTTGCGCACGGCGATGTCATTTCTCCGCTGGGCGATAAATTCAACCTTTTTGTGGTGAAAAAGCTGCGCCAACCGTAGCCACCAGAGAAAACCATCTCGCAGCCAGCCTCCCCGGCAAATTTTGCCGGGGAGGCTGCTGTTTTAATTCATTTTGTGATACCCTCAGAAAAATACCATCAAGAATAAGGGAAATGAATTTATGACAAAAAAAGTATTTGTCAGCGGCTGTTTTGACCTGCCCCATAGCGGACACGTCGCCTTCTTTCAGGAAGCGGCACGCTATGGCGATCTTTACGTTGCGCTGGGCTCCGACCGTACCATTTTTGAGCTCAAAAACCGTCCGACCATCAACAACGAAACCGAACGACTCTTCATCATCAAGTCCCTTGCCTGTGTCAAGGATGCCTTTATCTCAAAGGGTTCGGGCGTGCTCGATTTTGTCGATGAACTCAAGACCATGCGCCCCGATTATTTCGTCGTCAACGAAGACGGCAACATCCCCGAAAAGAAACGCCTGTGCGAGGAGCTGGGGATTGAGTACATCATCCTGAAACGGGAGCCACACCCGGGGCTGACTGCGCGCTCAACGACGGCGCTGCGCGGGATGAGTGCCATCCCCTACCGCATTGATCTGGCCGGGGGCTGGCTTGACCAACCCTTTGTGTCACAACATGCCCCGGGGCCGGTGCTGACCATTTCAATCCACCCAACCCTGGAGTTTAACCTGCGCAGCGGCATGGCCACCAGCACCCGCATCGCCGCCATCCAGATGTGGGGTGCGCGCCTACCCGCCGACAATGTCGAAAAACTTGCCAAAATGCTCTTCGCCTACGACAACCCACCTGGCACAAAAGAAATCTCAGGGTCGCAGGATGCCATCGGCATCATCTACCCCGGGCTGGCCCGCGCCGATTACATCGGCGAATATTGGCCGCAGAAAATTACCTCCGTGCAGGATGAGCATGTGCTAAACTTTATTGAAAATGCGCTCTATCTGATCCCGCTCAACCCACGCCCGGCGGGCTTTTACGTGCTCGAAAACACCGATATTAACCCCGTCAAAGCCAAAGCACTGGCGGACGCCGCCGAGGTTTGCTGGCGGGGAATCATGTCACGCGATCTGGTCACCTTTGGACGTGGCCTGCGTGAGAGCTTCGAAGCGCAAATCGCCATGTTCCCTCACATGCTCAATGATGACATTTTGACCCAGATTGATCTCTACCGCGATCAGGCGCTCGGCTGGAAGATTTCTGGCGCGGGCGGTGGTGGATATTTAATTCTGGTCGCCGATCACCCGATCGAAAACGCCGTGCGCATCAGCGTTCGGCGGCAGAGCGACTAAGGCACATCAAACAACGTCATCTGTGACGAAAAGGAGACAACAACATGACTCTCGACCGCGCCACCAATAACGAACGCATTGCCAATTATTTCGACCAAAATTACACCTTCCAACGCCTGATGTGGACCAACGGCCAGTCTCTGGCGTTGCATTTTGGCTATTGGGAGAAAGACACGCGCAACGACTATGAAGCACAGGTCAATACCAACCGTCAGCTTGCCATACGCGCCGGGTTGAAAGCCGGTCAACAAGTGCTGGATGCAGGCTGCGGAATTGGTGGCAGCAGCGTCTGGATGGCGGAAAACTACCAGGTGAATGTTCTCGGCATCACCGTTTCTGCCGATCAGGTGCGCCACGCCACCGAAAACGCTGCCAAACGCGGCGTCAGCCATCTGGCAAAATTCTCGCAGCAGGATTACACCCACGTCGATGCCGCCGATGCCAGTTTTGATGTGGTCTTTGCACTCGAAAGCGCTTCGTGCGCTCTCAGCAAACGCGAGTTCTTCGCCGAAGCCTATCGCCTGCTCAAACCCGGCGGCATGTTCGTGCTCTCAGACGGATTCCGCCGTAAGCGCCCCTTCCCCGAAGCAGATGAAGCCTTATTAAAGAGTTTCCTATGGAACTGGGCCATCCCCGATCTGGTCACCCCCGAAGAGTTTACGACCCCTATGCAAGAAGTCGGCTTTGAAAATGTCAGCTTCGAAGATGTGAGTGAACGCGCCGAACCCTCCATGCGCCGCCTTTACGAGATTGCGCGCTGGTCCATTCCGCCGGCGCGCGTTTTGGGAGCACTCGGGCTGATGAAGCCGATCATGGTTCAGTGCGCTGTCGCCAGCTACGATCAATACATCGCCTACAAACGCGGCCTGTGCGGATACTGCTTCCTGTCAGCGAAAAAGCCGGGCAAATAGGTTGTAGAAAAAACTTACCACACGCGTGCCTGCTGCACGCGTGTGGCAAAAAAGACTTACGTAATCAGCATCTTTGACATATTTGGGGAAAAAGCTTCGCATATACCATTAAAAAAGCATTTTTCACTTTTCAGGTTTGCTAAATTGAATTAATGATGAATTGGCATTTCTGGTAGTGCGTGGCATATTTTTTCGTGGATAATTAATATAAGTATCAGAAAAAGCAAAAAAAAGTCAACAAAGGCGGATTATGATTGATTATGAACTCTTCTTCAATTACTCCCTGGATATGTTTGTCATCGCCGGGTTGGATGGCTACCTTAAGCGGGCCAACCCGGCGTTTTGCAAAATGCTGGGATATAGCGAAAATGAGTTGCTGGCAAGGCCATACCTTGAGATTGTTCATCCCGATGATGTAGAAAGCGTCATCGGTGCGGTAAAAAACCTGACGTCCGGGCATCCTGCGTTTCTGGTGCAGGTTCGAATGCTGGCCGCCGATGGCAGCTATTGTCCGCTTGAATGGACGGCTTATCCTGACTTGAAGGAAGGACTGCTTTTTGCGATTGCCAGAGATTACAGTTTGTCTCGTTTTGACAGTCAGCAGCTCCGCATCCTGCTCGATTCTTCTCCGACGGCTGTTTTCCTGGTAGAACAAACAGGGATCATTACCTACAGCAATCATTTCGCCGAGTTGATTTTTGAATATCAACGCAATGAGTTGGTCGGGAAACCGATCGAAATGCTTGTCCCTGACAATTATCGCAGCCGCCATGTCAAACACCGCCAAAACTATATTGATAATCCCACCATGCGCCCCATGGGGGTTTTGCCCAATCTGGTGGGACGTCGTCAAAGCGGAGAAGAATTCCCAATTGATGTAGGCCTCAATCCGGTGCGACTGAATCAAAGTAATATTATTATTTGCTCTGTCATTGACATCAGTGTGAAAAACGACTTTCTCAATACCTTATTGGAGGAAAAAAGCAAGCTCGAACGCGAAAACAGCCGTCTGGAGCATCTGGCCGACCACGATACGTTGACAGAAATCTACAACCGTCGCGCCTTTGAACGGATTCTGTTGCATAACCTATCCGATGCGCGTGAATATGGCGAAAACATCTCCATCATGCTCGCCGATATTGACCGTTTCAAACAATATAATGACTCATTTGGACATCAAGCCGGGGACTCGGTGCTTAAGCATTTGGGGGAGATGATGTCGTGCAATATTCGCAAGGAAGACACCGTGGCCCGTTTTGGCGGTGAAGAATTTGTGATTGTTTTACCGGGCATCAATTACCATCAGGCCCTCCATTTTGGCGAACGCTTGCGCAAGATTATCGAGCAGGATTCAAGCGCCCCACATCCGATTACCATCAGCCTGGGAGCAGCTACCTATCAGTTTCATTCAAGCCGCACCACGCTGGGACGTGTCAAAAATCAACTGATCGCAGAAGCAGATAAGGCAATGTACCATTCCAAAAGCGAGGGACGCAACCGGGTGACACACTTTGAAGATTTGGATCAACACAGGGTAAAATAAGCCACGCAAAACCCCACCCTTTTCTTGCTTCGGAGGAACTGTACCCATGCCCGCCCTTGAAACCTACCCTGTCGAAATTGCCGGAATCCAGCGCCAGTTGCACCTGTTCCGTGTTGCCCCCGGTCTGCGCATTGCCATCCTGAACATCCTCGGCGATACCGAACTGGTCGAAGCCGCCGCCAAAGCGCTTGCCGCAAAACTTGCATCCGTTGAATATGATGTTGTTGTCACCGCCGAAGCCAAATCCATCCCGCTGGCGTATGCACTTTCACTTGAAACAAAGAAACCCTACATTGTTTTGCGCAAATCCTATAAATCTTACATGGGTCAGGCTATTCAAGCCGAGACTCTTTCGATTACAACCGGGCAGCCGCAAACCCTGATTTTGGATGAAAAAGACCAGGAGCTGGTTGCAGGCAAAAAGGTCGTCGTTGTGGATGATGTCATCAGCACCGGCTCCACCCTGCAAGGGATTCGCACGATTATGGAAAAAGCCGGGGCCGTTGTTGCCGCCGAAGCCGCGATCATGACCGAGGGCGACCCCGCCGGGTGGGCGAATATCATTTCCCTGGGCAATCTCCCGCTCTTCAAGGATTAAATCAACATCAATTTGCGTCACCCTGAAGGAGTGGTTTCCAACGACTGAAGGGTCTCCGTGTCAATTTTAGAGATGCTTCGCGCTGAAAATCGCGCTCAGCATGACAAACTAAAACAATTCGGGCGGCCACTTGGGGCCGCCCGAATTTGATTTAATAATGCGCTTCAAGACACGCCACACCCAGGGTACTAACCGTCGCTTCGTGAATAACACCCGCTGGCAGATCGAGCCGGTCGCCCACTTGTAGCGTCAGGCTGATATTCTCTTTTGGCAGATCAAACGTGATGGCTCCCTCAACCACATAAATCACTTTGTTAAACGGGTGACTGTGAGCAAAATAGACATCCAATGGCGGGTTCGACCATCGCATATAGCTTAAACCTTCAGCGTCCAATATGGCAGTAATGGCAGCTTCTGTAGGGAGTTCGGGCTTGTTCCAGACCGTCACACGCGCAGAATTTTCCATCTTTACGTACCCCTTTTTATTGGTTTTTGGCAGGCGCTGTCTTTAATTCGTTATCAATGATTTGTTGAAAAACTTCGTACGGTTGTGATCCAACGATTTTTAGCCCATTAATAAAAAAGGTTGGCGTACCTGTCAGGCCCATACTGACACCCACGCTGGCGTCATTGTTTACTTCTTGCTGATAGCGACGTTCAGCCACACAGGTATTAAAAGCATTCACATCCAGACCCAGATCGGCGGCATATTGAGGGTATGCCTGCGCTCCCAAACCATGGCTGGCGGTAAAGAGAGCGTCGTGATACTTCCAGTAGGCATTCTGCTCACCGGCGCAATCTGCGGCTTCGGCAGCACCCTGCGCCTCAGGGTGGATGCTGGATAAGGGCAAATCACGGTAAACAAAGCGAATCTTGCCTTCGTAATCTTTCAGCAGGCGGCTATTGACCGTGTCATACCAGTTTTTGCAGTAGGGACATTGATAGTCGCTGAACTCGATAATCGTGACGGGCGCGCCCACCGGCCCGATGGCGGGATTCCCGGCTTCGGCGACGGTGTAGCGAGTGGCTGCCCCTGAATCAGCGGTGGCGGTTGTGGAGACACGTCCACCCCATAGCAGCCAACCCGTGCCAAGCCCCAGCATAAAAATGATCGGGATCATCAGCCAGACAAACTCCATCGGCACCACGGCATCAACGGGGCGGGGTCTTGCGCTTTTGCGGATTACTCTTGCTGGGGTGGGGGGTATCAGCGGGGCTGTAACAGCTTCGGGTTCTGCTTCAACACCGGGTGCGCTTTGAATTTCGTCCTGGGGTCTTACTTCGTTTTCATCCATAAAAGGATTATAACATTCTGCCTTTTTTTATTAACCACAAATTTGACGCATCTTTGGTCTGACATTCACGTATATTGATATATCCACTTTCCCATATCAGGAGGCACAAATGACTGCAAAACATTTTTTCAATCACCGCCGACATCACCGCCATTTTTTCTGGCTTTTCTTGCCATTTCGGGCGCTCTGGTTTTTGATTAGCGCCATCCTTGGGGTGACCGGGCGTCTGATCGGTATCGTTGTTGGCCTGGTCTTTATCGTGGTGGGGATTATTGTCAGCCTGACCATTGTCGGGGCAATTGTCGGGATTCCGCTGGCGATTGTTGGGCTGCTGATGTTGCTGGGTTCCATTTTTTAGGCGTAAATTGCTCTTCGGCGATTCAGCAAAAACGGGCGACCATTATTGGTCGCCCGTTTTTGCTGAAGGGGCTGGCAATGTTTCAGCCGGTTGCGGCTTTCGAAACAGCAGCAGGATGCGGGTGCGCAGCGCAATCAACATCAGTTTAATGGTGGAAATACGCAGGGTCAGCAAAATCAACGCAATCGAGCCGTAGACGACAGGTCTGACAATATTCCCGCTAAAATGAAATAAATCTCCCTTGACCGACAGCAAAAAATGAACGGCAACCAGCGGAGCGATGACATAAACGACTTTGTGCAGGCGCTTCCAGTTTTTGCCGAGGCGTTTTTGCCAGTATGTGAAGGAAGTAAACGCCAGCGGCAACAGCAATAGAAAGGCGGTCAGACCAATGATGATGTACCATTTGGTGCCCACATCGCGCCAGATAGCAAGCAGGTCAAGGCCATAATCGAGCCAGAAAAAGGTGGTGACATGCAGGGCGGCATACATAAAGCCATAATTGCCCAACGCTTTGCGGCGCTGTGTCAGCTCGCGCCAGCCAAAAATCGAGCTGAGTGGGGTGCAGGCCAGCGAATAGAGCAGAAAAGTCAGCGCATGGATGCCGGTATTCTGCTCAATGGCCTGGATGGGGTTGGCGCTGAGCTGGTGATTGAAATATTGATAGACAATCACCGCCAGCGGCGTGAATCCGCCAATGTGGACGATGATTTGCAGCAGGGTGAAGCGCGGTTTCTTCATGGAAGATTGTTTACCTGTGTTTTAAGAAAAAAGGCCTGACAGGTTCCCGCCAACGCTTGTATTGGCAACGCTGGAAACCTGTCAGGCCTGATGTTTTAAGCTAATAATTTACTCGCAAGTCCATGCCTTTATAAAGACCAGCGACCTGTTCAGCATAACCATTGAAAAGCAAAGTTGGGCGACGGGACATTTCGCCAATGCGACGTTCGCTGCTCTGCGACCAGCGCGGATGATCGACGTTGGGGTTGACGTTGGCGTAGAAGCCATATTCGTTGGATGCAATATCGTTCCACATGGTTGCGGGCTGCTCGGCAACAAATTCAATTTTGATGATGGCTTTGATCGATTTGAAACCATACTTCCAGGGCACGACCAGGCGAATGGGGCCACCATCGGCGGCAGGCAACTCGCCGCCATACATGCCTGTGGCAAGGATGGCCAGATCATTCATGGCTTCGTCCATGCGCAGGCCTTCGTGGTAAGGCCAGGGATACAGCGGATCGTTTTCACCGGGGAATTGTTTTTGATCCATCAACGTCTCAAAGCGGACGTATTTGGCTTCGGCTTTGGGGGCGGCCTCTTTGATAAGCTTGGCGAGCGGAAACCCAACCCAGGGGATGACCATGCTCCAGGCTTCGACACAGCGCAAACGGTAGATGCGCTCTTCGGGCTTGTACTTTTTAATCAAATCTTCCACGCTGAATCGGCGCGGGTTTTGGACGAGGCCACTCACCTCAACATCCCAGGGCGACATTTTGAAATTTCTTGCATCGGGGCCGACCATCGTTTTTTCGGTGGTGAATTCATAGTAATTGTTGTAGTTGGTGATGTCAACGAAAGCGTTGACCGGGTCACCCAACTCATCCTTTTTCTTGCTGATGGATGAGTCGGCGGGACCATTGCTGCCGGGTGTCCCGCCATCTGGTGACGTGCTGCCACCCGATGTAGGAGCACAGGCAGCCAGGATCATGCTGCCTGCCGCAACGCCAGCCGCTTTGATGAAATCGCGGCGCGAAAGATAAGCCTGCTTGGGCGTGATTTCAGAAGATGCAATCGGGACAGATTTGTAAGGGTTATTCATAATAGCCTCCGAATTAGGGAAATAAAATTATGGGGTTAAGTATTGTTGCAGTGTATTTTTAAGCGAAAGAGCAGATTTAAGTCCGTAGGGTAAACCGTATACGCTGCGTTGACTATCAATAATCAACATTGGCGCAAGCGGCGGGTTCAAATATTCAGCGCCATACAAATTGCCGAGTGCATGGGCAACTTCATGCGGCGCAACTGCAAAATACCATTCGTACCCCAATTTGGCAGTGTATTCTTTGAGAGAAGCTTCATCTTCATTGACATCAACGTCGATGCTGACGTAAACCAACTGGCTCGATTGGTTGCCCAGCAAACCGGGTATTTTTTTGATCTCGTTTTGCTGCTCCCGACAGGTTGGGCACCACTGCGCCATCGTTTCAATCAAAATGACCTTCCCGGCAAAATCATTCATTGCAAACGTTTTGCCAGTGCGCACATCGGTCATTTTGGTGTTGAACCATGCAGGCATACTGGATGTTGCCGTGGCGGACGACGCGGTTGGCGTTGGTATGACTGTTGCCGGCGCACAGGCGCAGAGTGTTAAAACAAGGCCAAATACAACTGTGTGAAAGCCGTTAAGGAATTTCAATTGGTCACCTCTGCCAGCAAACTGATAATTGCCTGTTCGGTTTCTTCGTAAGCGCCTTCGCCAACATGGACATAGCGAATATGCCCGACCTTGTCAATCAAATAGAGCGCGGGCCAGTAGTTATTGTGATAGGCACTCCAGGTGGCAGCGTCATTGTCCTGGGCCACCGCGTAGCGAATGTCAAAGCGTTTGATGGCATCTTTCAGGTTATTCAGGTCCGCTTCGAAGTCAAACTCAGGGTAGTGATTGCCGATCAGGACCAATCCCTTGCTGCCATATTTTTCGTGCCAGCCTTTCAGTGACGGCATGACGTGCTGGCAGTTAATGCAGTCAAATGTCCACATTTCGAGCAGCACGACTTTGCCGCGCAAGTCAGCCAGATGCAAAGGCTTTTCGACGTTAAACCAGATTTTGTTGTGTAGTTCGGGCGCGGGGCCCATGTCTTTGAGCATGGAGGTCTCGGCAATATCGGATGGGTTGGCCGTCGGGGCGCAGGATATCAGCGCCCATGCCAGCAGCAATAGAAGAAAGATTTTTCTCATATCTTCTATTCTAAGGATGAAATCTTACGAAAGGCTTACGTGGGGATGATAAGAGAATTAAGGAATGTGGGCACGTAGGGGCGGGGTCCTCCCGCCCCATGCAGGGCGCGGAGACCGCGCCCCTACAATAAGGGTTACGGGATCAAAAAGATAAACCGCGTGCCACCACCCGGGTTGTCTTCGAGCCTGATTTCGCCGCCGTGCGCTTCGATAATACCGCGCGCAATCGCCAGCCCAAGACCAGATCCACCTGTGGCACGACTGCGGGATTTTTCTCCACGATAAAAGCGTTCAAAGATATGGGGGATGTCTTCGGGTCGAATGCCCTCGCCGCTGTCGATGACAGACACCTCGACCCGTGGCCCGTTTCGCCGTGCCCGAAGCTGGACGCGCCCCCCGGCGGGTGTGTGCCGAATGGCGTTGCCCACTAGGTTGTTGAGCACACGCCCAATACGGGGTGCATCCATGCAAACGGGATCCACCTCCGGGGAGACGCTGCCCTCCAGGGTAACGCCCTGTCGCCCGGCCAGCGCTGAAAAACTTTCCAGCGTGTCTGAAATCAGATCGCTGAGCGAGTTGGGCGTCAGATCGAGCTTTAAACCGCCCGCATCAATTTGCGCCATCTGAAACAGGTCATCAATCAACAGCGAAAGCGAGCGCACATCCCGCTGGGCTGTTTGCAGATAACGCTGCACCGAAGCCGGATCATCCACGATGCCATCGGCCAGCGCTTCAAGAATGGCGCGGATGGAGGCCAGTGGGGTTTGCAGATCGTGCCCAACCCAGGCAATCAGGTCTGAACGCAGGCGTTCGACTTCGCGCTGCTTTTGATCGGCGGCTTCGAGCTGGGTCGCCATCTGGTTGAAAGCAGCGGCCAGGCTGGCAATTTCGTCGCGTCCCTGCACGGGGACACGTGCTGAAAGCTGACCGGCGGCCAGGCTGCGCGAAGCCTGTTCGAGCGAGTGAATGCGGTTGGTCAGGGCGCTGGCGAGAAAAAGCCCCAGAATCATCGCCATACCGCCTGCAAAGACCAGCAAAACAGTCGCCAGCATCAGATCGTGCTCGCTGGCAAACATCAGGCGCGCCGTCAGCCAGACGTTGAAAAAAGTCAAAATGCTCGAAAGCGCATAGATTAGCAAAAGCGACAATCGCAGCGTGGGCATATAGTTGAGCCAGCCCATGCGGTAGGCCATAAACCCCGCTAGCCCTGAGACAAGCGCTGTCACCAGCAGAAAGAGCGTCATCAACCCCAAATCGGCGGCGGGCGGACGCATGAGCGCCATAAAGATGACCAGCGACACCGCCAGTACGGCAACAATGCTCAAGATGTAGCGAGCGGCGGTTGGGATGCGGGAGAAATTGTTCATGGCTCGAACTTGTATCCCACGCCCCAGACTGTCAGCAAATGCTGCGGGTTGGATGGGTCTTTCTCAATTTTTTCGCGCAGACGGCGCACATGGACTGTTACAGTGCCGGGGTCGATATATTCCGAAATGCCCCAGACGCGCTCAAGCAACTGATCGCGGCTGAAAACCTGACGCGGATTGCGCGCCAGCAGGTAGAGCATGTCGAATTCTTTGACGGTCAGATCAATCGGTTGCTGACTGGCCTCCACCGAGCGCGAGCGCGGATCAATGCTCAGATTGCCCAGCGTCAGCGGACGTTCGCCATCGATGCTCTTGTCGCCACCACGCCGCAGCACGGCGCGCACCCGGCTGACCAGTTCCTGCGGGCTGAAGGGTTTGACCATGTAATCGTCCGCGCCCATCTCCAGGCCAGCGATGCGGTCCATCTCTTCGCGGCGCGAGGTCAGCATGATGATCGGCACATCCGAACGGTCACGCAGCCAACGGGTCAGGGTATATCCATCGATGCCGGGCAACATCAGGTCGAGCACCACCAGGTCAGGCAGGCGCTTTTCGAGCAGCTTCTGACCGGTCAGACCATCCGCCGCAGTCTGGACTGCGTAGCCAGCCCGGTGTAAATACAGGCTGACCACTTCGGCAATGCTGGGTTCATCTTCGATGACATAAATGGTTTTTTCTGGCATGGTTTAATCATACACCACACACTGGCTGCCCGTTGATCTGTTCAGAATTTCGTAACCTTTTTGCAGGGTTTGTGTAAGGAAGGCTTGTTGCTTGGCGAATTTTACGAATAGGGCAAATTGCACGAATTCTATGCTTTTATGCGCTTATTCATGGCATGCGTGCCCGCCAGGGTATTAACGTTAAAGATCCCGGAAAAAGTTTTTGACTTTGAGAAAGACATATTTTTGTCTTAATATTCGCTTGACATGCAAACCCGTTGCCTATATAATCTCGCTCTGCCTTCCTCGATAGCTCAATCGGCAGAGCGAGCGGCTGTTAACCGCTAGGTTCCTGGTTCGAGTCCAGGTCGAGGAGCCAAGCATGAAACCACCCACAGTAATTGCTGTGGGTGGTTTTTGTTTTGTGGAAAATTGTGATCAGAAAAGTCGAAATTGCTTGTTGACAAACATCAAGAATTAGGCTATCATCTAATTAGACATATATCTAAGTTAGGCGAACGTCTTTCCAGTAAGGAGGCTGACATGTTTAATCCGGTGCAAGCTTATTATGCAAGCGATCACACCCCTGCTCGAACCGATCAAGACCTGGACGAGGAGCAGTTTGCCCAACGCTATGGGCAAGTCATCGGGGAGTGCCCCCTCTGGAACCGCCTCTGGTTATGGGTGGGGAAAATCCTGATTGATAGCGGAGAAAAACTGACAACCGAGAATACGCCCATTAACTGGAACAAGGAAACGGTATGACCTTGCCCGAAGAGACAGAAACCACCCCGCCCACCCTGCTCTGGGATGCGGGCACAGCCTATGAATTGTTCATCAGCCTGGGTGTCTTGCACAACCCGGAGCATCACGGCTTGCGCGCTTCATGGGCGGCGGGCGTGCGTTCGCGCATCCCACCCACCGAGCGCAAATTTTTGGAAGAAGTTGCTCCCTTTATCAGTTTTCCACTCTTTTGGGTCTATCGCCTTTCAGCGCCAAAAGACGCCATGAACGCTATCTGGACATTGCGCCAGATTCCCGCAGAGCGACGCATGCTGGAACTGCTGGATGTCGAACACTGGGATGTGCCGGATGTGAAAGAAATGGTGCTTAAGATTGCCGGTCAGGGTTCGTGGAGCAACCGCGATCTGACAAGGATGAAGGAACTTTTCAAAGAGAAACATGGGGAAGACATCGCAGGGCTGGATAAGTATCTGGACTGGTGGGCGCGCCCAGCTGAATTTGGCGATGCAATGGTGACGGCTTTGCAGGCCTATTATCTGGCGTTTTTTAGCGAAGAAGAAAAGCGACTTGCGCCCGTGCTGCAAGAGGCGCTGACGCTGGCACAGGCAAAGGCGCAGCGCCTGAGCGTCCCTGAGCTGATTACAGATTTGTCGCAAGGCTTACGTTTTGAGAAAATCAAATATAAACAATTGCTGCTGATCCCGGCTTTTTATACGACCCCGCTGGTGGTCATGGATGAAATTGACGAAAATCTGGGGGTGTTTCTCTTTGGCGCGCGTCCCGCGACCATGTCTGCCATCCCTGGGGAGCTGGTGCCGGATGGTTTGATCCGCGCTTTGAAGGCGCTGGCAGACCCGACCCGGTTGAAAATACTCCATTTTTTGACGCATGAAACGCTGACGCCTTCAGAGCTTTCGCGTCGTTTGAGTCTGCGCGCGCCGACGGTGACGCACCACTTGAGCGAGTTGCGACTGGCAGGTCTGGTCAACGTGACACTCAAAGGACAGGAAAAACTATACAGCGCGCGTTTGGAAGCAGTTGAAGAGACCTTTGGCAATTTGCAATCGTTTTTGAAAGCGAATCAATGATGTAGGGGCGAGCCGATGGCTCGCCCCTACATCCGTTTGATTTGTTTCAAAAAGCCGGGGGTATTTAACGAACGTTCCAGCAGATAGGTGAAATGAGCCTGCATCAGCGTTTCGACATTTTTTTGGATGTCTGGCGCGGGGCTGGCTTTGGCGGCGGATGGATAGTCGCTGCGCTGAAAGTGGCGCAGGTATTTGAGCGTTTCGATGGCGATCGGCCACAGCCCCGGCAGCCCCAACCCACAGCGCGGACAAATGACGCCGCCCGCTGACGGGGAGAAGAACTGGTCTTCCGCCTGGATTTCGCGTCCGCAGTTGGCGCACTCAAACAGCCGGGGGCGGAATCCCAGGTAATCGAGCAGGCGCATCTCATAATAACGGACACAGGCCCAGGGTTCACCGAGCTGACAAAGCCGCTCCAAACTGTCGGTCAGCAGCCGAAAGATGGCCGGGTTGCTGCCTTCCTGATCGTAGGTGAAACGATCGAGCAGTTCGAGCATGTAGGCGGCATAGCCCGTCCGTTGCAGGTCTTCGCGCAGCGGCAGGTAGGGGTCAATCGTCTCAACCTGCGTCATAATCGGGATTTCGCGCCCTTTGGCGAGCTGCGCCGTGATGTGGGTAAACGGCTCCACATGCCCGGCCTTGCGCGAACGGATTTTGCGCGCGCCTTTGACAATGGCACGCAGCTTGCCCTGCTCACGGGTATAGAGCGTCAGCAGCCGGTCGGCTTCACCCCAGTTGGCATGGCGCAACACCACCGCCTGCACGCGAAAGGATCGTGGTTCATTCATGGCTCCATTGTACACTGTGGGCGGGGAAGAAAGCTATAATAATAGACTTCTTGCATAAGTCAAAAGTGCCACGCACCTTTTCTCAGAATATGCTGGCCTTTCGACTAGGTGCGTGGCACTTTTGCAAGAAGAGGTCTAATACTTACATGGATAGCCCCTTCGAAACCGTTTTCCCACAAACCGACTTTCCCCCTGCTTTTCGGATGCAATATCTGCTGCCAGTCGATGCGGGGCAGGTTGTGCTCTTTAACGGAATCAGTGACCGGGTCTGGCACCGTCCCCGCTGGCTGTGGCCGTTTTTTTGGGGGTTGTCTCACTTCAACATTCTCTTCCCCGAAACCGGCACCAACATCCCGGCCACGATGACGCTGACGGGTGGGCGCGACGCCAAAGGACAGCCCTATCAGCGTTGGGACCGTGTCTTTTCCTTCGCCAGGCCGCGTTATTTCAATGCGGTAATGGCTTACGACGCGCAGCGCCAGCGTGTGATCGAATTCTTTACCCCAACCAACCTGCTGAGCATGACCTGGGAAATCTCCTTCCACCCCCCGGCGCGCATTGAAATTGTCACCAGCACCTGCCAATTGCATTTTGGTTCGCGGCAAATTCGTCTGCCACGCCTGCTGCATCCGCATGTGCATGTCATCGAAAACGCGCTGGATGACCAGACGATTCAAATGAGCCTGACCATGTCGCACCCATTTTGGGGCGAGATGTTTGGTTATGCAGGCACGTATACCGTAACCATCAAGGACTCGCCCCATGCCTGACGCCCGAGCTTCAACTTTCCAGTCATTTTAGGGGAGTGAAGAGTATTAACCACAAAGTCACGAAATCACCAGGTTTTAATTTGATGACTTCGTGACTTTGTGTTGATAGTTCTTGATTTTTAGATCTCGACGGGCTTGCTCAACAGCGCTGTTACCAACTTCACCGCATTCCTGACATCGTTATAGTCCACCATCTCGGATGGCGCATGGACGTAGCGGCACGGGATCGAGACGCAGCCGACCGGCATGCCCGCGCGCGCCAGTTGCATGCTACGCGCATCGGTGCTTCCCACCAGCAGCACTTCGCGCTGGTAGGGGATTTTCTCGCTTTCGGCAATCTCCGTCATCCAGCGGACGATGCGTGGGTCAGAGATCATGCCACTGTCGCGGATTTTGATGGCCGGACCCTTGCCCAGCGCCACGTCAAATTTGGGGAACATCCCCGGGGTATCGCCCCAGGCGGTGACATCAATCGAAAAACCCAGGTCCGCATCGACCCCGTAGGCGGCAGTGCCTGCCCCGCGTGTGCCAACTTCTTCCTGCGTGGTAAAGACAAAATAGACTTCGTGCGGCGTAGCTTTCAGCGCACGCAAAGCTTCAATCGCCACGAGGCAGCCGATGCGGTCGTCGATGGATTTTGCCACCAGTCGGTCGCCCATCTCAAGGTACGGACGGTCAAAGGCCGCCACATCGCCCAATTTAACGGGACAATCCTTGCGGCTGCTTGCGCCCACATCAATGAACATCTTCTCGATGGTGGGCAAATCCCCGGGTTTGTCGGCTGGTTCCGCGTAGATGATGCCAGGGGTGCCATCCAAAAAGCGCACACGTCCCCCCATCAAATTAAAAGCACGCACCCCACCAACACTGGTGAAACGTACAAAGCCGTTTTCGTCAATGTGCGAAGCCACCAGACCAATCTCGTCCATGTGCGCGGCGATCATGATCTTTTTGCCGCCTTTGCCTTTGCGGACGATCAGATTGCCCAGCGCATCCACACGGATTTCGTCGGCAAGCGGCTGCACTTCAGCGCGAATCAGTTCGCGCACGGCGGATTCATGGCCCGAGGGGCCAAAGCTTTCGGTCAGTTTTTGCAGGAGTTGTTTCATAAGGACTCAGAGAGTAGAGAATAGAAATCAGTGTGGCAGAACGACAATCTCACCATGGGCGTAGGACCTGGTTTCTTTTTTGGTGATGATATGCACTTGCAGGCGACCCTGTGCGTGCCAGTCTGCGCCGGGGTTGCCGATCAGCGCGGTATCTTCATCGATGCCAATCGCAAATTCGCCCGGTTTCAGACGACTGCGCAGGATGGGCAGCATCATGGGCGCCCAGACTGGCATTTTGTCGAAATGCGGCAGGATAATATGCGCAGTCATCACGCCAAAGGCAGCAAGGCGGCGAAACCCGGCGGTGCGAATGTCAGGCATATGGGTGCCCAGGATCATTGCGCCTGCCGAACAACCTGCATAGACTGCGCCGCGTTCCCAGGCTCTTTCGGCAGCGGCCCAGGCTTTGCTGCCTTGCATGCTCTGGTAAAGATGCCCCGGGTTGCCGCCTGAAAAGTAGATCAGATCGGCGTTGGCGATCACATCCACATATTGTTCGTTGTTTGCCGAAGCATGGTCAATGATCGGCAGGGGGTGTACTTCAGCCCCAAGTGAACGAAAATGTTCTTCGCCCATACGGTTCCAGCGTTGCCACGAGGCTTCCCCTTCCAGCCCGGCAGCCGTTGGCAGGCAGACGACACGCGCAGGGCGCCCATCTGCGCCGCAATGGGCCAGCAGATAACGATCAACTTCGTTCATCACCGGCAAATATTCGCCAGCGCCGACCAGGGCAATCAGACCGTTCATCGGGGAATCTCCTCTCAGTGAAGTGACCCGTGACCAGCAGTCAGTAATCAGTTACTGACTGCTGGTCACTGATTACTGATTACTTCCGTTCTTCGGCGAGCAATTGTGGTGTAATGTGCAACAACGCCGCGTGGATCAGCGCCAGGGTGTTTTTCCAGTCATCGATCCGCGCAACGAGCGTGGAGGTGTGCGCATAGCGCCCCGGTACGGAGACCGAGACGATCGGAATCCCGGCCAGCGCTCGGTGAATGGCGCCCGCGTCGGTGCCACCGCCACCGGGTTGGCGGAACTGATAGGGAATTTTCGCGGCATCGCCCGTGTCCGTAAGCAGACGCACCAGCCGAGGGTCAGAAAGCGTCCCCTGGTCAAAAGTGTAAATCGCCGGGCCAAGCCCAAGTTTGGTGTTATAAAAAATATTCTCACTGCCATCCATCGTTGGCAGGTCGTTGGCGGGGGTTGAATCAATCGCAATCGCCAGGTCGGGGTTGAAAGCATGCGCTGCAACCTTTGCACCACGCAAACCAATTTCTTCCTGCACCGAAAACGATAGACACAAATCCACGTTGGGCGGCGCATTTTTGAGCAGATCGATCAAAATGGCACAGCCGATGCGATTATCGATTGCCTTCGCAAAAATAGATGGGCCAACACGCCGAAACTGTGTCGCAAAGCCGGCGCGCTCACCCACTTTGGCTTTGCCGCCGGGGCCAATGTCAATGCGCAACTGGTCAAGCGGAATTTTTCGCTGGCGTTCTTCGGCATTCGCCAGGTGGATGGGGCGCGCCCCAATCACCCCTGGGGTTTTACCGCGCCCGACCAACACCTGCTTGCCGACAAGTTGGCGCACATCGATCCCGCCGACCGTCTCGAAGCGAAAAATACCATCCCCATCGTCGCCGACCAGCATAAAGCCGACTTCGTCCATGTGGGCATCGAGCATCACGCGCACACGATTCTCGCCACTGAGCGCTGCCGAAGTGCCGGCTTTTTTGACCAGCACACTTCCCATCGCATCAATTTTGACTTCGTCTGCAAAAGGCTTTACTTCTTCGAGCACGATCTGACGTACTTCGCCCTCGTCACCAGAAACCGCAATGGCGTTGCAAAGTTTTTCGAGCAGTTTGAGCTGGGAAGGGGTGATAGATGGTATGGTCATTGGTTATTACTCATCCCACACAATCTTCTCGATGAAATCCGGCTCAAGCGCGGCCACAAATTCCGCGATCAGCCGCCCGGTACGCTGGATGTCTTTGTAGGCGACCATTTCGACAGGGGTGTGCATGTAGCGCAGCGGAAGACCAATCACCGCCGTCGGGATGCCCTCGGCGCTGACTTGCAGGGCAAATCCGTCTGTGCCTGAGTGGCGTGGCAAAACTTCCACAGCGTGCGGAATTTCGAGCTTTTCAGCCAATTCTTTAAGCTTTTTGTGGACGAAGGGGTGAATGTTCGGGCCAAGCGCAATGGTTGGGCCTTTGCCCAGCGGAAAGGTTTGCCAGTCATTTGCGCCCGGGCCTTTGGCAAAGGTCACGTCCACGGCGATGGCCAGATCGGGGCGCAGCCCAAAAGCGGATGTGGAAGCGCCGCCGAGTGTTTCTTCTTCCTGCGCTGTGGCGACTGCCCAAACATCCCAAAGGTGGGCTGTCCCTTGAAGTTGTTGTAGCGCGACGGTGAGCGCTACCACTGAGGCGCGGTTATCGAGCGAGTGACCAGAGATGACATCCCCGGCCAGCTCCATCGGCGTGGTGGCGAACGAAATCACATCGCCGACGCGTATTTTTTGCAAAACTTGCCTGTGTGACAGACCAATATCCACCAGCAGATAGTTGATTCCCACAGGAGCATCGCTCAGGCTGGCGGGCAACATGCGCGTGGGCGGCTGAACGACAATGCCATAAAATTCTTCGGTTTGACCACTGGCCGTCCCATAAACCATAACGGGCGTACCCGGCAAAACACGCGCATCAATACCGCCAATTTGCGTGATGCGCAGCAGGCCATCGACAATTTGAGTCACCATCAGGCCAATTGCGTCCATATGGGTAGCGATCAGAATAGATGGACGTTTTTCCTCGCTGTTTTTCCCCTTTTTGAGCGCGTGCAAAGACCCAATCGGGCTGCGGCTGATCTCATCGACCAGCGGTCGCCATTCGTTCTCGATTAATCCGGCGACAGGCACTTCATAGCCTGTCAGACCGGGAGCAGTCAGCAAAGATTTCAGGAAAGGGGTGAATTCAGGCATATCAGGGATTCGCTGTGGGTGTTTCGGTCATTGTCGGCGCGGGAATTGCCACCGTAGCGGTGGCCGTTGGCGGGTTGGGGGTATTGGACGGCGGCACCGCTGTCGGAACAATCGGCGTGTTGGATGGCGGGATCGGCGTCAGGGTGGGCGTAATCGGCGTTTCTGTCGGGGGGACGGTCAGCGTCGGCGGCTGGAAAGGCGTATCCGATGGAACCAGCGTCAGCGTAGCAGAGGGTGTGATGCTCGGTCCCGGTGTCGCAGAAAGCAGATTAGGCGTGGGAGATGGCCCGATGGTGGGGATAATCAGGGTCAGCGTGGCCGGGACTGTTTCAGTGACGGTTGGGGTTGGCGTGCGCGCACCCGGCGGCGGTACCAGCAACGCAACGAAACCAAGACAGTAGCATGGAATGGTCAGCAGGATCACCCTGAGCAGAATTGTTCTACGATTGTTTGTGGCGGGGTCGGCGGAAAACATAGGGCTTATGATACTGTGCTTTGGGCAAATTCGCAAATCGAAACCTGAAATAGGGGTGAGCCGGCGGCTCGCCCCCACCGGCCGGTTTAAAAAGCAGATGCGGAATAAACGCCCGGCATGGTAGAATCTGAAATTCACTGTTAAATAAAGGAGAATATATTATGGAAGCAACAACAGGAACATTTGCAGTTAAAAAAGGACTGGCGCAGATGCTTAAAGGCGGCGTCATTATGGATGTAGTCACCCCCGACCAGGCCAAGATCGCCGAAGATGCTGGCGCATGCGCGGTCATGGCGCTCGAACGCGTCCCCGCAGACATCCGTGCACAGGGGGGCGTGGCACGCATGAGCGACCCCGACCTGATCGACAAAATCAAGGCTGCGGTCACCATCCCGGTCATGGCAAAGTGCCGCATCGGACATTTTGTCGAAGCCCAGATTCTCGAAGCGCTCAAAATTGACTATATTGACGAATCAGAAGTGCTGACCCCCGCGGATGAAGCCTTTCACATCAACAAACATGATTTTAAAGTGCCGTTTGTTTGCGGATGTCGCAACCTGGGCGAAGCCCTGCGCCGCATCGGCGAAGGCGCGGCAATGATCCGCACCAAGGGCGAGGCCGGTACTGGCGACGTGGTGGAAGCGGTGCGCCATGCCCGCACCGTGCTCGGCGAGATTCGTCGCCTGCAAAGCATGCCTGAGGAAGAGTTGATGACCTTTGCAAAAGAAATTGGCGCACCCTACGAACTGGTCAAAGAAACCCGCACACTGGGACGTTTGCCGGTGGTCAACTTTGCTGCGGGCGGCCTTGCCACCCCGGCGGATGCCGCGCTGATGATGCAACTCGGCGTGGACGGCGTCTTCGTCGGCTCGGGCATTTTCAAGAGCGGCGACCCCGCCAAACGCGCAGCCGCCATTGTCAAGGCGACGACACACTTCAAAGATGCCGGGATTCTGGCCGAGGTGAGTCGCAACCTGGGCGAAGCCATGGTCGGGCGCAACATTTCGCAAATGCCTGAGGGCGATAAGATTGCAAGTAGAGGCTGGTAAGACCGATATTCGATAAATGGATATTAGATACTCGAATATCCAATATCCAATACCGTCAAATTAATCTCTCCAAACACGTCGGCCCAGGGCCGAAAGAATGAACGTGACAGCCAACTCGGCGGTCTGGTTGCGGGTATCGAGGATCGGATTGACCTCGACCACATCCAGACCGACGAGTTTTTCTGTTTCTGCGAGCATTTCGCAGGCCATCAGTGCTTCGCGGTACGTCAGCCCACCCGCCACCGGGGTACCGACACCGGGCGCGTGACGTGGATCAAGCGCATCCAGATCAAACGACAGATAAATCCCGTCCGTATCCTGCGAGACGCGTTGAATGGCGCGTTCCATGGCGGTGACCATGCCGATGCGGTCAATCTGTTCCATACCAATGACGAGCACCCCGGCTTCGCGCAAATTGACCTTTTCGCCGGGATCCAGGTCACGGGCGCCGATGATCGCCACCCGTCTCGGGTCCACCGCCGGGACGGTTTCGCTCCAGACTTTGACCAGTCGCGGGTCGCCGAGTCCGCACAGGGCGGCCAGCGGCATGCCATGAATATTGCCAGACGGCGTGCTTTCAGGGGTGTTGAAGTCGCCATGCGCATCCACCCAAATCACACCAACTTTTTTGACACTGGCCGCGCCGTTGATCGAGCCAAGCGCCACGCTGTGGTCGCCCCCCAGCACCAACGGGATACGCCCGGCCTGCATCGATGCGGCTACCGCCCCGGCAGCGCGGCGCGCCATGGAGACAATGCAGTCGATATATTTCATTTTTGGCTCTTCACCATGGCACATTTCAGCAATCGCGACTTCGAGATTGCCCTTGTCTTCCACGCTGCAACCGAGTGCATCAAGTTGCTGACGCAAGCGCGCCGAGCGGATGGCGCTTGGCCCCATATCCACGCCGCGGCGGTCTGCGCCCAGGTCAATCGGTACACCGATGATATCAATTTTCATGGGTTTCTCCATAACGTCAAGTGACAGTCACCTTGTCAGATATTTTATTGCAAAATGCTTGTCTGACAGGCGACTGTCACTTGGCTTCTTCATACTCAGCCAGCAACTGTTCAAAGAAAACTTCCAGCACCCGGTGCCGCTCCAGCGCAATTGATTTGCCGGTGGCGGTAAACATACGATCTTTGAGTTTGCCGAGCTTGAACAAATACTCATGATACGCACTATGGATTTCACCCGGGGCTTTTTGGCCCGTTTCGAGAAATTGCTGCGAGGGCGTGGAATAAAGCGGCTGGCCCGTCTGCGTGACGAAGCCGATTAAACGCGCCAGGCCAATCGACCCGATGGCATCCAGCTTGTCGGCATCGAAAAGCACCTGCGCTTCGAGCGTTTGCGGCGGCTCAGATGTATCGCGAAAACGATGAGTCCGGATGCAGTGCTGGACGGCGGCGACCCGTGAGTCATCCCAGCCTTCGGCGAGCAAAATCTCCCCGGCAAAGTCTGCCGAAGCGTGGTGATGCAGTTTGCGTCTGGCTTTGTCTGTGGGATTGCTGCCTTCGGCGTCGTGCAGCAGCGCCGCAGCGCGGACGATTTCCAGGTCTGCGCCCTCCGCTGTGGCGATTTTCTCGGCCATACGTGTAACGCGCAGAATGTGGTCGAAGCCATGCACCGGGTCAGAATCGTCATACCAGGTGCGGGCCAATTCAAGGGTAGGCATAGTCACCATCCAGTAAAGGGTTGCTTCTCAAGGCATTTCAGATCATAATGGAGACAAAGGAAAACAAACCATGCCATCCAGAGTCTTTTCTCACCTGTGTGATTATGCCACGATTGACGCAAGTGGCAAGCCGACAATTGTTGGCGATTTTGATCGTATCAACGCGCGCAGCGTGCCGATTCAGTTCCCGCTCTTTTTTGTAATTTCAAAATGGAATGGCTACGGCGGCGAACAATTTACCCACCGCGTGCGCGTGGTTTCCCCCAGCGGACAGCAGCTCGCCATCACCGAAGAAGTCAATGTCACCATCCGCGATATGGGAGGCAATGACGGCAACCACGTCAACATTGATTCTTTTATGATGAGTAATTTCCCGGAATTCGGCGAATATGCCATCGAAATTTTGCTCAACGGCCACCCGGTGCATATCCTGCCGCTGACCGTCGATCAGATTGTTTAGTCGCTGACCAAACGGGTTGCGTTAGAAGGCAGGTTGCCACGAGAGTGACTATCGAAACGAGAAATGTTTTCGAGCGAAAAAAAGCCCTTAAACGGAGCGTGGCAAACCGTCCGCTGCAAACTTTGTTCGGCGCAATCTTTGCCGAGCAAAATTTTTTAATTTGAAAGCTAATTTTACAGCCGATAAAATTAATTACAGAAAAGCCAAACTTATCAAAGTCCGCGCCCAAAGAAACAACAAAATGCACTTACCATTACAAGCCTTCTTGTTTGGAAATAGCTGTTATTTGGAGAGCAAATCAAACTTATCAGGATAGTATTTTGATGTAAATTCTTTTTGAAAAGTGGAGAAATCTTTCCCGTTACCCAATAATTGGTATAGTAATTGCCAAGCTGTTGGATTAACAAAATCATGTTTCAATACTTTATCTATTAATAACCCAGCAGCTTTTTTATCGCCACTAGCAATTGCCAGTTCAGCTTCAAGTAAGTCGTTACGCAAGTTGTTTTCACTAGCTTGTACTATATCTTTTTTATTAATAGATGGTATTCCAACGGATTTTAGATTTTTAGGCAATATTGCAGTGAAAAAGGAGTTTAGTAAAGATTTAAATTGAGCGAATTCTCCTCTGGAGACATTCCCTCTTGATATTGAAAAGTAAATAACAATTTCAACTTTTGCTTTTGTTTGAATAGCAAAAAAGATTGTTCCCAATAATTCTTTGGGCTGGATAGATACTATATCTTCATAAAAACAATCAAATACTGATGGTTCATTCGGCTCAACAAAAATCAATCTTTCGGATGTAGCGATTAGAGATGAGTGTTTTGATTTTAAGACATTATTACCATTTATTTGTGTTATTTCGACAAAAAATCTTTCTGCTTCTTTGTAAAGAACAAAAATTATGTCTGAATTTTCACTAGCAGGATGGTCTAAAAACATTAGGGCTTTCGTATTTGGTTCGATTGACTTAACCCCTTCAGAAAATCTTGAAAATTCTTTTTGCCATTGTTTTACATCTTGAATTTCCATAGTGTTTTTTGAGAATTCTATGGGAAGAGCCCTTGGTGACGAATTATTATTGTTATTTATAACATTTTGCTTGTGTGTTTCAGTTTTTTTAATAAATGATCCAATGATTCCTGATACGCCTGATATGATTAAACCTATACCAATAAGAATATATACATAATACTCATCGGTTTTCTGACAGCCAAACAATCCGCCACAAAATTTTACTTGCTGAGGGGCAATGTAAAATGTCAGAATAAGTCCAGCAGCTAACACAATAGCAGAAATAAACATCGACATTTGAACACCTTTAGATAATCGTGTATAAGTATCTTAAGCCAGCGCCGAACTCAGTTTTCAACAGTGCTCTTGCATAAATCCTTCAAGTTATGGAAAAGTTCTAATTTACCCGGCCTTTTGCGCGCGGATCAGGCCATACTGGCATAAGCCTTTGCGGAAGGCTTCATCATAGCGCATGGTGGTATAGGCATCCCGCACCAGGTTCCAGCGCTGTTTCATGGTGACGTTCATCATCCCGGCGGGGTTGCTGGCAGATACCCAGACGGCCTGACGCCAGCTTGGCTGTGTCTGCGCGGCCCAGTCTTCGGCGGTGATGGCGGTCAGTCCATTGGCCTTCAGGATGTCAATGTAGTCGGGGATGCTGGTGAACTCGGCATGGCACCATTCTTCAACCAGCAGGCGGACGTGGGCGGCTTCATCTTTGGAGAGCGGGGCATTGCGCGTGTCACGGACGTTCCAGCAGGCCAGGATTACGATGCCGCCCGGTTTGAGCACGCGAGCCATTTCGCTGACAAAGCGTTGTTTGTCGGGCATGTGCATTTCCGCTTCGATGGTGTAAACGATGTCGAAGCTGTTGTCGTTAAAGCCCATTTTGAGCGCGTCACATTCCATGACAATGCCATTGTCCACTTTTTGCAGGCGGGCAAGGACGGCAGCGCGTTCGGTTTGTGCCGGGGAAATCGTGACACCGGTAACATGGGATGTCTTGGGCCAGCGCCGTGCCAGATGCCGGACACTGCCACCCATCCCGCAGCCAACATCGAGGATGCGGACGGGTTCACCCCCCGGAAACTGTTCCGGTTTTTCGAGACGCTGCATCAGGGTGGGGTTGGTCTGGGCAACACCCCAAGCGATCATCTCATCAATGAAATCCACTTTGGCCTGAATAAAATCCTTTTTGACGGGTGGGTTGCCATAATACCCAGCGTGCAGATGTTCACCCCAGTAATGTTCCATGATTTTTGCGTTGGTCCAATTGTCGTAGACATTTGCAACGGACGCAGGTCCTTCATAACGGCGGCTGGGCACACGCAGGTTGGCGCGCACGAGAAACCAGCCAACGACCAGAAGCAATAAAACGAGGCCCACAACAAGACTTAAAATCATTGGATATTCCTTTTCGCTAGTAGTGTGTCAATCATGGATTGATGGGTAAAGCCTTTTGAGTTTGATGCGAGCGTCGTCAGCGGCGAATTGCCAATTGACAGTAGCCTGTTTATTGTTTCGCTGCAAAGCCCAGGTTTGTGTTTCATGAACAAGGATGGCCTGGCTTGGAATACAACGATTGAGACATTGTCGGTTTAGCACACTCAGTTCAATTTCAGCCATATTAAGCCAACTACCGTGTTTAGGAGTTGAATGAAATTCAAGACGATCCAGGATACGTTTGGCTTCTGCGGGAGCAAAGACTTCATAAAGACAAGCAGGCGAATGAGTGTTGAGTTGGTCTTGTACAATCACAATGATCTCTGCTTCTGGAAAATGGACATCCACCAAGTCACGCATGCAATAGGCCCAATCTACTTTGGTGCGTCGGTCTGTGACTTTGACACCACGCCAGTTTTGGAGTGGAGCAAAGAACATGAACATGTTAGCGACGCCTTCACGCTGATACTCGTAGTCATATTTTTCTGGCTGTCCTGGTTGCATCGGCAAGGCTTGACGGGTTTCTCTGACCAATTGTTCCGGGCTTTCGTCGAAGCACACCAGCGGGCGTTTCGGGTCTGCAGGTCGTTTGTAGACATCTAAAACGTCTTCCATGTGATAAACAAACTCAGCATCCGCTTGCGTTGGAATGCACCATTCTTGTTTACGCCAGGGTTTCAGTTCGTTGTCCTCTAACATTTGCCGTACTGCTTCGTGAGAGATGCTATCAATGATTTTCAACTGCACAACGCGATCTGCCAGCAGGCGTAGACTCCAACGAGCGTATCCTTCCGGCGGTGCACTACACACCAACGCAATCAATCGCGCTTCTTGTTCGCCATCCAACTTGCGACTGTATATGCGATTAGGACGACGCGGTTTCAAAAATATCTCGAACCCTTCAAAAACAAATCGCTTCCGAACGCGTTCAACCGTGGCAATGCTCACATCTAACGCTTGGCAGATTTTCTCGTCTACCCATCCTTCGGCTGCTTTCAGAAGGATCCTGGCATGTGTCAATGTTCGGGCTTTCGATGTCCCAGAACCTATCAGCGCTAATAGTTTCTCGCGTTCTTCATCTTCCAGCCTGACAACGTATTTCTTGGCCATGGCTTTTCCCTTTTTCGGGAAAGCTTACTGCCTTTTCCTTCACCCATCAATTCACGCTTGACAGAGTACTAGATGGTAATTGAATTTTCAGGGGTTGGGACGCGCTTGCGGCTTTCCCAAACATTGAGCAAAGACAACATGGGGCCAGTCATAATCGTGGTGGTGAGGGCCATGAGGACCATCATCACAAACATGCGCCCGGAAAGAATGCCAAGATCATAGCCAATATTGATGACGATCAATTCCATCAGGCCGCGCGTATTCATCAACGCGCCAATGCTGAGGGACTGATACCAGTTTACGCCGGTGGAACGGGCCGCCAGCGCCGCACCGCCGAATTTCCCGGCGATGGCGACGGCAATGATCCCGATACAGAGCAACCATCCCTGCCAATCATTCAACAAACCAATCTGCGTGCGCAGGCCGGTAAAGGCAAAGAAAAGCGGCAGCAAAAAAGCTGTAAATGTTTCGAGATGTTCGCTGACCTTCACACGCAATATTTTCGGCGAAGGCAACACCACCCCGGCCAAAAATGCGCCAAAAAGCGCGTGAATGCCAATGGCCTCCGTGAACAAGGCCGAAGCAAAAACAAAAACCAGAAGACTGACAAAAAGCCCTTTTCCGCCTGCTTCGGTGGGTTGCCGGTTTTCCATCATGTGGTGCAGCCAGGGCCGAACAACAAACAACATGACCAGGATAAAGCTGATCGCCAGGCCAACCGTCAGCAGGGAATTCATCAGTCCACCAGACTGAGCAAGCGACAAAACAATCGCCAGCAGACACCAGGCTGTCACATCATCGACGGCAGCGCAGGCAATCGCAAGATTGCCCAGGCTTGTCCCGGTCAGTCCGCGCTGTTCGATGATGCGTGCCAACACCGGGAAGGCGGTAATGCTCATGGCAATGCCCATGAACAGCGCGAAGGCGTGGAACGGAACCCCGGCAGGCCCCACCATCGGGTAAATCAACAGCGAAAAGCCTGTGCCAAGGATAAACGGCACCAGAATGCCAGCGTGACTGATCAGCATGGCGGAATGCGCCTGGTTGCGCAGCGAATCCAGGTTGACCTCGGTGCCAACAATAAACATAAAGAGAATCACGCCCACCTGGCTTAACAATTGCAACGCACCCATCGCGCTTGCCGGGAACAGGAAGGTTTCCACCTGTGGCATCAGCCAGCCCATCAGGGAGGGCCCGAGCAAAATTCCGGCAAGCATTTCGCCGACGACAGCGGGTTGACCAAGTCTGGTAAAGATCATTCCCAGTCCGCGCGCAGCCATGACAACGACAATGATTTGCAGCAGTAAAAGGCTGAGGGGTTGGGCAAGATTCTCCAGCAAGCCTTTTTGAGTCACCGCGCCCGAGGCCGGATTCTGCTCAACAAAATTCGATGCGGCGATGGGGGCCATTGATGAACCTGCATGAATGATCGCGTAAATGCCCAGTCCAAAAAAGGCGATTACGCAGCAGTAGATCAGCACATTTTTAAACATGGGTTGAGTTTTCACGCTTTTTCTTCCTGTAGCTCACGGTCTTTTACAAACACATCGCGCACCCACATGGCCGGTTTTCGAAAGATAAACCGGCGGTGAATCACCGGCACTACGCGGTAATGCACAAAGCCTTTTTGCCAGTGCATAATATTGAACGGAATGTTGTAAACCAGCCGATCACGCAGGCTTTGCGGCGCAAAGATGCCGGTAAAGTTGTCGCGCATTGCCTCCAGCGGACGGGGTGTGGTTTCGGCGTTGAAGATGCCCTGCTCCTCCCATTTTTCGGGGTCGAGCACCATCTTCCAAACGTTGATCCAGGGGCGGGTTTTGAGCATTTCATTTTCGGGGTAGCACTCTTCCACGGCCTGCCAGAACAAAACCTGAGCCAGCTCTTCAAAATGATCGAGATTTTTGCGGGCAACATCAAGCACCACCGAAGCTTCGCGGCGCACGGCCAGTTCGAGATGCAGAAGTTGCAAAAAGCGCATGCGCGTCATGTCACCGCGCACATAAATATCACGGGGCGGGGCTTTGTCAGACCAGTCGCCAAAAAGCTCTTGAACACGCGCATTCAAATCGCGATAGCGCTCACCGAGCGCCAGCACTTCCTCGGTCGGATGGTGCAGCAGCCCCTGCACGTAAATCTGATAGAGATAGGCCCAGTGCAGACCCGTATCCCAGGCCAGCTTGGCGGTGAAAATTTGGGCGTGTCCAAACGAGCGGTAGACGTTGCGATAGAAGCGCAGGCAGGTCTGCATAAAAATGTCGATGGCGAGCTTGTTGAACATATCCACTGCTGCTTCGGTCAACTGCCCGGCCAACTCGCGGCGGATCATCTCCACCGTGACCGTGTTCGTGATGGCGATGAAGTCTGACCCGGTGCTGTAAAGCGGGTCGAGGAAGAAACCCGCCTCCCCGACGCAGCTCCAGCGGCGATGAGAGAAAACCTGCGCCGAAGCGTAGCTGTAGTTCTTGAAGCTCAGGAAGTCGAGCGGTTTGCGGTCTTTCAGGAAGTTCCACAGTGCTGGCTCGTGGGCAGCGAGCCACTCGAGCGCCTGCTCGTAAGACTGTCCATAGGTGTTTTGCGGGTGGATGGTTTCGTCGGTGACGATACCTACACTGGTCGCGCCCGAACCAAGCGGGATGAGCCAGACCCAGTAGCCCCTGTCCATCAGGTGATTGGTGGAGAAGTAACGATCTTCGATGCTTTCGCTGCGCCAGGGATTCTCGGGCGGGACCATGTTGTCGATGTCAACCCGGTCAGGGTAGCGCCACCAGGCCGAGCTGGCCTGATGACCATGTTCGCGTTTCAGCCCAAGCTGGGTTTGCAGCAGGCGGCGGCGTCCGAGCGCGTCGACGACCCAGCGGGATGTCAGGGTAAAGCTGCGCTTCTCGTCTTTTTGCTGACAGCGGATGGTATGGTTTTCGTCCGCTTCAGCCAGGTCAATGCCCTCGACCAGTGTCCCCTCAAAGAGTTCGACTCCCATCTTTTGGACGATGTCCCGCAGATCATTTTCGAGACGCCCCCGGTCAATTTGATAGGACGGAACAAGCGGGAAAATGCTTTGCCCGGTTTCAGGGCGTTCTTCGATGGGGCCTTGCGATTTGCCCATGAAGAAACGCAGGCCCAGCTTGGGCAGGTGATATTTGCGGAAGTAGGGATCGAGTTGCAAGACCTGACCGAGATAGTAAGTGCCCAACTCGATCGACGATTCGCCGACCTTGAAGGCAGCTTCGGGCAGCGGACGGGTAAGCCGGTCGATGACGGCCACCGAAAGTGCTGGAAGTTCAAGTCGTATTTGGCGCGCCAGAGTCAACCCGGCCAAACCGCCACCACAAATAACCACATCAAATGCTGTTTTATCCGACATTTTGTATCCTTTGAAAAACTAAAGGGTAATACCGCCATCCACCTGGATGATTTGACCGGTGATGTAGGCGGCCTTGTCTGAAAGCAGAAAACATACCAGCGGGGCCACATCGTCCACACTGCCGAGACGGCGCAGGTTGATGCGATCACGGACGTAGTCGAGCGTGTCGCTGTCGAGCACAGCCATCATATCGGTGTGGATGTAGCCAGGAGCGACGGCGTTGACGCGCACATTTTGCGGGGCCACTTCAGCAGAGAGCGCCTTGGTGAAACCCATCATGCCCGCCTTGGCTGCGGCGTAGTTGGTTTGTCCGCTGTTGCCGTATAAGCCAACCACGGAGCTAATGTTGATAATGACGCCGTTGCGCTGTTTGACCATTTGCAGCAAAAGCGGTTTGGTGGCGTTGAACATGCTGCCCAGGTTGGTATTGATGACACTATCCCACTGGTTGCGGTTCATACGCGCCAGCACAGCATCGCGGGTAATGCCAGCGTTGTTGACCAGGCCATCCACGTGCTCAAACTGCGTGATGATGGTTTTGACGAACTTTTCCATCTCTTCGGTATCGCCGACATCACACTGGCTGGCAATGCAGCGCTGATTGGGATATTTTTCGCCCATTTCTTTCACGATGGCTTCGGCTTCGTCGACACTGTTGAGATAGGTAAAGGCGACGTTTGCGCCTTCTTCCATGGCTGTTTTTACAATACCAGCGCCAATGCCTCGGCTGCCGCCGGTAACGATAATGTTTTTATTGGTTAAAAGACTCACGGTGTTACTTGCTCCTTCGATTTACGATTTGGGGATTTACGATTGACAATTACAAAAGACCGATTCCCAGGTACCAATTTACCGATTACTTCGCTCTTTAATGCGCAAGCGCACGCCATGCTTCGGCCCCATGGCAATGTTGAGGCGCACATCGCTGTCATTGCCAAGAGACTCAAAGTCCCAGCGTTTGACGATTTCCGCCAGGGCAATGCGCATGGTATATTGCGCCAGCCCCGCGCCCATGCAGCGACGATGTCCGCCGCCGAAGGGGAGAAACTCGAAGATATCGTAATTGCGTTCGAGAAAACGTTCGGGCCTGAACGTATCAGGCTCCGGATAGGTATGCGGGTCGTGGTGAATGCCAACAATCGAGACGACCAGCGCCTGACCGGCTTTGATGTTATGTCCCAAAATTTGCATCGGCTGCATCGGCACCCGCGCACATTCGGCCAGGATCGGGTGCAAGCGAATGGCTTCTTTGCAAACGGCATCCAGATAAGGGAAAGAGAGAATCGAACCTGGTTCAATCTCCGGGCCAGCGGCTTCCAACTCGGCACGCAGTTTTTGCATAATTTGCGGGTGACGCGCCAGTTCATAAAGCGCCCAGGACAGCGCAACGGCTGTGGTTTCATGCCCGGCGGTCAGGATGGCGTTCAGCTCGTTACGAATGTGCTCATCGCTGACAGGGATGCCCGCTTCGTCGCGGGCATCCATCAACACCCCGAGCACATCGCTGTCATCGGCAACACGGGCGCGACGCGTTTCCATAAAGCGCTTCATCCAATCGATGATGTTGGCATGCGCCTTCATGTAACTGCGCCACATCGGGAACCAGGGCTTTTGCAGCGCCGGGAAAAACACCACCAAAGGATGCGCCTTGAGCCGCAACTCTTCAAAAACATGGCGGCCTTCTTCCATATAGGCGGCTTCCTGCACCCCAAACACCAGCCGCATGATGACATCCAGCGAAATGAGCAGGGTGGTGTCGAGCGCTTTGATCTCCTGACCCGGCTGCCATTTGGCGATATATTCACGAGCAATGTCACGGATGGTATCCCCATAAGCGCGAAAGTGGTTGGCATGTACCGCAGGCGCAAACAACTGACGTTCTTTGCGATGACGATCACCAATCAGCACCCAGACGTTGTCCACACCGATCATGTTGGTGAAGGATTCTTTCCAAAAAGCGTCATACCCGTTCGGCTCCGCCGAAAAAACCTGACGGGCCGCTTCAGGCGTCAGAATCGCAGCGTAGTCACGGCCCTGAAAGTGCAGTTCAGCCAGGTTACCGTAACGTTCACGGAACCAATCGTGCATGGAGCGCGGCTGTTGAAAAAACAGCCATTGCTGCCACGGGTTAAGATGCACTACCTCGGTCTTTTGCGGAAATGAAGTTGCAACCGCCATCTTTTCACCTTTCCCTAAATCAATGCGGCAGGAATATACCTGCCAGTAATGCGCAACGGAATCCCATATTTGGGGCCCATCGCAATATTGCGCCGGACATCAAAATCTTCTCTCACGGCTTCAAAATTCCAGCGCATGATCACTTCGGCCAGCGCAATACGCATGGTGTATTCGGCCAGACCCGAACCCATACAGCGACGGTGCCCGCCGCCAAAGGGCAAAAACTCGTAGACACTGTAATGGCGCTCCAAAAAACGCTCCGGGCGAAAAATGTCTGGCTGCGGGTAGAGTTTTGGGTCGTGGTGAATGCTGACAATTGAAATGCCCAACGCCTGCCCGGCAGCGATCTGATGACCGGCAATCTCGATCGGCTGCATGGGGATGCGCGCACATTCGGCCAAAATCGGGTGCAGGCGGATGGCCTCCTTGCAGACGGCGTCGAGATACGGGAGCGTCAGCAGCAGCGCAGGGTCTGGGTCCGGCCCCTGAGCGGATAATTCTTCCCTTAGCTTTTTCACCACTTCGGGATGTCGCGCCAGCTCGTAGAGCGTCCAGCCCAAAGCGACGGCGGTGGTTTCATGCCCGGCGCTCAAAATCGAGTTCAGTTCCGTGTGGATGTAATCATTGCTGACGAGATTGCCGTTTTCGTCTTTGGTGTTCATCAACACACCCAGCACATCCTGCACATTGCGCCCGGCGGCGCGGCGCGCGGCAACAAGCCTGTCCGTCCAGGCGTACATGGCTTCGCGCGATTGGGCATACTTGCGCCAGAGCGGGAACCAGGGTCGCTGCAGCTTCGGGAAAAAGACAATCAACGGGTGAATGTTTTCGGTCGATTCGCTCAGGACTTTGTGTCCCTCGCGCATTTCATCTTCACCTTCCACACCAAAGACCAGCCGCATGATGACATCCAGCGCAATATTGAGCGTTGTATCAATTGCTTTGATGGTCTGGCCTTCCTGCCATGTGCCAAAATGATTTTTGACGATCTCACGAATCACGCCACCATAACTGCGAAAGTGATTGGCATGCACAGCAGGCGCAAACAACAGGCGTTCTTTGCGATGCTTTTCGCCGATCAGTACCCAGACCGACTGATCCCCCATCAGCCCGGCAAAGGATTCCTTCCAGAAAACGTCATAACCATTCGGGTCAGCGGCAAAGACCTGTCGGGCAATCTCGGCGGATGTGACGCCAATGTAATCCATCCCCTGAAAATGCATGGGCACAAAATCGCCATAGGTTTCACGAATCCATTTGCCCATCGAAAGCGGCTGGCTGAAATAGCGCAGTTGTTGCAGCGGATTAAGTCGAATTGCAAGAGACATGCCCGGTATTACCTTTCCAATTGAATGCACTTCATAATCTAATCTACTATCAATCCGGATTAGTGGAAAATTCACAAAAGTGCCACGCACCTGAAGCTCAAAAGGGCAAAACTTGGCAGAAAACAAGCTGTTTTGGTAACCAAAAGGTGCGTGGCACTTTTATCCCAGACTGACATTAATCTAGCTCCGTCGCCCTTTGATGCGCACAGGAACGCCGTATTTGGGGCCCATGGGAACGCCATGCCGAACGTCGCGATCCCTGCCGATTGTCTCAAAGTCCCAGTGCAGCACAATTTCGGCGAGCGCAATCCTTGTTTCGTATTCTGACAGCGCCGCCCCCAGACAGCGACGATGGGCACCGCCAAAGGGTAGAAATTCAGCACGGCTGTAGCTTCTCTCCAGAAAACGCTCTGGCCTGAAACGCTCTGGTTCCGGGTAGAGTGCCGGATCATGGTGAATGCCCAGGATGGATACAATCAACACATTCCCGGCGGCAACGGTATGACCAAGAATGTCCATCGGTTTGGTCAAGACACGCGCACATTCCGCCAAAATGGGATGCAAACGGATGGTTTCATCGCAGACAGCACCCAGGTAAGGAAGTTTGACCGCCACAGCCGGGTCGCTTGCTGCACCGCTGTCGGCGAGTTCGTCTTGTAATTTCACCAAAATGGCCGGGTGCCTGCCCAACTCATACATTGCCCAGGCCAGCACGGCAGCGGTGGTTTCGTGCCCGCCGATCAAAACCGTGATCAACTCATCACGGATTTCATTGTCCTGCATGGGGCTGCCGTCTTCGTAGCGGGCAGCCAGCATGTTGCCGATCACATCGTCCGTTTCGCCAGGCTGAAGGCGGCGTTCCATCAGGATGCGGTTAACCCAATCGCCAAAACGCTGTTTGGCGCGGAAGTAACGCCGCCAGGGCGGGAACCATGATCGTTGTAATTGGGCGACAAAGACAATCAGCGGGTTGGATGCATGGCTCAACTCGTCCATGATTTTGCGCCCTTCCTCCATCAGTGGTCCTTCTTCCAGCCCAAATACCAGACGCATAATGACATCCCGCGAAATGGCACGGGTAGTGTCAAACGCTTTGATGTTTTTGCCCGCCTGCCATTCTTCAAGATAAGTATGTGTGATGTCATGAACAATCTTTGTATATTTCGCGAGATGGCTGGCATGCACAACAGGTGTAAAAAGCTGACGTTCACGCCGATGCTCCGCGCCTGTTAAAGTCCACAGCGAGGCAGGCCCGGCAATGGAGGTAAATCCATCTTTGAAAAAGGCATCATAGCCCGCCGGGTCCGCCGCAAAGACATCCCGTGCGCCTTCCGCCGTCAACACCATGACGTGATCTTGTTGATCAAACCGACCCGGTGCCAGCGCCCCAAAGCGTTTGCGCAGATCCGCATAGCGAAATTGCGGTTCGTTAAAATGTTGCCATAATTCAAGGAGCGTTGGTGGAGCGGCAGGCGGTAAAGATGTAAGCGACATGTTTTACCAATTCTTTCGGCACATCAAGGTTCAGCACGAGCAGTGCTGGAGGACGTTCAAACCGTTGGGGTTCGCCGCCCCTTGACCCGTAGCGGCACGCCGTACTTGGGGCCCATCGCCAGGTCGTGGCGGATGTCTTTGTCGACGCCAGCCGTCTCAAAATCCCAGTGCAGCACAGCTTCGGCCAGCGTCAGGCGGATGGAGTATTCGGCCAGGCCGGCACCCATACAGCGACGATGTCCGCCGCCAAAGGGCAGGAATTCGTAAATATTGTACTTGCGATCCAAAAACCGCTGCGGGATAAACGCATCCGGCTCAGGATAAAGCTGCGGGTTGTGATGAATCCCGACGATCGAGACCACCAGTGCCTGATCCGGTGTCACCGTCCGCCCGTTGATGGTGACCGGTTCCATCGGTACGCGCGCACACTCCGAAAGGATCGGGTGCAGACGGACGGTTTCTTTGACGACAGCTTCGAGATAAGGCATGGTCAGGATTTGCTCCGGGGATGGGTCGGCCCCGGATGATTCCAACTCTTCCCGCATCCTGGTCACGACTTCGGGATGGCGGCCCAACTCATAGAACGCCCAGGCGGTGGCGACGGCCGTGGTCATGTGTCCGGCGGTCAGCACGGAGAGCAATTCGTTGCAAATATGCTCATCGCTGACGGGGTTGCCATTTTCGTCCGTGGCTTTCATCAGCACGCCCAGCACGTCGCCAACGTCAATGTGGTTGGCACGGCGCTGATCCAGTAAGCCTTGCATCCAGGCATATAGATGCTTCTTGGCATTGACATATGGGTGCCAGAGCGGAAACCACGCGCGTTGCAGCTTTGGGTAAAAAACGATCAACGGATGTGCGGCGTGCGTCAGCGCGTGGATGGCCTTGCGCCCAACATGCATGGTGGCTTCATCTTCCACGCCAAAAACGAGGCTCATAATAATATCGAGTGAAATGGCGAGGGTCGTATCGATGCCTTTGATGGTTTGTCCCGGCTGCCACTTTTCCAGCTTCGAGCGGGCAATCTTGCGGATGGTTTCACCGTAGCTGCGATAGTGATTGGCATGGACAGCAGGCGCAAACAGCAAACGCTCTTTGCGGTGGCGCTCACCGATCAGCACCCAGAGTGAATTGTCACCGTTCATCCCGGCGAAAGATTCCTTCCAAAAGGCGTCGTAGATGTCAGGGTCTTTGGTAAACACTTCTCGCGCCGATTCGGGTGTCATCACCAGCACATGATCACGCCCCTGAAAGTGCATCGCCGCCAGATCGCCATGAGTCTCACGCAACCAGTCATGCATATCGCGCGGCTCAGCAAAGTTATGCCATTGTTGCCAAGGCGTCAGTTTGATTGTAGGAAACTGATGGATGATTGCTGTGAGCGTGGTCATGGGGAGAGTCCTTTCTACTAAGATTTGCTCTCGTGATATTCTTTAAGTTGATACTTAAAACAATTTTCCATGTCAATTTCCAAAAACTTTTCGTACTTAAAATAAAAACCTTGGTTCGAAAAAGTACATGGCAGAGATTGCAAGGCTGATAATATCTGTTCTTTCTCGTAGGTTTTAGGGATTATCCACACAATACCACTTTCTTCTTCAGGAATTACATAAGTCATTCGAAGCTCAAACAACAATTGCGCCGTTTTTTCCAAATTGCTGATTGATACGATGGTTAAATCGTATGAATGGAATCTGAAGCCTGCTTCATAAGCCGCGAAATCTCGCTCAAGTGTATAGGCAGAGCCGAACTGAAATACACGCCCATCATCACGATCAACAATAAAGCCGTTGCCTCCAAAGAGAATTTCACCAGATTTGGTAGCATACTGAAAATACCAACCGAAAGGTTTTTCGAGTGTGGCAACTTCGTTAAGAATCAAATCTGAATCCCTTGCTATTTCTTTAAGTGCAATTGCTTTGGCGTCATTGAATGTAATCATTTTGCATCTGGTTTGCCACTATGCATTGGTTGAATAAAACAGTATTTTCTAGCTATCTGTATTGAAACCAACACTAGACTCTTCCAATCATGAAAATGTGGTTTCGATACGCCCTTCGCAAAGAACGCTCAGGGCTACTCAACCACCGTGAAGGTCAAAGGTGGAAAATACATCATTCGTTTTGTTCCCAACCATGCGTTGGTTGAGTAGAGCGGCGTTCTTCAGCCGCTCGTATCGAAACCAACAGAAAGTCATTTTTGACAGATGTTGTTCAGTTCGGGGCTGAGCCCCGAACTGAGCGAAATCCTACCCCACCACCAACTCCTCTGGTTGTGGCAGAAAACCGATCTTCTGCAAATAACGGAAATAGGTTTCAAACAGCTTTTGGTCTGCCGCCGCGCAGACGATGCCGGAACCAGCCAGTTCGCGCTGTGTGTCGCGTGTATCGTAGATCGGCAACTGCATGCTGATGTCGTTCATGTCTTCAAGCGCGGCCTGATAGGCAAACAACGCATTCTGTGAAAAATTCGGACTGCCCAACAGCCTGTCACGCAGGTCTTCGAAAGGCAATACTTCAAACTTATAGCCCATATTGCGCAAGTACGCCATGCCGTCCACCAGTTTTTCGCGGAAAGGGTTGGTCAGGTGGAAGGCCCGTCCGAGCGGTTTGCGGTTGAAAGCCAGATAGACCATCGCTTTGGCGACGTAATCGACCGGGGCAATGTCCACTTCGATGTCGAGATCGGGGAAAACGCCAAATTGCAGGAAACCCTTGACGCATGCCACGACAAAATGATCGGTGACGCAGTGTCCCGTCACGCTGTCGCCGCCCACTTCACCGGGACGGTAACGTGCCACGGGGAGTCCGCGCTCTGCGGCGTTGAGCATACACTTCTCGCCCACCCATTTGGCTTCGTCGTAGCCCAAATTCAAAATGCCGTTGTGATTGATTGGGTCTCTTTCATAATAAGTATACTGCGCACCCATCGGCCAGATTGCTGCCGTCGAAAGATGATGCACCTGCTTGATGCGCGCATGGAAGGCAAACTGAATGATCTCATGAATGCCAAGCACGTTCGTGGCGCGCAGCGCCTCATATGGATAAATGAAATTGACATGCGCCGCGCTGTGAAAAATCGCGTCCACTTCGAGCGCCAAACGATCATAAATGGCGTCTTTCATGCCCAGGCGCGGCAACGTCACATCGCCTTCGACGATATGCAGGCGGCTTTCCCAGGCGGCCTGCCAGGCCGGGTCGGTATTCCAAACGTCATAGCGCTGCATTTGCTTCTTAAGGCGTTCCTTGCCATCTTCGCCACGCTTCGGGCGCACGAGACAATACAGGTCGGCCTTGGTGGTTTTGAGAATTTCAGAGACAACATAGACACCCAGAAAACCCGTTGCGCCCGTCAAAAAGGCCGTGCGAATTTCCTTTGGCGCGTGATAGACCAGTCCGCGCGCCGGGGCAAGGTAAGGCGGCAGTTCGGCTTCGCGGTCAAGATAGGCCATGCGCTGACGTGCCCAGTCTGCAGTCTGATCGGCACGGGTAGCCGGAGCAGGCGCTGCATTCTCGTCGGGCTCGTCCACGCGACGTTCATCCACCAGGGCGGCCAGTTTGCTGAGCGTGGAGACACCGAAGAACTCGCGCAAGCTAAAGTCAATGTGAAACGTATGGCGCGTCTTCACCACCAGCAGAGTCAGCAACAACGAATGACCACCCAAATCCCAAAAATCGGAGTCGCGGCCAATCAATGCAATATTGATGCCAAAAAGCTCGGCCCAGATTTTTGCCAGCGCCTTTTCGGTCTCCGTTTTGGGGGCTTCGGCAGCAGCTTTGGGCGGATGATTTTCCCCGGCAGCGGTAGGCGTGGGAAGCGACGCCCGGCGCACCTTGCCGTTGGCAGTCTGCGGGAAGGATTCTGCGAACAAAATATAGGGTGGAATCATCACATCCGGCAGGCGTTCGCGCAGGCGTCCGCGCAACTCGGATGCCGTCTGCGCGCCCATCTGATTCGGGATAACGTGCCCGACCAATTGCGTATCGCCACGCGGGTCAGCCCACGCGGTGACAACGGCATCACGCACGCCGCTGATGGCACGCAGCGCCGCTTCCACTTCGCCCAGTTCAATGCGCACACCGTGAATCTTAACCTGATCGTCCACACGGCCAAGGCAAACCACATCGCCGTTGGGCAGGTAGCGCGCAAGGTCGCCGGTGGAGTAGAGACGAGAACCGATATTGGATGATTGGATAGTGGATTTTCTAGTATCTAATATCGAATATCCACTATCGAGGATTGCCGGAATGAACTTTTCGGCTGTTAGTTCAGGCCGTTTCCAGTATCCCACCGCCAACCCGTCGCCGCCGATGTAGAGATCACCAATCGCGCCAATCGGCAGGGGTTGCAGGTTGGCGTCAAGCACATACAACTGCGTATTCGGGAAAGGCTTGCCAATGCGCATGGCCGTCCCCGGCGCAGATTCAATCTTATAGGCCGCCGAGTAGACGGTGGTTTCCGTCGGGCCATAGAAATTCCAGAGCGAGCGACACTTCTTCAGCAACTGTTCGCCCAGGTCGCGGCTGATGGCTTCGCCACAGGACGCCAGACAAAGCTCTTTGTCGCCGCGCCAGCCCACAGCCAGCACCATCTTCCAGGTGGAGGCGGTCAACTGAATGTGCGTCGGTTTGCTGCGCTCAAAGCGTTCGACCATCCGCAGCGCATCCGCCACCAGCCCGTCTTCGCCGATCTCCACCGATCCGCCCGAAATGAGCGGCACGTAAAGCTCGTTGGCAGAAACGTCAAACGAGATCGTGGTCAGCGCCAGCATTGTGCCGTTGGGGTCAAAGTTGACGTAATCCTTGATGGCGAGCATGGCGTTGGTCAGCGCCTTGTGCGGAATTTCGACCCCTTTGGGGTTGCCCGTTGAACCGGATGTGTAAATAATGTAGGCGCTATCCGCCACGGTGGCGGGGGCCAGACCCTTGAGCGCGGATGTGTCTTGGGGCAAAACATCTTCGATGCACAAGGCTCTGGGCGCCTGTGCTTCATCCAAAATATTGAGAAGCTCACGGTTGGTAACAATCGCTTTGGTGTCGGCATCCGCGAGCATGTAGGCAAGGCGGCTGCGCGGAAAGTTGCTGTCCATTGGCACATAGAGCGCGCCGAGTCGCCAGGCAGCGAGCATGGCAGGCAGCATATCCAGCGAGCGGCGCATCAAAATGCTGACGCGATCGCCACGCCCGACGCCGCGCTCGTGCAGCGCAAGGGCAATCTCATCCACGCGCTTGAGCAGTTGACCGTAGGTCAGCGCGGCTTCGCCGAAGCGAACTGCCGTCTGTTCGTACTGAATTTCAGACTGATCGACAATCAAATCCAGCACGGTCATGGCAGGCTGGGCTTTTTCGGTCTTGTTCCATTCCACCAGCAAACGTTCGCGCGCTTTGGCGGGCATCAGTGGCAGAGTCGCGCAAGGCTGTACCGGGTCGGTCAGCGCAGAATCGAGCAGCGCGGCGATGCCTTCCAGCCAGCGAGCGACGGTGGCAGCCTCGAATAATTCCGGGCTGTAATCGCCGACCAGGCTGATGCCGTTTTCGCTGCGGATGGCGATCAGTTCCAGGTCATAACGCGCCCCGGAGCTTGGGGAGAGCATCAGGGAAGCGTCCAAGCCTTTGAAACTGGGCGCAGCCGCCTGATTCCACGAGCGGAAGGCGGTCGAAAAGAGTGCCGAGCGGCTCTGATCGCGTTCAAGATGCAGCATTTGGATCAACTCAGCCAGCGAAAGGTTGCGATGATCGTTCGACTGTTCCACCAGCCCCGCCCAAACGCGCACATGCTCCGCGAAGCTGGCCTGGGAGTGGAAATCCGTCCGTAGCGGGAGCATGTTGCGGGTGCGCGCCACCACCTGAATACCCGTATCCAGATAAAGCGGTTTGCTTTCCACGCCGATGACAAGCTGCTGCGCCGAAACGAGCCGATGGAGGAAGGCAACGAATGCTGCGGAAATGACCAGTTCTGCGCTGAGATTCTGTGCCGCTGCCCAGTCGTTGAGCCGCGCCACGAGGGCGGAATCCAGTTTCAGAAAACTGCGCGCCCCGATATATTGCTTGATGGCAGGGCGCATCAAATCGGCGGGGAGTTCGAGCCGGGGCACACCCGGCGCGAAGATCTCCTTCCAGTAGGCTTCGGCCTGCCCCTGGGCGACCTTGGCTTCGGGGGTTTGTCCCATTGCCAGATAATCGGTCCATTGCAAGGTGGGGGGCAGCGCGGCAGCATGTTCGTCCTGCGAAAAGCGCCGATAAATTTCGGCAATGTCGTTCAGTACCATTGCCAGCGCCTGCTGTTCCAACACCAGCGAATGCCCCACCAGCACCAGGATATGATCGGTCTCTGAAACCCGCAGCAACTCAGCACGGAAAAGGCGGCGGCCAATCTCAAACGGTCGCGCCACAATCTCACGGATTTGCTGCTGGAGTTCGGATTCGAGCGCGATGGTCAACTCAAGCTCGAGGGCTTCGCCTGCGCCCAGGTTGAGCGTGTTATTTTCCGGGTTGAGCGCGGTGCGCAGCGCTTCGTAGCGGTTGCCGACTTCTTCGACAGCGGTGTGCAGGGCCGGCCCGTCCAGCGGACCGCGCAGCCGCAAAATAACGGATTCGTTGAAGGCTGCACCCGCTTCATCCATGTAGCGATTCAAGAAAGCCAGGTGCTGCTGCGAGGGTGCCAGCGGAATTTCGCGTTCCACATCCCAATATTTTCGCTCTTCGGTTCTCACCTTGACCGGTTGTGGGTTGTTGAGTTCCTGCTCGATATAGAGCGCCAGACTGCCAAGGGTAATTTGTCCTTCAATGACGCGGCGAATAGAAACCAGCACGCCAAAATGGTCATAGACCCGGCGCATTCCTTCAACAAGTTCGAGCGAGCTAACGCCTAAATCAAGAATGGGCACATCATCGGGAATGGGGGGCAGGTCTTCGCCATAGCCAGCCAAAATGACCTGCTGTAATTCAGCCCGAATTTGCGTAATATCCATTTTTTTGCCAGGATGAGTCATGAGTGGTTCCCAATAGGAGATTTAACAAATAAATTGTATAAAAACTTTTGCCACAGAGTTCACAGAGAAAACATGAGAAAAAAACTCAAAATCTCCGTGTGCTCTGTGGCAAATGATCTTTGTGTTTCAAGTAGTCTAGGCGTTTGTTTCGATCTCTTCGTCAAGCACTTGCGCCTGGGCAACCATGCGCTCGCGCAGGTACTGGTAGCGTTTTTCAGCCAGCAGGGTCTGGATGAGCGGAGTGTAAAAAGCACCATCGTCGATGATCTGGATTTTTTCGTTGGTGATCTTAACGAACTTGTATTCTTCGAGCGCCTTCCAGACTCCTTCAAACTGTTCAAACGGATCCATCTCAAAGGCGTTGTAGAATTTGGCGCGGTCAATCTCAAGACCGAACAGGTTACGCCACATCAGCGAGATCATGAAATCTTCGCGGTCGTGTTTGAAGCCACGCTCGGTCGGGAATTCGCCACGATCAACGGCAGCCTTGTATTGCTTGAGATCACGCCAGTTGATATAGGACCAGGAGTGACCGTCATCGAGCGCCACATCGTTGAAGAAGGTCAGCGCGGCATAACCGAGACCGAGTGTGTCCATGCTGTCGAAGCGGCGGGTGACGCCTTCTTCGTAGGGACGGCTGTTCGGATCACCAGGTTTGCGCCAGTTATATGCGGTGATTTGTTCGTAGCCGTGGCTCAGCAACAGATCGCGGGCAACCTTATACATTTCAAGGTTGCTGAAGGTGCTGGGGAGTTCATGGTAGCGGTTGAGCGCAAAATCGGTGGGGCCACCCACGTTCAGTTCATAGTGGGTGATGTCATAGACACCCCACTTGATGGCGGTTTCGAGGTCTTCAACCATGGTGGCAACCGTCTGCTGGGGCCAGCCAAAGATCAGGTCAATGTTAGCAGCCAGGCCAAATTCGCGGGCCCATTCCAGGGTCTGGAGGGTGTGCTGGGTTTTCTGCTTGCGTCCACTCAAGCTGTTGAGTTTCTCATTGATTTGCTGCACGCCCATGCTGATGCGGTTCATCCCGGCTTCTTTGATGGCTTTGATCTTTTCACGGGTGAAGAGTTGGGGAATGCCTTCAAGGGTAATATCGACATACGGGGGGATGTCTGGGAATAGATCACGCACCAGTTCCATCAGTTCGATGTACTTGGATTCCTTATAAAGGTTGGATGTGCCACCACCAAAGAAAACCGCACCGAGCGGAATGCCCTTCATGGCATCCTTGTACATCGCGGCTTCGCGTTTGAGATAGCCAAAGTAGGTTTCGAGATCCGTATTGCCGGTAAAGAGCTCTACCGGGAAAAGGCAGTAGCCGCATTTGCCGGGGTCGGTCTGGATGCAGTACGGCACGCCAACATACAGGTTGACTGGGGAGCCAAGACCCATGGAATGCAATTTTTGCCGGTCTTCCAGCACCTGCTGGACCGGGATTTGCGTCTCAGCCCAATAGCGCGGGGATGGGAAGGCATGTTGGATTTTGTTGACCTGACGCTTGTCGAGATGGCGTTCAATGTAATCACGGGCATAATCCAAATCTACAGCAAGTGTATTGTTTGTCATTTTGCTCTCCTCGTACACAAGACGCTTTATGCGTTTGATTGATTAAAGTGGGAACATCTTTTTGCCACAGAGAACATAGAGAAAAGGACTTAAGGTTTTCTCAAAATCTCTGTGTTCTCTGTGGCTATGTTTTATTTTTAGTCTGCTGCGGCTTCGGTCACTTCGGCTTCGTCGGCCTGTGGTTCGGGTGTGCCGACTGCCAGATCGGCTGCCAACACTTCGTCGTGGATATAAGTCGCCAGCGACTCGATGGACTGGTAGTCCAACCCTTGCATTGGCTTGAAGCGGAATTCGAGACGTTCCTGAATGCGGCGTTGAAGCTCGGTCACCAAGAGCGAGTCGAGGCCGATTTCGAGGAAAGCGGTCGAGGGGGGCAGGTTTTCGAGATTTAGCCCGGCAGCAGCCTGACCCATCGTATCCGAAATTTCGGCGGTCATCCACTTCGAGAGCAGGGAAACGCGCTCTTTACGGGTCATCGGGCGCAAAAGCTCAATCAGGTGCTCACGCGACTTGAAGAATTTATTCGCGCTGGTACCGGCATTGACCTTCTTGCCAAGATTCATGCTCATGGTGTGGCGAAGTTCCAGATTGTTGAACTCCACCAGCAGGTCGCCAGCGTCGCTCAGGACGCGCACATTGGCCAGTACGGCACGCTTGTCGGCACCGCTGCTGACGCGCACATGGCTCCAGACTTGTGCAGGCAGATTGTCGTTGATCGTGATCGACTGAATGGAGGCCGGGACAAACGCGCCCGCCTGATTGCCGATTTCATCAAGCATATTCAACGCCGCGCCGAAGACGTGCAAACAACCGTCAAGCAGAATAGCGTTCTTGTAGGGATCATTATTGTTCTGAGCAGCAATTGACGTGTCGGTCACACGACCAATCGCTTCGCCGGAGCCTTCCTTGCCTTGCCAGAGTTCGCGCACATTGGCAAAGCGCGCGCCATATTCCAGGCCGCGGGTGCGCAACTCACCGTAGAACGAGCCGATTTTCATTTCGGTGTCACGTCCGCTGAATTCTTCATCAAGCTTCACTGGCTCGGGTTTGGGCGGCGCTACATTGATGCGTCCGCGGCAGTAGATCATATTGGCATCGTCCGCAGTGGAGATGGTGAACTTGGTGCTGGCCTTACTCTTGGTGGAATGTTCCAAGGTCAGACGTACTTTCTTCTCTTCACGGAAGGAGAGCAGCAGCGGACGCTCGAACGTGACTTCTCGCAAGATCACCGGGCAAGACTCCTGCCCAAGGCTGGCAGCATAACCACGCGCTGCCATTTCGAGATAGCCCGTGCCGGGGAAAACTGTCGAATCGAGCACGCGATGATCCGTCCAGGGGCTGGCGGTCTTCAAGCCAACTTCAAAGATGGCCTTACGCGCGGTGCGGGTCACGACCTGCCCCAGCAACGGGTGCAAAGTGACGGGCAGTTCGGGCAGTTCGGGTTCGTCTTCCGCCGGGGTGGAAGCTGATTCCATCAACGGGAAGGCTTCCGGTGGCAAATCCGCTACCCCTTCCAGCAACAAGGAATACTTATCGGGGCGGAATGGATATAAAGGAAGCGCAACACTGTGATAGTCGGTGCGCAACAGCAGACGCTCAAATTTAAGCGGCGCGCCATTGACATATAATGAAGCCAGACTGCCCAGCAGATTGGCAACATCTTTCTTGTCACGACGCAGGGTTGGCACGGTCTTCAGGCTCGGTGAGTCAAAAGCCGTCACCACCGCCGGGGTCAGCGCCGGGTGCGGGCCGACTTCGATCAACATCGAGCAGCCCGAGTCAATAATCTTCTCAACGCCCTGGTGGAAGAGCACAGCCTGGCGGACATGCTTGCTCCAGTAATCGGGCTTGATATCATCCTTGTAAAAATCGCCGGTGGTGTTCGAAACAATCGGGATGCGCGCCGGGTGAATGCGCATGGAAGCCGCAACCTGGGTCAACTCATCCAAAATCGGATCCATCAACGGGGAGTGGAAGGCGTGGGAGACTTCCAGCTCTTTGGTCTGGCGGCCCGCCCCTTGAGCGATTTCGTCAATGGCAGCGACTGCATCTGCCGACCCTGAGACGACCACCGCACGAGGACCGTTGACGGTGGCGATGGAAACTTCCGCTTCGCGCCCGATGATCCATTTCTGGATCTGGTCCACCGAGGCGCTGATGGCGAGCATCTTGCCGCCTACGGGCAGAGCGCCCATCAAACGTCCACGGGCGACGACGAAGCGTGCTGCATCTTCGAGATCAAGCACACCCGAAACGGTGGCTGCGACCAGTTCGCCAACGCTGTGACCGATCAAATAAGACGGCTCCACGCCCCAATAACGCAACAGTTCAGCCAGCGCGTACTCAATGGCAAAGAGCGCCGGTTGCACATAACGGGTATTCTCAAGGTATTCAGCCGATTTCTCGCCGAACAATACTTCCTTTAATGGCGTGCCCAAGTCAGCGTCCATGATTTCAGCCACTTTGTCGATGCTTTCGGCAAAACGCGCTTCGGTCTCATACAGTTCACGGCCCATTTCGGCATATTGCGCGCCCTGACCGGTGAACATGAAGGCGATGCGCGGCTTGATCTTGAACAAAACCTGTCCTGCAGCAAAACCCTTGGGCGTGCGGCCCTCGCGCCAGTTTTGCAGTTTTTGCTTAACTTCCTCACTATCCTTGCCGATGATGGCGAGGCGATGGCTGAGATGAGTCCGCCCCAGCGCTGCGGTAAAGGCCAGATTGCCAATCGGCAGGCTGGTTTCCTTGTTCAGGTATTCAATCCACTGATCGACAAGCGCATCGAGCGAAACATTCGACTTGGCCGAAATAACGACCATGCGATTTTCGCCTTCCAAAATGCCGCATTCTTCTGCGTTTGACACATGGCCGTTTGTGGGGGCGGGCGCTTCCTGCAAAATGACGTGCGCATTTGTGCCGCTATAGCCAAACGAGTTGATGCCTGCCAAACGCGGTGTATCGGTGCGCGGCCAAGGAACGATTTGGGTTGGCACCTTGACAGGAGCAACGCTCAGATCAATCCCGGGATTTAGTTTTGTATAGTGAATGCTGGGGAGAATTTCTTCGTGCGTCAGCGAGAGCGCGGCTTTGACCAGACCCAACAACCCTGCGCCTGCTTCAATGTGACCGAAATTGCTCTTGACGGAGCCTACATATAATGTCTTATCTTCTGAACGACCAGGGCCATAAACATTGACGATGGCGCTCATTTCAATCGGGTCGCCAATCGGCGTGCCGGTTCCGTGGGCTTCGACATAGCCGATTTCATTGGGGTTGATGCCGTTGCGAGCCAGCGCGCTGCGGATGACTTTTTCCTGTGAGCGGCCATTCGGCGCCGTCAGGGCCGGGGTGCGTCCATCCTGATTGATGGCTGTGCCGACGATGCTCGCCAGAATGCGATCGCCCTTGGCAACGGCATCAGACTCACGGCGCAGGATGACAGCAACACAGCCTTCGCCGCGTACATATCCATCCGCCGATGCATCGAAGGTGGCGCAACGTCCGGCGCGTGACATTAATCCGACTTTTGAGAAGGCAATGTGAACAGCCGGGTGCAGAATGGCATTGACACCTGCCACAATCGCCATGTCACATTCGCCCAAAAGGATGCTCTGACGTGCCAGATGCAATGCCACCAGCGAGCTGGAGCAGGCGGTATCCAACGTCATACACGGACCTTCCAGACCCAAAAAGTGTGAAATGCGCCCAGCCGAAATACTCATGGCGTCACCCATCGCATCATAGGCATTGATTCCACGCGGGCCCTCGAAGACACCTTTAAGATGAGAGTAACCGTTGGTATTCATCATTGCCAGGAAGACGCCGGTGTTGCTGTTCATCAATTCATCAGCAGACTGACCCGCATCTTCGAGCGCATGCCAGACCGCTTGCAGAACCATGCGCTGTTGTGGATCCATGCGCGCCGCTTCTGAATCAGAAATACCAAAAAAGCCTGCATCAAACTGATAAATATTCTCAACAAATCCGCCCCGACGAACATAAGTCTTACCAGGAACAAGTGGATCCGCATCATAAAATGCATCCACGTTCCAGCGATCGGGTGGGACTTCAGAGATCAAGTCCCGGCCTTCACGCAAGGCTGCAAGCAATCCATCTGTCGTTGTGATATTGCCCGGGAGTTTGCAACCTACACCAATCAGAGCGATAGGCTCTGAGCCACCCATTGAGTTTTCCTGCCGATTAAAAGCCATTTTTCTCCTCCAGTTCATCAATTGATTCTGGTTTATGCTAACAAGAACAGGGATACGCCTTTAACGGAGTATCCGTAGAAAACGGATTAAATTGACATTTGTAAAACTTATAGGGTACAATAAATCTTATATCGAAGCCAGTCATTTGTCAATCACAAAAATTGGTTACCTCCACCAGTAGAAATTCAGTATTTCAGGTTGTTCCTGATTGTCACACGTCCCCCCAAAAAACACATATAGTCAAATAGTACTAAAATCGCCCAATATCTCGGATATTCAGGATAAAATCAGGTAATCAGGGAGACCCAAATCTCCTATTCCGATTTATCGGGGTTGAGAATTGGTTTTTTTGTGATATTTTTGAAGTACGCAGGCTCTATTTTTCAGGCTTTCTCAACAAGACGAAAGAAAGTGAGGATAAAATGGTGGCAAAAACAACAGAAAAAGAAACATCCACAGAGATGACTCAGCCCGTTATCATCGATTTAGGGGAACAGAAATCGAAGGCGCTGAAGGAACTCAAAGCAGGCGAAGGCGAATTGTGGGATGAAGTGTTCGATGTCGTTGAAGAAGTAAAAGAAATGCTCGGTAAGGGCGCCGAGGGCAAAGTGCTTGTTCCTGTGATTATGCTTTACGAGAAGAAGCAAACCCGCCGCGTGGATTTGGAAAGGATTCTCTTTCCGTTGATGGATCGTATCAATGATGACGATGAAGATGACGACGAGGAGGAATAACCCATGAGCGACTCTACAAGCAAAACCAAAGTGAAGCCGATTGTCCTCGAATTCACACGAAAAGAAGACAAGAAAGACAGCGCGACCAAGGGCAAGCCCAAATACTCCAAACGGCTGGAAGATATCCAGACGATGGAAGCTGACCTGCTGCGCGTTTCGCAAAAGGCCGCCAAAGCCGTCTCCAAAGGTATTGACACCTACCAGGCTGAGCGCGAAAAATCCGCCGAAGAGAAGACCGACGGCGCCATTGAAGATTTTATGCACAATTCAGCCAAGGCAATGAGTGCCTCGCTCAAAGAAGCCAGCGATATTCCAGTGGATATTGCAGACTCAATCAGCAGTGACGCCAATCGCAAGCGCTTACGCAGAACATTGCGCGAAGCATCCAAATCTTTGGATTTCTGGCGCATCTAAATATAAACACGACCTTAAAGGTGTAGGGTAAAAGCAGTTAAGCTGCTCTTACCCTACATCTTTTAAGATCATTCCACAAACGAGCTGACCTGGCTTTTCATCCCTTGATAAGACAAAAAACAATAGGCGAAACAACCATGCCAGATATCGCCACATCAGCAGTTGAAAATGACAAACCCGGTGTTATTGCTGATATTCCACGCAGACAGTTCGTGAAGGTCGGGGCAACGACATCGTTGCCGCAGATGCGTTTTGTCTCGTTTAATGTCAGCCATTTGCGTTCATTGCGTCATCTGTTTACCTGGTTCAGACTGCTGCTCTACTTTTTCATCAACACCTTCATGGACGCGCTCAAAGGGCAGGATACGCCCCACAGGCGCGCTTTGCGTTTAAGACGCGCTTTTGAAGGCAACGGCGGCTCGTTCATCAAACTCGGTCTGCATCTTTCGATGCGCGTTGATTTTATTCCGTGGGCCTATAGCAATGAACTTGCACGCATGACAGACCGGATGGAACCCTTCCCGGTGGAGCAGGCCATCGCAACCGTCGAACGGTCTACGGGGAAGCCGCTTTCAGCCACCTTTTCCAGCTTTGACCCGGACCCGATCATCTCCAGCTCGGTAGCGTGCATCTACCAGGCCATCCTGAACACCGGGGAAAAGGTGATTGTCAAAGTGCGTCGCCCCGGCATTGGCGAACGCTTTATGGCCGACCTGGAAGCGTTTGACTGGCTGTTGGAGATTGCCGAATTTCTGACCATTTTTCGCCCTGGGCTGACCCAAACCATGCGCGGAGAATTTCGCAGTCTGCTGCTGGAAGAGCTGGATTTTGTGCAGGAAGCCCGCCGTCAGGATGCTTTTCGCCGGGCTGCGGCAGCGTCGCGTCAAAAGTTTTTCTCTGCCCCGCAAATTCATCTGCATTTATCGGGCGAGGAAGTGGTGATCAATGAATTTGCCAGCGGCATGTGGCTGTGGGAATTGCTGGCAGCGCTCGAAAACAAAAATGAAACCGTGCTGGCACAGGCCCGCGCCATGCAGATTGATCCTGAACTGGTTGCCAAACGGCTCTTGTGGGTCAATTACTGGGCCAGAGAAGAAAATCTCTTTTTTCATGCCGACCCCAACCCCGACAATATTATTATCGGACACAACAGCACTTTATATTTTATTAATTTCGCCACCACTGGCACACTCAGCCGCACCAAACGACAGGCCGTGCGGCAAAACCTGCATTATACGGCACAGCGCGACCCGCAAAGCATGGCGCGTTCGACCCTGATTTTGATGGAACCCCTGCCACCGATTGACATGATTGAAGTGACACAGCAACTTGAAACCTATAACTGGCAGTTGCTCTACGCGCTCGAATCTGCGCCAGACAGCCTTTCGTGGCAGGAACGCACCTCGGCTGTGCAATGGATTGGCATGATCGAAATCGTGCGCAAGCATGGCATTTTGCTTGATATTCAGGTGTTGCGCATGTTGCGCGCTACGATGCAAATTGAAGGGCTGGCCGTGCGGCTCGATCATCAAATTAATTTTGTCAAAGAATATGAGGAATTCGACCAATACAAGGCGGAAGAGGCCCGTCGTCGTGTGACCGATTCGATCACAGATCAGTTCACGGATGGCAACAATGAACAGCTTGTCATTCGCCTCGATCGGATTGCCCACACGGTGGAAGGATTATTCTTCCGCACGGTTCACATGTTCTCGCTGCCATCCGTCAATTTCAGTGCGTTGATGAGCAAATGGTCTTTTGCCGCCTATATCAGTGTACGCTTTTTCGGACAAGCGATTGCCATGACGCTCATCACTGCGCTGGTGGTCATTATCAATCTTTATGGCACAAAACAACCTATGGATGTTGCGCCCATTTTGCAGGCAATCATCCTAAATCCGATTTATCAAATCGTGCTTCTGACACTTATATTTGTCAACGGCAGAACCATATTGTTCCGCATGGACGACAAAGAGGTACAACGACAAGATGGCAACAGAAACCGGTAAACCCATGCACATCCGGCAATCGGTTGCCGATGCAATGAAAATTTGGCAGCTCAGGCAAAATATCGCCGAAGAAGCTGTCGCAGAACCGATCAATTACCCACCCATAAAATCCATCCTGCACAGCATTCCCCAGCGCGAGCGGCTGATTGCACCTGACGATAAGCATCGCTGGTTGCCTTATATTGAGCCAACCCATTACAAAACATCCTTCTGGCAAAGTGCTTTCCAGCACATTGGGATCCTAAGCTTAGAATTCCACGTGGACAAGTTGTCGCG
>JADMIO010828194.1_pt1 | contig 66164 bp, 48 predicted proteins | sample 8958161 | NCBI WGS metagenome assembly JADMIO01 (sample SAMN16585339, study PRJNA669376) | soil metagenome | isolation source: Crop rotation soil | place: USA: Cullars Rotation, Alabama | collected 2011 | reverse complement strand
CGCGACAACTTGTCCACGTGGAATTCTAAGCTTAGGATCCCAATGTGCTGGAAAGGCATTCGGCCATGCTACCATTGCCTTCTTTCTGAAAAAAGAACCTTCGCCGAAGCTTGCTGTTCTCTCGTTGATATTAATGGTGGGCGGAACGCTTCTCGCGGCATTTGCCATGCTGGCAGGTAAGGCTACTGTGTTGTATACATTTTATCCTCCATTGAAAGCACACGTTACATTTTATGCCGGGCTCGCACTGGTAATTGTGGGTTCCTGGCTTCCATTCTTCAACTGGGTGAGTTTATACCTGAAATGGCGCAGAGAACACAAGGATGAAAAAATGCCGATCGCAGTACTGGGAACACTCGTCAACTTTACGGTGTGGTTCGTTTGTACGCTCTCGGTCGCATACGAAGTGATAGTTCTTCTTATTCCCTGGTCGCTCGGAATCTCGGAAACTGTAAATGTTACCCTTGCGAGAACGCTCTTCTGGTTCTTCGGTCACGCACTTGTTTATTTCTGGCTGCTGCCTGCGTATATCATGTTTTACGCCTTCCTTCCGAAAATTTCCGGCGGCAAACTATACAGCGACAATGCGGGCCGAATTGCATTTCTCATGTTCCTTCTTCTTTCGATACCGGTAGGAGTTCACCATCAGTTCAGCGATCCGAACATCACGCGCGGCATCAAGTGGCTCCATTCGATGCTTACTTTTGCGATAGTAATACCGAGTTTCATAACAGCCTTTACAATTGGAGCGACACTCGAACATGCTGGAAGGAAACGTGGTGCAAAAGGACTTCTTAACTGGCTTTGGCGTCAGCCTTATTTCCGGAAGGACAATTATCTGTTCGGTTATCTCATATGCGGGTTGATACTGTTCATCTTCGGCGGACTGACGGGAATTGTCAATGCATCTTACAGCCTGAATAACGTGGTTCATAACACCGCCTATCAGCCGGGACACTTTCATATGACAGTTGCAGGGCCTGTGTTTCTGGCTATCCTCGGCATGAGCATGTTCCTGCTCATTCAGCTAACCGGAAAAAAAGTTCAGCTGCCTGTTTTCAATACCATGGTTCCTTATGTCTGGCTGGTTGGCTTGCTGACATTTTCGACCGGACTGATCTGGGGAGGACTGACCGGTGAGCCAAGACGGACAAATCTCGGAATGACATACCTGAATCCGGAAAGCAATCTGTATCATTCGCAGTGGGTGACAGATACAACGATCACACTATTCGGAGGTATCATCATGTTCATAGCAGGGATGATGTTTCTGGTTTCATTTTTTTTCACATTATTTTCTCCTTCAGTCAATCCAAAGCAGATAGAATTTCCGTTGAGCGAATCGCTGCATAACGAAAGAAGAATTCCGGTTATTGACAGGTTTACTCCCTGGCTGGCAGTGATGATAATATTAATTCTGATAGCATATATACCCGCTCTTCAGGATGTATTCAGAAATGCAGGACCCGGTTCTCCGGCATTTACTCCGGATAATCCTATACCATTGAAATAAAATGAGCGGGGCGATATATACAAGAAAATTTGTGTGGGCACCACTGCTTATCCTTGCCGTGCCGTTTATTTTCTTCATGGGTTATAAATATGTAAGCAGAAATTTTTCATCGCTTCCTTATTTTCAGGAAAACGGAAACGGAAAGGATAAAATGAGTTCGATATCGCCGTTTTCTTTCACTGATCAGAACGGAATCACGATTTCGGATCAGGAGATCAGGAATAAAATTTCAGTAATAAATCTGTTTTTTTCCGGCTGCGCAACCATATGTCCGCCCATGCTGGCTAATGAAACTTTTATCGTAAAAGAATTTTCTGAAAATACGGATGTTGAATTTCTTTCAATTACAGTTGATCCGGAGTCTGATAACGTGGAGAGGCTGAACACTTTTTCACGCAGTTATATTTCCGGAGGCGACAACTGGCATTTTCTTACAGGCGATAAGAAGACAATCTATGGATTCGCACGGAAAGGGTTAAAGATAATAGCTACGGATGGTGATGGCGGTCCGACTGATTTTATCCATTCGGATCTGATCGTCCTGATTGACAGGAAAGGAAATGTAAGAGGATATTATAAAGGAACAGACAGAAAGAGAATTGAAGAGTTGAAGGAAGACATATATAAACTAATATCAGAAAAAATATGAAACGGTTAATTATTTTAATCCTGATAGCGGCATATTCGAATATCACTTCGGGACAGAATGCCGAATCAGGAAAAAACATTTTCAAAGCCCGCTGCAGCTCCTGTCATGCAGTTAAAGACAAAGTTGTCGGCCCCGCTCTGAGGGATATTGATAAGAGAAGAAGCGAAGACTGGATAATAAAATTCGTTCATTCATCCCAAACAATGGTAAAAGATCAGGATGCTTATGCCGTTAAGGTATTTGCAGATAATAACAAAGTCGTGATGCCTGATCACAAGGACCTTAAGGATGCCGATATCAGAGATATTATTTTTTATATAAAAGACGAAAGCGCGAAGGACGACAAAGCTGCCGGGCCGGTAACGTTTATTTCGAATAACAATAAATCACCAATCAAATTCTTCGACTATAATGTCTGGATACCTTTCACATTGAGTTTTATTTTTCTCTTTATAGTTTTATTTGTTATCGTTTCTGCAAGATCAGTTATAAATAATTACGGGGCAATGGAAGCTGGTTGATATTCGAGGAAACTAACTTCCGGGGGCCGCGATCTGCGGCCCTATTTTTTTTGTTACTTTTCGTTTTTATTTTTTATGATAGATATACAATTTCTCGGAGCAGCCGGTACTGTTACCGGCTCCAAGCATTTATTGAAGACGCCCGATATGAATATTCTTATCGATTGCGGACTCTTTCAGGGCATAAAAGAATTGCGCCGGAAAAACTGGGAGCCATTGCCAGTGAGTACAAATGAAATTGACCTTGTAATTATTACCCATGCCCATCTCGATCATACCGGTTATATACCGCTTCTTTACAAGAATGGATATACAGGAAAGTTTCTGATGACCGAGCCTACGCTGGAACTGGCCAAAATTATTCTGCGCGACAGTGCGAAAATTCAGGAAGAGGATGCAGAGAAGGCGAATCGAATGGGTTATTCAAAACATGCACCCGCCAGGCCATTATATTCTTTGTCAGAGGCGGAAGCATCTATTGGCAAATTTGAAGCTAAAGCTGTAAATGACTGGCATCAGGTTTCTCCTGAAATAAAATTAAGATTTATTAAGAATGGCCATATTCTCGGTTCGGCATATGTCGAGCTAATTTGTTATGGTAAGTCCATATTGTTTTCGGGTGACATCGGCCGTTCAAATTCAACCATCCTGGCTGCGCCGGAAAAAATCAGCCGATGCGATTACCTGATCATGGAAAGCACTTATGGCGACCGTAATCATAAAGAGGTTTCATCAAAAGATGATCTGGCAGAAATCATCAACGACGCCGTGCGTGACAAGGGCGACCTGCTGATTCCGAGTTTTGCAATCGGGAGGGCGCAGGAGTTAATGCATATTATCAATGAGCTTAAAAACGATATCAGGATTCCTGACCTTCCGGTATTTATGGACAGTCCGATGGGAGCTAGCGCCACAAATGTGCTTACCAGGTTTCCTTCCTGGCATAAACTGACTCCGGAACAGAGCAAGGCTGTATTCGAGAGGATCAAAATCATCGAAGATTTTCATGATACGATTAAAGTGATCGATGATCCGCGGCAAAAAATAGTCATTGCGGCTAGCGGAATGATTACAGGCGGACGGGTATTGGAATATCTGAGGAATTATATCGGGGATGCAAGAAATACAATTTTGCTTGTCGGCTATCAGGCCGAGGGTACCAGAGGCCGTCAGCTGAGAAGCGGGAATCACGAAATAAAACTTTTCGGAAAATATTATCATGTAGGCGCTAATGTTCGCGAAATAAGCTCCCTTTCGGCACACGCTGATCAGCATGAATTGATCGCATGGCTTCACGGATTCGATTCGATGCCTGAGAAGATCTTTTTAGTCCATGGCGAACCTGCTGTCAGGGATGCTTTCAGAATTAAGATAATGGATGAATTCAGAAAGGAATGTATCTTACCATTACAAAACGAACAGCATAATCTGTTTTGATTTTTTTTCTTTTCGCTATTATTATTTTTTACATGATTTTCCTCATAGTTCCGGGATCGCTTTAAGCGTTCATTTGTAAACGATAATGTATTCTTTGAATCAGTATCATGACGCCGATAGCTATTGACAACGATAAAACTCTTGGAATGCTTTTAAAGCAATTCAATGATGAATATCCTTTTCTGAAGATTGAGTTCTTAGGCAATGGGCAATTGATGGGAATAAAGAAATTTCATAGTCCGGTTTTTTTTTATAACCGGAGGATTTCGGAAATGCGGAATAATAAAAGGAAGAGAAAAATCTACATAAGGAAGGACACGAAAGTTTCTGAACTTGAAAAATTATTCTCGAAAGAATTCGGCCTGTATATCCAGGTTTTAAGAAAATCGGGAAGAGTCTGGCTGGAGACTACTTTTACCAATAACTGGACACTGGAACAGCAGAATGCGGAGGGCAGGGATTTGCATATTCAATTTTTAAAGGATTAATTTCCTCACAGCCTCCGGTTCCGATTCAGACAAAATTTTTCGGCAGGGATCTTTGTGGTATTTTCCAGAAAGCCAAGTGTATTTGGTATAATATGGAAATGAGCACAACACTAATAGTACTGTGCTCATTTTATATGTAGATTATTTGGTGTGATTAAGGGTTTTGTGCCTGAGTTTTAAGTATTCAACCAGGATCTGCCTTTGACGAACAATATCCTTCTTTTAATATTTCTATGTGATTGTATAACGTTTTTGAAAGGGCATGAGGTTTTTAATTTGTGTCCATCGACTCATGCCCGTTTCAATGCCAAACAAAAACAGAAATATCTATGAGGATTGTCAGTGCGGAGAGAGCGAAAATGATTCTCATCGGAGCAACTGCAATGATTGTAGATAACATAACGGCTGTGGGTATGCCGATTAAAGCCAATTGCAGAATGCCGTTATAGGCAGCAAAGGCAGCTGCAATGCCGCTCAAACATATAACGATCGTAACTATCGTTGGGACAAGTCCAAAACGCATTTCTTCTGCAGCAGCCCAGAAGGCGGGTGACAGGATGCTCTTTTTTTCTTTTACTCTTGCCTGAGTGGCGATTATTGTTTTGGAGATTGTTGAGGTTGAAGTGAGAGTTTCCATTTGGCTTTAAAATTTGATACCCAAAAGTATCTTCGATTGAGGCCTTCAGGTATGATCCCCGTCATGCTGTTAATTGATATTGATCAGTACGGGGCGAGAGCACAGAGCGAGTGCGCAGAGAGTAATCAGTGAACCGAGAGTGCGAGTGTACAGTGGCGGAGCACTATACTGTACACTCACTGTACACTAGCACTCATTGCTAACTCGCACTAACTACTCACTCGCTCTGTTCACTCGCTCTTTATTTCACTGTTCACTCATTTCTCTATATTTGCGAGCCTATGCATCCGAAAAAGCTTCACAAATCACCATTCAATATTATTGTCATTGTAGCGGCCCTTGGATATTTTGTAGACATATACGATCTGATCCTGTTCCAGGTAATTAAAAATCCAAGTCTCGAAGCTCTTGGGTTAAAGGGGCAGGAGCTGACCGACGCCGGACTGGAGCTGATGAACTGGCAGATGATGGGAATGCTCATCGGCGGAATCTTATGGGGAATTCTGGGCGACCGCAAAGGAAGGCTTTCAGTATTGTTCGGATCTATTCTTCTTTACTCAGCTGCCAACATTGCCAATGCATTCGTTACCAATATCACGAATTATTCCTGGCTACGGCTCATCGCCGGAATCGGACTCGCCGGAGAACTTGGCGCAGGAATCACACTCGTAAGTGAAACGATGACGCAAAAACATCGCGGATATGGAACTATGATCGTCGTTTCTTTTGGCGTACTTGGGGCTGTCGCTGCCAATCTTGTCGCCCTTCATGGAGATTATTTTCAGGGAATCCTTTTTAATATAACCGGGCAGTTGTTTTCTCCCTGGCAGGTCGCATATATAATAGGAGGGGTGCTTGGAATATTTCTTCTGTTTCTCAGGCTTGGAGCATACGAAAGCAACATGTACACTTCTCTTGAGACAGTAGCCATATCACGGGGAAATTTCCTGAAACTCTTTTCTACCAAAAAATTATTCGTGCGCTACCTGTGCTGCATAGCCATAGGCGTTCCGATCTGGTATATGATCGGCGTTCTCATCGCTCTTGCGCGTGACATCAGTTCAATCAAAGGGATCGGCAATGTCGTTACAGGCAATGCCGTGATGTACTTCTATATCGGTACTTCCTTTGGCGACTTCATGAGCGGGTATCTCAGCCAGGTGTTCAAAAGCAGGATACGTATCATTTTCTTTTATCTCGCAGTAACCGTTATCGCTGTTCCCATGTATCTCTTTATTCCTTTTTCTGATCCGGTCATGTTTTACTGGATCTGTGCCTTTCTTGGATTTGCTTCCGGATACTGGGCTGTGTTTGTCACTATCGCATCCGAGCAGTTTGGAACAAACATCAGATCAACCGTTACCACCACAGTTCCTAATTTCGTTAGGGGCTCGCTTGTACTTCTCACACTTTCGCTTAACCTATTCAGGAAAGAACTTGGCGTGGACCTGATTTTGAGCTGTCTTTTTGTAGGTATAATTGCCGTAGTTTTAGCATTCATTGCGCTTAGCCGGCTCGATGAAACATATCACAAGGAACTCGGCTATATGGAAATGATGTAATGGAAAAAAAGACTCTTGTATTAGGTGCATCGTTAAAACCCGAACGTTATTCAAACCGGGCGATACGCTCTCTGAGAAGGCATGAATATCCGGTTTATGCCATCGGACTGAGGGATGGTAAAGTAGAAGATGTAGAAATTATCAGAGAGAAAAAAAATTTCGAGGATATTGATACAGTTACACTTTATTTATCTCAACAAAATCAGAAGCAGTATTATGATTATATCCTTTCATTGAAGCCTAAAAGAATAATTTATAATCCGGGCGCTGAAAACCGTGAACTCGAAAAGCTGGCGGAGAAGGAGGGAATCGAAAACCTGGAAGCATGCACCCTCGTTCTGCTTGCCACTGATCAATACTAAAAGAAAAATCCCTCCGGAGAGGGACTTTTATCTATGCTTTCTTTTCTTCTATCCTTGCTTTCTTGCCTGAAATATCACGCAGGTAGAAAATCCTTGCCCTTCGAACAATACCCTTTTTGTCAACTACGATTCGATCAATCTTTGGAGAAAACAATGGGAAAATACGCTCAACTCCGACGCCATTAGAAATTTTCCTCACAGTGAATGTCTGCGCCATTCCAGTACCCTTGCGCTGTAAAACAACACCCTGGTATTGCTGTACACGCTCTTTATTTCCTTCGATAATCTTATAAAAAACAGTGATTGTATCGCCTGCCTTGAAATCCGGGATCTCGCGCTTACCGATAATAGTTTCAGCGGCTACTTTAATTAAGTCCATGATAATGAGGATTTTAACGGTTATTTATTGCCTTTTAACTCAGGCCGTCCAAAATTGGAGCGCAAATATAGAATATAAAGTCAAAAATCAAAAGTCAAAAGTCAAAAATGGTATCATGTCATGCTTTGCTGGATGCGTTAAAAGTAAACAATCGAATAGCCTATAATGACACCATTTTTGACATTTGACTTTTGATTTTTGACTTAATTAAAGATCTGCCAGCAAATCCGGCCGCCTCTCCTGCGTTCGCTTCAACGACTGTTCGTGACGCCATTTTTCAATTTCTGAAGCGTGACCCGAAAGAAGCACATCAGGGACTGACATGCCCCTGAAATCGGCTGGTCGGGTATAAACCGGCGGAGCAAGCAAACCATCCTGGAAGGAATCGGACAGGGCAGAAGTCTCATCGTTCAGCACACCTGGAATAAGTCTGATTACCGCATCCACCAGTACTGCAGCTGCAAGCTCCCCGCCCGAAATCACATAGTTGCCGATCGAGATTTCCCTCGTAATGAAATGCTGCCTTATTCGTTCATCGATGCCTTTATAGTGTCCACACAATATCAGGAGGTTGCCGCAGAGGGAAAGCTTGTTTGCCATCGGCTGATCCAGGATGTCGCCGTCAGGACTCATATAAATAACTTCATCGTAACTGCGCTGCGACTTGAGTTCTTCAATGCATGCCGCAACCGGCTCTATCATCATCACCATTCCCGATCCTCCTCCAAATGCATAATCGTCTACGCTCTTATGTTTGCCCGTTGCCCAGTCGCGGATGTTATGCACTACGATCTCAGCTACTCCATTCTGCTGTGCGCGCTTAAGAATCGAGTGATTGAAGGGACTTTCGAGTAAACCGGGTACGACGGATAGTATGTCGAGGCGCATTAAGTATCAAGTATCAGTATCAAGATTAGGTATGGGATTCTTACAATAAGTGTATTAATTTAATATTTTTTTATTTGCGAGACTGCTAAGCATCAGGAGGCGTACCTGATACCTGATACCTGATACTATTTTATCCCATGAAGCTTTGCATCAACTACAGTTATATGCTCCTTCTGCATCTCAATTTCCTTCTTCTTGGCCGGGATCACTTCCGAATTATTCTTATCGATTTTCTTCTGAAGTGTTTTGTTTTCACTCTCATTCGTATCTATATCCTTATGCAGATTCTCGTTCTGATTCTGAAGTTTCTTCTTCTCCTTTTCCATCTCCTTAAGTTTTTTTTCTTCAGCTTTCTTCAGATCCGATTTCTCTATATATGTTGCAACAACAGCCTGCTGCTCGCTTATGGCCGATGATTTTATTTCCTGAAGTTTCAGGTTGCCCTTTATCTCATCTTTGATTCTGTCGTTCGTCCTCTCGTTCGAATGAATCTTGTTTTCAGATCGCTCATTGTCTTTTTCCAGATTGGCCAAATCATCTTCCAGAAGCTCAAGTTTTCTCTGTTCGTTCTTCAGCTCCTCCTGGACGGCATTCCTGTATTCGTTGACGGCAAAATTTCTTACAAACGTATTGTAATTTTTCGCTGTCTCCTCGTCACCTCCGGCGCTCCCGAAAAAAACTGAATCTTTACTGCAGATAAATGAAGTCAGTTCCACGGCAGTATCAGCGAGAGCCGAAAAAGTTGTATAGAGTATCACTGAGTCGGAATTAATTTCAGGAATGACGGTCTTGTAAAGAATGTATTCATCATCTCGCTCCTTATAGTCGCTTTTACCTTTTTGTTTCACATATTTTTTCCAGTCGGATGTTACATCCTTAAGTTTTGCCTGCGGTATAATCACAGAGAAACCCGGTTGCTTTCCTCTGCTCATTGATTTTTCAGTCGTGATAACCATGATATTCTCCTGAGCAAGACAAAGAAGGTTTGTAAAAAATAGAAGTAACAGTAGGGTTGATCTCATAGTAAGCAATTATGTTTATGTAATATAAAATTAATTTTAATATAAGCTTTTCTTCAAAAGTATACTAAAATACAATAAACTGTCTTTGTACTTTGTACTTTGTACATTGTACTTAGTACTTTGTTCTAATTATTACCTTCGCACACTATGAGTAAAATCAAAGTAGGAATCATCCGCGAAGAAAAGATACCACACGATAAAAGAGTACCGCTGATTCCCGAACAATGCAGCATCGTTCAAAATGAATTCCCCATCGACCTCGTCATTCAGCCGTGTGAATGGAGGGCTTTCAAAAATGAGGAATTTTCGAATGCAGGGATAAAACTCCAGGAAGATATATCAGACAGGGATATTCTTCTCGGAATAAAAGAGGTTCCGGTAGATAAATTAATGCCTGGAAAAAAATACATGTTCTTTTCTCATACGATTAAGAAACAGCCTCATAATCAAAAGCTGATTCAGGGAATGATGAAAAAAGAAATAACGCTCATCGATTACGAGTGTCTCGTCGACAAACAGGAAAACCGGGTGATTGGTTTCGGGAGGTTCGCGGGAATCGTCGGTGCTTACAATGCGATCATGGCTTATGGCTTGAAGTACAGGATGTTCAACCTGAAGGCCGCACATCTTTGCCACGACAAAAAAGAACTCTTCCGCGAGCTTGAAAAGGCAAACCTGCCGAACATTAAAATGGTTGTTACCGGCAGTGGGAGGGTAGCTAATGGAGCCTGCGAAACGATGGGTGCGATGAACGTAAGAAAGGTCACTCCATACGAATTCCTGAATTACACATTTCGCGAACCGGTATATGTTCAGCTGCACTCAGAAGATTACTTCAAGGCTAAAGACAATTCTCCATTCAGCAGCTTTGACTTCCATCACGATCCGTCGTCATACCGGTGCACCTTCAGTGACCCTAATTCTTTTTCGACTGTAACAGATGTGCTTATCCATTGCACGTTCTGGGATCCGCGATCCGACATCATGTTTTCGCTGGAAAGGATGAAAGATCCCGACTTCCGGATCAGTGTAATTGCCGACGTCACCTGCGACATCAATGGCAGTATTCCTTCTACGCAAAGAGCAAGTACTATCGAAGATAAATTTTACGGCTACGATCCAATCACCGAAAAAGAAACAGAAGCTTTCGATAAGTCTGCAATAACGGTGATGGCCATCGACAATCTTCCATGTGAACTGCCGCGCGACGCATCGGATGGTTTCGGAAAACATCTCGTCGAAAGGGTTCTTCCTGATCTTTTCGGAAACGACGAATCAGGATTGATCGAAAGAGGAACCATTTTGAAAAACGGAAAGTTGACGAGCAGGTTTGAATACCTGAGGGATTATGCAGAAGGTGTTGCGGCTCAGAAAGCAGGTTGATATCCTTTCAGTTTTTTTATTGTGCTCACCGGATCGGGAGAGGAGAAGACAGTGTTTCCGGCAACAAAAATATCCGCACCTGCATTGATCAGTCGCGAAGCATTGTTCAGGTCAACGCCACCATCGATCTCGATCTTTGCCTTCGAATTATTTCTTTCGATGATCTCCTTCAGTTCAGATATTCTGTCGTAAGTCTTCTCTATGAATTTCTGACCTCCGAATCCCGGATTTACACTCATCAGGCAGATGAGTTCAATATCATTGATAACCGGTTCCAGAAGGCTCACCGGATTGTGAGGATTGATTGCAACCCCGGGCTTCATTCCTGCGAGCTTTATTTCCTGTATGGTCCTGTGAAGATGTGTACACGCCTCCAGATGTACACTAAGAGTGGCAGCGCCTGCATCCCTGAACTGGGTGATGAACTTTTCAGGGTGAACGATCATCAGGTGCACATCGAGCGGCTTCTTCGCATGCTTCTTAATAGCCTCAAGGACAGGGAAGCCGAAAGAAATATTCGGCACAAATACTCCATCCATGATGTCGACGTGAAACCAGTCGGCTTCACTGCTGTTGATCATTTCGATGTCGCGTTGAAGATTTGCGAAATCGGCAGATAAAATAGAAGGGGCTACTATGACTGACATGTTCTTTTTGAATTGAACGCAATTTACTTCTTTATTTAATTAGCGGATAAGTGAATTATCGGATAAGCGGATGCCGTTGCATAATGACGATCCTTACAATAATATTTTCATATCAGACAGATATTAATAAAAAAGCCCCTGATGCAGGGGCCTGTATTCGCTAATTTACTTATTCGCTAATTATCCAAGATATGTCTTCAGAATTTTGCTCCTTGATGTATGCTTAAGCCTTCGAATAGCTTTCTCTTTGATCTGTCTCACGCGTTCACGTGTCAGGTCAAATCGTTCGCCGATCTCTTCCAGCGTCATTGGCTGTTCGCCCTGGGCAAGACCGAAATAAAGACGGATGACGTCTGCCTCGCGTGTCGTAAGCGTACAGAGCGCGCGCTCAACTTCACGGCGCAGTGATTCTGTAATGAGTGTTGCATCCGGATGAGGCTGATCTTCGTCGCCCAGCACGTCGATGAGCGTGCTCTCTTCGCCCTGCTGAAGCGGTGCGTCCATCGAAATGTGACGACCCGATGTTCTCATGGCATCCTTAATATCGTCGATGGAGACTTCCATTGCGGTAGCTATCTCTTCGGTCGACGGCTCGCGTTCGTATTCCTGCTCCAGTTTTGAAAATGTCTTATTGATCTTATTGATTGAACCGATCTTGTTGAGCGGCAGCCTTACTATTCTCGACTGCTCGGCAAGCGCCTGAAGTATCGACTGACGGATCCACCAGACTGCATACGAAATAAATTTAAAACCGCGCGTCTCATCAAAGCGTTGTGCGGCTTTAATGAGTCCAAGATTGCCTTCATTGATGAGGTCTCCAAGAGTCAGTCCCTGGTTCTGATATTGCTTCGCTACGGATACAACGAATCTCAGGTTTGCCTTCGTAAGTCTTTCGAGTGCCTGGGCATCGCCTTTCTTGATCCGCTGAGCCAGGCGTACCTCCTCCTCGGCAGTAATCAGCTCGACCCGGCCAATCTCCTGCAAATATTTGTCGAGTGACGCCGTTTCCCGGTTCGTCACCTGTTTAGTAATCTTTAATTGTCTCATTCCTTAGTGTTTCTTTAAGTGTGTCAAACGCTGACATGACCGTTTAGTTTCAAAATAAAACACAAAACGGTCATGGACCTTACCGGAATATTACCAAACCTGAGACATAGGATTGAAAAAATAAAGTTGAAATATTGGAAAAATCCTATATAAAAGTGGCTAATCTTTACATATGTAAGATCTCAGACAGAAACACTGCATTTTCTATATGCCGGTCAGGTGTTGCATTCAACATAAAGGGATTTCTGAATCGAGAGGTTTCTCATTATTCAAAAATCCCTTATTCTGTTAGTTGCCTTGACAATCCGGATTAATCCTGCGGTTGTCTTCTCGGAGGTCTCTTCTCCTGGTTCTGCATCCCTTCAGGTTTAGGATCCAGAACTTTCTTCGAAAGCCTGAATTTACCGGTCTTTTTATCGATATCGATCAGTTTAACTTTCACCTGATCTCCTTCACGGAACACGCCTTTCATTGTTTCAAGTCTGTCCCAGGTGATCTCGGAAATATGCAAGAGACCGTCCTTGCCAGGCATAAACTCGACGAATGCGCCGAAGTCCATGATGTTCTTGACCTTGCCTTCATAAATACCTCCGATCTCAGGAACGGCCGTAATCGCACGGATCCTGGCTTTTGCAGCTTCGATTCCGTTCTTATCGCTCGATGCAATTTCGATGATGCCTTCGTTGTTGACTTCATCGATAGAGATTGTTGTATTCGTTTCGCGCTGCATCTCCTGGATGATCTTTCCGCCCGGACCGATGACCGCCCCGATGAACTCTTTCGGTATTATGAGCTTCTCGATGCGTGGTGCATGAGGTTTGTAATCTTCTCTCGGCGTAGAAATCGTCTTCATCATTTCTCCGAGTATGTGCATTCGTCCTGCCTTCGCCTGATCAAGCGCCTTCACCATGATCTCTTCCGGAAGTCCCTGAATCTTGAGGTCCATCTGGCATGCACAGATACCTTTTTCAGTGCCTGTCACTTTGAAATCCATGTCGCCTAAGTGATCCTCGTCTCCAAGAATATCGCTGAGAACGGCATACTTTCCCTTACCATCTGTGATGAGTCCCATTGCAATTCCTGAAACTGGTCTTTTAATCTGGACTCCTGCATCCATCAATGCGAGTGTTCCGGCACATACAGTTGCCATCGAAGAAGAGCCATTCGATTCGAGTATATCGGATACTATGCGGATCGTATAGGGGCACTCTGTTTCCGGAGGCAGCACGATCTTCAATGAACGCATAGCAAGATTTCCATGACCGATCTCGCGGCGCGCCGGAGCGCGGTTTGGCTTTACTTCACCGGTAGAAAACCCGGGGAAGTTATAGTGAAGTAAAAATTTATTCGTCCCCTCGCGCATGGCAACATCAATTAATTGTTCGTCGAGTTTACTGCCAAGTGTGACTGTGGTCAATGATTGCGTCTCACCTCGTGTAAATATCGCCGAGCCATGCGGTGCCGGCAGATAATTCACCTCACTCCATATTGGTCGAATAGTAGTGGAGTTTCTACCGTCCAATCTCTTGCCTTCGTTCAAAATGCAGTTACGCATCGCCTCGCTCTCTACTTCGAAAAAGTATCTCGACAGCATTGCCGCTTTTTCTTCAGCTTCTTCCGGAGTCAGAGTAGCGATAAAATCTTCCTGAAGTTTTGCAAAAGAATCCGATCTCTGTTTCTTGTTAGGGTTTCCTGACCTGGCGAGTTCATATGATTTATCATAACAAAATGAACGTACAGCCGCTTTCAGGTTTTCATCATTAGTCTCATGAGAGTATTCGCGCTTCGGTTTATTACCGCACATTTCACGGAGTTCCAGCTGAACCTTGCATTGTAGTTTGATCGCTTCATGTGCGAAACGTATTGCATCAAGCATTTCCTTCTCCGAAACTTCTTTCATTTCGCCCTCAACCATAACAATACTGTCAGCATTACCGGCAACCATCAGTTCGATGTCGGCACGCAAAATATCCTCAGTATATGGATTGATAACGAAGTTGCCATCGATTCGTGCTACCCTCACTTCAGAGATAGGACCGTTAAACGGAATATCTGAAATTGTGATAGCTGCTGATGCGGCAAAACCTGCCATCGCATCAGGCTGTACTTTCGGATCACCTGAAATAAGTGTGATGATAACCTGCGTATCCGCATGGTAATCCTCAGGGAACATCGGACGAAGCGCCCTGTCTATAAGTCTGCTTGTTAATATTTCATATTCTGACATACGGCTTTCTCTCTTGAGAAATCCTCCCGGGAAACGTCCGACAGCCGAAAATTTTTCCTGGTAATCTACGGAGAGAGGCAGAAAATCAGCGCCCTCTTTTGCTTCCTGCGATGATACCACTGTTGCGAGGAGCATCGCATCGCCCATTCTTACAACTACGGAGCCGTCTGCCTGTTTAGCAAGTCTTCCCGTTTCGATGGATATTTTCCGGCCATCGCCCAGATCAAATTCTTTTACTATTCCTTTTTCTGACATGATTGCATCTGATTTTTAAAAAGCAAAAAAGGCAATCTTCGGAATTGCCTTTTCTGAATTTTTTTTTGAGTTATTTATTTTCTGATATTTAAGTCGTTGATGATCTTACGATAACGTTCGATATCCTTCTTTTGAAGGTAATCGAGTAAGCTACGGCGTTTCCCCACAAGCCTGATCAATGCTCGCTGAGTTGAATAATCCCTTTTTGATTTCTGAAGGTGATTGGTCATGAAATTGATCCGCTCACTGAACATGGCTATTTGTGCTTCTGCCGAGCCCGTATTCTTTTCTGAACCGCCGAATTTTTTAAAAAATCCCTTTTTTATTTCTGTTGACAGCATCTTTTTATAAATGAGGGGGCGAAGATACTATTTTATGCCTGAAAAACAACTTCTCATAGTGAAATAATAATTTGAAAATTTGAAAAATAGCTAATTTGAAAAATGAGTAAGGTGCCCAAACGTAAGGCATTCTCAAATTCTCAATTTCTCAAATTTTTAAATTCACAGAGGATCAATTTCGAAGCATACGAAGGATCTGCGCGATTCGATTCTTCAGTTCCCGACGGTCGACAATAAAATCCAGGAAGCCGTGCTCGAGTACAAATTCTGCGGTCTGAAATCCCTTTGGCAGCTCTTTGCCAATAGTCTCTTTTACAACTCGAGGTCCGGCAAAGCCGATGAGAGCTCCCGGTTCTGCGATGTTGAAGTCGCCCAGCATTGCATAAGATGCAGTAACTCCTCCGGTAGTAGGATCGGTAAGCAACGAAATATATGGAAGCCTCTTTTCAGCCAGCCTGGTAAGCTTTGCGGAAGTTTTTGCCATCTGCATCAGCGAATATGCCGCCTCCATCATTCTTGCTCCACCCGACTTTGAAATGATCAAGAGTGGCAGACTGTGTTCGATACAGTAATCGATAGCCCGTGAAATCTTTTCACCAACAACGGAGCCCATCGATCCGCCGATAAATCCAAAGTCCATGCAGGCAATGACTATTTCCTCTCCGTTCACTTTACCCACCACAGTCCGGATGGCATCGCTCAGGCCTGTCTTTTTTTGTGTCTCTTTAATCCGGTCAGTATATTTTTTTGTGTCGACAAAGTTTAACGGATCGTCGGAGCTTATCAATGGATTAAGCTCAAGAGGATCGTCCTCATCAAACAATATCTCAAAATAAACCTGTGAGCTTATCCTGTCGTGATAACCGCATTGTTCGCACACATACATTCTGGCCGAATGGTCTTTGGAGGGTACGATGTGTTTGCACTTCGGACATTTATGCCACAATCCTTCGGGAGTTTCCTTCTTCTCCTTCGTAGAAGTGGTGATGCCTTCTTTGATGCGTTTGAACCAACTCACGTTTTGCGTTTAGTTATTCTAATCTGAAATCTGAAATCGTTAATCGCTAATCAAAAGATCATGCAATCGTAATCTCATTGGATAAATATACATCTTGTATCGTATTGAGCAACTCGATCCCTTCCTTCATCGGTTTCTGGAATGCCTTTCTTCCCGAGATAAGTCCTTGTCCGCCTGCTCTCTTGTTTATCACCGCAGTCGTTACCGCCTCTGACATGTCGCTTGCACCTTTCGATTCTCCGCCGGAATTAATAAGTCCTGCACGGCCCATGAAACAATTCGCCACCTGGTATCTGCAAAGATCGATCGGATGTTCCGAAGTCAGTGCAGAATAAACTTTCGGATGCGTCTTTCCGAAATTCAGCGCTGTGTATCCCCCGTTCGTTGTCGGAAGTTTCTGCTTGATGATATCGGCCTCGATCGTTACGCCGAGATGATTCGCCTGCCCGGTAAGATCTGCCGCAGTGTGATAGTCAGTTCCGTCTTTCTTGAAACCGCTGTTCCTCAGATAGCACCATAGTACAGTGGCCATACCCAGCTCATGTGCATATTCAAAAGCTTTGCTCACTTCCCGGATCTGCCTCGACGATTCTTCAGAACCGAAATAAATGGTAGCTCCAACTGCTACGGCTCCCATCGACCATGCATCTTTTATGGTTCCAAACATGATCTGGTCAAATTTGTTCGGATAAGTCAGGAACTCGTTATGATTGATCTTTACTATAAAAGGTATTTGATGCGCATACTTGCGTGATACTGCTCCGAGCACTCCGAAAGTTGAAGCAACTGCATTGCAGCCTCCCTCAACGGCAAGTTTCACTATGTTCTCGGGATCGAAATATGCAGGGTTGGGAGCGAACGATGCCCCGGCCGAATGTTCTATTCCCTGATCCACAGGAAGAATCGAAAGATAACCGGTTCCTCTTAACCTGCCGTTGCTATATAACTGCTGCAGGCTTTTCAATACCTGGTTTGTTCTGTTCGATATCGAAAAAATCCTGTCCACAAAGTCAGGACCGGGAAGGTGTAGCTGATCTTTATTGATCGTCTTGCATTTGTAATTAAGCAAGCCGTCAGCACCCGCACCTAACAATTCTGCAATCTTACTGTATGCCATAGTTGTTTTTGTGTTGAAAGTGGCAAAGCTAATAATAATTCAAAATTCAGATTCAAAATTCAAAATGGTGATGGTCATAACATTATTACAATTTTTGAATATGCGACCTTATCACAATTTTGAATTTTGAATTTTGAATTTTGAATTACTAGAATGGATATCCAATCGCAAGATTCAACACAACATCTCCGATTACAAATTTCTGATTCGGATACACCCAGCGTCTGGCTGCTTCAAGCGACGGATCGCGGAGTTTGACGGCAGCATCGAATCGCAAAATGAAAAATGAAAAATTAAATCTCAGTCCGGTTCCTCCTCCGATGCCGAACTCTGGAATCACCTTCGCAAGTTCGAATTTGCTTCCCGGCCTGCTTATGTCTTCGTTTCTCGTCCAGATATTTCCCGCATCGATGAACGCCGCAGCTTCGAGGATTATTCCGTTTGCAAACCTCACAAGTTCCGACCTGTATTCAAAGTTTGTTTCCAGTTTAATATCACCGCTCTGCTCGATGTTCAGCGTCTTCCTGAACGAGCCAGGCCCCAGGGTTCTTGTGTTCCATGCCCTGATGCTGTTCGCGCCGCCGCTGAAAAAACTCTTCTCGAAAGGTAATGCCCTGGAATCACCATAGGGCAGTCCGTACCCAAATGCAAGTCTCCACACCAGAACATTATATGGATCCACGAAATGATTGTAGCTTCCGTCGAACTCGCCCTTCAGATATTGCGAAGGATTCTGATTATTGCTGAATGCCTTTACAGCAACCTCAGGCGTGATCCGGAACATGATAAAATCCTTTATCGTGTTTACCTTCTGATTTGAAAATAGCATCGATACTCTCGCTGCGGTTATAATATGAGTATCGTAGGCATATAACAAACGAGGGTCCTCGAGGTTTTCCAGCTTCGATTTGAATTCGTCCGAGAGTGTAACCTGCACTGCATTGATATCAGGGAGGTATAGAACCCACCGTGTTTTTCCCGGAGGATTGAAGGAAAAGCTCAACGAGAAATTGGTGATGGAACGGTTAAAGTCGGGGCGATCCTGGTGGTTGAATCCAAGAACGATGTTGGTCTTCTGGTTTGTCCACCGGGTAGTATACCGGTCGATGAACTTCGGCCACAATAGCCTTTTGAGACCGAAGGAGGCTTCCGGACCAAGCTCATAGGTATTGAACAGGTAAAATATTTTTTTCTCCTCCGTGCTGTTGAAATTAGGAATGGCTTCGAGACCTCCTTTCAGCTTTAGTTCCAGCACCTCCGCTCCACGGAATATATTTTTATTTCTGTAAGCAAAACTTCCTGCAACACCGATATTGCTACCGGTGTTTGTCAGCTCCGACTCAATGGTGTAATCCTGCATCGCTGCCGGCGAAAGCTGTATGATCAGGTCGAGCTGATAGTGAGATGTATCGGACTCCCGCGTAACTTCTTTGAATGTAAAGTTGATGAACTTGTAGATCTCCAGGTCCTGAAGTCGCTTATATGTAACGCTGATGTCGCCCGGCAGATAACGGTCGCCCGGTTTCACCACGATGCTTCGCAACAAGACGTTATCCCGTATCGCTCTCTGATGACCTGTCGACAGGATGTAATAGCCATTGTAAATTGCAGTATCTCTGGCGACGGAAAGCATCGGATCTCTCGGATTGTAATCGGTATGCACGTAAATATTCCTGATCGTATAGGGATGATGATCGGTAATAGGATCCGTAAGAGGCGACAGTCCGACATTTTCGTTGATCCTGTTAATGTACATATAGATATCGGCCTGGTGAGTTCCAAGGCTGGTATCGATCTGGAACGTTATGTAATTTCTGTTGAAGAAATAATATCCTTTGTCTTTCAGATCATTCGTTATCCTCTCTCTTTCTTTTTCAATGATCTCTTCGTCGTACCTGTCGCCCGGGATTAGCAGCGAAGACTGCTGGAAATAATTGATCATCGGACTTATTCCGGTATCCTGTGTTGCATAATAAAGGGTCCTGATCTTATACGGTTCATTATACCTGATATAATATGTTACCTTGACCTTGGTTTTTTTTGCATTTTTTCTCTTCGGAAAAAATTTTACGCTGTCAGTAACCTGGGCATTAAAAAATCCTTTCATATCCAGGAACAAATTGAACTGCTGCTTGGTCCTTTCGGTCATGATCGAATCGTAAATAACCGGCTCTTCACCGATTCGCCTCCATTTAGAGGAGTCATTCTTTCCCAGGTTATACATCCAGAGATGAAAAGGAAAAATGCCAATGATTCGTCTGTTTGGTTTTTGCTTGATATAGCTCTGAAATTTTTCTTTCTCGATTATATTCGTGTCCGTCTTAATCGTATTGCTGCGGAGCAGATATTTGCCTTCAGGAATCTTTCGGGTAGGATTGCAGGCGCTGACAATACCGCTAAAAATGATTATGTAAAAAACGGTTTTATGTATCCGCACCTGGTTTGTGTTTCGCGTGGCTAAAGTATAAATTTTGTATGGCCATCATATGTGGTGACCCTGCTCCCCATAATGTTCATAACGAATGGAATCTTAAACCAAAAATCAAGAATCAAAAATCGTCAATCCAGGGAATCGAAAAACTATGATCATGTAATTCCCGGGATTGACGATTTTTGATTCTTGATTTTTGAAACCTGATTCCTGGTGCGCGAACAAAGACCGGCCAGCAGATGTGATGGCCCTACAAATCGTTCATAACCATCTCCGCCGCCTCCTCACCAACCAGGCTCCCGATCGCAATTCCCATCCCGCCCATGCGGACTGCGCAGTAAATATTTTTTCCGGTCTTCCGGATGATCGGTGATTTTGTTGAGCCCAGCCCCATGATGCCGCTCCACCGCATCTCCGTTTTATATTCCTGTCCCGGAAGGATCATCGTCCGCATCAGGTGGTCGAGCCTGGACTGAACATCCTGAGTGAGCCCGAATTCCTCGGTATGCTCTCTTTCGAAATCAAGGTTTCTTCCTCCGCCGAAAAGCAGCCTGTCCTCTACGTTACGGAAATAATAATAACCGCGATCGTAATGAAAGCTGCCTTTAACCTTCAGGTTTTTTATTGGGGCTGTGATCAACACCTGCGCGCGTGCCGGCTGAACGTCGAATTCAGGCAGGAATTTTTTCGCGAATCCGTTGATACATATCAGGCATTTTCTGGCGGTAATTTTTTCCGTCTCGTTTTTCTTCTGAATGGTATCAGCAATGTTTATTTCAACACCGTCGTCAGTTTCCCTCAGCTCATCTACAAGTGCGCCGTTCAGAACTTCCACGCCTGCTTCTGTTGCTTTCGAAAGGAGTGCTTTCATCATCAGACCTGTATCGATCTGTCCTTCTCCCTTGTTCTTAATAATGTGACCGACATTTTTGAATCCGAACTCATCGATCAGCCGGTCGGCGAGAAAATACATTTCCTTCTCCCCAGTTATTTCATGCAAATGTCTGTTCAACTCCTGAATCGAATTCATGCATTGCTCAAAGAGCGGTTCATCCTGCATGCCGAATACTTCGTGTCCGCCATACTCTTCATATTTAATTGATACATCACCAAGTATTTTCCTTAGCCTGAGCAGGCCTTTCCATCTCTTCTCCACCAGATTGAATACATCATCTTCGGAGTTATTTTTAAGATCTTCAAGTAACTCCGACGGGCTGCCGTAACAGGCGAATCCCGCATTCCGTGTGCTTGCCCCATAAGGCAGCATCCCTCTTTCAAGCACTACAATGTGCAACTGCGGAAATTTATTTTTTAACGATAACGCAGAATTCAGTCCGACAATTCCTGATCCTATTATTGCAACATCAGGCGTTTTTATAAATGTATCTTTTTCCCAATAAGAGAATTGCATAATTTAAAATTAGTACAATGTACAAATTACAAAGAGTGATGCGTTTTAACCTATTCCTTCTGAACAATAAAGAATTTGTTTCGATTTTTTTTATTTCTTTACACCTCTTTTATACCATACGACAAACATCATTGACGATTCCTGTTGCCTGAGATCAAACTCAAACTCAAAACTCTAAACTGAAATATGGGGGATTAGCTCAGCTGGCTAGAGCGCTTGCATGGCATGCAAGAGGCCACCGGTTCGAATCCGGTATTCTCCACACTATTTGATTATCAGGGCTCAGGGTTTATATAATTAATCATCTGTTTTATTTGACTATCGTTATGAAACCGACAACTATCCATGGAATTTTTATTGCTGTCGCATGTCTTTCAATGATTGCCTGCGGTGGCAATAAGGATTCGCATGTTAAAGAAGTTCAACAATATCTCGATAGTTATAATAATAAATACCGCGAGTTGTTTACTGCCAGCACAGAAGGTCAATGGATGGTGAATACTCACATCGTCGAGAAAGACACTATGAATGCCTTCAGGTCGGGTCAGGCTGACCGTGCGCTTGCAAAGTTCACCGGCAGCAAAGAGAACATCGGGAAGGCTACGGAATTTTTAAAGTGGGAGAAAGATTTAGATGCGGTCCAGATGAAGCAGCTGAAGAAAATCCTTTATCTCGCTGCAGGTAATCCGGAAAGCGCCGATTCAATCGTCAAAGCACTCATAAAGGCTGGCACCGAGCAGACTGAAAAACTGTACGGGTATAAATTCATGCTCGATGGCCGGGAAGTTACTCCGAACGATATCGACTCGATACTTGCGTCAGCCAGGGATACTTCGCTGCGAAGACGTGCATGGGAGACAAGCAAGACGGTCGGTGGTGTGCTGAAACCCGGACTGATTAATCTGAGGGATCTCCGCAATAAAGTTGTTCAGGGCCTTGGTTATCCTGATTACTTTACTTACCAGGTTTCAGATTATGGTATGAAGACAGACGAGATGATGGATTTGCTGAAAAAGTTTAACAGGGAACTTTTTCCGCTTTACAGGGAGCTCCATACTTATATGCGTTACGAGCTTGCTAAAAAATATAATTCGAAGGAAGTTCCGGAATTTATTCCAGCTCACTGGCTCAGCAATCGCTGGGGTCAGGACTGGAGTGAGATGGTAACGGTGGAGGGATTAAATCTCGACAGTGCATTGAAAAATAAAGATGCTGAATGGATCGCAAAGCAGGGAGAGAAATTTTACGTGTCGCTCGGTTTTCCCGCTCTTCCAGTTTCATTCTGGGAAAAGTCGAGTCTGTATCCTGTGCCGAAGGATGCGGGGTACAAGAAAAACACTCATGCATCAGCATGGCATATGGATCTCGAGAATGATGTCCGGTCGCTCATGAGTATTGTTCCGAATGCGCAATGGTACGAGACCGTTCATCACGAATACGGCCACATATATTATTATCTGAGTTATAGCAACAAGGAGGTGCCCTATCTGCTTCGCGAGGGAGCTAACCGTGCATATCACGAGGCGCTGGGAAGCATGATGGGACTTGCCGCCATGCAGAAGCCGTTTGCGTCCGGACTTGGACTGGTGGATTCGTCAGCCAGGACAGACGACATGAAGCAATTGCTGAAAGATGCACTGAACTATATTGTTTTCATTCCATGGAGTGCAGGAACCATGAGCGTGTTTGAACATGACTTATATTCAAAGAATCTTCCTGAAGATGAATGGAACAAAAGATGGTGGGAGATTGTTAAGGAATACCAGGGAATAATTCCCCCGTCAGACAGAGCAGAAGATTTTTGTGATCCTGCTACCAAGACGCACATCAACGACGACCCCGCGCAATATTATGACTATGGATTGTCGTACATCCTGCTTTTCCAGGTTCATGATTACATTTCAAAAAATATCCTTCACCAGGACCCGCATGCGACGAATTATTTTGGAAATAAAGAAATCGGTAAGTTCATTGGAGATATCATGCGTCCAGGCAGCAGTGTGGAATGGAGGAAGCTGTTAAAAGATAAAACGGGGGAGGACCTGAGTGCAAGAGCGATGCTTGATTACTTCATGCCTTTGATGGACTGGCTTAAGAAGGAGAACACCGGGAGAATGTACACGCTGGAGGAACCAAATTAAAAATAATTAAATACAGAAGTTAAAATTCAAAGGTCAAAAATGTGTCAATGCGTACTATTCGGTTGTTTTAGAAAAAATCTATTTCGTGATATAAAATCTTGCTTTTATTTTTGACTTTTGACTTTTAATTTTTGACTTAAAAAATGAAATCAGCAATATTTATTTTCCTAACATCAGTTGCACTCGGTTGTTCCAATAAAAAAGTACAAGAAGGAAATGCGACATCAAATGACTCCATCGTAATGAACCCCGGAACAAATACCGGCACAATGGTTATATCGCCAACAGAAAATCCTCCTGAACGAGATCAGCTTAATGCCGACCCGATGGCTATGGAAAAACCTGACACTACCGGTAATGCGGCAAGGATTGCAATGCTCCAAAAAGCGGATATTCAGATCAGGACTTTTAAAAACTCCGACGTGAGTGGTTTCGGTTATGATATAATAATGGAGGGAAATACTTATGTCCATCAGCCGAACATTCCGGCACTACCCGGCAATAACGGTTTCGCCAGTGAAGCGCTTGCACGAAAAGTTGCCGAGATCGTTGTAAAGAAAATCAGGAACAATATTATGCCTCCGACGATCGATGTAAAGGAACTCGACAGTTTGGGGGTGCGATAAAATATATCGATATTCTTAAATCGTTTATATTATATCGTAAATCCGACTAAAACCTGTGATTGTTCGCAGGCATTCTACCAGTCAACACTGATTTGCTTTTAACCACCCTTGATTAACGAATTAAGATAAACGATTTATGAACATCGAATTTTTGGCTGCATTCAGCTTGTATTTTTCTAAGTCCTTTATCCAGTGTGACTTTCCTGAAGGATCACTTTATTAATATAGCGTAAAGCCTTTGAAGGGTAGCTGTTTGAGAATTTGTCAGGATTTAATTTTTCGTCAAGCCGGCCATGCAGGCGGTTTTAGGATATGTTCCGTTTACCATGTTTTTTTCAACATTCGTCCATTTTCTTCATAATAGGCACAGAGTTTAATTACTTTCACACTCCGAAACACCTTTCTTCCTTATTGATTAAAAATTCACCCACCGCATTGATGAACTTACTTTATCTGAAAAAACCTGCTTTTTTTATTTTCGCCCTTGTCATCTTGTTCACCATCAACGTCTCCGGACAAGTAGTGATTAACGAGATTTGTCCCACAAACATCTCAATCAATCAGAATTCAAACGGCGATTACGACGACTGGATCGAACTGCATAACAGTTCAGGTTCAAGTGTAAATCTGAACGGTTTCGGATTGACGGACGATCCTTCAAAACCATTCCGTTTTAAATTCCCTTCATATACACTTAGTGCTGGAGGCAAAGTCATTGTGTTTGCTTCCGATGTTACAAATGAAGTAATCGCACATCACTGGGAAATGGCTGTCGATGCAGCTTCATCCTGGAAATATGCTCCCGGTAGTTCATCTCTGGACAGTAACTGGAGAAATTTAAGCTTTACCGCTTCAGGCTGGTCGTCAGGAAACGCCGGAATCGGTTTTGGCGATGGCGACGATGCGACTACCATATCAATAGGCGCATCTGTAATGATGAGAAAGACCTTTACTATTCCGGATACGTCGCAGATACTTAAAGGAGTTTTAATGATGGACTACGACGATGGATTTGTCGCATACCTGAACGGAGTGGAGATTGCCAGAGCTAATTTAGGACAGGACGGATACAGGCCATTATGGAACCAGCTTGCTAACAGTTCGCATGAGGCCCTCAGATATCAGGGACTTCCGATCGATTCATTCTTTATAGACCGGGCGCTTCTGAAGAGTATTATCAGACCTGGAACGAATGTACTTGCAGTAGAGGTGCATAACACTCCTGCGAATAACAACGACCTTTCATCGATACCATATCTGTTCTTCGGAATGAAATCGAGCGGAGCGACATTCTCTTCGATTCCGTCGTGGTTTCATGTGCCTTCCACAGAATATTTCAATGCGCATTTCAAGATGGCGAGAACAGGCGAGACAGTCTATTTATACAATCCCAACGGAACCATTGCTGACCAGAAACTCTATCCGGCAATGGAGAGCAACAACTCTTATTGCAGGAAACCTGACGGATCATCTTCATGGTGTTATGTTTCGACTCCTACGCCCAATGCAAGCAATAACAGCTCTACCTGTTACACCGGTTATGCAAACTTCCCTGTATTCTCGATAAGCGGGGGATATTATAATTCTACCCAGACGCTGACTCTGTTAAATACGACGCCCGGGGGAGTTATAAGATACACAACCAACGGAAACACTCCTACTACATCGAGCCCTCAGTATACATCACCCATTACTATTTCATCTACTAAAACAATTCGCGCTAAAGTATTTGCAACGGGATATCTTCCCAGCCCGATGGTGACGAATACCTATATCATCAACGGCTCCACGCATCTTTCTTCGTTCTCGATAACGACCGATTCGTCAAACCTCTGGGACTGGAACACAGGGATCTATGTGATGGGTCCTAATGCGCAGTCAACTTCACCTTACAAGGATGCAAACTTCTGGCAGAACTGGGAGAAGCCTGCGACGATAGAATACTTTGACAGAAATAAGAATCCCGTCGCACGTTTCGATGCCGACATTAAAATATTCGGAAACTATTCGCGGGCAAAGCCTCAGAAAAGTTTTGAGATAAAGCTGAGTGATAAATACGGGCTCGGAACGATTAATTATCCTATGTGGCCGGAGAAGCCATATATCGATAAGATCGATGACATTCTTTTGAGGAATGCAGGCACTGACTGGAATAAGGTTCATTTCAGGGATGGATACATGGAGAGGCTGATGAAGAATACCTATACAGGATATCTTTCAACGGAGCCCTGCATTGCATATCTGAACGGGCAGTATTGGGGAGTGTATCATATCAATGAAGTGCATGACAATAACTGGATAAATAATAATTTCGGTTATGGTAAAAATGATATTGATTACCTGATCGAAGGGGGAAGCAGCATGGATGTGAAGGAGGGGAGTGATGCTACATTCTGGACGCTTTACAACTATGCTACCGGACAGAATCCGAATACTCAGGCTTATTATGATTATGTAAGTACACTGCTTGACATTCAGAACTTCGCCGATTATTTCATCGTCGAAACATATGTAAGCAATGGCGACTGGATTGGCGACTGGACCAATAACATTAAATTATGGAGACCGCACAGCGGTAAATGGAGATATCTTCTTTATGATCTCGACATGGGATTTGGTTATGGCGGAATAAGCTCCAGCGAAGACAAGCTCGAAATAGCAAGGAACCCGGCGGCGTTCAGTCACAGTTCCGAAATGTTCGACGACATGCTGAAGAATCCGACGTTCAAATCATATTTCATCAATCGTTATGCGGATCTGATCAACACGATTTTCCTTCCCGCAAATGTGGACGCCGTCATGCATTCATACAAAGACACAATGGCTTTCGACATGGTGAACCATTTCGCGAAGTGGGGGAGCAGCACATCTACATGGAACAGCAACATCACCAGCATGATGAACTTTGCGAATGCTCGTCCTGCAAAGATGCGCGACTTCATCAAAAGCCAGTTCAGTCTCACAGGGAAAGTTACAATTACTCTTCAGACAAATCCCGCTAACGCAGGCCGCATTGAGATAAGCACAATAACTCCTACTACTTATCCCTGGACAGGAACATATTTCAACGGCAACCCGGTTAAGATCACCGCGATTCCCAACCCGGGTTATACATTCGATCACTTCAAATCGAATGTTGTTATGCCTTCCAACAATTACAACAGCTCTGTTACTTTCAACTATACTGCTAATGACGTGGTGACTGCGTATTTTACCGGGTCATCGTCGCCCGCTAAATTAAGCGTAAGCGAGCTGAACTATAATTCCAAACCTACAAACAATGCCGGCGACTGGATCGAGCTTCATAATTTCGGCACCACTGTTCTGGATATTTCCGGCTGGCAGCTCAGAGACGGAAACGACAATCACCGGTATACTATTCCAACGGGAACCCAGATTGCACCCAATGGTTACCTTGTACTCGTAGAAGACACTGATAATTTCAAATTACAGTTCCCGACAGTCAATAACCGTATCGGCCCCATTGGTTTTAATTTCAGTAACGGAGGCGACCAGGTGAGATTATTCAATCATACAGGTGCTCTATATCTTTCTTTCTATTATCAGGATCTTTCCCCGTGGCCAATAGAAGCTGACGGTAACGGGTTCACCTGTGAACTCACTGCTGATCTTGCGAATCCTAATAACGGATCAAGCTGGTTTCCCGGATGTATCGGTGGATCTCCGGGGCGTGCTTACAGTAATTCACTGAATATTCCTGTCGCAATTACCGGTAACACAACATTTTGTTCGGGCGGCAATGCTACGCTTAAGGCGACTTCTGTCACAGGATACACTTATCAATGGAAACTCAACAACTTAAATATAAACGGTGCGACAGATTCAGTGTTCGTTGCAAGTCAGGCAGGTAATTATTCGGTGACTGTGACGTTCCAGGGATGTGCAACAACAACACCCGGAACTAGTGTGTCAGTTGTAGCTCAGCAACCTGCTCCCGTTACGACCCCTGATTACAGGTGCGGACCTGGAGATCTTACTTTATATGCCAGTTCATCCGATTCTGTATTCTGGTACGACGCGCCATCGGGAGGAAACCTTGTCTGGACAGGCGACACAATGATTACGCCTTTCCTTACATCGACCACAACGTATTACGCGAGGACCGGCCAGGGTGTCTGTGCCAGCAATGCTGTGGCCTGTGCCGCAACTATTCTGAATGCGGCTGCGCCTCCTGTCACGAACGACGCGACGAGATGCGGTCCTGGTACTGTTACGCTTACTGCGACTGATACTGCGCAGATAAGGTGGTATAACGCTCCATCAGGAGGAGGATTGTTGCAGACGGGAAGCTCTTTCACGACAAACATCCTCAATAACGATACGTCGTATTTCGTAGAGGCAGGAAGCGTTTGTCCAAGTCCGCGTATCGAAGTGCATGTGACTGTGTCCAGCGCCCCTGTTCCGACTGTGTTCGATGGCTCCCGCTGCGGAAACGGTACAGTGACTCTAACGGCAAACTCACCTTCACCGATAACATGGTTTACACAACAATATAACGGCTCTTCCGTTGGCAGCGGGACATCATATACGACACCTTCGCTTTCACAAACAGATACCCTATGGGTCCAGGCTACAGCCGCCGGTTGTCCAAGTGCCCGTGTCAGATGCATCGCAATCGTCAACCCGATTCCTCCTGTTCCTTCAGTTCATGATTCAGCCATTTGCAATCCAGGAAGCGTTCTGCTTACTGCGACGGCAACTGAACAGGTTAACTGGTATGATGCTCCGACAGGCGGCAACCTTGTGTATACGGGATCGAATTTCGTAACTCCGAGTCTTACTTCCACAACTACTTATTATGCCGATAACGGATACGTCTGTTTCAGTCCGCGTGTTGCCGTGCAGGCGATAATAAGTACACCTCCTGCCGCTCCGCTTGCACCTGATGTGACGCGATGCGGTCCGGGAACGGTTTCACTCAGTGCCACATCTCCTGAGACGATCTATTGGTACGATGCTCCTAGCGGAGGCAATTTGCTCGCAACAGGAGCTTCTTATACCACACCTGTGATTTCGAATTCAACGACTTATTATGTTGAGACGGGTGATTATTGCCGGAGTCTGCGGACATCCTGCCAGGCGATCATTGGTCCGTTACCCGCAGCTCCATCAGTTGCAAACGTCAGCAGATGCGGGTCGGGTACGGTTGACCTTACTGCAGTTTCAGGTCAGACGGTTTACTGGTACAGTTCATCTACCGGCAACAACCTTCTTTTCACAGGCCCGACATTTACAACGCCAAACATTTCATCAACTACCACATATTATGTTGAAGCAGGAACTGCTAATTGCCGAAGCAATCGTGTGGCCGTGCAGGCTGTTATCTCACAGACTCCTTCTGCACCGAGCGTAACTAACGGTAACAGGTGCGGACCAGGCACGGTCAATCTTTCTGCATCATCATCTTCTGCAATATCCTGGTTCGATGTTCCTTCCGGCGGAAGTCCTATCGCTACCGGAAACTCATTTACGACTCCATCATTATCGAATACGACAACGTACTATGTCGAAGCAAACAACGGATGTGCAAGCAACAGAGCCACCGTTCAGGCGGTGATCAATGCAATTCCTGCTGCGCCTGTCACTTCGAATGTGAGCCGGTGCGGTACGGGAACGGTAACACTCAGCGCGACTTCGCCCGAACAAATTTACTGGTATGCAAATGCTTCAGGCGGATCTGCACTGGGAACAGGGACTTCATTCACTACTCCATCCATTTCTTCAACAACAACTTATTATGTCGAAACCGGAGATGTCTGCAGAAGCGCAAGGATTCCGGTGCAGGCGATAGTGAATTCAAATCCTTCCTCGCCGTCACTTACAAGCGGTTCAAATTGCGGTCCCGGCACTGTGACTCTGACCGCATCCTCTTCTCATACTGTCAACTGGTACAGCACGTCGTCAGGAGGAAGCAGCATAGGCACGGGACTCAGCTTCACAACCCCGCCAATCAGCAATACAACAACCTATTACGCCGAAGCCGTAAACAGTTCCGGATGTTCGAGCAACAGGATTTCGGTTCAGGCACAGATTGTTTCTGCTCCTAACGCTCCCAATGCATCGAACAATTCGCGTTGCGGCACGGGAACCGTCACTCTTACTGCAACATCATCATCAACTGTATCATGGTACAGCTCCGCCTCGGGAGGAAGTCCTATCGGAACGGGACTCACATTTACCACACCGTCGATTTCCGCAACAACAACTTATTATGCTGAAGCGAACAATGGATGCGCCAGCACAAGGACGGCTGTACAGGCGATAATCGATCCCATTCCGGCGCCGCCTGTAACGAATAATGTGAGCAGATGCGGAAACGGAACGGTAACACTCACGGCAACTTCTCCCGAACAGATTTACTGGTATGCAGCTGCATCCGGCGGAAGCTCTCTAGCCACAGGACCATCCTTAACGACTCCGTCGATCAGCAGCACGACAACCTATTATGTCGAGACCGGAAATAACTGCAGAAGCAACAGGATTTCCGTTCAGGCAATCGTCGTATCCAATCCATCTTCGCCAACAGCAACCGGCGGTTCGCATTGTGGTCCCGGAACGGTGACCCTGAATGCAACTTCGTCTCTTACTATTAACTGGTACCAGTCTTCTTCGGGCGGATCTCCGCTGGGAACGGGCCTTTCATTTACAACGCCATCGATATCGGCAACGACGACATATTATGCTGAAGCGGTTAACAGCTCAGGATGTGCAAGTACGCGCACGTCAGTTCAGGCAGTAATTAGCTCTGCACCCAACCCTCCGGTCGCACCCGATGTTCCAAGATGCGGTCCGGGCACAGTTACACTAAGCGCTGCATCATCTTCAACAGTTTCATGGTTCAGCACACCTTCAGGCGGAACAGCGCTGGGCAGCGGACTTACATTTACAACGCCTTCACTAAGCGCAACGACCACGTATTATGCAGAAGCCAACAACGGCTGTTCAAGCACGCGAACATCCGTCGATGCTGTCATCAACGCCCTGCCGGCGCCTCCGGCAACCGCTAATGTATCGAGATGCGGCAACGGAACAGTCACGCTGAATGCCACATCACCGGAAACAATCTACTGGTATACGGTTTCAAGCGGCGGATCGCCGGTAACTACAGGATCTTCATTTACTACTCCATCGATAAGCGTAACGACAACCTATTATGTAGAAACAGGCGATAACTGCAGAAGCAGCAGGATTCCTGTGCAGGCTGTTGTAATTGCAAATCCATCTGCTCCGGTATTGACCAGCGGCAGTCATTGCGGGCCAGGTACAGTTGTCCTCACAGCATCTTCTTCGCTTCCTGTCACCTGGTACAGCAGTTCTTCCGGAGGTTCGCCTCTTGGAACAGGACTTACGTTCACGACTCCTTCGATAAATTCGACGACTACCTATTATGCGGAAGTGGAGAATTCTTCAGGATGCGTAAGCACACGTTCGTCGGTTCAGGCTGTTATCGGCAGCATTCCTTCCGCGCCTGCTACAAATGACAACTCGCGGTGCGGTCCGGGAACCGTAACGGTAACCGCCACATCTTCTGCCACAGTCAGCTGGTATCAGAATGCGACAGGCGGCTCAGCACTTGGAACGGGACTTTCTTTCACGACACCTTCGATTTCTACTACCACGACATTTTATGCTGAGGCCATCAGCAACGGCTGTTCCAGTACACGAACACCGGTACAGGCCATTGTAAATCCGGTACCTGCACCACCGATAGCATCCGGCGCGAGCAGATGCGGCACCGGCACGCTTACCTTGAATGCACTGTCGACTGAGACGATTTACTGGTATACCGTTGCAACCGGCGGTTCTTCCGTATCAACCGGTCCGTCATACACCACACCATCGATCAGCACTTCGACAACTTATTACGTAGAGACAGGCGACAATTGCCGTAGCAGCAGGATACCTGTACTCGCCGCGATTATTTCTAATCCATCGGCACCTGTTCTCACTTCCGGAAACCGATGCGGACCCGGTACAGTTACGCTCACTGCTTCTTCTGCTTCAACGGTTACCTGGTACAGTACTTCTTCGGGCGGAACTCCGCTTGGAACAGGCCTTACATTCACAACGCCGTCGATTTCTTCCACCACAACTTATTATGCCGAAACGGAAAATGCATCCGGATGTGTCAGCACAAGATCATCGGTTCAGGCAGTTATTAATTCAATTCCTGCAGGGCCCGTTACCATTGACAATTCGAGATGCGGACCAGGTACCGTAACGGTATCTGCAACTTCTTCTTCGACGGTTAACTGGTATCAGAATGCGACCGGAGGTTCTTCACTCGGAAGCGGACTTTCGTTTACGACTCCGTCAATCAATGTCACAACAACTTATTATGCCGAAGCTGTGAATAACGGCTGCAGCAGCATTCGTATTCCGGTTCAGGCAATCATTAATGCTCAGCCCGCGCCGCCGATAGCATCGGGAGCGACCAGGTGCGGAACAGGTACTCTTACACTTAATGCACTTGCAACAGAAACGATTTACTGGTATTCGGTACCGAGCGGCGGATCATCAATTGCTACAGGCCCGTCATTTACGACTCCTTCAATTTCATCAACGACGACCTATTATGTCGAGGACGGAGACAACTGCAGGAGCAACAGGATTCCCGTTCAGGCAACGGTCGTTTCAAATCCTACCGCGCCCGTCTTAACAAGCGGATTTAATTGCGGTCCTGGTACAGTAATTCTGAATGCAACTTCTACTTCACAGGTGTATTGGTACACTGCTTCAACAGGAGGAAGTCCGGTTGCATCAGGACTTTCATTCACAACTCCTTCACTGACCGCTACTACTACATATTATGCGCAGGCTGAGAATGCAGCGGGCTGTACAAGCAGCCGCGTTTCAGTACAGGCGTTAATTTCATCGATACCTGCGGCTCCTGTCGGAACTGGCGGAAGCAGCTGCGGTTCAGGACAGGTCGATCTTTCGGCGACAGGATCCGGACAGCTCTACTGGTATTCTTCTCTGACTGGTTCAACTCCTCTCGATTCGGGAACTACTTTCGAAACTCCGAACATCAGCACATCGACCACTTACTATGTCGCGGCAGGTAACGGAAATTGTTACAGCACACGCATATCTGTCCAGGCTGTTATTAACGCCATTCCTGCAGCGCCAACCGGTCCCGATGTTTCCCGGTGCGGACCTGGCGTAGTAGTGCTGAATGCAACCGCATCCGGACAGATTTACTGGTACAGCTCACTAACAAGCTCGACCGTTCTCGATTCAGGAAGCGTATTCACAACGCCGTCTATTACCACAACAAAATCATATTATGCGGAAACGCAGGGTGTCTGCAAGAGCGTAAGGGAACGCATCCGCGCAATCATTACATCACAGCCGAACTCTCCGGCTCTTTTTGATACCACACGATGCGGACCGGGTACAGCAGTGATCAGAGCCGTATCATCTGACCAGGTGAACTGGTACAGTCTACCATCCGGCGGTACGCTTCTCGGCACAGGATTAATTTTCACAACTCCTTTCATCAGTGCAAACACGACCTTCTACGCGGAGGCTGGAATAGGTTGCAACAGCTCTCGCGTTCCCGTCGATGTCGACATACTTCCTCAGCCGGCACCGCCATCTGTTACGGACAACACGCGCTGCGGAATCGGTTCGGTGATGCTCCATGCATCTTCTTCGCAAAATATATTCTGGTACGATTCATTGTCAGGAGGAAATCTCGTCGGAACAGGATCCAGTTTTGTTACTCCTGCATTAATGCAGACGACCACGTATTATGTCGAGACAGGAAATAGCTGCAGGAGTAACCGCGTTCCGGTTCATGCAATTATCGGAGGTTCTCAGGTCAACCAGGTTAACGGCGGATATCATTGCGGAAACGCTTCAGTCGTACTTTCCGTTTCGGCACAGGTTCCGAACGATTCAATCATGTGGTACGATCAGCCGGGAGGAACAATTCTGGGAACAGGAGCATTCTTCATCACGCCGAATATCTCCTCAACAACTACATATTATGTTACGGCCAATTCGGTTTGTACGGGAGCTCCGGTTGCTGTCACCGCATTCATCTATCCGCAACTCGTATTTAATTTCGTAACCGACACTGTGCACATTCAAAGCGGGCAACCTGCTTTGCTGGATGCAGGCCCGGGTTACAGTTCCTATTTCTGGTCGACAGGAGAGACATCTTCTTCAATTCTTGTTTATACCGGCGGCGATTATTCTGTATCGGTCACCGATTCGAACGGCTGCAGCGCGACTGACTTCGTATATGTAGATGTATTTACGGGAATAAAACCTGTTACTTCCGGTGATCTGATTAAGGTTTATCCTAATCCGGCACATGACATGATCATGCTTTCTTATCCTGATGCTTCAGCCAAATCACTTTCAGTAAAACTGATTTCTGCAGAAGGAAAGATAGTGTTGCATGAAGAGATGAAACCTTCATCCGGACATTTATTAAAGACTATTTCACTTGCTGAAATTGCAAAAGGAGTTTATTTCCTTTCGGTAGAAAACGACGCGATTTCTTCAACTGTAAAAGTTATAGTCGAGTAGGGTGTCGGGTAATTCCCGCTACAAATGGATGCACTCGCCGTATGCTTCGGCTACTGCTTCCATGATCGCCTCGCTCATTGTCGGATGAGGATGCATGGATTTTATGATCTCGTGCCCGGTCGTTTCCAGTTTTCTTGCTGCAACAACTTCGGCGATCATTTCGGTCACGTTGGCGCCTATCATATGCGCCCCGAGCCATTCGCCGTATTTTGCATCGAAGATGACTTTCACAAATCCATCGGGATGACCACCTGCTTTAGCTTTGCCTGAGGCGGTGAACGGAAACTTGCCTACCTTGATTTCAAAACCAGCATCGCGCGCTGCTTTTTCAGTATAACCGACTGAAGCAACCTCCGGCTGACAATATGTGCATCCGGGAATGTTTTTATAATCGATAGGTTCGGTATGTATGCCTGCAATTTTTTCCACGCAGGTAATTCCTTCATGGGAAGCAACGTGAGCAAGAGCGGGAGTATTGAGCACATCGCCGATGGCATAATATCCAGGAATGTTAGTCTGGTACCATTCGTTCACCTTAATCCTGCCTTTGTCAGTGATAATGCCGACTTCCGGCAATCCTATATCCTCGGTGTTTGGAGTTATTCCTACGGCTGAAAGTACAATGTCGCATTCCAGCTTCTCGATTCCTTTTTTCGTCTTCACATTTACTGTACATCCCGGTCCGTTTGTATCAACAGATTCGACGCTCGAATCGGTCATGACCGTAATTCCGCTCTTTTTGAAAGAGCGTGCGAGCTGTTTCGAAACTTCTTCGTCTTCGAGCGGAACAATTTCTGGAAGGAACTCCACGATAGTGACTTTGGTGCCGAGTGTATGATAGAAATAAGCAAACTCAACGCCTATGGCGCCGGACCCGACAACTACCATCGTCTTCGGCATCCTGTCGAGAACCATAGCTTCACGGTATCCGATTATTTTTTTTCCGTCCTGCTTAATGTTCGGCAATTCACGGGAACGTGCGCCTGTCGCGATGATGATATGTTTTGCATCTATTATTTCTTTCTTGTCTGCCCCCTGAACTTCGAGTTTTTTTCCCGGCAGCAGTTTTCCTGTTCCCGGAAGTACATCGATCTTATTTTTCTTCATCAGGAACTGAACTCCTTTGCTCATGGCCTCTGCAACCCCGCGGCTGCGCTTCACCATAGCGGTGAAATCAATTTCGACGCCGTTTGCTTTCACGCCATAATCCTGTGCATGCATAAGATACTCGACTACCTGTGCGCTCTTCAGCAATGCTTTTGTCGGTATGCATCCCCAGTTGAGACAGATGCCGCCCAGTTCCGCTCGTTCGACAATCGCTGTCTTAAAACCAAGTTGAGCCGCCCTGATGGCCGCAACATAACCGCCGGGACCGCTGCCTAAAACAAGGATATCGTAATTCATAAAAAATATTTTGCCGCGAAGTTAGAAAAATAGCTGAATGACTTATAATGATAACCATTCGCAAATGAGTCAAAATCCCTCGTTGCGATTTCTTTTGCGTTCGCAGCGTCATTGCGGTTTAAATTAATAATACCCTGTTGGATCTTTGTCGTTTTTATGTGATACGGTTAACAAATTAATTAACCAATTAAAAAATTATCGTTCTTATCTTTGTACTTTGTACTTGTACTTTTTAACAGCAATGGCAATTCACTACAGGCTTTCAGCGGCAGACAGGATTTCACATTATGTAACGATCGAGATGACGATCGATCAGATAGAGGCTGACGATGTTATCTTCGAATTGCCCGCCTGGCGACCCGGAAGATATGAGCTTGGAAATTTTGCAAGGAATATCAGAAGGTGGAAAGCATTCAATCAGTCGAACGAACCGCTGTCGTACAAAAAAATATCCAAAGATTCCTGGAAGGTCGCCACGGAGGGCGCGACATCAATCATTATCCGTTACGACTATTTTTGCTTTCAACCCGATGCGGGTGCATGCTGGGTGGATGAAGACCAGGTGTATATCAACCCGGTTCATTGCTTCTTCTATGTACAGGACAGGCTGCATGAATCCTGCACGATCGAACTCGACCTGCCGGAAAATTATGTTATTGCAGGATCTCTGACGTCGAAAAGCAGGCATGTTTTACAGGCTGCGGATTTTCATGAGCTGTACGACAGCCCTTTCATTGCCAGTGATTCTCTTCAAACTCAGAAATACTCTGTCGGTGAAACTGACTTTCATATCTGGTTTCAGGGTACCTGCTCTCCGGGCTGGACGAGAATTATAAATGACTTCAGGGCTTTTACACTGGAACAATTCAACATGATGGGAAGTTTTCCATTTACTGAGTATCATTTTTTGATACAGGCTCTACCATATAAGTTTTATCATGGAGTGGAACATCTCAAATCGACCGTCCTGGCATTGGGGCCTGGTACTGAGCTGATGGAAGAACTATATGTTGATTTTACCGGTGTTGCCTCGCATGAACTGTTTCATACCTGGAACATCAAGACGATACGGCCAGTCGAAATGCATCCTTACGATTACAAAAAAGAAAACTATTCCAGGCTTGGATTCGTGTATGAAGGCGTGACCACGTATTATGGTGATTTGTTTCTCGTGCGCAGCGGAGTTTACAGCATCGAGCAGTTTTTTTCCGAAATAAATCTCAGGATCCAGAAACACTTCGACAATCCCGGGCGGATGAATCTTTCTGTCGCAGACTCCTCTTTCGATACCTGGCTGGACGGGTACAATCCGGGCGTTCCGGGACGCAAGACGTCAATTTATGATGAGGGATGTTTAACGGCGCTCATGACCGACCTTCTAATCAGGAAGAAGACGAATTCGAAACGCTCGCTCGACGATGTGATGAGAGTTCTGTACGAAGATTTCGGCAAGAAAAACCGGGGCTACAGCGAACATGATTACTTGTCGATTGTGGAAAATGTTGCAGGAGATTCGCTCACTGATTTCTTTCTTGATTGCGTTTATGGCACGGAAGAATATGAAAAGCTGCTGACTGACCTGTTGTCATTCGCCGGTTGCGACCTCGTAAAAAGGCATTCACCAATTGTAACGGAAAGAGATTTCGGATTCAGGACTCAGGATGTAAATAATTCTACGCTGGTAAATTTTATTTATCCGGGTTCTCCAGCGCAACTGGCAGGCTTAGGCAAGGATGATGAGATAATCGCCGTGAATGAAACAAAGATTCAGAACGATTTGCAATCACACTTTGAAAGTTACGAAGGCGGGAAAATCGTCCTTTCCGTTTTTACTCCAATGCGGAGAATCAAGGATGTGGTGCTTTCGAGAGGAGGAGAGGAATATTATTCTCGATATGCTATTGCAAGAAAACCAAATGCACCGAAGGAAAGCAAGTTGTTTTTTACATCGTGGATCAGGCAGGAGTTTGAGCAAGTAGTCAGGACTGAGATAAGCTAATCAATTGTAAAGATTCAATAATTTACTCCGGATTCTTTAGTTTTTTATTTGCCGGCCACAACAGATATTTCCACATTAACTCCTTTAGGTAATGCAGAAACCTGAACCGTTTCCCTCGCCGGGAAATCATTCGTGAAATAAGTTCCATACACCTCATTCACCGACTGAAAATTCTGCATGTCGGTAAGAAAAATCGTGGTCTTGATGATATCACTGAAATCATACCCGGCCTCCTTCAGAATCGCTCCGATATTTTCCATAACCTGTCCCGTTTCGCGTATTATGTTTACTGTCACCAGCCGGTTATCGGCCGGATCAATTGCTATCTGTCCCGATAAATATAATAAGTTGCCGAACTGTACCGCCTGGCTGTATGGACCAATTGGTGATGGAGCTTTTGCGCTATTTATGATTTTTTTCATTCTTAAGATCTGATTTAACCGTGTTTTAATTTCATTAATATTGCTGTGAAACCAAACTGTTAATCAGGGAATGAAAGTACTGCTTTTAGATAATTTTGATTCGTTTACATACAACCTTTTTCATTTGGTGGATCAGTTTGATAATGTCCGGACAGATGTTCTAAGAAACGATGAGATAACTGCCGATGACGCTTCCGAATACGACAGAATTCTCATTTCTCCCGGTCCGGGAATTCCTGCTGAGTCGGGCTGCACTCTGAATGTAATAAAATCATGGTATGAGGTTAAGCCCATTCTCGGCATTTGCCTCGGACTGCAGGCAATCACCGAAGCTCTGGGGGGAAGAATATACAACATGGATAAAGTGTTTCATGGGATTTCGAGGAAAACTTACATAGTTGATGAAGGGGAAAAACTGTTTCATTCAGTTCCTTCGCCGTTTCTCTCGGGTCATTATCATTCCTGGGCTGTGGATAAGCAGCATATTCCAGCTGAATTGAAAATAACTGCTTCAGATGAGGATGGAATCGTAATGGCAATGAGCCACAAAAACGGTCTGCTGAAAGGAGTCCAGTTTCATCCGGAGTCAATTCTTACAGAGCATGGTAAAACACTGATCTCAAATTGGTTGTTCAGATGTTGAAAATATTATCTGTTAAAACATTTTATTTGTAAAGGCGTATTTATTTGTGTTTTAGATCCGCCAAAAGTGGAAACGGATCCGGTAACAATCTGATCAACACTATAAATTTAAATTTTCCATTTTATGATAGTTCTGAAATTCGGGGGGACATCGGTTGCAACGGCGCAACGAATTAAAGGAGTCGCCGACATAATTACTTCAATGAATCTCCGGGGAAACACCGGAGTAGTCGTGTCAGCATTTGGCGGCGTAACGGACGAACTCATTCGCATGAGCAGGCTCGCGGCAGCGCGCGACGACGAATACATCATCGTTTTTCGCGACATACGCGACCGACATCTGAAAACAGTAAAAGAGCTCGGTCTTCATCACGACAAGAAACTGCATCATTTTCTGGAAGAGACCTTTTCGGCATTGCATGATATCCTGCATGGAGTATATCTCGTGAAGGAACTCTCCTTGCGCACGCTCGATTTCCTCAGCGGGCATGGTGAAGTGTTGTCCGCAAGAATCATCGCCTCGTATTTTCAATCGAGGAAACTCACAGCCGATTATCTGGATGCGAGAACCGTTATCCGGACTGACGAAACGTTTGGATCAGCAAGAGTAGACTTCAGCATTACAAACCGTAACATACGCGAATACTTCAGGAAGCGCAGGGGAGTAGTGGTGATAACCGGTTTCGTTGCCAGCACCGGAATGGGAGAGATGACCACCCTCGGGCGCGGAGGCTCCGATTACACTGCAGCGATCGTTGGCGCTGCTATCGACGCGGAAGAGATCCAGATCTGGACTGACGTGGACGGCGTCATGACTGCCGATCCCCGGAAAGTACGCAAGGCCTTTTCGATCAGGTCGATGACGTATGAGGAAGCCATGGAGATGTCGCACTTCGGTGCCAAAGTAATTCACCCGCCAACCATCCAGCCTGCACTCGACAAAAAAATTCCGCTCGTCATAAAGAACTCATTCAGGCCCGAACATGCGGGAACATACATATCAATAAAACCCTCCGACCCTGAATTTCTCGTTAAAGGGATATCGTCTATCGATAAGATCTCTCTGCTTACTCTTCAGGGAAGCGGAATGGTTGGCGTTGCTGGAATATCGGCCAGGCTATTCAACTCTTTATCTCTCGCCAGGATAAATGTCATACTCATCACGCAGGGATCATCCGAGCATACGATTTCGTTTGCAGTAAAACCCGAAGATGCAATATTGGCAAAATCGAAGATCGAAGAGGCATTCGCCCTGGAGATCCGCGCCAAGCTTATCGAACGCGTACGGGTCGAGAATGATCTTTCCATCATTGCCGTGATAGGAGAGAACATGAGAAACACTCCGGGAGTTTCCGGACGCATGTTCCAGTCGCTCGGCAAAAACGGCATCAGCGTTGTCGCAACCGCGCAGGGATCTTCAGAGTTGAACATATCTACTGTCATACACAGAAAAGACCTAGACAAGGCGCTCAACTCGCTGCACCAGGCTTTGTTCCTCTCTGACGTGAAGACGCTATCTGTATTTCTCATCGGAACCGGCTTAATCGGCTCTACGCTCATCCGACAGATCTCGAAACACAGGCAGCACCTTCGTGAGGCGAGATCGCTTGAGATCGTCGTTACAGGCATGGCCAATTCAAAAAAAATGATCTTCGATGCTGACGGTCTTTCGCTTCAGAAATATAAAGAGCTGTTAGATTCTTCTTCCGAGAAGATGGACCTCGAGAGCTATATCCGCAAAATGCACGGCATGAATCTGTCGCAGAGCATTTTTGTCGACTGCACATCGGATGAGAGAATTGCTGCGAGCTATGCCCACATACTTTCACAAAGCATTTCGATAGTCACTCCGAACAAAGTAGCAAACAGCGGAAGCTATGCTCAGTATGTAAAGCTCAGAGATGAGGCAAAGAGAAGAAATGTGCGGTTCATGTACGAGACGAATGTGGGAGCAGGGCTGCCGGTAATAAATACACTCAACGACCTCCTGTCCAGCGGCGACAGGATTCTTAAAATTGAGGCGGTACTCAGCGGAACACTCTCATTCATTTTCAATAATTTTCTTAAAGGAACATCTTTCAGCGACATAGTAATGGAGGCGAAGAGGCGCGGGTTCACCGAGCCCGATCCCAGGACAGACCTTAGCGGAAAAGACGTTGCAAGAAAGCTCCTCATCCTGGCCCGTGAGGCGGGTTACAAAATGGAATTAAAGGATATCGACATAAGTCAGCTGTTGCCTGCTTCCTGTCTAAAAGCTAAATCCGTAAACGATTTCTTTACTGAACTTAAGAAGAATGATGGTTACTTCGAACAACTCAGGAATAAGTCGTCTTCGAAGGGAAAAGTGCTCCGGTACATAGCGAAACTTGACAGGGGGAAAGCCTCAATTTCACTTGAAGAAGTCGGACAAGCACATCCGTTTTTTAATCTTTCCGGCAGCGACAATATCATTTCATTTACGACCGAACGGTATCACGAACGTCCGCTGGTAGTTAAAGGGCCAGGGGCCGGAGCGGAAGTCACAGCGGCAGGTGTATTTGCTGAAATTATAAGCATCGGAAAATATTTTGAATGATGAAAAAGAAAGTCGCTGTTTATGCCCCCGCATCAGTTGCCAATCTCGGTTGTGGATTCGATTCGATGGGACTCGCAATCGACAATCCCGGCGATGTGCTGTTTCTTGAACGGAATAAATCCGGAGAGCTCAGGATAAAAAAAATTAGCGGCGACGGCGGCAAGCTATCCCTGGATCCTCTTAAGAACACGGCCACTGTTGCGATCCGGGCAATGCTCGACAAGCTTGCTGCGGATGCCGGTTTCGATATAACGCTGATCAAGAAAATGCCTCTCGGCAGCGGTCTGGGATCTAGTGCCGCAAGCGCCGTCGCAGGAGCTTTTGCTTTGAACGAACTCCTTGGGAAACCTTTTTCAAGAAAAGAGCTCGTTCCTTTCGCAATGATAGGCGAGCAGCTTGCAAGCGGTTCCATGCATGCCGATAATGTCGGGCCATCATTGCTTGGCGGAATCATACTGGTCAGGTCGTACGATCCGTTCGAGGTCATTTCTTTGCCGGTTCCCGATAAGCTGATCGTCGTAGTTGTTCATCCCGATGTCGAAGTGCTGACTAAGGAAGCCCGTGAAATTTTGCCGAACAGGATAACGATGAAGGATGCGGTTGCTCAATGGTCTAATACAGCTGCATTGGTCTCCGGCCTATATTCATCTGACTACGCGCTCATCGGACGGGCGGTCAATGACCGTGTTGCCGAGCCATTCCGCTCTCAGCTGATTCCTGGTTTTGATGAAGTGAAATTTGCAGCCTTGAGTAATGGCGCCCTGGCCTGCAGCATAAGCGGCTCCGGTCCTGCATTGTTTGCATTTGCGGATAAGAAAAAAGACGCAGATAAAATTGCGAAGGCGATGCAAAAGGAATTCAGGAAGCTGAATATCAAAAGTACTGCCTATATTTCCCGCGTAAATAACAAGGGCGTAAAAGTCATCTGATACTTTTGAAATACTATTCTACAAATAATCCGGACAGGCATTGCACTTTCCGTGAAGCTGTCCTGAAAGGCCTGCCGGACGACAACGGGTTATTCATGCCGGTGGATATTCCGGCGCTTCCTTCAGCCGTCCTGAATGAGCTTGCAGAACTTTCCCCTGCCGAGATCGGGTTTGAAGTAAGCAGCAGATACACTGGTGATGATATTCCCCGCGATGAGCTGAAACGCATCTGCGACGATGCCTTCAACTTTGATGTTCCTGTCGTGAAGCTCGATGAAAAAACTTTCATCGCAGAATTGTTTCACGGACCTACTCTCGCATTCAAGGATTTCGGCGCAAGGTTCATGGCCAAGGTCATGTCCTACCTGAATCGCAACGAAAAAAAACTTCTCACGATACTGGTAGCGACATCCGGCGATACCGGAGGTGCGGTTGCCGACGGATTTTTTAATGTCGACGGAATCGAAGTATTTATTCTTTACCCGTCAGGAGGCGTGAGCGATCTCCAGGAAAAACAGCTTACGACTCATGGTAATAATATTCATGCAATAGAAATTAAAGGCTCATTCGACGACTGCCAGCGTCTTGTGAAGACAGCTTTTCTTGACAGCGAAATAGCTTCCGAATACAGGCTGTCGTCTGCCAATAGCATAAATATTTCCCGCCTTATTCCGCAGATGGTTTATTATTTTACTTCATTCGGTAAAGTGCACAGACCCGGAATGAAGACCGACTTTGTCGTGCCAAGCGGGAATTTCGGCAACCTCTCGGCCGGACTTTTAGCAAAACGCATGGGCTTGCCTGTTACTCATTTCATAGCGGCAACAAACCTCAACGATACTTTCCCGCAATTTTTAGAAGGCAAAGGATTCAGTCCGAAAAAATCAGTGCAGACCCTTTCCAATGCGATGGACGTAGGCAACCCGAGTAACTTCAGCAGGATGAACGACCTCTTTCATTCGCACCTGGAAGAATTCAGGAAAGAAATTTCGGGCTTTATTATTTCTGATCAGGAGACCGAAGAAATAATCAGGAGGATATTCAAAAGATATAAGTACATCGCCGATCCGCATGGCGCTGTAGGAATAGGAGCCTGGAACAAGTATTCGGAAAATCATCCGGATGAAACAGGAATAATTCTGGAAACCGCTCATCCCGCCAAATTTATTGACGTTGTCGAAAGGGTTTTAAATATCAGTTTGCCTCTACCCGAATCGCTTCAAAAAATCAGTGTTAAGAAGAAGAAGGCGGAACTCTTGTCTTCTGACTTTGAATCATTAAAGGAATATCTTCTTTCGATTCGTTATTAGCAATTTTAGTTCATTAAGACGGATAGAAATGCAAGGTGTCCTTGCGATTTCTTCGCGTTTGTTGCGTCTTTGTAGTTAGAATCAAGTGGAGGATTAAGTATAAAAAATACTCTCAAATTACTTTCACTCAAATGTTTTTTACCTTAATTTAAATTTGGTACTTTGTACATGTTATTTGGGTATTTAATTTAAATATTATAAAATGAAAAGCCTCTTCGACAAATCCGTCAACAATGAAATGATCGAAAGAATTAAAAAACTCCGGCCAGATTCCAGGGCGGAATGGGGCAAGATGAAAGTTAACCAGATGGTAACTCATGCTCAAAGGCCTTTCAAAGTTGCATTCGAAGAGCTGCAACTTAAACGAGGAATTGTCGGTGTCTTATTCGGCGGTATTGCCAGAAAGCAGTTGACTAAACCGGAACCATTCAAAAGAAATCTGCCTACCGATAAAAACTTTATCGTCAGAGATAACCCTGATTTCGAGAAAGAACGTTCCAATCTTATCAGCCTTGTCCAGAAATTTGAAAAGGCCGGGCCTGATGGACTCACTAAAAAACCTCATCCATTCTTCGGCAAGCTGACTTCTACAGAATGGGACAATCTCATGTACAAACATCTCGATCATCATCTCCGGCAATTCGGCGCCTGAATTTGTACCATTCTCTGTTGAAATAAAAATGAGTCCCGATAACTATCGGGAGGAATATCCCGCCACAGGCAGATCTTTGTTGAATTCTTCAATATCACATACTACAAAAAATTTTTCTAACCGTTTAATCCTCCCCAATGAAACCAAGACTGATTCAAACCCTATCCGTCGTTCTCGTCTTATTTTCCTTTAAGATTTCGAGCGGACAGCCAAACATTTTAAAACCCGGATTCACCATTACCCGCATCGAAACTGTGCAGAATGGCGCGATCAGGTTAGGCCGCGATCCTGTGAGTGATGAACTTTTTTATATCAGGACTAACGGGAATTTTTATAAAGTCATCAGACCGACCACCGGACCTGCATACGATACGCTTATCTACACTTCAGCAGTACATGGTGTGATATACGTACAGGGGATGGCTTTCCACGACAGCACGCTGTACATTTCCGGTAACATTGATAAAGATACTTCTTACACGAAGGGAATAATCATGAGAGGCAGGCTTCAGCCAAACGGTACACGGAGCTGGGATACTCTGATGATTACCACTTTTTATGAAACAGCCGATTATTTTGATCATCTGTTCAGCGGCCTTGCAGTTAGTCCGGGCGGCGATTCGATTTTTATCTGCAGCGGCGCCAGGGGTGATCACGGCGAGGTGCAAACCCGCTATGGACAATTCCCAAACCTGCGGAATGTTCCGATGACAACAAACATTTTTACGTTACCGACAAACAATCCTTCCGCAATTGTTCTTCAGAACGATTCGGCCTGGCTAGCATCAAGCGGATATCTGTATGCAAGGGGAGTAAGAAATACGTTCGACATGGCATTTGATGCTGACGGACATCTTTTCGGAGTAGAAAATTCCGGCGACCGCGACCACAATGAAGAGATGAACTGGCTGCAGCGTGGCCATCACTATGGTTTTCCATGGAGAATGGGCGACACGGAAAATCCACAGCAATATCCATGGTTCGATCCGGCGGCCGACAGCCTCATCAGTCATTTCTGCAGAGCGTGGAAGTTCGGATTCTGGAATAACGATCCCGGTTTTCCACCTCCTCCTGCAAGCGTAACATTTGACAGCCCGATTCAGAACTTCGGGCCCGACTGCGATAAGTTCCGCGATTCGCTCGGAGGCGTTCACGATGCAAGCGATATGGGAATCTCCATGGGAACGTTTACCGGACACCGTTCTCCGCTCGGACTGGTATTCGATACTCAGCACATACTAGGTCCGCTGTATTCGGGCGATGCATTCATGCTCAGTTATACGAGAGGTTATCTCGATACCTGCGGATGCAGGACCACACCGGATACGGCTGTCGGACCATACGTCGACTTAAGCCAGGATCTCGTTCATCTGGATCTTACTTTCGATTCTGTGGTGAATAATTTCAGATTGAATGCGACTAAAGTGATCGACAATTTCAATCATCCCGTCGATGCCGAGATCGACAGCAACAAAATTTATGTTATTGAAACCGGCGGAGCGGGCACTTCGGGTTTGTATGAAATAACACTTCCGGTTGCGCAGTATCCCTGCCTGCCTCTTCTGAATATTCCGTTAACGTGTACGCCGGACAGCAGCGTCATCATAATTCCATCCTTCGGAATGCTGCCCGATAATGTAAGCTGGTACGACTGGTCAGGAAATCTGATCAGAACCGATTCCGGACTCACAGCTCCGGATACCATGCTGGCATTGCCGGCAGGAGCGTACTATGCAATACTTCAGGACGGAGGCGCATGTCCCGTCGACACTATAGGTTTTGCTGTGCCCGATTCTTTTGTTGTAGTAGTCGACTCGGTGCATAATGCAACCTGCATCGGTTGCTGCGACGGGGAGATCTTTGTTCATTATCTTGGAGGCACTCCTCCATATTTGCAATCAATGCCACTAACAAATCTCTGCGTCGGCTCATATATGGTGTGTGCGATTGACGCAAACGGATGTGATTATTGCGATGCCGCAGATGTTTTAGAAGAGCCTTCTTCCATTGAAGGCATTTCCTCCAAATCAGTCGAAGTTTTTCCGAATCCATCATCAACAAGAATGACGGTAAAAATTTCCGGGGACCTGAAGAAAAACATTAGTATAAACCTGGTTAATGCGGAAGGTAAAACAATTGATCGGCAGATTTCTGACTTTGGTCGAAGTGTAAATGAGTTTATATTCGATACTTCAAAATTGCCGAGTGGATTTTACTGGTTGTCAATAGAAATTGATGGCAATAGAATATACAGGAAAGCAGTCATTCTGAATGAAAGGTAATATAAGAAGTCGCCGGAGATGTATTATTTCTCTGCTTGCCTTTTTTTTATTCCGTTTATCCGATGCTTGTCCTCAGGATACCATTTTTGCCAGGAGGATAATTGATACGCTTACTTCGGTATCTTTTCATGGAAGAGGATATACTGATGAAGGCATGAAACGAGCGGCCGACTTCCTGCAATCGCAATTCGTTGCGGCAGGATTGACGCCAATGTATGGCAATGGATACCGCCAGAAATTTTCCTACCCGGTAAACACATTTCCGGGAGCGATGTCAGTGAAGCTAAATGGCAAACATCTCCGTCCGGGCGCTGATTATATTATTGCTGCTGAAAGCAGAAGTAAAAAAGGAACCTTCAGACTTGAGAAGAGCGACAGTTCGCATTTCATAAATACAAAATCTCAGGTCATTGTATCAATCGAGAAAAAACTGACGTGGAATGTTAGGCCGCAGCAGGCAGATTACACGATGGTGAAGATTGGGGAAGCAGTAAGTGAGACGCCCGAAAATATTGAACTCAACGTCGAGAGTAAACTAATAAAGAAATTCAAGGCTGAGAATATCTGCGGGATAGTTCTCGGTGCGGTCAACCCTGATTCATTCATACTGTTTACTGCTCACTATGACCACCTGGGCGGTATGGGTAATGAAACCTTTTTTCCGGGAGCGAATGATAATGCAAGCGGTGTAAGTCAGCTGCTGGGACTTGCCCGTTGGTACGCGAAGAATCCTCAGAAATATTCGATAGGTTTCATTCTGTTTGCAGGGGAGGAGGCGGGACTGAGAGGTTCGGAATATTTTGTGAATCATCCATTGATAAACCTGAAAAAAATCCGGTTTCTCATAAACCTGGATCTGACGGGAACTGGTGTGGAAGGGATTACAGTGGTAAATGCAACCGAATTCAATGCAGAGTTTGAACTTCTGAAAATGATCAATAGCGAAAAACAACTTTTTTCCACTGTCAATTCAAGAGGCAAAGCGAAAAACAGCGACCACTACTGGTTCACAGAAAAAGGCGTACCTGCATTTTTCATTTATACTTTGGGCGGCATCGAGGCGTATCACGACGTTTACGACATCGCTGCAACATTACCCAACGACCATTACATTCAACTCTTTCAACTACTCCGGGAATTTGTAAACCAAATCCAATAATAAACATCCCAGTGCCTGTCCCCAAACAGCGTTCTATTTATACCTTTTCGATCCCCAAGCCATTTCAACTCCCAGACCCCAAAACCTTTTATTATCTTTGCAACCTCAACCATGGGGCTGACAGGAATTGACAGCTTGTGAAATTGGTGAGTAAGCATGTCGAGCGTCGGGAGTCTGGCTCGTAAAACACGGCTTTCAAACTGCCGAATGGCAACAATTCTTACGCGTTAGCCGCTTAATCAACAGATTAACCCGTTAACTACTTCGGGCGGACCTGTTCACCCGTCTGCCCACCAGAAGTATCGTATGGTGAATGCTTCGTAGTACTGTTCTGGTGCTGCGACTAAGATAAACAGGACTAAGTTTTAAGGTAGCGAGTGTTTAGCAGCTTTAAGATCGAAAATCAAATAACACTAAGCATGTAGAAACCTTATTGATTGCTTGTCTGGACGCGGGTTCAAATCCCGCCAGCTCCACAACGTTATTGAATTTTCAGTTTGAATAAGCCCGCACTAATCGGCTTAACTTTGTACTTTATTGTTTCCAGATTGAGCAAGCCCGAAATTGAAAAATTTATAAGTTCAATGTGCTATTATGAAAGTTGTGTGCAATCTCTGTATGCCCGAATTCAGATGTATCAAATAAAATCCGGAAGGTAAATCCGTGACTATGTTTTTATTGGAAAAATAATGGCCTGTTTCAACAGTTCTGCCAAACATATCCGTTATAGAATAGTTTATTTCATCAACGTCCGAAACCAATTGTTTCAATGAAAGATTAAATGTTCCCAGGTTAGGATTTGGAAACACATTTAGACTTTGAATATCCTGACTTGAAAAATTATTTACAGATGTAAAAACAATGCTGTCGTTTGGGTTGTAAAGATTTGTTGCGTTATAATAAGTGAGAATAGCACTTTCATTTTGAGGCGTTGAATTTCCCCATGGTGTAACATTAATTACAGGAAGGTTGTTTCCGACAGGATTCCCTGATGTATCTGCTTTTTGCCGTCCAACACAAATTACTCCGCCAGCTGTTTTGTAAATTCCAAACAACTCTGTATTATCCCCTCCAGCCTGAGTGAGAGTATCCCAGACGCCAACGACAAGCGATGAATATTTCGGAACATTAAACTGGTGGTCATAAACACGAACAAAACTATTCCATGCACTCTGACCGCCATAATATGGTTTCACCATTTTCTGATAGGCATTTGCTGTAGTAATAGTTCTCCTTCCAACAGAAATCACAACTACATCACCACTGCTGGTAACTTTTAAATTGTTCTTTGCAATCCTGGTTGTGTTTACATCGGGCCAACCTGTGTTTGGGTCTGGCCATCCGTCAAGATTCGGATCGGAGTGGGGAGTTCCAAGTCCTCCTGTTCCTTCAGCGAGTTCAGCCATGTAAGTTGAATTGGTTAATGTTCCATCGCTCAGCAGTAGTTTTCCCAACCATGATTCGTGAATGTTTCCGTTTGAACCTGTAAACTGGTTTTGAAATCCATAAGCACCGGAATTAGACGCAATCGTATTTCCTTCCCAGAAATTTTCTGTGTTGTTGCCGTGTGTCCTTGCTCCAACAACTAATTTATTGTTCGTGTAATCAATGCCAAGTGCATCAACATATTGGTCGGGAATTGAACCTGTTGTATCACCCGAAGGAGTTATCTCATGATACAATCTGCTCCACCACAACATACTTCCTGAATCGTCAAAAGCAATTACGGCTGGCTCAAAGTCGGGGGTTGACAATGGATTGTAATACGATTTGAAATTCATTCCGAGGTAAACATGATTGTCGCGCCTGTCAATGCAAATGCAACTTCCTCCCCAAACAGGACTGCCCGATGCATAGGAATAACCGTTGTAACCCGGTCCTGTTGTTGTAGGACTATTTGGTTCACACGGAGAGTCAAATAAAAAATCAGCGGGCCACTTTCCTTTTTTTGTTCCGCCATTTCCGTCAGGAAGAGTTGTATTAAAATCCGTTGTTGTCCATGAGCGCAATTCGCAACGACCAGTAACCTTCAAAACTATTCCACTGTAATTTACTGAATCAATACTGCCGAGCGGATTTGAAGATGCCGGTGTTCCTTTCCATTCAACTCCATTGGTGAGCCAATGTGTGCGCCAATTTCTAACCGCCATTCGTTGTCCGTTTTGATTGAGGCAATACACAGCACTCCAGTCATACCCGTGGGCTTCTCCGCTGATGTAGTAAACTCTTCCATCACTTGTAACATCCCAGGGATGATAATCTTTCGGGCCGGACTTTGCCCACACGACATGAACCCAATCAAGGGATGATGGAATACCATTGATAAAATTATAATCGAGTTTTGCAATGATGTAACCTCCATTGTTTGAATCCATATCGGAGGTGTTGCAGCTGATGTAAAGATTTCCTGTTGGAGTGTAAGGTTGCGAATTGGTTTTAATGAAACGAATATCTTCAACAGCGCCCTGTGGAAAATGAACCACCTGCAAAATGGTTTGAAGGTCGCTTGATAAATGGAGTATGAATCCGTAGCGATTTGTTCCGAGTGAATTTGGAATTGTTACTGTGTAAGTTAATTGTACTTGTGATACTGCACCTGTCCAACTTAAATCATCAGCGTAACCGGTTACGAGAAAAGTGCCATCCGTAATTTGCAATACATCATAAAAAGTTTCTTTGCCGCCTCCGCCAGCATAGGTTACGATATTGCCCTGGGCAAAAAGTTGGTTTAAAAGAACAAAAAAGAAAGGGATAATTATTTTTATCATGATGAATTCGCTTGTTGACGTTTTGTGTTCTTATGTTCCGCCGTTTCGCATAATGCCGGTTAACATACTTATTTCCGGAATTATTACAAATTACGAATTCCATTTACATCTTAAAAGCGATGCTTCTGGTTTAGATTGAGAGAAAGCCGAAATCTTTAAGTGATAAGTCCCGCCCCATCGTGGCTTTGGGTTGATTAATGTTTCACCGGGGCCTGTTGCACAGCCTTATGTTTCTTTCCGCCATCGATAAAAAAAGTAATCCCAGCCGAAACAATCAACGCATCCGTCAGTGATTTCCTTGGCATTGCTGCATCCGATTTCAGGTCGATCGTATTCGGGTCCGGATCGGAAGGATTAAATGTCCCGGACGACCCGCTGAAATTAACTGTCCATTGAGAAGTCTGCGACTTATCGTAAAATTTGCATTTGCCTCCGTACATGTAAGCCGCACTCAGGTTAATTCCAATGCTCTTCCATGGTTTTATGATAAATCCACCCTCAAGTCCGTAAGCATATGTAAATCCTGATGACGGCGTTCTCGAATTGATGACGTTATCATCTTCGTTCTTCGTCAGAAACCTGTCTTCAGTCACATCCAACACCTTTGTCCGTGTGTACAGATAATTGAATCCGCCTTTCAGTTCAATATAAGGCTGAACTCCGTCGAGCGGCGCTTTCACTCTAATCGATGCCAGACCATTTACAAGGTTGTTATTTGTTTCTACCCGGAGGTCAATCGGAATCGTGCTGATTACGGTATTGCCGGCAGTCACATTCAGATCTTCGTGAATGTCCTGCGAGTTCGATCCCATCAGGTAATACCCGAAGCCGATACCGAAATAAACAGGTATGTCTTTCTGAAATGGAAAGTACATGTTCAGGTTCACTCCTAAACCTGTAGTTGTAGTGTTCTTCTTGAAATCGTTGATCGGAATTGCAGCGCCAAATGAAAAATTGCCATGGATCTGCTCGGCATTGTTTCCCGCCCTGGAAACGGCAGAGAATAAAATAGCTATAGCAATTGCGGATATATTTTTCTTCACGGATATGTGGAATTTATTTGCAAGATAAGGATAAAACAGTGTACAGAGCACAGAGCTAGAGAGCAGAGAGTGAGCAGAGCACAGTGAGTGAACAGAGAGAACTCACTGTGCTCTGTTCACTCTATTTGCTTCAAGCTCCTGAATAATTCCTTCCGTCAGCTGAATCTTTTCATTCCTGTTATAATCGAAAAACACAACGACATCTTCAGCCTCGGCGGCAATTTCATCGTTTTCATTTTTAATGAAATGCTTAAGTCCGAAGCTTGTGTTTTTGATAAAGGAAGTTTCTGTCTCCACAGTTATTTTTCCCGGATAGAAAAGCGGCTTTAAGAATTTGCACGAACATGCAGCGAGCAATGGCCCCTTCTTTTCAACTTCAAACATTTCCGTGAGTCCGCTCTTTTCCCAGAAATTAATTCTGCTCGCCTGGATATACTTAAAAAATGCAACGTTATTGACATGGCCAAACAGATCCAGTTCGCTCCAGTCGAGACGCAATTCGAGTTTTAGCTTTTGATTCATAATATCAGTTTTGCGGTTTCGAGACCGCTGTTAAGTGCGCCTTCTACAGTTCCCGCAATCTTTCCATCATATAAAGCCTCACCCGCAAAAAACAGCGTATCTCCGTATGGCTTCCTGAAATTTTTCAAAGCCTCGGAAGTTTCCGGTGTCTTATATGCATAAGCCCCTTTCGTAAATGGATCGTCTGTCCAGTTTTTTACATGCCATGCTTTAACCATCGAGCGAAGCTCTTTCAATTCTATCCTGAATATTGATGAGAGAGAATCCAGCGACAACTCATAAATTTTTGAGTCAGTCGCATTCTCCAGACTCTTTGCATCCGGTCCGCCCAGCCAGCCGGTCAGCATGGGATAATGATCAGGCAACTGTGACCACCATGTCGGAATTTTTTCGTCGGAAAACATGAATGCCATTTCTTTTGCCTGACGGATATCTTTTTTTTCGTAGACTTGATTATCCCAGAATGGATGTTCAAATTCGATATTGACTTTTATCAGTGAACCGTAGCCCGATTTTTTAACCCAGTCATCCAGTTCAGTTATCTGCGGTTCAAACCGGATATGCGCTTTTCCGCTCGGATCTTTCAATACTCCGGTTGGAACAGTAACAATAACTTTGTCGGCGATAAATGAATCGCCATCCGAGCAAAGAATTTCGGATTTGCCATTTCCCCATTTTATTTTTATGACGGTCTTTTCAAGAATAATTTTTCCGCCCCTGTCAACAGTTTTATTTTTCAGATGATCATACAGTTTTTTATATCCGCCCGCTATCCTGTACTGTTTCCAGTCGTCTTCATTCAGCCATTCGTCACGTAATGCCAGCGCGCTCGCCCTTTCGTAATCGGCCGAATCAAATCCCTCTACAAATTTTTTTACCGAGTGAATAACATCCTCATCTTTTCCGGGGTCAAATTCTGACTCTAAAAACTCTTTAACCGTCATATCCTTCTCAAGCGACCGGAGTTTCCTGTTAAGCCCTCTGTCTTCGTCGACCGGAGAATGATCCCTGTTAAGGTTGCCGTCATGGTAATGATAAAAGTTTCCCTTCATCGGGTAGTAGTGAATTTCCGCTTCTGTGAGAAGAGCAATTGTCAGTGGCAAATCCCCGTGAATAAATTCAGCACCTTCTTCAAAAGTCAGAGTAAAATTATTCCTGATGGTATGCATTCTGCCGCCGATCCTGTTCCTCGCCTCAATAATTACCACGTCATGGATTGAAGCGAGTTCGCTGGCTGCTATTAACCCCGCGGCACCGGCGCCGACAATTATTATTTTCATAAAAAATGATTTCCGGATACAAAATACATAAATCTCCTGCCATAATAGAAGCCATCTAAATACTTTGAGATGGCTTCTGAAAAAATAAATTAAAGGCGATAATTATTTCCCTATTCTAATTACTGCAGACGATTTTTCTGACCAGGAATTTGTCGTTCATGCGTATATAGACATAGTACAGGCCGGCTGCCGGCTCCGGCAATTCGATCTCGAACAATGAATTTGTGGCTTTGGGATTGTACCGGTTTTTGTAAGACAGCTTGCCCGTCATGTCGAATACCTCGACAGTAATTTCTTTTTCGATTCGGTTGGTTGCTACAAAAAACCTGTTCCCCGAGAAAGGATTTGGATACAGCACCACAGAATAATCTTCATCGTGATTGAAAACCCCGGTGGTATTAACGTACGTGTATGTCGCCGATTCGCTGCAATCCGATACTGTATCAGTAACGATAACTGTATAGAGCGCCGAAAATGTCGGAGTACAGGTATCGGAAAAGCAATTGGCAGGATTACCATTGATCAGCCACGAATAGGTGAAGTTGGAATTGAAAGTATCGCAGATGAGAAGGTTGTTTGATTCGATGATATCAGGTGACATGTCTATGACCTCCAAAGTAGCGCCCGATGTATTCGAACATCCGTTCGAATCGACGACAGTGATTGTATATAACTGAGCATCGCTGACGTTTATGCATTCGCCTGTTCCGCCATTTGACCATAAATAATCAGGATACCCGGATGTTGCACACCAGTTTGCAATTCCTCCCTTGCAGATGGTTGCAGGTCCCGTAATTGAAATAGTCGGTAGCGGACTAAAAGTAAGATTATAAAAACTGTTTGCCACACATCCGATCGGATCGTGAACCGTCACTGAATAATTTCCCGGAGTCGAAACGTCTATGCATTCGGTCGTGTCTCCGGTATTCCAGGCATAACTTGCATACCCAGATGGAACACATATCGTCGCCAGGCTTCCCATGCAGCCGGTAGCCGGCCCGGTGATGTCCACATTGAACGTAGATGAAAAGGAAACTGTCACACTGGAAGAGGCGGTGCAGTTGTGAACATCTGATATTATAACCGAGTAAGTGCCATTGCTGTTTACGTTAATGCAATCGGTCGTTGCACCGGTAGACCACGCATAGGATGTTGCTCCCGGCGATGCGCATAACGGAACGACAGAGCCCGTGCAGGCGGAAGTCGGACCGGTTATACTTGCGTTGAGAGGCGAATATACCGTTAACCCTTTCGATGCTGTCCTCGAACATCCGTTCGTATTTGTGGCAACTACCGAATAGGTGCCGGATACTGTTGGATTTATACAGGATGTTGTCGCTCCGTTCGACCATTGATACGTATAGGGTCCTGATGTGGCACAAAGCTGCGTATTAGTTCCGCTGCAGGCCGTCGAAGGTCCCGATATCGTGATCGCGAACAACGGATAAACTGTTAGTGCATGAGAGGAAGAGCTGGTACATCCGTTCACTCCGGTAACCGTAACTGTATAAGTTCCGCTTGTAGATGTAGTGATGCAGCTGGAGTTGCTCGAGTTCGACCATAAATAGGAAGCATGACCGGCAGGGGCGCACAGCTGTACCGAGGCGCCATTGCATGAAGTTGCCGGGCCGGTGATCGCAGACGACGGCAGGCTATCGATCGAAAACGCCCTGCTGTCCGTTGCCGTGCATCCGTTCCCGTCCGTAACGATCACTGTGTAGGTACCCGGTGTATTTGTGGTAATGCAAGTGGAAGTTCCGCCATTCGACCAGTTATAATTTGCATAGCCCGAAGGCACACAAAGCTGGCCGGTAAGCCCGATGCAGACCGATGATGGACCCGAAATGCTTACACTGGCGGCAGGATGAATCGTTATGCTCGCATCGTCAGTTCCTGTGCATCCAAACCCGTCAGTGACTGTCACGGTATAGGTGCCGGAAGTTGACGGATTCACACAACTCGTTGTAGAACCGTTCGACCATGAATAGGAACTGAATCCGCCCGTCGCACAAAGCTGCGCTCCGGTGCCGGGACATGCGCTCGAAGGTCCGGTTACTATGGGTGCAGGATTGCTGTGGACAGCGATAGCATGCGAATTAGTGGCTGTACATCCATGCGCGTCAGTCACTGTTACTGTATAAGTACCGCTTGTATTGGGATTGATGCAGCTTGAGACGGCTCCGGAAGACCATGAATAGCCGGAGAATGTGTTCGGCACGCAAAGCTGATCATTTCCATTGGCACATTTTGATGGCGGACCTGTAATCGCTACCGAAGGACTTGTATAAATCGTAACGGCATGCGCATCAGACGCCGTGCATCCGTTAGCAGCTGTCACTTCAACGGTATAGTTGCCTGACATTGCAGGAGAAATGCACGATGTGGTATCGCCGTTCGACCATTCATAGTGAGAGAACCCGTTTGCAGCGCACAACTGAATATTGTCGTCAGAACATCCGGCGGCAGGACCGGTAATGCTGACCGAAGGCGATGGTAAAGCAGTAAAGTTTTCGGAGTCCGTAGCACTGCAACCGTTGGCGTCAGTCACAGTGACCGTATAGGTGTTGCTTGAGTTTACGTTGATGCATTGTGTAGTCTCTCCCGTTGACCACGTGTAAGACGAAAAGCCTGCAGTTGCACAAAGCTGATTATTATCCCCGCTGCAGCCTGACGTTGGCCCGGTAACGGTTACACTTGCCGAACATACTACCGCACAGATATCAAATGAGCCGGTCTCGTCATTGTCAACATCCCATAGCCTTATCCAGATCGTGTTTCCCGACGTGAGTCCGGTTAAAGTCTTTACAGGCATCGCCGGATGTGACGGGTTACCGCCTGCAGTACATGAAATAAACGAAAGTGAGCTGCAGTTAGCGCCACCATAGATGGCCATACCGACATCAGTGAGCGTACCCGGATTCGTCGAGATAGTAATCGAACCGCTTGCGCCTATGACCGCCGAAAACCAGATGTCGCCGTCGCTGCTGCCGCCGTCACAGGCCACATCAGGAACGGACGAATTCGTTGCACCGGTGTTGGTTGCTGAAACCGGACTGCAGGTTGTGCCCACTGTCAGAACTGTCGCTGTGCAGGGATCATCGCCTCCTCCTCCTCCGGCAAAGGAGGTGTATGGGAACAACGTTAGATACAACACTGCAGTTATAATTGAATACTTATGCAATCTTATTCTGATTTTCATATATGGCTTTTGGTTTTTATTCATGGATCAAATTAGACTTTGACTAAAAATAAATTTGCAGAGTTGAGGCATTTGCGGCGAATAAATATACCGCCCCGCTTACGGAGAAAAAACATTTCTCAGTGTAATAATTACTTTTTCTGATTATGTCCGGTTTTATCAATATAAAATTACGCTTTTGTACATGGCTAATGAAATAAAAAAAGCCTCCTTGTCAGGAAGCTTTCAAATGAATTTTCAACAAAGAATATCAATTTAAACTCGGGTCTTCCGGAAAATTTGCCAGTATAGCATACTGACTTCCCATTGTTCTGAGAACCTGTCCCCATAAATCTTCAGGATGTTCTGAGAATGCGAAATCTTTCTTACAGTTTGAAACAATCCATGTATGACCCTTGAGTTCATCGTTTAATTGTTGCGGCTCCCATCCGCTGTAGCCTGCAAAGAATCTTATTTCATTTTTTGAAACCTGATGAGTGTCGATCAGTAGCTTTAGCATTTCAAGATCTCCACCCCAGAAAATTCCTTTTAGAATTTCCTTACTGCCTACAAGCTTAGGTCCTAACGTATGAAGGAAATGAATAGTATCGGTCTGCACGGGTCCGCCAAAATAAAGTGGCACATCGAAAGGAGGAAAGTCTTCGAGCGCATCGTTGAGTTTCAGATCAGTCGGTTTATTCAGGATAAACCCCACTGTTCCATCATCTCCGTGTTCACCAAGGAGAATTACAGATCTTTTAAAATAAGAATCCAGAAGAAATGGTTCAGAGACGAGAATTCGGCCAACTTGTGGATCAAGGTGTACAGTTTTTTTTCTCATTTAAATAGTGTTTGCATGTAAGTATTAAGTAGCTGTTGATGGCTTTAAGAGGTTTTCTTTTACCACAGTTACTGACCGGAGTTTGAGTACTTTCTCATTAAAACTTACATGCTTTTGATCGCACAAAACGACTTTTTATGCTGATTTTGGTTTTTCTTTTAGACGAATTTAAGCGGCTGATTAAAAACAAAACATTTTTGCGAAGTTTGCCGGCAATTATTGGACAAAAACCCTCAACCAGCCTTTTCTAAATTGTATGAATTCCATAAAATCCCATATCAGATTATTACGAAGCGAATTCACTTCCGGATTGATCGATGAAAAGAAAATGCATGGCAATCCCTTAGCTCAGTTTGAAGAATGGCTGAATCAGGCTGTTAAGGCTAAAGTAAACGAACCCAATGCAATGACACTTGCAACATCTTCTGCCGACGGTTTCCCTGACGCCAGGATTGTCCTGTTGAGAGACTATGGTCCAAGGGGTCTTGCATTTTTTACGAATTATAATAGCATAAAGGGCAGAGAAATTCGTCACAATAAAAAAGCCTGCCTGAATTTCTTCTGGCCCGAATTGCAAAGACAGGTAAGAATAAAGGGAACAATCGAAAAAGTGACTCCATCCGTTTCAGATAAATATTTCGCCGGTCGTCCCAGAGAAAGTCAGATTGCTGCATGGGCTTCGCATCAGAGCGAGGAACTTGATGGAAGATCCGAATTGGACCGGCGTTTTGATCGTTTCGAAAAACAATTCGAAGGGAAAAAAGTTAAACGACCGCCTCATTGGGGAGGCTTCCTGGTGGTACCTGTCTATTTTGAATTCTGGCAGGGAAGACAAAGTCGTCTTCACGACAGGATTATCTATAAGAAAAATAAAAACGGCAGGTGGGAAAAGGGCCGTTTAAACCCGTGAGTTATACCATTCACAAATGAAATTTCTGATGAGAATGGTTTATCCTGATGGGATCCTGGTTGAGTCTTTCCAACTCCAGTGTGAATGATAAAAATCCGAATCATAATTAATGAGCTTTAGAGTTCTTGTAGTTTTATTGATACTGCTTGCCATTGACCTGTACGTGTTCCAGGGATTGAAAGTGCTCACTGCACAGCGTACATTAAATACTCAGCGGATCATTCATTCCATCTATTGGATTGTTGCAATCGTATGTCTGGGATTAATCTTTGCCGGACAGTTTATCGACTGGCACAGCTGGCCGAAGCCACTCAGGACGTACTCATTCGCGCTGATAGTCATCATCTACCTTTCGAAACTGTTCGTTGTCGTTTTCCTTTTACTTGATGATGCGGTAAGATTAATCAGGTTAATCGTAACCTGGGTGGGAGTAAAAGTATTCAACAGTAATCCGGGGACCAGCGAAGCATTCAGGATATCGAGGCTTGATTTTTTAGTGAAGGCTGGATTTATCGTTGGCTCTATACCGTTTCTCTCGATGATCTACGGGATGATAGGAGGGGCCTATAATTTTCGCGTGAGAAAGCTTTCGCTTAAACTGCCTGCGCTGCCGGATTCCTTCAACGGACTGAAGATTGCGCAGATCTCTGACCTGCATACCGGAAGTTATATGGGTACGAATCACCTGTCCGACGCCATCGATCTTGTACTCAAACAAAACGCCGACGTTATCTTTTTCACCGGCGACCTTGTCAACGACATTCATACCGAGGCGCTCGAGTTCCGAGAAATACTATCGAGGCTCAAAGCACCGATGGGAGTTTTTTCAATTCTCGGGAATCATGATTATGGAGACTATTACCGCTGGCCCGATGAATATTCAAAGCATGAGAACCTGAACAAGCTGAAATCATTTCACGGCGAAGTAGGTTGGAAACTGATGCTTAACGAGCATGCCTATCTTGAACGAAACGGCGAGAAACTGGGATTGATCGGCGTTGAAAATTACAGCGGACACAGGAGTTTCTCGCGATACGGAAATATGAAAACGGCGATCGATGGATTCGAAAAGCAGGCGGTAAATATTCTGCTCTCTCACGATCCTTCGCATTGGGAGGCTGAGATCACGGAGAAATATAAGTTCGTTGATCTGATGCTTTCGGGTCATACGCATGGAATGCAGTTCGGTGTTGAGATTCCTGGTTTCAGGTGGAGTCCAGTTCAGTACGTTTACAAGCAATGGGCGGATCTGTACAGAGAAGGCGATCAGTATCTGTACGTGAACCGTGGTCTCGGGTTTATTGGGTATCCGGGGCGGGTGGGTATATTGCCGGAGATTACGGTAATTGAGCTGCATAAAACATAATTCAAAATTCAAGATTCAATATGCAAAAGGTGGTGCAGCAGACTATTCGAAGATTTAAATTTAATGTACATGGATTTGAGTATACTTATTTTTTCTTATTGACTACATTCGTTGGAAATGTAATCATGGACACAATTTTGAATTTTGAATCTTGAATTTTTAATTTCCCCATGCTTTCCAAAAAAACCATAAAGTTTATCACAAGCCTTCATCACAAAAAATTCAGGAGGGAAGAAGGCCTGTTTATAGCCGAGGGTGAAAAAATTGTCGGCGATCTGATAGATTCGGACTTCAGCGTAAGGTCTGTTTATCTTACAGGGGAATGTTACGATGCATTTAAGATCAGGAAATTTCATTCTGATACCGAAATAAGTATTGTTACGGAAGATGAATTGAAAAAAATCACCGCACTTACAACACCGCAAAATGTACTTGCGGTAGCAGAAACCAGGAAAGGGAAAGAGATTGATTTTGACAGAGGCCTGAAGCTCGTATTAGACGATGTGAGAGATCCTGGCAATGCGGGCACTCTTTTGAGGATCGCTGACTGGTTCGGAATAAATGAGGTGATATTTTCGGAAGACAGCGTTGACTGTTACAATCCCAAAGTTGTGCAGTCGAGTATGGGATCACTGTTTCATGTAAAGATTTTCTACAAGGATCTGAAAGAAGTATTTGAAAACAATCTGAGAAAAAAAAAGTTGCCCGTCTATGGAACGGTGTTGAACGGAAGAAATCTATACAGTGAAAACCTGTCATCAGAAGGGTTTATTTTAGCCGGAAACGAATCGTCCGGGATCGGGGCAGGGCACCTGAAATACATCACAAATGCCATCACAATTCCGTCATTTAAAGGAAATAAGGCCGATTCTCTGAATGTGGCCGTAGCCACGGGTATAATATGTGCCGAGTTCAGAAAAGGTAGATAAAACTATTCAAACAAAAAAGTTTTTTGATAGAAAATTTTATTTGCAAGTAATAGAAATATTATTTTACTTTAGTCTTTCAGAGGGGATTTACGGAAAAGGTGGGGCGCGAAAGTGCTTCGCCTTTTTCATTTTGTGTCGGTCCTGTAAGCTAAATAGTGCTGCACTTTTTGTTTTCTAACAATCTTGAGTACCTCTAGTCTCCCTTCACATAATTGTTGTTTTTTTAGTGGGGTAGGATTGCTATCTTAAAAATCTAAATCGTTTTTCATGAGAAGATTTTACGTCGTTTTCATTCTCATCTCGTCTATAGTGTTTGTTCGTATTCCCAAAGCGAAGGCACAACTGATATCTAAATACGCTCCGGGGATGCCAGAATTGACCAATATTATTATGGCACAGAATGGTGGTTACTATGGATTAAGTGATGCTCAATACAAAATTCTATTGGTCAGATTTGATGATCAACTTAATGTTGTATGGGCTAAAACTTTATCGGATTCTATCGGAGAAAAGGTAAACTTCTTTAAGCAGGATAGCGGCTCCCATCTGCTATTCGGTGGTTACAGATACTTACCTAATTATCCTGGTTTTTTTCTCGAGACAGATTCTTTGGGCGATGTTTTAGTAAACCTTGGCTTTGCTGATTCTCTCAATATCTCGACAGCAATTTATTCTTCAACTGGCGAACTATATCTATTTTCTGCCCACAGATCCCCATCGGTATCTATAGATAACTACATAGCTCCCTTCAAATTGGACTCTGCAAAAACACTGATATGGGCAAAGAAAAAAATACTATATCCTCGTAGGAGAACTGCATTTAGTGCAATTGCTATAGGAAATACAGTCTATGCACTTTGCGGGGGGCCTGATGGTTCTGATGCAAAATTCTCTCTGGAAACTATTGATAATTCTGGTAACTGGAATGTACCATATGAATGGATGATAAATTTTCAGGACATCACTTCACCTTTTTTAACCGTATTACCTTCTGGAAAAATATTTCTGTCTGAATCGGAACAAACTACTTTAAGTTATGTTTATCTGTGTATTCTGAATGGAACAACCATTGTCTCCCAAAAAGCTTATAAATTCAATAGCCAGGGATTGTACTATGCTAAAACTTGTATTCTGAAGGATGGAAATATTGTTATGGCTGGAAACGTAATGACAAGCTTTTCTAGTTCGCCAATCTGTATCTGTAAAATTGATAATAGTCTCAATATTCAATGGGCATTTACGCTGGATGATAGTATTGGGGTAATGGTTAGAGATATTGCTCCATCAGAAGATAATGGGTTTGTACTTCTTCTTCGAAAAGGAAATACTTCTGAATTGATAAAATGCGATTCAATGGGTAATTCTTTATGCCAACGAACTGTTTTCACTGGTTATAACCAAACCTCGTTTATTGCTCCACAGCAATTGGGTCCTCCCTTTACATATAATGAGGCTGTGTCATTTACATCATGGAATCCAATTGACAGCGCCTTTTCATATAACCTTTTTGATAATTGCTTTGGGGTAAATGTTTCTGAGAATTTTTCTGAAGACAATCTGGAATTATTTCCTATTCCAGCTTTAGATATAATTTCTATTAAAGGCTTAACTTTTCAAAGCGGAAACATCTTCATTCAAAACATGGCGGGAGAAATTTTATTCAACCGAAGTATAACAGGCTTTAACGAAACAATTAATATCAGTGGTCTTAAAAACGGATTCTATATAGTGAGTATCATCAATCAGGGAAATGTATTCAGGAAAAAAATTTTGAAATTGCAATTTTAATTGTTGTAAAATCTTTACAAAGACCTTGATTCAAACACAGCAAAAATAGCAGAAGCACATCTCTCACCATCCATCGCCGCCGAAACAATCCCACCCGCATATCCTGCCCCTTCACCGCACGGATATAAGCCCTTGATTTGCGGATGCTGAAGGGTAATTTTATCTCTTGGTATTCTTACCGGAGATGATGTCCTGGACTCTGTAGCCACAAGCACTGCCTCGTTGGTGTAATACGGTTTCATTTTCCTGCCGAAGTTTTTCAAAGCATCTCTTATTGCATTGCTCAGGGCAGCAGGTATGATTTCATACAGTGAAGCGGAAGTAATACCAGGTAAATAGGAGCAGGGCGGAAGGTCTGCGGAAACTTTCCTTTCGATAAAATCAATCATCCTCTGTGCCGGAGCTCTCAGTTTTCCGCCGCCTTTTTCAAATGCCGACTGTTCGATTTGTGACTGGAATTTCATAGCCGCAAGCGGACCGTAACCGGAAAATTTATCGTAATCATTTTCTTTAACCTCGGCTACCATTCCTGAATTCGCAAAGGGATTGTTCCTTTTCGATGGCGACCAGCCGTTGACTACAATCTCACCTGGTGCAGTGGAAGCCGGCGCGATAATTCCACCAGGGCACATGCAAAAGGAGTAGACTCCTCTTCCATCAAACTGGTGAGTGAGTGAATAAGAGGCAGGAGGAAGAAATTCGCCGCGATAGTCGCAGTGATATTGAATCGAATCGATGATCTCCTGCGGGTGCTCTATCCTTACTCCAAGCGCAAACGGTTTCGACTCTATCAGAATTTTTTTCCTGTAAAGCAGCTCATAAACGTCACGCGCCGAATGTCCTGTTGCAAGAATCAATGCTGATGCATCAAGTTGCTTTTCGCTGTCACTGAAAAGATCTTTTACCATGATTCCTTTCAATCCGGAGTCGTTGTATTGTATGTCAGTGAGCTTTGAGTTGAAATGAACTTCCCCGCCCGCATTTAGAATGGTTTCTCTCACCGTCTCGACGATCTTTGGCAGCTTGTTCGTGCCGATATGAGGATGTGCATTGATCCGAATGTTTTCATCGGCACCATGCAACACCAGGATGTCGAGTATACGCTGTATGTCTCCTCGCTTGTTTGATCTTGTATACAGCTTTCCATCGCTGTACGTTCCCGCGCCTCCCTCTCCGAAGCAATAGTTCGATTCGGGATTCACAATGCCAAGTTTATTGATATCGGCCAGGTCGCGGCGACGCTCGCGCACCGCCTTTCCGCGCTCAATGACTACAGGCTTCATCCCAAGTTCGATCAGACGCAAAGCCGCAAACATTCCTGCCGGTCCGAATCCGATAATGTGAACAGGCCTTTCGCCGGATACATCTTTTTTGAAATCAAACCTGTCAGAAGGAATATAAGGAGGCGGAGGATTTTCATCGACATACACGTCTGCACGAAGTCTGTAAACCACCTGCCTCATGCGTGCGTCTATCGATCGTTTTAAAATTCTAAGAGCACGAATTCTCGCGGGATCGATCGATAGTTCTCTCGCCGCATATTGCAACTGTCGGTCTTGATCTGCTGCCTCTTCCGGTAGAAGGACCAGCTCAAGTTGCTTTATCATTGATTCTTAATTATGGAATAAATCGGCCAGGTTATGAGCATTAAACTGATACAATATTAACTAATGTTGATCTGGAAGTTGGTTCATTGTACATCGTACTCTTCACTACTCAAACGTAAAAGAAATCACAAACGTCTTCGCGTACAAACCTTTCAGCGGGCTCGAGAATTCGGATCCATCCTGAATGAGCAGGTTATTTTGTCCGTTGAACATTTTTATCTCCGGCGAAAACTTGAAATAGGAAAGATAAAAATCGAAGCCGACGCCGATCTCGTAACCGTGATCATATTTGCGAAGCTTTAGCACGTCTTTTTCCTTGTTCTTAACCTTTGCCTGCGACACCATATCAATTGCATATTTATATCCTCCCAAAACATAAACCCTGTAGTTGTTGACCCGCTTGGATTTGAATTTTAACTCGAAAGGAAATTCCAGGTATGTCGATTCGATTTTCTTCGGAACGATTGCCTCCTGGCCGGGCCCGTATATGAAATAGTAGTTAAGGTTGCGCTGCCCGAACGAAAGCGTAGGAATAAAACGCAGGTCGAAGTATTCTCCCATTCTAAGGTTGCTTATGATGCCGAGGTTCAATCCGGCAACCGATTCTGACTCCACTTCATAAACAGTATCCCTTACCTTGAAGTCACCGGCACGCTCTATTACAAAGTCAGAAGAATTCAGTCCGAGAGTAAATCCGAAATGAACCCGCTGGTGATCGTATTTCGGAAGATTGATCGGGATATTATCCAGCTGGGCCATTGCCAAGGATGGCAACAACAAAAAGCAATAAATAATATAACGGCAATAATTCACCATTTTAGATTAATCTTCCTTTGAAATAAAGTGGATTTAAGATTTGACAGTTTCTGTAAAGTGCGGGGCGAAGGTACTTACTATTTTTCAGCCGTGTAGACTGTAGCGATCCCAAATGTCAACTGTTTGTAGTGAACATTCCGGAAGCCGATTTCTTTTAAGATGTCAGTGAATTGTTCTCCAAAGGGAAACACTTTGACTGATTCATGAAGATAGGAATATGCGCCTTTGTCCCTGGAAACTATTTTTCCGATAGCCGGAGTTATTCTTGACGAATAAAAATTGTATAGTCTTTTAAACATGGGATTCGAGGGTTGTGAAAACTCGAGAATAACAAGAACGCCGTTTGTGTTTAGCACCCGGTACATCTCGGCAAGACCCTTATGGAGGTCCTGAAAATTTCTGACTCCGAAGCCAACGGTGATGGCGTCAAATTTATTGTCTTCAAAAAACAGATTTTCAGAATCCGCCTCGAATAATTGTATTTTATCCTGTAAGTTTCTCTTCCTGATTTTTCTGTTTCCGATTGCAAGCATGTCAGAGGAAATATCCACTCCGAAAATTTTATCGGGCCTGAGCTTTGTGGCTGCTATTGCGAGGTCGCCGGTTCCTGTTGCTACATCCAGGATTAATGCCGGCTTCTTTTTCTTCAGATAAGATATGGCCTTCCGCCTCCAGTATCTGTCTATTCCGAATGAAAGAAAATGATTGAGAAAGTCGTACCTCCGTGCAATGTTGTTGAACATCCGGGCTACCTGCTGCTTCTTGTCCTGGCCCGAATTCTTATAGGGAGTGATCTTATCGATCTTCATCGAAGGTTCAGTCGTTTCGCCTCCTTCAGGAGCTCGGTTTTGTCTACCGGAACCACGCCGACCTTTTCACAAACCAGACCTCCGGCTATGTTTGAAAGAGATGCAAGCGTTTTCAGATCGCATCCGGAGGCGAGACAGAGTGATGCCACGCTTATCACTGTATCGCCTGCGCCTGATACGTCGGTCACATTTCTGTAATGAGCAGGAATGAATTCCTTTCCAGCACAGTGGGATCCGAAGCTTGGAATTCACGTGACTTGAAGTCGCGGCC
>JADMIO011197725.1_pt1 | contig 66175 bp, 47 predicted proteins | sample 8958161 | NCBI WGS metagenome assembly JADMIO01 (sample SAMN16585339, study PRJNA669376) | soil metagenome | isolation source: Crop rotation soil | place: USA: Cullars Rotation, Alabama | collected 2011 | reverse complement strand
CGCGACAACTTGTCCACGTGGAATTCTAAGCTTAGGATCCCAATGTGCTGGAAAGCAGGTTCGCGCGTGGCGTTCGTCCTTACGTTGCGACCGGAATTTTCACCGGCTTCAATTTCTCGATCAGCACGTTCCAGTCCGGGTTTTTCCCGCGGACAAAATCCGCAAGACTCCGCGCCGTTGCTGCTTCGTTGCTGAAAAGCCGGATGCCCACGGTTCCATCCGGGCGCAGCCCGACCACGGTGTAGCTGCTTTGCTTGTCCATCGGGAAAGGCCCCTGTGTCGATCCATTGATGCCCGCTCATGGCGACCCGCGCAGTATGGGCACGGACGGCGCATCGGTCAATGAAATCCGGAAAATCAAAACGTCCGCGAGAAGTGTGGGAACAATGCATCGCGGGCGTCTGGTCGAAAGTGTCCGATCCGACGCCGGCCCATGGAAAACGGCTTCGGGACAGGGAATTCTACGAACGCTCCCCAGGTTCGCAACTAGCGACCGACGGAAATCAGATACACGACAATCAGGAACATCACCACCCCCGACGCGATCGTGAGGAACACCGTTTCCCGCGTTCTATGGCGTATGTGCATTTCTGTTCGCTCCCTCGTCTCAATAAAACACCCGTGGAGAATGTCGAGTTACTCCACGGGTGCTACGTCCGAGGATTGGAGACCCGGACGCAGTTCAACAATCGTCGCGCGGCCCGGGAGATCAGCACCCGGCTCCGCCTTGCTCGCTATGGGATCAGCATGGTCGTTACGGAAGCGGCCGCGCGGGGAGTCATCAACCGGGTTCACTTCGCCGAGCGCCGCGTTGGATTCGTCGAGCGCTACACCTTCGTCATTTCTTTTCCACAGCCGTGGAAATGCACATGGTCGCTCTCTTTGCAGCCGCAATCTCGCGTCACCTTCAATTCCATTGCACATCCGCTGCAGCGGAAGACGTCGCCCTGCTTGGGCGGCGAAAGACCTTTGTCTTCTTTAACGTTGTTCATATTCGACTCTCCAGACACGGGGTTTGGCGTATTCCTGGGGACAGTGTGTCAGCCGGAGGCGGGAGACAATCAGGCTTGGCCATCTTTATTCTTCGACCGATCGACCAGCTTGTAGGTTGTGCCCGGTCGTTGGGTGGGCGGAAGTGGTTCCCCTTTAACCACTGTCACTTCGTGGCCTTTGCCTCCCTTCGGTCCAATGGCCTGATACTGGCCGGAAGCGCGCGCAATTTCTCCCGGCTTCAACAGGGCGGTTTTGAGATTCATGGCACCCTCCTTAGAATGGGATCGGAACTCGGTCTGAGTTGCGTCATGAATGCAAGTCGCGTTCCCCGAACACAAATTTGCGCCATTCGGTTCGGCGGTTCGGCGATTTCAGCCACCTGTTGTCTCGCCGCCGAGCAGTGTCAGAACTTCCCCGGTGATGTAGCTCGAATCCACCTCGGAGGCGAAAAAGACGTACGCCGGTGCGACCTCTTCCGGTTGACCAGGGCGATCCATCGGCGTTTCGGCACCGTGCTGAGCGGCCTTTTTGGCACTCGTCGCCGGAATCAACGGAGTCCAGATCGGGCCGGGTGCGACGCAATTCACGCGAATCCTGCGATCCACCAGAGCTTGAGCGAGCGACTTCGTAAACGCGTGAATCGCGCCCTTCGTCGCCGCATAATCGATCAGCTCCTTGCTTCCCCGGATGCCCGTGATTGACCCGGTGTTGATGATGGAGCCGCCGGCCGGGATGTGTTCGAGGGCCGCCCGGGCGAATTGAAAATAAGCGAAGATGTTCGTTCGAAATGTCCTTTCGAACTGCTCCTCGGAGATTTCCTCCAGATGCTTCTGTTCCCGCTGGTAAGCCGCGTTGTTGACGAGGATATCCAGCTTGCCGAGCGACTGGACGCAGCGCCCCACCGCCGCGCGGCAGAAACCGCCATCGCGAACATCTCCCGGAATGAGCACGCACCGGCGGCCTTCCTTTTCGACCGCGCCTTTCGTCTCGTCGGCGTCGGACTGTTCCTCCGGCAGAAAGACGATCGCCACGTCGCATCCTTCGCGGGCGAAGAGGACTGCGACGGCCCGCCCGATTCCGGAATCTCCCCCCGTGATCAGCGCGACTTTTCCATTGAGTTTCCCGGAGCCTTTGTAGTTGGGAGCACGATATCTGGGTCTGGGAGTCATTTTCGATTCGAGCCCCGGCGGCTCTTGTTCCTGAGCCGGCATGACCTGCTTTTCCGATCCCATGGGAGACCTCCGGTGAATCAACAGGGACAAAGCAACTTTCAATGAGGTTGGTCGGACTCGGCAATCGCCGTCGAAAGCGGGCGTTCGTGCTCTGACAGGCCTTCCTGCGCTCGTTCCGCGATGGAAATCGGTCGAGCGTTGGGCGTCGGACGAACGTGCGAACCGCAGATCGTTGCGTGAGCGTGCGTGAATTCGGCGCCCAGGAACAGGATCTGAGCCGAGTAATAGAGCCAAAGGAGCACGATCGCGAACGAAGCCGCCGCACCGTATGCGGAAACCACTGCGGCGCGGCCGAGATAGATCCCGATCAGGAACTTTCCCAGCACGAACAGCACGGACGTGACCACCGCGCCGATCCAGACGTGTCTCCAGCGGATGGCGGCGTCGGGTACGAGTTTGAAGATCAGCGCAAAGAGCAAGGTGAAGACGGCGGTCGAGCCGAGAATCTGGCCGATCTCAAGAAATGCGCGAGGCAAGGGAAGCAGGCCGGCCAGCCATTTCCCCAACGCGCTGAGGACCGTGCTGATGATGAGCGAGACCATCAGTAAAAAGCCGGTTCCGACCACGAGCGTGAACGAGACGAAACGATCACGGATGATTGTCCACCAGGCACGATCTTCTTTGGGTTTCACTTCCCAAATGGTGTTGAGAGCGTCCTGCAACTGCCCGAAGACGCCGGAGGCCCCGACGAGCAACGTCAGCAATCCAATGAGGGTGGCGGTGACTCCCTGTTCCGAAAGCTGCGCCGCATCGAGCAGTTCGCGAATTCCATCTGCCCCGCGCTGGCCAAGGAAGTACGACAGCTCTTCCAGCAGATGATTGCGGACGGCATCTCGCGGGAAGATGAAACTCGCAACGCCCAGGGCGATCACGAGCAGAGGTGCCATCGAAAAGGCGGCGTAAAACGCCAGAGCAGCTCCAAGCCGTTGGGCTTTGTCTTCCACCCAGCCCGTCGCAGTCGTCCGCAGAATTGGCCACCAATGGCAGCGGAACGAACGTTGCGTGAGTGCCTGAGGATCAGTATGCAATGACGACACGGTTTATTTTCCCGCGCTGGAGTGACGCGTGCGGTTACCTGCAGATGGTGTGCCCCGAACGGGCGGGATTCTTCAAACCGTCGCTGCCGTCGACATTTCACGCGACTCAAATCGCCCAGCGGCTGCCCAACCCGGAATCAGACTGGTCGCCTTGAAATCATTTTCCGCCGCGCGAGCGGCTGGCCGTTGCCCCGCAATTGCTCGCCGGCCCGAAGGTGATTGTGGGTTCCGCTCAAGATCGGTCAGCATCGGGAGAACGTCCGAACTTCGCCAAATGAGACCGGCACACCGCATGCCGACGACGTTATTGCCGGAACAACGCTGGCCGTACGCTACAGACCCGGCAGTCCCGCGCTTTACGCCGCGACCGTCCGATTCGGTTTGCCACCTTTGTGCCCGGACGCTTCGAGTTGCCGTTTCATTCGTTGTTGCAAAAGTGCCAGCACCGCAGCTTCCTCGGCCGGCAGCCTGGGTAACGATTTTCGCAGTTCCCGTTCCGTGCGGGCCTGGAGCGTTTCCACCAGGGAATGGTCCAGGTAAGCGTCAATGACGGCCGGATGAACGTAACACTTGCGACAGACGGTTTTCGTGTTGCCTAACCGCTCGGCGACCCGTTCGATCGCCCGCGTAATATTCCGCTTGGCCGCCGCCTGCGAATCGAAGTCCTCGAATTCGCGGAGCGCCTGGGCGGCAAGCGCGGTTCCGGCCCAGGTCCGAAAGTCCTTTGCGGTGAAATCACGGCCGCTGATCTCGTGCAGGTATTCGTTCACGTCGGAGGAACCCACATCCCGCACCGCATCCTTACCTTCCACGTATTGAAACAACTGTTGCCCCGGTAAATCCTGGCATTGCCGCACAATCCTGGCGAGCCTGGGGTCCTTAAGATCGATCTCGTGCTTGATTCCGCTTTTTCCGCGGAAGTCAAACCGCACCTTCGAGTCGGACACATCCGCATGTTTGTCCCGCATCGTGGTCAGGCCGAACGACCCGTTCGTGCGGGCATATTCCTCATTTCCTACGCGAATCAGTGTGGTTTCGAGAAGTCGCACGATTGCCGCAAGGACTTTCGAGCGCGGCAGCCCGCGGCGCTTCAAATCGCGATTGACCCGGCGGCGGATGCGGGGCAAGGCCTTCGCGAAATCGATGACGTTCCGGTATTTGTCTTCGTCCCGTGCCGCGCGCCAGCGCGAATGATAGCGAAACTGCTTTCGTCCCCGAGCGTCCCGCCCGGTGGCTTGCAGATGGCCGTTCGCCTTGGCGCAGATCCAGACATCGCTCCATGCCGGCGGAATCACCAGGGCACGAATTCTGGATATGACCGCGCGATCGCGAATGGTGTGGCCGTCTGCATCGACATAGCCGAACCCCCGCCCGCGTCGTTTCCGGCGGATCCCGGGTTCTGAATCATCGACGTATCGCAGGTGAGCGAATTCGGCCACAGCCCGGGCCTCATCGGGCGCCGACTTTGAGACGTGTTGACGTTTGGTACGTGGCAAGGGAGCCTTTCCTTTCAGACCTGTTTGGCGGACGATCAACGCCGTCGAGCTTTGATGGTGAACTCCAGTCGAAGCTTCATTTGATCCCGATGCGTTTTAAGATTTCCCGTGTCAGCGATTGTCGGATTGATCGCAGCTCCTCCCACGGATCGGACTTCATCGCTGCCAGACGCGCTGGCACATTCCCGACGTGGAAATGGTCGGCGTGAATTGAAACAGACACTTCTTTCCAATCGAGAGGGGTGGCGACCGGCGCGCCAGGCCGACTGCGCGTCGAATAGGGCGCTACCGCCGTTGCCCCTCGATCATTGCGCAGATAGTCGATGAAGATTCGGCCATGCCGCTGCGCTTTGCTCATGCTCGCCGTGTATCGTTCGGGGGAATCGGCCGCCAGCTGCTGGGCGAAGGCCCGGCAGAATTGCTTGGCGACGGGCCAGCCCTGACGTCTCCGGATCGGGACCACAACGTGCAATCCCTTTCCGCCGGACGTTTTCGCAAAACTGACCAGCCTCAGTTCGTGCAGACGTTCGCGAAGCTCTTTCGCGGCGGCGACGACGTCCGACCAGTCGACGGTTGGATCGGGATCGAGATCGAAGATCAGTCGATCGGGCTTTTCAATGTCTTCGAGCGTCGAGCCCCACGGATGGATTTCCAGGGCCCCCATTTGCACAACGGAAAGCAGTCCGGCGAGGTTCTGAATGATGAGATACGGTTCCGGCTTGTCCTTTTCCTGAATCATCGCGCGCTCCAGGGGGGCGGGTGTGCCGGGGCCGGCATGCTTCTGATAAAAACACGCGCCGGTCTGACCCTCCGGACAGCGAACGAGGCTCAACGGGCGATTGACGACATGCGGGAGCATCCATTCGCTGACTTCGGCGTAGTACGAAACCAGATCCTGTTTGGTGAGATTCCGGTCCGGATAAACCACGCGTTGCGGATGGGTGAGTTTGAGTCCCTTTAAACCGTTCAGCTCGGCCGATGTGAATATGCGGGGACGCGCGGGAGATCGTGCAGCCGGCTTTTTCCGTGGCTTTGCCTGTGAGCGGCCCGGGCTCGTGTGATCGACTCCCGTCGCGGCCTTCTTGTGTGTCGCGCGCTCCAGGATGACTTCACGGGCCGGCTTGTCGTCGCGCAAACCCTGAAAGACCGGTTGGCGAAGCTGGCCGGCATCGGTCCAGTTGCTGAATTTGACTTCGGCGACCAGCTCGGGTTTCACCCAGTGGGTGATCGATTTGTGTTCGTCCTTGACCGCCGTATCAAACGCCTTTTTGGCTTGTTCGCGCGCCTTCAGTCGCTCACGCAGATCCTGCTCGGAACGGGCGGAGAACCCGGTGCCGACCTTTCCGGAATAGATCAATTCGCCCGACGGGTTGAAATAGCCGACCAGCAGCGCCCCGAGACCCTTTCGTGATGCCGCCGAATCGGTGAATCCGCCAATCACAAATTCCTGCCGCTGAATGCACTTGGTTTTGAGCCAACTGTCGCCGCGCCCCGCGATGTACGTCGCTGTCCGTCGTTTGGACACGATCCCTTCCAGACCGAGTTGGCAGCTCTTTTTGACAATCTGCGCGCCGCTCCCCTCAAGATGCTCGGAGTAACGGAGACGGCGATGCGGATGCGAAGCGAGGAGCTCCGCCAGCCGCTGCTTTCGAACCTCGAGCGACACGGGACGGAGGTCGAATCCGTCGAGATAAAGCAGGTCGAACACGAAATAGATGAGCTGAGCCGTTTGCCCTTCACTCAGCGCCGTCTGAAGGGCCTGAAAGCTGCTCGTTCCGTCGGAGAGGAGGGCAACGATCTCTCCGTCGAAAACGGCCTGTCGAACGGGGAGCTCCGAGACGGCCTCCGCCACCTCCGGGAAGCGCCGCGTCCAGTCATTCTGGTTCCTTGTCCGCAACGTTGCGCGGCGGTCGTTCAGGGAGGCGAGAATGCGATATCCGTCCAGTTTGATTTCATGAATCCATTCGTCGCCGGCCGGCGGATGCTGGACGAGGGTCGCGAGCTGCGGCTCAATCGCCTTCGGAAACGGAGCCTGCGAAGCTCCGGCGAGTGAGTTCGCGTTTCGCGCCACCTTGCCGGTCGTGCGCCGGGCGATCCGCCTGGGCTTCGGCGCTTTGCCGTTTGTTTTGCTGGTACTCCATTGCCGCGCGGGGTTTGCGGCAACCTCGCTGAGCGTTCGGCCGCTGGAAACGCTCTCGGGTCGCTCGTCGAGAACGTCGAATTCGGACAGCGGTCTGGCGGCCGCATCCTGCTCTTTGATCAGCAGCCAGTTCTCTTTCTTTTCACCGGGTTTCGATCGCATACGGATCAGATTCCAGCCCCCCTTGAGCTTTTCTCCGTCGAGCTGGAATTTCAGTTTGCCCTTCTGCAACGCCTGCTCCACATCCTGCTGGGCCGACCAGGTACCGTGATCCCACAAGAGAACGGTTCCGCCGCCGTACTCCCCCGCCGGAATGATCCCTTCAAAAGTCCCGTATTCGATGGGGTGATCTTCGACCTGAACCGCCAGGCGGCGCTGTGATGGGTCCAGACTGGGCCCCTGCGGGACGGCCCAGCTCTTAAGGACTCCGTTGTGTTCCAATCGGAAATCATAATGAAGCCGCCGCGCCGCGTGCTTCTGGATGACAAAGCGCCAGCCGGTGCGCTTGCGCGGGGCGCGCTTCCCCGCGGGTTCGGCCGTCCGATTGAAGTGACGCTTCCGGCGGTATTCAACAAGCGGCATGGGCGGACTCGGTCAGGTTGTTCGCATGGCGGTCAGGTTGTTCGGCAGTCAATCAATTCAGTCCGTCCCGGTTTTGAAACGCTGCAAGTCCCTCTCCCACGACAACAGAGTCACAAGACATCTGACTCAAACGAAATAGGTCGACATTCTGTCCCGCGATGCCGGACGCGTTGCGACCGCGACCTGTCTCCTGAAGCAAGGCACATACCTTGCGTTGCTTTCATCGACGGCGGCGCGTTCAGAATGTCGGTAGCGCGCGGTCTCCTGCGGGAAGTGCCAATGGGAATCCCGCGGCTGATGATTTCGCCGGTTCATTGCCGACTGATAAATCGTTGTTCCGGATCGCGAGGACGCCTGACATGGCACGCACGAAGAAACGCAAAACCGTGAAGCGACACCCGGCCCACGCCTCGTCCAAAAGCCGATCCAGTTGGCGCGGAATGATCCGGTTCGGGCTGGTCACATTTCCCGTCGAAGCCTTCAACGCGCACGCCGTCGAAAAGGACCATATCGCACTGCATCAGCTCCATGCCGAATGCCACAGCCGAATCCGGTATCAGAAGACCTGTCCCATTCACGGGCCGGTCGACAATGACGAAATCGTCAGCGGCTATGAGATCAGCAAGGGCAAATACGTGGAAATCAGCGAGGATGAGCTCGAAGAGGCCAGGACCGACGAGGAAAAGGCGCTGACCGTGGATGCGTTCGTCCCGACCGACGAGATCGACCCCTTTTATTTCGATGGTCGCGTGTACGTTTTGGCGCCGGTGGGCGAGCAGGCCCGCGAACCCTACTCCGTATTTCTCGAGGCGCTGGGGCGACAGAAGCGCGTGGGAGTGGGAAAAATCATTTTCTCGGGCAAAGAGCAGATCGTGCTGCTGCGACCCTATCGCGATTCGCTGCTCATGAATCTCCTGAACTATGCCGCGGAAATGCGTAATCCTCGTGACCTTGTCGCGGCACCTGTGTCTCTGGGTGCCAAAGACAAAAAGGTCAAACTGGCCGAACAGCTCATCAGGAGCTGGACCGATCCCGATTTCGACTTCGCAGCTCTCCAGGACACCTACACCGAGAAACTTCAGGCGATCATCGACGCGAAAGTTCACGGACGGCAGACGGTGGCCCCGGAAGTTGACGAAGAAGAACCGGACGTGATCAACCTGACGGATGCCCTCCGAAAAAGCCTCAGCAAAGCCACGCCTGTTCGATCGACGGCTCGCCGGACCACCACTCGGCGGCCCGGGACGCGGGCGCCGGCGGCTCGGAAACGGCGTCCTGCCTGATCGCTCAACGGCCAATCGCCTTGGCTGATGGATGACCAGTGAAACACCGCGACACGGGATGTGGCTGGGTATGGGCGATCGTTTTTCGGCCATTCCTCGGACTGCCCTGCGATCAGCACGTCTCTGAAACGCACTGGCACGCCGATTGCGTCCCGCTCCGCCCGTTCATCTCTGAAGACGCTGTCAATCCGCGCTTCTGAGTGCGACAGGGGCTAAACTTCCAAGATTCGGGCATCAGGGAGGACGTATTATGGAACGTAGATGGGGCAGACCCGCTGATCCAACGCCGTTTGAGATCACCATTGCGACTGCGATCATTCGACTGGGCTGGTCGGAAGCAGAACATCGGCTGCGAGCGGGGCTTTCCCGGCGCCTCTGGTGGAAGCCACCGGCGGGCCGGCTCAAAAAGGATCGCTTCTTTTATGGTGACACGGTGACACACGGTGAGAGTCCGTAGCGAATGCCTGGCAGAGCTGTTTTTTCGAGGAGCTCGCGCATGTCCACAATCCTGCTGATCGACGATGATCGTACGTCCTTGCATCTGCTCCGCGAGGCTTTTCGCGAGGCGAAGTACGACGTCGAGACCGCGACGACCGCCCGGGAAGGTCTGCAACTGATCGCCGACCGGCGGCCGAGTGCCGTTCTGCTCGACGTCATGTTGCCCGATGCGTCGGGGATTGACGCCTTTGAAAAGATCAAGGCCCTGGACCGTCGTCTGCCGGTGATCTTCATCACGGCGAGCGGCACCAGTGACACGGCCATTGAGGCGATGAAGGCAGGCGCGTTCGACTATCTCGTGAAACCGCTCGACCTCGGACGTGTCCGGGAGCTGGTCGATCAGGCGCTGGAGACACGCCGCCTGATGCACGTGCCGGTCGCCCTGACCGTTCTGCCGGCCGCCGAAGACCAGGCGGATCACATGCTCGGCTGCAGCCCGCAGATGCTGGAAATCTATAAGGCCATCGGGCGGGTGGCCCCGCAGGACGTCACGGTGCTGATCCGCGGTGAAAGTGGCACGGGTAAGGAACTGGTGGCTCGGGCCATTTATCAGCATAGCCTGCGCTCCGGCGGTCCGTTCCTCGCGGTGAATTGTGCCGCCATTCCCGAAGCGCTTCTGGAAAGCGAACTCTTCGGTCATGAGAAAGGATCCTTCACCGGAGCCGATCGACAGCGAATCGGAAAATTCGAGCAATGCTCCGGGGGGACGATTTTCCTCGACGAAGTGGGAGACATGTCGCCCCTGGTCCAGGGAAAGCTGTTGCGATTGCTGCAGGAGCAGAAGTTCGAGCGTGTCGGCGGGAACACGACGATTCAAACCGATGTGCGCCTGATCGCAGCGACGCACCGCGATCTGGAAGCGATGTCGAACCAAGGGACCTTTCGGGCGGACCTGTATTACCGACTGAATGGATTCACGATTCAGGTTCCGCCGCTGCGTGAGCGGCGTGACGATATCGTTCTGCTGATCGAGCGACTCTTCCGGCTGTACGCGGGCCAGTTGGGGAAGGAATTTCAGGGAATCGCTCCCGAGGCGATGAAATTGCTGAATGAATACTCCTGGCCGGGAAATGTGCGGGAACTGCAAAGCGTGGTGCGCCGCGCGCTGCTGGAATCGTCGGGGCCGGTGCTGACCGCGGCCGCATTGCCGGAGAACATCCGCGAGGCCGCACAGCGCGCTGACGAGGCCACCGGTCACAAGGGACCCGCGGGAATACTCGAACGCCTGGTGAGCGAGCGGATGAGCGCCGAAACCAGCGACCTGTATGCGGAGGCTCTCGCCGCGATGGAGGCCTTTGTGTTGTCCCGCGTCCTGCGAACCGCAGGCGGAAACCAGTCCCAGGCTTCGCGGATCCTCGGGATCACGCGCGGAAGCCTCCGCAACAAGATTCACACCCGCAGAATTCACATCGACAGCGTCATCCAGATCGACGCGCCCCCCGAATCGCGCATATCGAACGACTCGTCGGACATTGATGATCCGATGCGCCACGCTCCGGAAAGGTTCGACTCCTCCCGTGAGCCCGTTCACGCCTGATGGATCAAGGCCCGCGAGGCTGGTCGGCAGGAGCGGAGGGGATTCTCGGTGGCAGGCGCGCCTGCGGTTCGCTCGATGCGCCGCCGGGTGACGCAAGTCGTGTCGACACGTACCCCTTGTGGCGGAGGGCGCCCCTCGACTGCGGCGCGATGCGCCCTTCAATGGGTGGTACGGTATTTGCCTCTATGTTCCTTCGTCGGGCCACGGCTTCGCCTGCAAGAGGATGAGCAGCAGTGCGGTCGTGCTTCGATAACTTCGTACCCGCATACATGGATGCCCTTCTGGAGGTACTTATGATGGCCCCCGATACAGAACATAAATCAGTACGGGCGGGACTCTTTTCCTCTCTCGCCGCAGCCGATCATGCGGTCGCCGCTTTGCTGGCTGACGGATTCTCAAAAGAAGAAATTACAGTGGTCTGTTCGGACTCGACGAAGGAGCGATTTTTTCGCGAGTTCGAACATCAGGAGCCGGCCGGCACGCACGCCGCGGAAGGCGTCACGGCCGGAGCGACGCTCGGCGCCGTCGGCGGCAGTCTGGCCGCGATTGCCATCGGCACGGTATCGGGCGCGGTTCCGCTGGTGATCGCCGGCGCCGCGGGACTGGCCGCCGGCAGCACCATGGGCGGATTCGTGGGAGCGATGCTCACCCGTGGAAACGAAAAAGAGTTGTCGAATTTCTATGAACAGGCCCTTCGCGACGGACAGATTCTCGTCGCGGTCGAATTGCACGGGCCGTCTTCCGAGGCAAGGCTGGCGCGCGCTTCGGAAATCCTGGCGGCGGCCGAAGCCCAACCGATCGCCCTGCCGGAGGGTTGACCGGACCGCGACGTCATCATTCGGCTTTGAGAGAGCGAGGATGCGAATGGCCACTCGACGGGAATTTCTGCATGTCTCCGCGGCGGGCGTTGCGGCGGTCGGCGCTGGCGAGATCAATCTTTTCGCCTCGACGACAAATGACGGAGGGGTGCCGCAACGACGTCTCGGCCGGACCGGCGAGCGCGTGAGCCTCATGGCGCTGGGAGGTCATGCCTGTACCAACCCGAAGAAACTCGAGGAACGCGAAAGCTTGCGGCTGATCCGTCGTGCCGTCGACGAAGGGATCACCTTCATGGACAACTGCTGGGACTATCACGACGGCGTCGCGGAAGAGCGAATGGGCCTGGCGCTGGCTGAAGGGGGGCGCCGTGAGAAGGTGTTTCTGATGACGAAGGTCTGCGGCCGAACGGCAAAAGAAGCCGAATCGAATCTCGAGGAAAGCCTGCGCCGTCTTAAGACGGATCGCATCGACCTGTGGCAGTTCCACGAAATCGTCTACGACAACGACCCGGATTGGATCTTCGCCAAAGGAGGAGCGATTGAAGCGGCGCAGAGAGCGGTCAAGGCGGGGAAGGTTCGCTATCTGGGTTTCACCGGTCACAAAGACCCTTCCATCCATCTCAAGATGCTCGACAAGCCTTTCGAATGGACGAGCGTACTCATGCCGCTCAATGTGATGGACGTCCACTACCGCAGCTTTCAGAAGCAGGTGCTGCCGGAACTCCTCAAACGCAACATTGCACCACTCGCGATGAAAAGCCTGGGCGGAAATGGCTCGATCGTCACCAAAGCCGGGATCGCTGTGGAAGACGCGTTGCGCTACGTCCTTTCGCTTCCGGTGGCGAGTCTCGTGAGCGGAATCGACTCGGAAAAGGTTCTGGATCAGAATCTCCGTGTCGTCCGCAATTTTGTCCCGATGTCCGACGACGAACGACGGTCGTTGGAGGACCGCACCGCCAGTCTGGCAGGCGATGGTCGGTTTGAACTGTTCAAGTCGGCGAAAGTGTTCGACGGGCCTGTCCATCGGAAACAGCACGGATTCAGTACCGACGACAGCCCTTAGCGGTGGGGCGCCGCCCGGATTACCCCTGAGTTCCTGTGTGAGCTGCGGTCGGACGGCGTCCGTACGCGAGCACGTTGATCCAACTCATGATGAAGTGGGGCTGGCGGAGCAGATACGAGTCGGAAGAAGAGGAGATCAAGCGTTCCAGCTCCTGCAGCCGTTGTTCGTCGAGACTGGGTTTCACCCGGATCGCCAGGCGTTGCAGGTATGACGTCACAAAGCGTTCCAATGGCGGGTTGAGCGGCCCACAGCGGTCGATGCACTGGGTGTAAAACGCGACGGGAATGAACCCGGCCTCGCCCAGAACCGCTGGGAGACGCCGGCCCAGGTAGTATTTTTCCGGCTCGCGGCAATCGCGACTGAGTGCCGTATATTCAGCGGCGCGGAGCGCGATTTCGAGAGGACCGGGCCAGGGCAGCAGGATCTGATGAAGCGTGTCGTTCTCGAGAATGGCCACGATCCCTCCGGGCCGCACTGCCCGCCGCATCGCTTTCAGGGCATTGTCCGGATCCGGAAGACTGTAGAGACTTTGCGCGCACCAGATCAAATCGAAGGAACCCGGCGGGAACGGGAGATCATGAATGGAGGCCTCGCAGAATTCCATCCGGCAATTCATCGGACGCGACGCCAGACGACGACGCGCCAATTCCAGATACGCCCGATTGGTGTCGGCCCCGACGACAGATCCGCGATTCGACAACCGGTCTGCGATGAGGGAACCGTAAAAACCGTCGCCACAGCCCACGTCCAGCACCCGCATCTCAGGTTGCAGAGGGAGCCGCTCGATCACGGCCCGCAAATCATCGGCAAAGGCCCGATGAAAGTCGGCGAGTTCCGGCGCGTAACTCGGCAGGCGCGCACTCTCGCTTGTCGTTTCGACGGCAATAGGAGCGGTTGACACGGTCGATCCTCGCCCGACATTCCTTATGAATCGCGAGACCGGACCGACGCAAAGCCCATGCCGTGGACAGGGGGCATCGTCACGACGAAGGGTGCCAACGGGAGAAAGACGCGCGCCGCGGAGAGTGGCGCACATCCCGTTGGCATGGCCCCGCCGCGACGATGCCAAAACGCCGGAATGGCCCTGCCCGGCTTCCCGAGTTCCCGAAGGAACGCAATGAAGGACACTGAAGAGTTTCGGAGCGAGAGCCTGACAATGCGAAACGGCCAGGAATGACAAACCGTCTGATCGTCAGTTGGCGGTCGCACACGCCCGTGGGCGAGCAGTCGCGCGGCACGCACATTGTCCGTCGTCGCGCCGTCCTGTTCCGTGCGCGATCATCCATTGAGCCTCCAACGGATCTGTGCCAAAGGGGGAGTATCGGTTCGTGGGCGATCGTTTTAAGGAGGGTTGAGTGCTCGCAGACCGGGTCCGGACCGAGCAGTCCGTCGTCGAGGGCGTGGCCGACTGTCGTGCGAGCTGGTCAATGCGATGCCAGTTCCTGTTTTCGTCAATTTCCCATACCCCCAATAAACCACGGAAATTCTCAAGGCGATTTACGGCACGCGGAATGCATCGCTGTTTCGGAACAATGCTGTCCAACGGTCTGGCCCTCTTCCCGTTCGGACGGGCGATTGCATTGATTGAAAACCTGATTCTTACCTGTCCTATTCGGGGAGCGACACCATGAAGCGACTTTTGGTTGGGCTGGCTGTCGCCAGCATCACGCTGTATGCGGGACAAACGACTAAAGCGGACTTTATTTTCGGTTCACAAGGGTTCGGTTTTGAGGGAGTCGCGGGCGATACGAACGATCTCCTGCTGGACACGTCGTTCGAACTGACGTTCAGGACGAACACCAGCCAGACAGTCGACTTTTTCGGGTACCCCCCGACCAATCTCCTCCCCCCGGCAACACTGGACCTCGCGACAGCGGATACGTTCAGCTTCGGGAGTACGGATTTCGGATTTTTTACGGCCACTGCGTTCGCCGAACGATCCACCTCGAATCCGGAAACACGTGAATTCGTCTTCCAGGGAACGTTTACTCCCGGAACGAATCCACAGTTCGACGGTTTGGATCCGAATTCAGCCCGGCTGATCGTGCAGATCAATCAGTCGGGCGGAGCCGGCAATGCCTATGGCGGCGGCGCGAGCCTCGCGGCTCCTTTCGTTGGGCCGCCGATTGAAGAAGTTCCTGAGCCGTCAACACTGGTCATGCTGGCGAGCCTGAGTGGTCCGTTGGCCCTCGTCTGGAACAAGCGCCGTCGAAGAACGGAGCGGATTCTCGCTGCGTAAATTGTCCCACGGGAGAACGTCGGCGACGCGGCCGGCGCGGTTTGCTCGCAATGTCATGGATTGCGAGCAAACCTGCTCCGCTGCCGGTTCTTAAGGGTTTCTACTTGCCGTCGATCTGGAGGGTTGGAATCGTCTTTTGAAATTCGGCGAGGACGTCGCCGATCGGGTTTGCGACGCCATTCCGGCTGCTCAGCTGCGCGAACAGGAGCCCTACAGGAGCGTTGTCCGAACTGCGAACCAACAATGATCCCGAATCACCGGGGCCGATAAAATCGGTTCCGGTGACAATGATTTGTCGAACGAATTTCGCCGTTCCACTGCTGTAGTTCACGTTCATGATGACATTGACTGCCGTGACGGTTCCTTTTTTCATGGCCGTCGTCTGCCCGTACTTCTGGACCGGCATTCCCAGCGTGGCTGTTACGGACTTTTTACCGGGGGTTCCGTATCCATCGGCGGGGGTGTCCCGCCCCAGTTGGGCAACAGTTGTTCGGGCCAATGCCGCATCGACGACATTATTCACCCCCCCGAAAAAGATCAGCTTGTAGACGGCAAGCGTTCCAATCTGATTGTCCGAGAGAAACGCGCACGAGCCCGTATCGGCGCGTCCTGGCTGGACAACGGCGCTGTCGAGGATGGCCTTGTTCTCCAAGGCGAAAATATGGTTATTGCTCAACGCGTAGTAGTTCCCGGCCGCGTCCTTCAGTCGACACGCAATCGAACCGGCCGAACATTTTCCCTGGTTGCCGGTCGAAACGCCAATCGGGACAGGCCGCGCGTTCCAGGCACTGGGGCTGACCTGGGTGGTTCCCGTGGGTTTCGCATACTGCATCGGCTCGGGCTTCAATGCTTCGGCCTGCAGATGATCCGGGCCGCTCGTGATACCACCGATCGCACGGCACGTGCCAATGACTTCCGTTTGAACCGGTATGCCATCGAGCTGTGCGGGAACATCGACCGCTTGATCGGCTGACGCCAGATAGACCTGAATCACCGGCTGGTTATTCTTTCCCTCGACGATGCCTGTTCCGAGGATTCCCGTCGTCGACAGCAAACGTTCGGTATATCGTTCCTGAATGCGGATGGCGATTGCAACCGCCTGTTCATCAATCGTGCCAGTTCCCGGCTGGGCCGCGGAAGGATTTGAAGGAGTGGCCTTGGACGTCTTCTTGCCGGCGCTCGCACGCGATTGGGTTTCGACGACAAATCCCTTTCGAAAAGGCTTGTTGTCGAAAATGAGGCGTGGTTGTTCGTCGGCGTCGGCTTTCGTCACCTTATCGCGGCAGTCGCTGCAGCAGAACCGGACCTGGCTGCCGGCAATCTGGATTTCGGTCGAATCTTTCAGCCCCTTACCCGTGAAGGGACATTTCGTTTGTCGCGCCTGTCCGGAAAGGACCAATTGCTGATTGGCCCGAACATAGAAGTCTTTGGAATTGTCTTTGAAGCGCTTGCGGCAGTCGTCCGAGCAGAACCGAAGCGATGCGTTCTTGTATCGGAGAGTTGGGCCGTCCGTGCATGCCTGACCGCTGACCGGGCAGGTGAGTTCCGTGACCTCGGTTTGCTCTGCACCAAGAACCAGCAAGGTCGTCGCCGTGAATGCGGCAACAAATAATGAAAGGCACAATCCCCAACGCAGCATTGGATTTCCTCCCGAAAGAGTGGTCACAACTTTCGTCCGGGCAGCCGCAGAAGCTGCGCGCCGGCGTGATGCCCGCGTGAAGGGTAGTGTGTATAGCATCGGCCGTTAGGCCATGCCAGATCGCAATCCGGCAAAAGCCGAACGCCGTTGAAAGTGCGTGAGCGCGCCGTGATCGCGCTGGCCGCTGAGCGGCCGCGCTGGTCACCGATTGCTCAATTCCGCCGGCTGTACGTCTTCTTAAACGGAAAAAGTCCTGTCCTGCCCGCGATCCGGAATGGACAATCGACCGACGCATTTCCGTCGGTGACGGCTCAAGAATGGGCGCGCACGTTCATCGATTGCCGGAAAGGAAAATCCGCGTGCCCTGCGCCGTACGCGGCCCTCGAGGACGATCACACGCGAGGCCGTGATTTGTCGTCTCGCGACGACGTGCGCGAAAAACGCGACGTTGCAATTCTTCGCGAAACGACGGCGCTGTCGATTCGCGGGCCCTGCCTGCCCCTGGACAATCGCCTGGTTCGCGCGACTCGCAATTCGATCAGGACGAGGAGTGTCCGTCGTAGTCGACGGGTATTGCGACCAGTTCAAAAAAAAGAATTCCCGCGCGAGAGGATGGAGGCCGTCTCGCGGGGAATTCTGCCGACGCCGACGATTCGAGGCACCAGACAATCGCTGTTCCGGCACGCGGGGCGCGATAAACGGTCAGCGGATGCTGGCTCTTCGAAAAGTCCGCGCTATTTCGAGGCTGCGGTCTTCGTTTCGTGCTTGTCGATGTCTTTCATGATCTCCCGCGCACGTTCCAAATGCTTCTGCGCGGTTTCGCGGCCTTTGCGAAGGGTCTCCGAAAGATCGGCCGTCGCGTGCCGTTCGAGCACTTTCAGTTCGTCGATCATCTGCATATGGCCCCCGAGCTGCATACCAATGAAGCACGCATCAAACTCGCGGCCTTCTTTGCTGCTCAATTCACGCTGCATGCTTGCCAGACATTCGTCGGCCATCTCCTGTTTGATCTGCAGAAGCGAATCGGCTGTTGCGCGACCGTCCCCCTGAATGGCTCCTCTGGTTTGCGTGCCAATGGGGCGCTTCGCATCCGCTTGGCGTTCACCGGCGGTGGGTTCAATGCCTGTGGCGCGCTCCGGCTTGCCGGTTTTTGAATTCTCGGACCGCGAATCCGGGCGAACGGCTTCGGTCTGATTGGCACGACTCTGGAATTGCTTTCCGCCGAATTTCTGCAGCTCGGTGATAAACTGACGATGATCTTTTTCCAGCGTCTGCGCGAAGGACTTCACTTCAGGGCTTTGAGAGCGCTGTTGCGCGAGCCGCGCTCCGGCAATCTCGTTCTGGTTCGCCAGAACCAGACAGGCGGCAAAGTGCTGATCAAGACTTCCCTGGTCGTGAACGGCGCCCGGTTTGGCGCTCGTCTTCGGCGTCGCCGGCTCGTCCGCGCTCAGGAACGCCGAAAGCCCAATCGTGGAGAAAGCCGCGACTGCGATACCTGATCTGACATATGACATCTTCATTGCTGCTCATCCTCAAACAAGGCCTCTTCCTGCGGTCGGGAATGCCGCCCCGCGACGGGCGAAGTCGCGGGGAACACCAGCATGGCGAATCAGCGTCCCGGTGAGGCGGAAAGGAAGTGATTCGCGTTCGAGTCTTTGTCTCTTCCTGTACGAACTTCTGGTCGATCGGAGCTTGGGCGCCATCAGCGGAGCGGCCCACTCGCAATCTCGATCTCAATTCTGCGTCTTTGTCTTTGGGCCATGCCGCGAAGACCTTCCTGCACCGGCATTCCGGACAGTGAGCAGGCGGCGGAACATCACTCATCGCGCGAGGTCGATCCAGCACGACTTGTCTGAGTCACGTGGAAGGGGCTCGTGAGAGACGTTCCGTTCGCACGTTTCATGCCGCGTCGAATCGCGCGCGACCCGAGATCACTCCCGAAAGACGTACATTCGGCTGTATTTCAGGATGTTGTGGCGATCTGTGAATTCTGCTGAATCCAATGTGTCGCGGTGTGCAGAGCCCTTCTGATCGAGCGCGCGGATCACGATTCATCCAGAATGAGTGCCACTCGGTCATGAGCTTCGCTCGCGATTGAACGACCGGACCCAATTGAAGGTCCGCCTGATTCGCTGTGTCAGGTTCGGCCGCATCCAGCGTGTCGTTCAACGTTCGCGAACGGCGATTCAGGGATCCGACTCTGTTTCCTGAATCCGTCTCTGGAATGCTTTCGCGGCATCACGAGCGCTCTCCGGGGCGCGCTCCAGGGGAATGCGGAGCCGGGCAGCAACCGGCTCGAACTTTGACGCCGGTGCCACAGCGAACATCGCCCATTCTTCGCCGCTTGCTCCGAGTTCGTAGCAACGATCGTCTCGTCCAATGGCCTGCATGAAGTCGTCGAAGCCCTTCATGATGGCGGCGACATCGTGCCACTTCCCTTCCGGGCGGGCTTCGAAGCTGAAAGCCTGTTTCTGAAATTGGAAGCTGACCGTGCACACCGTTCCCAGATCGGTGACCCTTTCGACGTTGGGCATCCCCGCGACGGGTTTGCGCAACAGGTTGGCCGTACAGGTCTCCTTAAGATGATCAACGGCGATGACCGGCCGAGCGGCCTTGAGGAGATCCCGGAACAGTTCAAAGTGCTCCAGCCCGGTACCAGATTTGACGCTGAACGCGACCAGTCGCTCGCCCCCCGCCCAGATCAGACTATAGATGCTGAACCCCTCGCGCAGAGCCTCAGCCAGTTGTTCATCCGAGATGGGGTCCATGACACCCGCTTCCGTCAACAGGTCAGCCAGCTCGCGATCGGTGCCCCCGCTTAGGCGCCACGACAGCTCGACTTTGGTCCAGGGGTCGGCCCGATCGAGCGCGGCCTGGACGGCGGCATGCCCGTCGGGGCCGGCAGCCATCAGGGCGATGGCGACTGCGGCGACGACCCCCGGCCGCTCTTCGTTCGCAAGGGCGTCACTCAGTGCGGCGATGTCCTGCGGGGCGTTCCTGCCTTTCACGAGCGGTTCCATGGCTCGCGCCGCGTACTCACGCAGATCGTGTCCGCGGAGCTTCGACAGAAGCAGAGGGCGCGCTTCTTCGCCAAGCGCTCGGGCATAAGCCAGCAGGGCCGCCCCTCGATCGTAGTTGCTCAGCAGGACGCAGGCCATCAGGCGCTCCAGCAGCGCTTTGGCCCCCGGGGGCATGACCGCCGCCAGGATCTCGGCCGCGTCATCAGCCTCGATCAGTCCATCGTTGGTGTCGAAGCGCGCGTCCAAGTCGGGTGCGTCCAGAGCCTCGGTCACAATCGCCATCGCCAGCGAGGCCGTTTTCTTCTTCAACTCGGCATCACCGCGTTCGGCGGCCAATCGAAGAGAATCCCAGAGCCCTTTCACCTGATGAAAATCATCCCCGCGCGGGTCGTGGTGCGGAACGTGCCCCGGCGCCGAGCGCAAGAAATGCTCAACCACCGCGAATGCGCCGTCATCGCGACCGGCACGCAGATAATTCTCAGCAATCTCGCGGCGCAATGTCGCATCGCGATGTGTTAGCAGGGGGCGGGTGAGGGATCGCGCCTGGGGATAGTCCAGGTGTGAAACGATCCCTAGAACACGGCGGGCCAGCCCCGTCCACGGTTTGTGCAGATCCCGCTTCAGGGCCGCGAACAGCTCGTCGCTGCTGACCGGGCACCTTGTGACAGCGCGGTCCCGTGGCTCGAGATCCTGCGGGTAAACGCCGTATTCGACGTAATCAATCGCCAACGCGCGAACGAAGCCGTCCGGCCCGGCAAGCGCTTCAAGGAACGGCTCCCGGCCGCTCCTGTCGCCATGCAGCAGCAAGAGCACCGCCGCATTGACTTTCGCCTTACCGTACAGACTGTTCAGCGCCTCGCGCAGGGCCCGTGCGAGCGTTTCCCCCTCAGACCGCAGCGCCCGATGCATCTCCAGCACATCGAGGGCACCAACACTGTCAAGCTGCTCCCGAACTCCTGAAACCGTCCAAGGCCCTCGTTCACGCGTTTCGGTTGTTTCTGGCATCGTGTGCTCTCCACCGGGACGCCAGGCTCACGATGAGAATGACCACCCTGTCGCCAATTTCCGCAACCGGTGTCCCAGGTGAAGGCCCGACTTTCTGATTTACGTTTGTCGCAGGATTCCTTGCCGTCCCCTCCTCCAGCGTACTTTTCTCGCTCACAAACAAGTCTCATTTAATATACAAAAGTATACTATGTCAAGTAGCAACGCAATCCGGCGACTTTTGCGGCCGGAGTTTCAGCGCTCTGCCGGATGTGGAAACTCACCCTAAAGGTCGAATTGTCTCACACAGCATGGCGAGTCTGCGGCCTCAATGAAGGTTTCTCAGCAGCAACGGCAGCACACTGCGGTACGTGCGCTCAACGAAATAGGCCGAGCAATCCCGAAGAACTGCATTCGGCGAAGCGCCTCTGTTCGCCCGGCACCTCAGCATCAGCAAAACTCTGGTGCAAGGTGGCGCGGTGAAACCGTCGGTCGCGGCGATCTCAGTCGGATTTCTCGGAGGCCGCACTGTCGTTCCACAACCGGGAGACGACCACGACGAGAATCACCGCGCTGACCACGGAGACCGCCAGCAGGAGGTACGCGGACTGCATCCGGCCGTAGAGATAGTTTCCGATGGTGAACATCGCCGACCAGATGAGCATGCATCCGGCCGACCAGCCGACCAGCGCCAGCGGGATATTCTCGCCCGTGGGGCCCGCTTCGTCCTTCGTGAGCCCGGCTTCCAGGCGAATCTTGTTCCAGCCCGGACCGAACGGTTTCACCTTCTTGTAGAAGTTGATCAGGACTTCACGATCGGTTTGCGGGCCAAGAAACGCCGTCAGGACCCAGCAGGCCGTCGTGACGGCGATCGTGATCAGGAGCGCCTCGTGGGTCCCGAACCGAATTCCGTTCCTGGCCAGGACCAGGAACACAACGGAGATGGCGAATGAACTGATCATCGCCACGACCTCACACCACGCATTGATCCGCCACCAGAACCAGCGCATGAGATAAAGCAGGCCCGTGCCGGCCCCAATCTGCAGGATGAGGTCGAACGCGTCCTTCGCCGATTCCAGTACAAACGTCAGGCCCGCCGCCACGAAGAACAGGGCGGCCGTCACCACCCGGCCGACGAGCACGTAGTGCGTTTCGCTGGCCTCCTTGCGGAAGAACCGCTGGTAAAAGTCGTGGACGAGGTACGAAGCGCCCCAGTTCAAATGCGTGAGAATGGTGGACGAATTGGCGGCAATCAGGCCGCCGACCATCAACCCGATAAAACCAGCCGGCAGAAACTTTAGCATGGCCGGATAGGCGATGTCGTGTCCGAGCAGCTTGGGATCCAGATCCGGAAACGCCGTCTGGATGTCCGCGAGCGTGGGATAGACCAACAGCGAACAGAGCCCGACCAGAACCCACGGCCATGTGCGGATGACGTAGTGCGCAATGTTGAAGAACAAAACCGCGTTCAATGAATCCTTTTCCGATTTCGAAGCGAGCATCCGCTGGGCGACATAGCTGCCCCCCCCCGGCTCCGCGCCGGGATACCACACCGCCCACCATTGCACGGCAATGGGCATGACGAAGACCGCGATCGCGATGTCCCAGTTGTTGGTGAAGTCCGGCAGGATATTCAGATACTGCAGCGAGTTCACGCCGTCCGGCGCCAGACGCGGAGCGGACAGCTCGTCGACCAGAACGTGGAGCCCCCCGACGTGCGCGACGGCGAACCACGCGGCGGCCACGGCAGCCGTCATCTTGATAAAGAACTGAATCATGTCGATCACCATCACGCCCCACAGGCCCGAGTGGGCTGCAAACGTGATGTTGAGCACGCCACTGATCATCAGCGTCTGCCAGCGTTCGAGCCCGAACAGGATGGCGGCGATCTTGCAGGCCGCCAGATTCACGCTCGCGAGAATCATGCAATTGAAGAACAATCCGAGGTAGACGGCCCGGAACCCGCGCACAAAACTGGCGGCCTTTCCCGAGTAGCGCAGCTCGTAAAACTCCAGATCCGTCAACACTCCCGAGCGCCGCCAGAGCCGCGCAAAGAAAAACACGGTGGCGACGCCGGTCAGCGTAAAGGCCCACCATTGCCAGTTGCCGGCGACCCCCTGCCGGCGGACGATATCGGTCACCAGGTTGGGGGTATCGCTGCTGAACGTCGTCGCGACCATCGAAAGTCCGGCGAGCCACCACGGCACCGATCGCCCGGAGGCAAAGAACTCCGACGTGCTTTTCCCGGCGCGCTTTCCGAAGAACAGAGCCGGACCGAAGCAGAGCAATAGCGATGCGAGTACGATCAGCCAGTCGATCAGTTCCAGGCGCATTGAAGTGAGCTTCTTCTGAGAATCAAAGGAGACAAGAAACGCGGAATTGTCGACAAGCAATCACTGAAGCTGCACGGCTTGGCCATCGAAGCGTGTGGACCCCCGGTGGCCGCATTGGGGCACCACTATAACATTTGCAGCCGGGAGATGCGCCGGAAGTGAGCCGCATCGAGGGCGCGCGGGACCGGAAGGACGTTTCCTCAAGGTCGTCACGCCGCGCCGTCCCCCTCGGATCGGAAATGCCGATGCAAAATTACGACCGTTGGAACAGAGCGACATCATGACGCTTCATGGGGGGCCCTTGAAGCCGGCGATGATCGGGAGTCTCAGGGGGTTCGAACCTCGGCTGCCTGATTCGCGGCGTACGCCACGCCGACATTCAACGTAAAGCGCAGCGGCATCGCGCCGCTTGGCCGGGAATCGGCTCTCTTCGACGTGCCAGGCCACATAGCGGATTGCTAAGATCGCAGGTTGCGACCGGTCTTCATCATTACGCCCTCTCGACGGCTGTTCTCGGCATGTTCACTCAGCCCTTTCAAGTTCTGACATCGTTCCTCAGCCGCGCGCTCTGTTCGTCGGTTTTCGTATCCCATTTGGACCCGGACCGGGATTACGCCGAGCATCACCTGGCCCGTCCCGGAATGCGCTGGCTCAACTGGGCGATCCGATACGACGTTGACCGGTCCAGTCGGGAAGTGACCGCCAGCCTGCTGGGGCTCTTTCGGAATCGGTCTGTGTTTCGGGAGGGACTCGGGACGCTGCTTGTCCGTGGGCCCGAATCGGCCGATCCGCCTGTCCGAGAAGCCGATTGGGCCGCGAGCGACTCGACCGCCCCGGCGCTACTGGAGATTGCCGGACCTGCCGTGGTCGAGCCGAACTGTCCTGCGCTCCGGGCGGCACTCGACCAGGCGTTCGCGGAGCCGCAGCGACCTCCGTTTCGACGGACCAAGGGGGTCGTCGTGGTCCACAATGGGCGCGTCGTGGCGGAGCGCTACGCTCCCGGCTTCGGCATCGACACGCGGATTCTGGGGTACTCCAATGCGAAGTCGGTCATCAGCGCCCTCGTCGGGATCCTCGTCCGTGATGGACAACTGTCGGTCCATACGCCGGCTCCGGTGCCTGAGTGGGCCCATCCCACCGATCCGCGAGGCGCGATCAGCATCGACCACTTGTTGCGAATGACCAGCGGACTGGCCATCTCGGACACCGGCAATCTATTCGCGCGTGTCGGGCGAATGCTATTCCTGGAACGGGATATGGCCGCCTATGCCGCCAGTTGCCCGTTGCAGTCGGTTCCCGGCCGCACTTGGGACTATACGAGCGGAAATACCGTGATTCTTTCTCGAATCGTCCGCGACGCGGTCGGCGGAAGCGCGATCGACGTGCTCCGTTTCGCGAATCGCGAGCTGTTCCAGCCGTTGGGAATGCACGACGTGACGTTCGAATGCGACGCCACCGGCACGCCGATTGGATCGACGTACCTGTTCGCGACGGCGCGCGACTGGGCACGGTTTGGCATGCTTTATCTGGATGACGGCGTCGTATCCGGCCGCCGAATCCTCCCGGAAGGTTGGATCGCTTACTGTGCGACGCCAACCCTGGACACCGGTTATGGCGCTGGCCTTTGGACCAACAAGGTCAAGGGCGAGGCTTCGCAATGGCACATCCCGTGGGCCATCCCCGGCGCTCCCGACGATACGATTTCCGCCCGCGGAAATCTGGGGCAATTCGTGATTGTGATACCGTCCAAGCGGCTCGTAATCGTGCGTTTCGGACTCTCATACACCCGGGATTACGAACACGAGGGGGTCGGGCGCCTCGTCGCAAGCGTCATCGCCGCGCTGACTTGTGGTTGAGTTCTCGATGGAAGCGCTTCCGGCGCCCGGCTTTCGTGCCCGGATACCGGCGAAAAAAAAATCGAGCGGCGTCCGCTCGTTCCGCCTGATTCGCAAGCTCAAATCCCGCCGCTGGTTGCGGAAGCAACTGGCGACGGCGTTGGAACATCAGTGGGGTAACGCCTGATTCCACTGACGATACGAATCGACAAATTCTATTCTGCGTGTCGATTTCGTCCGGTCCCGTTCGACCAGGAAGTGAACACCCGGCAAATCGAATGACCGGGTTGGTTCAAAAGGGAAACCCTCCGGCGCACAAGCGAGGACAGAACATGCGAGTCATGGTGTTGGGGAAGGCCACCCGGGAGACAGAAGCCGGGGTGCTGCCGACCGCGGAGGCGTGGGAGGCGATGGCCCAATTCATGGAGGAACTGGTCAAGGCCGGAATCATAGTGGGCGGTGAAGGATTGCTCCCCAGTTCGAAGGGAGTTCGCGTTCGCTGCTCGGGAACGGACCGGATCGTCACGGACGGCCCGTTTGCCGAAACCAGGGAGGTGGTCGCCGGTTACTCGATCTGGGAAGTGCAATCGATGGAAGAGGCCGTCGCCTGGGTCAAGCGCTCGCCGATGGCTGATGATTCGGAAATTGAGATCCGCCCGATTTTCTCGTACTCAGCTGAGCAAGTGAGTGAAATCGAATCTCAGTCGAATTGATGCCGTTGACGCGGGAGCAAGTTCTGACACGAACGCGCCTCGTGGCTCACGACGATCTCGCATCTTCTGATGCCCGGCAGGAACTCTCCACAGCGGGGCTTCCCCGCGTGAAGCTGGCTCAGACGACCGACGATCCGACACGAGCCCTTTCGCGCGGTTCGATGGAACCCGATTTGCGACGCACCGGTTTGTGGCCCGGGCGATTCCGGTGGAGTAGCGGACCGTGACGCAAGGTAAAATGGTCGTGACTTCCTCGACTCGCGCTGCATCATGCTCCTTCCGGTCCCGGCCAATAAGATCGGACCGCCGGGCCGGTTGACGACCCGGCGGTTCTTCTGCAGTCCGCGACGTGTCACTCGGCGGCGAACGCATGCTCTCGGCGCAGCCGTTGCAGCTCGTTTTGCTCGGCGGCCGTCAGCTTGCTTTCACCGAGCTTGATCTGGATCTTCCGGATCGTGCCGGTGAACTTGAACGGCATCTTCGCGTCGTAGTCGTCAAGCACCGGCGAACCGGAATCGAGGCCGACGTCGAAACTTTCATCGAGCGTGAACTTGCCGAGCGGGTTGGTCTGCTCCAGGCGCTTCTCGGCCACCTTCTTGCCGTCGACGGAGAACGTCCCTTTGCCTCCCTTACCGAGTCCACCGCCGTCATAGACGAAATCGAACACGAGCGTGTGCTGACCCGCCGCGAGCTTGTCGGCCCCGGCAAAACGGGTCTTGTCCTTGCGCTGTTTCGGGTACTTTTCACCGTCCTGGTTGGTGAGGGCGTAGGCGAACATCGGTTTGCCGTCGAGGACGAGCAGGCTCCAGCCGCCGAATCGCCCCCCTTGGGTCGCGAGCACGCCGTCGGCCCCCTTCTCCGGGATCTCCAGTTCGGCGGTGACGCGGAACGACTTGTTGTGCATGTCGGGCGAGTTCGCCTCGGGAATGCGGAACATACCGGGGTAATACGTGAAGTCGGTCTTACCGCGGAGGAAGTTGGGGCGCGTCGCCGGGTCCATGCGATCGGCAAAGCTGGAATCAATCGGCAGCACGTTGTATTTCACCGCCTCCATCAGAAACCGGGATTGCAGGTCGAGGAGTTTTTTGGGGTTCTCCTTCGCCAGGTTCCGGGACTGGCTGAAGTCCGTGTTCAGGTTGTACAGCTCCCACGGATAGTCGTCGGGGTCGGGGGCAGCCCCCAGCGTTTCCCACGGCTTGCGAAGCGGCGTCGTGCACGCCATCCAGCCGTCGTGATAGATTGCGCGGTTGGCCGACATTTCGAAATACTGCGTCGTGTGCCGCGTCGGCGCCTTCCCGTCGTCAAACGAGTAAACCATGCTCACCCCTTCCATCGGCTTCTGCGGAATACCGTTTAGCAGCCGCGGGGCCTGGAGGTTTGCCGCTTCCAGAATCGTCGGCACGACGTCAATCACGTGGTGGAACTGCGTGCGAACCTCGCCGACGGCCTTGATCCGTTTCGGCCAACTGACAGCCAGCGCATTCCGCGTCCCCCCCAGGTGCGATCCGACTTGCTTCGTCCACTGGAACGGGCTGTCCATCGCATGGGCCCAGCCGATGGGGTAGTGGTTGTACGTCTTTTCGCTCCCCAGTTCGTCGAGCATCGTGACCAGGTATTCGATAGTTTCCGGCGCAAACTGGGCGGAGACCTCGCTCGTCGTTCCGTGCATCGTCCCTTCGGCACTCGCTCCGTTGTCTCCCTGCAGGTAGATGACCAGCGTGTTCTCGAGCTGGCCGGAATCCTTCAGCGCGTCGAGGATTCTTCCTGCTTCATGATCGCTCTGCGCGACGGTCGCCGCGTAGACCTCCATCATCCGCGCGTAGACTTTCTTCTGATCGGCACTGAGCGAATCCCAGGCCGGGATCCCTTCCGGCCGCGGCGTGAGCGCGGTGCTCTCCGGCGCGATCCCCAGCTTCTTCTGCCGCGCGAGGGTCTCCTCGCGGACCTTGTCCCACCCCTGGTCGAACTTCCCCTTGAATTTGGCAATCCAGTCCCTGGACGCGTGGTGCGGGGCGTGGCTGTTGCCGGGGGCGAAGTAGAGGCAGAACGGTTTATCCGGGGCGGTGGCGTGCTGCGTGCGGATCCAGTTGATGGAGCGATCGGCCAGATCGCGGATCAGGATGTAATTCGGGTCGCCGAAAGGGGGCAGAATTGGAACGTTGTTCTCAAACAGCGCCGGGTGGAACTGATCCGAGTCGCCGCCAAGAAATCCATAGAAATAGTCGAAGCCAAGTCCCCCCGCCCACTGGTCGTACGGCCCGCCGGGGCCCTGCATCCACTCCGGCACCAGGTGGTGCTTGCCGAACCACGCGGTGTTGTAGCCGTTGTTGACGAGAATATTGCCGATCGTGCCGACGCTTTTGGGGATGAGCGACGTGTAGCCGGGATACCCCGTGGCGAACTCGGTGATGCTCGCCATGCCACACGTGTGGTGATTGCGGCCGGTGAGGAGCGCGGCCCGCGTCGGTGAGCAGAGCGCCGTCGTGTGAAACTGGTTGTACTTGAGCCCCCTTTTGGCGACGCGATCAAAATTCGGCGTGGGGACCGGGCCGCCGAAAGGGCTCGTGGCGCCGAAACCGGTGTCGTCGCTCATGATCAGCAGAACGTTCGGCGCGCCTGGCGGCGCCGTCACCCCGGTCGGGAAGTCTGGCTTGGATTCGTTGGCTTTGCGACCGACAACTCCGCCGAACGGAGCATCCGGCACCGGCAAGATCGGCGAGCCCCCCGTCGGCAACTTCGGGGCCGGTTTGTCCTGAGCCTGGAGTGTGGCTCCGAGCTTGCCAGAGGCCGTCAGCCAGCCGAGCAGTCCACTGACAGTCAGCACGGTGACGCATGCGAGTACCGGTCGCAGTCTCATGGTGTGGTCTCCGAATTGAAATCGATTGAGCCCCCGATTGGAAGGGGGTGCGGTCGAGGAACCCGACGTCAGATGAAGGTTGAGCTACCAAACTCTTCGGCCGTCGATGCGACGCAAGGGCCGTCCGCGGCGAGTCCCCGCCGGAATCGCCGGGGACCGTCTACCGTTCAGATTCTACCGACAAAATTGCGCCGGGTGTATCGCCCACACAAGTCACCCAAGCCGCGTCGCCATAGAAGAAACAGGTATTCACCCCGGGTTTCGCAGATAACGTGGAAGCGGCAAGCACGGCATACATGCGGACCGGATGGCCGAGGTCGACCAACGGTAGCCCCCGGTGGGTGGCGACAATCCTTGTTGGATTAGAGCACGGGCGCATCAACGACTCCACCATCCAACTTACGCCCCATTGACTCCCAGACGGAAAAGCGCACACTGGGACTAGTATGGTAATCTTCCTACGCGCAGTCGCTCAGGGCCAAATATTATGGCTGCCAACTTCGACAAGGTCTTAAATGCTGAGCTGGAGCAGATTCGCTGTCGCCGCAAGCTGAGCGTTCCCGTCAAGAGCCCGCCAGTTTCCGCTCCAGCGAAGCCTCCCGGGATTCTAGAGCAACTGGCGCGCGGCGCGAAAAACCAGGTCCGCGCGTTAAAGGCCAGTCTCGGCAAGTTGAAAGACGCCAAGCCGGAACCTGAGGATCACACCGCGCAGCGCGCGAAGGAAATCGAGGAAACGCTCGACAAAATCGGGAAGGCACAAACCGCCGCCCTCGAGATGAAGCTGTTTGGGCTGGCTTTTTCGGGCGGAGGAATTCGCAGTGCGACCTTCAACCTGGGAGTGATTCAGCGACTGGCCAAACATCAACTCGTGAGTCAGGTGGATTATCTGTCGACAGTTTCGGGCGGGGGTTACATCGGGAGCTGGTTGACCGCCTGGATTGCGCGCGAAGGCCACCTGTCGCCAACCGATCGCCCCGGCGAGAGCGTACGCAATGTCGAAAAACAGCTGCCTCCCAGTCGTGTGACACAAGCCGGCGCGAAACGCCGCTGGCTCAAGGTGGGCCGTACCGTCCCCTATGAACCGGAGCCGGTTTTCCACCTCCGGGAGTACAGCAACTATCTCAGTCCCAAAGTGGGCTTTTTCTCGGCCGATTCCTGGACACTGATCGCGATCTACGTGCGGAATCTGCTGCTCAACCAGGTCATCCTTTTGGGTTGGGCCATCCTCGCCACGCTGGTGATCCGCATTGCGATCTGGTTCTTCACGCTGCCCAGCGCCGGGTGGTCGTGGCTGGCCGCGATCGCAGCCCTGGTCTCGCTGATCGTATCCCTGGCCTTGTTCACGCGCGAACTGACGCGTGTGGCTGATCCAAAAACGACTTCCAACGGGATCACCGAAAAGTCGTTGCACTTCATGATTCTGGGACCGTTGCTCGGCGCGGCAATCTTGATCACCTGGCTGCTGACGACGGAGTCGAATGCGGGCGGCGTTGCCTGGGCCGAAGATGATTCGACGAGATTTTTGCGGATCCCCCCACTCCCGCACTTTGGGCCTGATCTGTGGCAGTATTTGTGGGACGGATCGAAACAAGCTGAAATTCCCTGGATCGTCGCGCTCGCCTTCGTCGCACCGCTGGCGATCCTGAACGGGATCGTCAACCTGGTCGCATGCTGCCTCGATCGTTTCAGGAGCGGGGCGCACCGGGCCGGAAAATGGCAGATGTGGGTCAACGCGGCGGCCGGCTTCACTTCCGGCGGCATCGGCGGATTGTTGCTGTTCATCGCCTTCGCCTGCGTCCTTTGGCCCGCGATGGGAGAGAGCTATTCTCCAGCGCTCATCGCCACGATTGGACCGCCGCTGTTGTTCTGCGTGTTTCTGGCCGCCGCCTTCACGGAAGTCGGACTCCTGGGCCGGGAGATCACGGAAGCGGAGCGCGAATGGTGGGCTCGCGTCTGCGCCTGGTGCCTGATCTATGCGATCTCGTGGTTGCTGGTTTTCGGCGTATCGACGTTCGGCCTCCTGGGGTTCGTGTGGCTGATCGAAACATATCACGCGCACGAGAGCCAGATCTGGACGGGAGCCACCCTTTCCTGGCTGGCAACCACCATCGGCGGAGCACTCGCCGGCAAGAGCTCCTCGACCAAGGATGGTCGTGGAAATCCGATCGTCGAATGGGTGGGGCTGGTGGCACCCTACGTGTTCATCGTCGGTCTGGCGGTTTTGGTGTCGGCCATCGTTTCGAAGCTGCTGGGCGGCACGCTGGACCTCGAGCACTTCTGGGAGGTGTTTGCGATTCCGTATTGGACCTGGTTCACCCTTCCTGGCGGGATTGAATTGATCCTCTTCAATTCGATTCGTTTCTGGTTGCTGGTCGGCGTCACCGCGGGCCTCGTCGTCCTGTTGACGTGGCGCGTCGACATCAACCTGTTCTCGTTGCACTCGATGTACGCGAATCGACTCATCCGCTGCTACCTGGGGGCCTCTCGCCAGAAGAGTCGCTGGGACAAATTCGTCGAGGGCGGCTATCGCGGCGGCGCTCCCACCCACAGCAACGACGCCGTGCGGCACGAGAACCCGGTCACCGGTCTCGACGCCGTCGACGACTTTCCCTTGCGGAACCTCCGCATCGGCGAAGAAGACCCGGAAAAAGTCGCGCCCGCCTATTGGGGGCCGTTTCCGATCATCAACACCGCGATGAACCTTGTCGCCGGCACCGAGCTCGCCTGGCAGGAACGCAAGGCCGAATCGTTTGTCTTCACTCCGCTTTATTGCGGCAGCCGCATCACCGGTTACCAGAAGATTGGTCCGGAATCGGACGATCAACTCACCCTGGGCCGTGCCGTGGGAATTTCCGGGGCCGCCGCCAGTCCCAACATGGGGTATCATACGTCCCCCCCGCTCACCGCCCTGATGGCGGCGTTCAACGTGCGGCTGGGGTGGTGGCTGCAAAACCCCCAGAGCACAAAAGAATGGGGCGCCGTCAGTCCCGGGACAGGGACCTGGCTCCTCCGGGAACTTTTCGGGCAAACCAATGAAAAGTGCGACTTCCTCTATCTCTCAGACGGCGGCCACTTCGAGAACCTGGGGATTTACGAACTGGTGCGGCGTCGCTGCCGCTTCATTATCGCCTGCGACGCCGGAGCCGATCCGGGCTATGCCTTCGAAGACCTGGCCGGCGCGATTCGCAAATGCCGCAGCGACTTCGGCGTCCGCATTGAGCTGGACGTGAGCGACATTCGTCCCGACGCGGCAACCGGACGCAGCCACATCCATTGCGCTGTCGGAACAATTCGCTATTCCGACGTCCACTCCAAAGATAAGTCCGACAAGGCAGACAAGCCGGAGCATCCGGACAAGTGCGCCGACTTCGATGAACGATTCGATGGCATCATCGTCTATATCAAGGCGTCGCTGACGGGAGACGAGGATTCAGACATTCTCTCCTACAAAGATGCGCACCCGTTCTTTCCGCACGAGACGACCGCCGACCAGTTTTTCAACGAGTCGCAGTTCGAGAGTTACCGGGCCCTCGGCGACCACGTCATGGCCCACGTGCTCCGCGAACGGGCCGGTGAGATCGCCGAAACCCCGCTGCTTAATGGTCCCAAAACAAGCCGCGAAGGGGTCGAAAAATTGTTCAAGCGCCTGCACAAGTTTTACAAACCGATTCCGCGCGAAGTCGCCGATCGGCTGGGTGCGACCTCCGAGGGGTACGTCACGCTTCAGGAAGTCCTGCGGGGCGATAAGGATCTGTTCCCATTCAGCAAGGCCCTCTACGAGTCATTGGTCACCGGAGCGCCTGACGACAAGGCCCGCGAGACTCTGCGGGAAATCCACTTCACCTGTCAGCTCCTGCAGGTGCTGGAAAACGCCTGGCTGGTGATGCGGCTCGACGACTATGCCGAACACCCCATGACGGCCGGCTGGATGAGTTTCGTCAGGCGCTGTGCCAGCCTGCCAAACGTCAATAACTATTGGGAAGGCATTCAGGGCGAGTTCAGCGAAGGCTTTTGTGAGTTCTTCAACAATCTGCGCCCCAAGCCCCCTGCGCAGCAAGGCAACGCGTCCACCGGGAACGGCCCGGCGAAAGGGCCAATGGATCCTTTCCCCCCTCCGCAGTGACTCACGAGCCGTACCGCAACGCGGTGCGGCACGAATCAAAAGACGCAGGACATGGTGAGCTCACCGGCAACGGGTCGGGTCGCACACGCTTCGTTTGTGCCTCATTCGAGGCGTGGCGCGCGACGGCAGCCATTCTTTTGAGCAATTTCGGGGCGCGTGTCGATTTCGCCCTCGTCCGTTCGACCAAAAGGTGAGTGCTCGGCGAATCTGTCGACTGAGCACATCCCAAAGGGGAGTCAACCTGCGCACAACGGAGGACAAAATATGAGAGTCATGGTGCTCGTCAAGGCGTGCAAAAAATCCGAGTCCGGCACGATGCCGTTCCGCCAGAAGATGGAGGAGATGGGGAAATTCAATGAAGAACTGATCAAGGCCGGAATCATGCTCGTCGGCGAAGGGCTGAAGCCGAGTTCAACGGGCGTTCGGGTTCTCTTCTCGGGAACGGACCGCATCGTGACGGACGGCCCCTTTGCCGAAACCAAGGAACTGGTCGCCGGTTATTGGATCTGGGAGGTGAAATCGATGGAAGAAGCGGTGACCTGGCTCAAGCGTTGCCCGAACCCGATGACCGAGGATTCGGAAGTCGAGATTCGGCCGATCTTCTCACCCGAGGACATTGACGAGGCCCTTGCGCGGGAGCTGCAACAGGAACCGGCGTGAATTAGGGCGCGCGAATCGATTTGCCGTCAGCTCGCCCCTGATCGATCGTTCGATTACAGCGAATAGCCGTATGCGTCGTAGGGGATGCGACGAACCTGTTCCGAGTAGAACCACGCGACAATCGCGTCGTGCGCTGGGCATGGCAATTCCCAGAAAGCGTTGCACAGCGTGCGCTCCGGTAGACATTGGGCGTTGTCCTCGAAGTAGGCGAGCACCGCCGCGGGCGACTTCAGGAGTTGCTCAAGATACGGGGCGACATCGAACCCCGATCGAGCGATCGCACACATCCAACCATCAATTTTGTGATACTGGCCCGTCTCGATCGCGTTTTTGATCACCGCGGCGAACAGGCGTTGCACGGCCCCCTTGCGCGGAACCGCCCAGGAATCGGCTGCGGAGCTGCGGATCGCGCGCCCGGTCACCTCCGCGTCCGGATACCATGATTCGTCCGTTGCGGAGATCTCCAGGATGCGCGGCAGGAAATAGAGGTAGTCTTCCGCGCTCCCCACCGTGAGGAAGGCCGATGACGCATATGGCGCCAGCTCCTTCGGGCTGATCTTGCGAAGGGGCGTCGCCAGCAGGTGCTCGATCCCCTTGCGTTCAATGCAACACGGACACCCGTCGATTGCTTGCGGCTTCGGAACATCCGCGAACGCCCGGTAAACGTCGTCAATCGTTAGCTGTAGTGCGTTCATGCTTCGTGATTCAAGTGCAATTTCCCGATCCCCCACCGGGCTCGGGTTTTCGCGTGAGGCAATCATACCGCGCGGTCTCGCCGACTGCCCGGAGTTCCTGCGGCGCGCTACGATTCAAACGACGTACGACCCGCGCGCCACGCACGATGCAGGAAATCGCGCAAAAACTTCGGTATGATCGCCGATCATGTCCGATGTCACCGTCATTCTGTCGGCCATTGAGCAAGGCGACCCCGCTGCCGCGGAGCAGCTTCTACCGGTCGTCTATGAGGAATTGCGAAAACTCGCCGCAGCCCGGCTCGCTCAGGAAAAGCCGGGGCAGACGCTTCAGGCGACAGCACTGGTTCATGAGGCCTGGCTCCGGCTGGTCGGTGGCACGACGCCCACCCATTGGAACAGCCGCGGACATTTCTTCGGGGCGGCGGCCGAAGCAATGCGGCGGATCCTGATCGATCGGGCGCGCGGCCGCAAGCGGCTGAGGCGCCAGGGACGACAAGACCGCATCGATCTCGACGGGATCGAGATGGCCCTCGATACTCAGCCCGACGATTTGCTCGATCTCGACGACGCCCTGGCAAAGCTGGCGTCTGAATACGCCCAGTGCGCCGAACTGGTCAAATTGCGGTTCTTTGCCGGGCTTTCGCTCGGTGAGGCCGCGGCCGCCCTGGGGATTCCGCGGCGCACCGCCGACCGGCACTGGGCGTTCGCCCGTGCCTGGCTGCATCGGCAGCTGAGCAGCGACGCGCCGTCCGGTTGATGATATTCCGGAAATTATCGCGAATTCGTGGCGCGATACAGGCGCAGACGGAGCACTGACCCGTAGAACACGCGTTGGAGTGCAGCGGATGACGCAAGCCAAACCCGACATTCATGCCATTTTCTGCGGAGCGCTGGACTGCAAGTCTCCCGAGGAGCTGACGAAGTACCTCGACGAAGCGTGCGGCGGCGATTCCGTGCTGCGCGCCGAAGTGGAAGAGCTGCTGAACTCGCATCGTGCCGCAGGTAAATTCCTCGGCGGCCCTTCGGCCAGTCGGGACGTCACCCTCGTACCTCCGGTGTCGGAAGCTCCCGGAACTCAGATCGGTCCATACAAGCTGCTCGAACAGATCGGCGAGGGAGGCTTCGGCATTGTTTACCTGTCTGAGCAGCAGCATCCGGTCCGCCGCAGGGTCGCGCTCAAGATCCTGAAGCCCGGAATGGACACCCGGCAGGTCGTCGCCCGGTTCGAGGCCGAACGGCAGGCGCTGGCCCTGATGGACCATCCCCACATTGCGAAGGTGTACGACGGGGGGACCACCGGATCGGGGCGGCCGTTTTTCGTGATGGAGCTGGTCAACGGCGTCCCCATCACCGATTACTGCGACGCGCATCAGCTCTCGCTGCCGGAGCGACTGGAACTGTTCGTTACCGTCTGTCAGGCGGTCCAGCATGCGCATCAGAAAGGGATCATCCATCGGGATATCAAGCCCAGCAACGTTCTGGTCACGCAGCACGATGATCGGCCGGTGGTGAAGGTCATCGACTTCGGTGTGGCGAAGGCCGCGGGGGGGCTTTTGACCGACAAAACACTGTTCACGGGCCTGGCCCAGATGATCGGGACGCCGCTCTACATGAGCCCCGAGCAGGCGGCGATGTCCGGTCTCGACGTCGATACCCGGACCGACATCTATTCGCTCGGAGTTCTGCTGTACGAACTTTTGACGGGGACGACGCCGTTCGACAAAGACCGGCTGAAGTCCCTGGCGTATGACGAAATTTGTCGCATTATCCGCGAAGAGGAACCGCACAAACCGAGTACGCGCCTGAGTGAGCTGAGCCGGTCGGGCACGGCGAGCCGGACATCTGGGAGTGACAACGCCCTGTCGCAGGCCGGCTTCTCCCGTCGGCCGGGACAGACTTCACTGGCCTCGATCTCCGCCGTGCGGAAGCTGGAGCCGCACAAGCTGACGCGGCTCTTGAGCGGCGATCTCGACTGGATTGTCATGAAGGCCCTGGAAAAGGATCGCACCCGGCGCTACGCGACCGCCGTCGGACTGGCGGCGGACGTCCAGAAATACCTGGCTGAAGAGCCGGTCGAAGCGCGGCCTCCGTCGGCGCTGTATCGCTTTCGGAAATTCGCGCGGCGGAACAAGGGAGTGCTGGCCGCCGCCGGCGCTTCCGCCGCTGCCCTGGTAGTGGCGGTCGTCGGGCTGGCCGTCAGCAACGTGCTCATCACCGGCGAACGGGATCAAAAGATCCGGGCGCTCGAGGACAAAGAGGCAGCGCTCCAGGAAAAAGACGAGGCCCTCGCCGACAAAGAAGCCGCACTGGCGACAGCCACGGCCAATTTTGACGAGGCCAAGCGTCAGGAGGGGCTGGCAGCCGCCAATGCCGAAGAAGCCCGAAAGCAGCAGCAGATCGCGGAAGAGCAGGAAGGGCTCGCCCGTCGGCGCTTCTATGCCGGTCAAATGAACCTCGCCATGCAGGCGTGGCGCGCCGGCGATGCGCCGCGCGTGCTGGAGCTGCTGGAAGGGCAGCGACCGGGGCCCGACGACGAGGACCTGCGCGGGTTTGAGTGGTATCACCTCTGGCGGTTGTGCAACGGCGCCGGTCGGTTGCACCTGCCGGGACACGCGGGGGGATACTGTGCGGTTCGATTTTCACCCGATGGAAAGACAATTGCTTCGGGAGGCTGGGACCGCACCGTGAGAATCTGGGATGCGACGACCGGCGCGCAGGTCTTCAGGCTGCTGGGCCATGCCACCGCAGTCTGGGAAGTGGCCTTCTCTCCCGATGGCGCGATGCTGGCCAGCGGCGGCCACAACTCGAAAAGCCTGTTCGTTTGGGACACGCAGAAAGGAGCCCCGCTTTACACCATTGCCGAATCGGCTGCGGGGCTTTGCTTCTCGCCGGACGGAGTGATCCTGGGGGGAGGGGGCGAATCGTCGAGGTTCTGGGAGGCCGGCAGCGGAACGTTGCGGAGCACCTTCCCCGAATCCGGCGTGATGGTCGGCTTCCTCGCGGACGGCAGGACGGTTGTCACGATTGCCAATCAGTTCAAGCCGGACTCGGAAATCCACCTGTGGAATTTCGAAACCGGGGAGCGGCGACTGACGATGCTCCGTCCCAATCTTCGCAACGGCGTTCTGTCGCCCGACCGATCGCGGCTGACAACGGTGTCGAAATCCTCGGTTGAGGTCTGGGACACGGCCAGCGGAAAGGTTTTGCATGAGTTCGCCAACGAAGCGGGCGTGCCGACGCTGTCACCGGATGGGAAAACGCTCGCCTGCTCGACTCTGGGGAAAGCGATCAACCTGCTGGATGTCGAGACGGGGCAACGACTCGGCCTGGACCCCCATCTCGACCCGGTGACATCGATCGCCTTCGCGCCCGATAGTAAGCGGGTCGCATCGTCGAGTTCCGGGGGAGCGGTCAAGATCTGGGACATGCAGCCCGTTGAGGAAACCATAACGATTCAAATCGGAACTCCTGTCGAAACACTCCGTTTCGCGTCGGATGGAGCGCAGCTCGTCGTCGGAGGAAAAGGACCAACCACGGTCGTGGATGTGACGACAGGCAAGGAAATCTCCACGATGCCGGTCAGCGGCGTCACGTCGATTTCGGCCGACGGCTCGACGCTGGCCGGGCCGAACGGCGATGAATGGATCGTCTGGGACGCCGTCAGCGGCCGGGAAGTCGCCCGACTTCCGGTGCCGAACGACCCCAACTCTTCCAGCCGGGGGAAGCTCTCGGCCGATGGGAGGTTGCTTGCCACATACTACGCCTTTTCGGACAACCCAGGGCTCACGCTTTGGGATGTGGCGAGCCGGCAATCGAGAGTGCTCACTGGCGGTCCAAGACGGCCGTCGCCGTTTTCCATCCGGTGCGCTGCGTTCTCGTCCGACAAAACGCTCGTCGCAGCCGCTCTCGGGTTTCAATGGTTCGCGGTCTGGGAAGTCGCTACCGGTCGGGTGAAACTGCAACTGGCGCAGGAGCCCTCCATGATGAAGGTCACATCCCTCGCCATTTCTCCCGACAATAAAGCGCTCGCCGTCGGGACCGATGTCGGAAGCGTCACGCTCTGGGACGTCGAGACCGGCAAGCGACTCGCGCAGTTCAAGGGACATACGACGACCGTCGCGGGGTTGGCATTCACCCCCGATGGAAAGACATTGGCCACAGGCGGACGCGATCGAACCTTGCGACTCTGGGATGTGCTGACCGGCCAGGAACGGGCCTCGTTCGCCAGTCCCAACGCGCAGATCGGAGAGGTTCAATTTTCACCCGACGGCCACACGCTGGCGACGACGGTCTTCGGACGCAGCGGAACTGTCGAGCTGCGGCGCGCGGACACCAGCCTGGCGGCGTTGGCGCGGCGACCGCATGTGGAGGCCGACGACCCGTATATCCCCATCGTCGCGGAATATAACAGTTTTGCATGGCAGCTTGTCGTCCCCCGCGATCCTGCGGAGCGTAATCCCGCCCGGGCTATCGAACTATTGGAGAAGGCGCTCAAACTTCGGCCCCGCGAAGCGCGTCTCTGGTTGACGATGGGGATGGCCCGCTATCGCGCCGGGCAATGGTCCGAGGCGCTCGCCGCATTTGATCAATACGACGAATTGTGGCCCAGGCCTGTGATCGGCGTCTTTTTCCGCGCCATGGCGCTGTGGCAACTCGGCGACAAGGATGCAGCGCGAACGTGTTATGAGACCGCGTCGGCCAGAATCGACGAGAGCGCGCCTCACGATATGTACCTGCAGCAGTTCCGCGCCGAAGCCGCCGAATTACTCGAAATGTCACCCCGATGAGCAGCGGAGCGATCGCTTCCCTAACGACAAAAATCTGAGTTCCGACAGACGCGAAAAACAGCGGCCGGTGAGGTCCTTACCGCCAAGCAAGCCCCTCACCGGCCCGGCATCACTCCGGCGCCCGGTCTGCGCGCCGACGGCGATGTTGTTGTCATTTTAACGCAGACCGCCTTCCAACGCGAAAGCGGTGGCGTATGACGACGTTCCAGATCGATGAAGTGCCCGATGCTGCGACGGTCGAGGCCGCGGTGCCCGAAAAGTCCGATGCTTCCGCCATGCGGGAGATCCGCCACGAGTTTACACCGACGCTCCCGGCGCTGCTGGACGAACTGGGGGTCTCGCTGCTCGTCTCGACCTATCAGGCGGGGAAGGTCGTTGGCGTCGGTGTGGCGCAGGGGAAACTGACTCTCTCCTACCACAACTTCGAACGGGCGATGGGGCTGGCCGTTCGGCCCGACCGAATCGCCGTCGGGGCCCGTGCCCAGGTCTGGTTGCTGCGCGGCGCACCGGAGCTGGCCGGGCGCGTCGAACCGGCCGGGCGTCACGACGCCTGCTATCTGACGCGGGCCTCGTACTTCACCGGTGAAATCCAGGCCCACGAGCTGGCGTGGTCGGGAGATGATTTGTGGGTGGTCAACACGGCGTTCAGTTGCCTGTGCACGCTCGATGATCGGCACAGCTTCGTGCCGCGCTGGCGACCACCGTTCATTACGGGATTGGCCGCCGAGGATCGCTGCCACTTGAACGGGATGGCGATGGCCCCCAACCAGGAGGGGGTGCCGAAGCCTCGCTACGTGACGGTCATGGGCGAGACCGATTCCGCGCACGGCTGGCGGCCTGACAAGGTGACCGGCGGCTGCCTGATCGACGTCGCCAGCGGGCAGACCGTGGCGCGGGGCTTCGCCATGCCGCACTCGCCCCGGGTCCATCACGGCCGAATCTGGATGCTGCATTCGGGAGCCGGGCAACTGGTGGAGGTCGATCCGGCCCGCGGGATCGTCGAGACCGTCACCGAACTCCCCGGCTACACGCGCGGCCTGGCGCTCTGCGACCGCTTTGCGTTCGTGGGGCTGTCGAAAATCCGCGAGACATCGACGTTCGGGGGAATGCCGATCGCCGAGCGGCGGCCGGATTTGAAATGTGGCGTTGGCGTCGTCGATCTGCAATCGGGACGGCTCGTGGCGCATCTCGAGTTCGTCACCGGCGTGGAGGAGATTTTTGACGTTCAGGTCGTTGCCGGCACCCGCTGTCCGGCGTTGTCGGGGCCGTACCCCACGCTGGATGGCGCCGCGCCGGTCTGGACGGTGCCACAGGCCCAGGCCGCGCAGGCGATTCCGCCGATTTCCACACCGAGCGCCGGACCAAACTGAAACAGCCAAACGAACACCCTCATCCATTTGTTTTTGGAGAACAGCCGATGAACATGTCATTCTGGAGTCACTGTCAGGGTCTCGTTCGCCGAATCGAGCAACGCCGTCTGGCGCTTCCGCGGCTGTCGACACACTTGTCGACCGGGGCCGAGACGCTGGAAGCGCGGGTCCTGTTGTCATCGACGCCGGCCATGGTCGCCGACATCAACCTGGGCTCGGATTCGTCGAATCCAGAGAACCTCGTCGCGGTCGGCTCGACAACTTTTTTCACCGCCTCTGACAGCACCCACGGCCAGGAACTGTGGAAGAGCGACGGAACCGCCGCCGGAACCATGCTGGTGAAAGACATCGCCCCCGGCAGTGCCGCCTCGAACATCAGCCAAATGACCAACGTGAACGGAACGCTGTTCTTCCGGGTCGACGACGGCACGCATGGCTCGGAGCTGTGGAAGAGCGACGGCACCGTCGCCGGAACCACCATCGTCAAGGACATCAACGCCGGCAGCGGCTCGTCATCGCCCTACAGCTTCACGAATTTGAACGGCACATTGTTGTTCACCGCCAACGATGGCACGCATGGCACTCAAGTGTGGAAGAGCGACGGTACGGCGCCCGGCACCGTGATGCTCACGACCACCATCTCGCCGAACGCGTGGTCTGTCGCCAACGGCCTCACAAACGTGAACGGGACCGTGTTCTTCACGGTTGACGATGGCACTCACGGCGATGAGCTGTGGAAGACCAACGGCACTGTCGCCGGCACCGTGCTGGTCAAGGATATCGACGCCGGCAGCGACTCCTCCTGGCCCAACGACCTCACCGACGTAAACGGAACGTTGTTCTTTACAGCGAACTCCCGCAGCGGCGCCAACGCCGGACAGCAACTCTGGAAGAGCGACGGCACCGCGGGCGGAACCATCCTGCTCGCCGATATTAAACCCGGTGCGATCGGCCACCTCACGAACGTGAACGGAACGCTGTTCTTCACGGCCAGCGACGCCACGAACGGGCAGGGACTGTGGAAGAGCAACGGCACCCCCGCCGGCACGGTGATGGTCAGGAACATCGAAAACGGCGGCGACTTCGCGAACGTGAACGGGACGCTGTTCTTCGCGGCCAGCGACCCCACGAATGGCCGGGAGCTGTGGAAGAGTGACGGCACCGCCGCCGGCACAACGCTTGTGAAGGACATCTTCTCCGGCATGTGGACGAGCCAATACTACCGCTACTATAACGACGTCCCGTACGGCCCCTTTACGATCAGCGGTCCCAACAGCTCTAGCCCCGCTCACCTCACCAGCGTGAACGGCATGCTGTTCTTCGTGGCCAGCGACGGCACGGCCGGTCCGGAGCTGTGGCAGAGCGATGGCACTGCGGCCGGCACCCTGCTCGTTGCCGACATCAGGCCCGGAAACACCGGCTCCAATGCCGCCAACCTCACCAACATCAACGGGGCCCTGTTCTTCTCGGCGGACGATGCCGTTCGCGGCGCCGAATTGTGGGCGCTCGTCACCACGGCACCCCCCGCGACGACAAGTCGCCTGAGCGTGACCGGCTTTCCCGCAACGATGATCGCGGGAACCGCCGGCGCCTTCACCGTCACGGCGATGAATGTCGACGGGACAACGAACACCGGCTACCTGGGGAAGGTCCATTTCACCAGCACCGACCCGCAGGCCCTTCTCCCCGCCGACTATATCTTTACGCCCGCCGATCACGGCACGCACACGTTCACCGCAACCCTGAAGACAGCCGGCTCGCAGTCGATCGCGGCGGCTGATGCCCAGTCGCCAAGCGTAGCCGGCGTCGATGCCGACATTCTGGTCAAGGCCGCTGCCGTCGATCACATGACGGTCAGCGGTTTCCCCACCAGCACGAACGCCGGGGCCACCGGCAGCATCACCGTCACGATCCGGGACATCTATGGGAATATCGCCGACAGCTACGGCGGAATTGTGCACTTCACCAGCAGCGACCCGAAGGCGGTGCTCCCGGCTGACTACAGGTACACCACAGCCGACGCAGGTCAGCACACCTTCAGCGTCATTCTGAAGTCCGCCGGGAAGCAGTCGATCACGGTGGCGGGCGCCATTCGCGTGACGCTCACCGAGACGCAGAGTGCCATCACGGTGAATGCCGGCGCAGTGAGTCAACTTCTTCTGAGCGCTCCCGCAAGCATCAAGGCGGGAACGGCCTTCAACCTCACGCTGACGGTCACGGACGCGTTTGGCAATGTGATCACCGGATATACGGGCAAGGTGCGGATGACGAGCACAGACAGTTCGGCTCACCTGCCGGCCGACTTCAGCTTCACCGCGGCCGACAAAGGCGCGCACACCTTCACCGGCCTCGTCCTGCGCAAAAGGGGAAACCAGAAGATCACGATCACCGATAAGGCGAACAGTTCACTGACCGGCAGCGTGATCACGAATGTGAAATGACCGACCGATGGCGATTCCAGCGCACGCCGCCTGGGCGCTGGTCAACTTCCTCCGAGCGTCCACTGGCACGCGTTGAGCCAGAATTTCTGGTACTCGCTCCAGTCGACAAAATTGCAGCCCCAGTGCGGCGCCGGATCGGAGGTGTAGGCCAGCACGCGTCCCTTTTTGAACTGGCCGACGGCCAGCATCGGGTCGCCCGTTGGTTCCCAACGGGCGACGACTTCGCAACCGGCGCGGGGTCGGACAACGTTGTAACCGAGAATGGGAGGGAGCGTGGCGAGGTCGATCGACTTCAGGATGGGATGCGCGCCGAGCGCGGGCTTCGCCGTAAAGCCCTCGGTGCTTTCGCACAGGTCTTCGGTTTCGAGACATTCCACCGGCAGGATTTCTTTGATCCGCGTGCGCCCCCAGCCCCCCTTTCCGACTTCGCCGTTGAAGCTGAGCCAGCCCCCCAGGAACATCACCCCCAGCCCGCGCTCGACCGCCTCGATTGTCAGGCGGATCCGATCGGGAAAAACGAGCGGCTTACCACTGCTGAACTTCGAGCGGTCGAAGAACTCCGGCGCGAGCTGAAACAGGCGCGCTTCGACGTCGGAGAAAATCAGCATGTCGTAGTCGGCAAGAATCTTTTCGTAGGCGCCCGGGCCAAGCCGGTAGAAATCCCACGACGGGACGCTCACGACTTCGTGCTCACCCGACGATTCGAGCGCCGACTTGAGCCAGTGCCCGTAGTTGTACAGCTCGGTTCCCTTGTATTCGTATTGAAACGGAGATTCGACAAACATCGGCCCCAGCATCAGCGACCAGTCACCGACATAATAGATACGTGCCACGTGTGTTTTTCCGATTCTTGAGACTGATGGAACGGGTGAATTTCAACCCAAGGGGCCCCAGCGTACAACGACAGGATCGAGGGATCAACTTACCCCGGATGCTGGAAGTCCGCATGCGGACCTGGCGCGGTTCGACTTCCTCCTCCGCCGCCGTTTGACCCGCTTTTTTCGAAAACCGTCGTCCGCGGTGTCGATTTTCCCCGGACCCATTCGACTAATGGAGGAATGTTCGGCGGCCGCGAAGGCCGAGCGAGTCCGCAAAGCCCATCATTGAACGAGGTGTGCCATGAAATTTGTCTGTTTAGGGTTCATCGATGAAGCGAAGTTTGCGGCAATTCCGCCGGCCGAAGCGCAGAAAATGATGGAAGAGTGCTTTGCCTACGACGATGTCCTCCGGCGCGGGGGGCATTTCGTGGGGGGAGAAGCGCTGGATTCGGCCAGGAAGGCCGTCACCTTGCGGACGAAGAATGGAATGGTGGAAGCCACCGACGGTCCGTATGCGGAAACCAAGGAAATGCTCGGCGGCATTCTGCTGCTCGAAGCCCGCGATCTCGACCACGCGATCGCGCTGATGTCGAAACACCCGGGGGTGAAGATGGGCCCCTTCGAGATCCGGCCGGCGAATGAAGCGATCAACCAACTGGTCGCCGAGCGAACTGCAGCGATCTCGCAAGGGCCCTGAATGACCGGAGGGGCGCCATCGGCCCCCGGGGTTCCGTCTCGGGCTCGCCGCCACCCGAACCGCAACGCGGTTCTACTCCGAAGCCCAGGGTCCGACGGAACGTCGTACCCTGGGAAATGGGAACCCATGATCGTCAACCCTGTCAGGGTTGGACAATCGACGCGGCGTTCATTGTCGATCCCCTTCAGGGATCGCGCTCGTCATGCGGCATGACCCAGGGTAGCCCGACGGTGTCGGGCAACCCTGGGCTTTGGAATGGAACCGCGTTGCGGTTCGGCTTGTGATTCTCGCGTAACGGGCAGAGCCTTGCCACGCTCTTCGTTCGTTCCTCACTCAAGGCGTGCCACTCGATCGAGCCGTTCACTCACATCCGTTCGCCGGGCAATCGGCTGGCCTGTTCCACCCAATCGGCGAATTGGGATTCGTCAAGCTCGTCGTCTTCATGGATGTGAAGATAGCGCGCTTCTTTCGTCTTCGATGCAACCGGAGGGACGGGGCGGAGCGACTTGCCGCGAAAGAAGGCCACCTTGACGTATTTCGTGATGCAATGAAAGCCGAGGAACCAGCCCTGCCCCTCGATTCCGTAGAGCGGGGTGTTCCACTTGACGGCTTTGCACACGCCGGGGACGGTGCGGACGATGATCGCGTCGAGGCGGCGGCCGACCTCCTGTTTCCAGCCCGGCATGGCCGCGATAAAGGCCTGCACGGGGGCGTCGCCGTAAGCCTTCGCAATTTGCGGATTGCCTCCCGAAAGCAGGACGACCTCATCGTTGCTTTGCGACGGAACGAGCTTGCCGGCTTTCGCACCGCGCGCGGCCTTCGCGGCTGATTTCGGCGGGGACTTGGACTTCCCCGTGCGGGACCGAAGGTTCTCGGCGACCGCGGCGTGGATCAGGGCGGTGAACGCCCTGGCATCGAGCACTTCCCCCTCCCGGATGTCGATCGCGCGGCGGGTGTTTCCCTCGAGGCTGGAGTTGAAGAGCCGTTGCGAGCCCGTGAGCGACGCCCCCCGCGCGAACGTCAGCTTGACCACCTGCTTGTAGGTTTCGCCCGTGCAGACGATGCCGGCGTGGGACCACACCGGCACACCCGCCGGGTTCGAGGCCTTGGCCCACTTTCGCTCCTCCACGATCTCCGGGTCGGCTTCGTGAATGAGTCGGCGAACTTCCTCCAGCATCGCGGCGCGCCAGTCGGCTGGAGGCCGATTCAGTTCGCCAACCGGGCGCGACGCCCCCTTCCCGGTCGCGTGCTTCGTTTCCTTACCGGGTTTGACCTTTGCGACGGCTTTCGAAGGAGACTTCGACGGGGCGGTCGACTTGCGTGGCCTGGCGGCGCGCGACGTGCCTTTGCTCCCGGCGTTCGCCCTGCTCTCAGTCATCATTCGTCCTTCGTCTTCGATGGTTTCCAGGTCGACCACCGGTCAGGCGCGATCACGGACGATTCGCTGGCGGAGCTTCGAGCGGCTCGAGAAACCAGACACCGTCCGGGTAGCGCCCCGGTACGGGGGGTGGCATTTTTTCGCCGGTCAGCTCTTCAATGGCCCAACGCGTCGCCAGATCGAGCGGGGACGCGGGAGCGTGCAGGGGAATCGATTGCTTCAGCGAGTTGCCCTGGTCGGTTGCTTTCATCCGCGCCAGAGCCACGACCGACATCTGCTTGACGAGCGGACTTTCGTAGGGCTTCGGCGAATCGTCGAGGACACGCGCAATCAGCGGTTTGCTCAGGGAATCGTCGGGGGCTCCGACGTGCAGACGCCCCAGTGCCCAGATGGCCGCACTCCGCGAAAGGTCCATCGTGCGCGTGATGTCCTTGGTGATATAGGGAACCATCAGGGGTTCCGCGTCCTTCACTTTCATTGTTCCGCAAGCTTCGAACAGATGGGCGATTTCCTCGTCGACGCCGGGAATGGCGCGAACGTGTCTTTCCGTCGACAGGAAACGGATCTTTTCCACAATCACCGGAATCGTTCGCGGTTCCCCGAGCTTGCGCAGGCCCCACGCCGCGTGAATTCTCACGTCGGATCGCGGGGATTCGAGTAGTTCGACAAACCGATCCGCGGCCGGCTTGTGGTTCAGCATTCCCAGGACCAGGATGGCCTGCAGCTGTCCCTGCCAGCGATTCCCCGCCAGCACCTGCATCGATTCTGTGCGAATGACGTCACTGAGCTGCGGATTCTCGGCCAGGCGGTAGAGACTTTCGCCCATCATTTTCCGCACCGTGGGATGGTCGTCGTCCAACAGGCGTGCGAGAGGTTTGATCCGCTCCGGGGACGGACGCTGGATAAACGCGCTGGCCCCAGCTTCCCGGATGTGTTGATCGGCATTCTGCATCGCCTGGGCGGCCACGGGAACAACAAGTTCCGGATCGATCGCGTTCAGTCGTTGCAGGGCGGCGGCGGCCAGCGACGGCTCCGCGTCCCCCGCGAGTTCGGTCAGCAGCCGCCGTGCGTCCTCGGACGAATGACGGGCCAGAAATTGAACGGCGCACAAGCGATTGATCAACGGGTTGATTCGTCGATCATGGGCCAGTTGGTTGGCGTCCGCTTCCAGCCCCGTGTCGACGATTTCTCCCGCTGCGTGCGCGGCTTCAAGGCGAATGTGCGCCGGTTGCAGGGGATCCATCGCCAACTTGAGGATCGTGGGCAGCGACGTCGTCTCGCGGAGCTGTCCCAGGCTGCGGAGGGCGAGAATCAGATCTCGGGGAAACGTCTCGGGAGCCTCCAGCCGCTTCATCCAGATTTCCCGCGCGGGAGCAAATTCCCATTGCGCGAGAGCCGGTTCCACCAGCTGCCGGAGATCGGCACCGTGCTTCAGGCCGGCTTCGAGCAACAGGGGAGCGGAATTGCGTGATTCGAGGACGATCAAGGCCCGGGCTGCCGCGAATCGCGCCGCCGGTTGCGACGCAGGCGCGGTCAGAATCTTCTCCAGCGTGGGCGCCAGCTCGATCAGGTTGGGGATTCCGTGCACATGCGCGCGAGCCACGGTTTCCGCGGTCAATCGCTGATAATCGGCCTCGGGACGCTGCAGGGCCTGCTGCCAGACCCCCTTGAAATCCCGCTTGAAGTTTTTGACCAGAGCGGGCGAACGAAATTCCGGATCGGTCCCCATCAGGAAATCCGGGGTGAGCTCCGCCTCCGCCTTCGCAGCCAGAAGCGCGACGAGGAGGGCGGTCAGAATCGGTAAACAGCGCAGCATGGCAGTTGACTCTACAAGAGCAGGAACGACAGATGCCGGTTCATTGCGGCCGCGAGATGCGGTACGTCTGTCCAATCAGCACCATCAGCGAGAGGATCGAGACAATTCCCAGAAACCACCAGTTGACCGGAATGAGCGTGTAATTCTGGAACCCGGGCATGCGGATGACCGACAGCGCCGCCGCCACCGGATTGATGCTCAGTGCCGCTTCGACCGTGCTGTGCCCGAACGGAGCATCGCGCCCCAGCCAGATGAGCAGTGGCAGCGCACAAACCGAAAGCAGCGCGGCATACGCGGCTGCCGTTGCGGCCGCGGTCCGCAGAAAGAGACTTCCCACCGCCGCGCTCAGCATCATCGCGAACACCGCGGTGATCACCAGGCAATTCACGACGCGCTGCACCTGGAGCGACATCCCGGGCTCGATATAGACCATCACGATGTAACCGGGAAGCGTGGCGCACAGGATCAACATGAGCGGCAGGATGACGCTCAGCAGTTTTCCCCACACAATCCTCCCGACCGAGAGGGGAGTCGTCCGCAACAGCTGCCAGCCCCGACTCTCGCGTTCGCTGCTGATCAACCCCGCCGACAGGCTCGGAGTGATCAGGATGACGAGCGCGACCTGCATGACAACCATGATGCCCCCGATTGTCTCGACGCCCCAGTCGAGCGTTCCGGCCGTGGCGGCGTACGTCAGCCCCAGCGACAGCATGGCGCAGATCGACACCAGGCGCAGCAGCCAGTGCAGCCGCCCGAACCGCCGGCAGCGGAATTCCTTCACCATCAGCGGATTGACCAGCGACGAAATTCCGCTGGAGCGCCGCTGCGGATCGACCAGGAAGAAAATCCGGCGAACGGCCCGAACGGCCCTGGATTGATCGTCGCTGATCGTTCCTGCCGATCGATTGCGATCGAAGATCGTGTGGTTGAGGCGCGAGATGGTCCAGACCGAACCGATGAGCGCAATCGCCAGCGACGAAACAATGAACCGCCCCATCAGGTCGACGTTGGTCATCAACCCCTGATTCGCCGCGTCACCGGCGCCTGTGATTGACATCAACGCCGAGAACGGAGACAGGCAGCGCAGCAGCTCGCCGACTTCACTCAGCATCCCCTCGGTTCCCTGAAAGAAATAATGCGGGCCCAGGGTCAGAATGCAGAGCACGAGAACCGCTCCGTATGTGATGCGAACCGCCCCATCGAGCGTGTTCGAGAAGCTGCTGATCAAAAGCGCCAGAACCGTATACTCCAGCGCCACGAGAAACAGCAGCACGTACATCCGAAAGATGTCGGCGTACAGCGACAATCCACCCATCGCGTAGCAGGCGCTCGCCGCGGGCAGGCTCAGGGCCAGGATGAACCCGGCCAGCACGAGCACCGAGGCCAGCTTTCCAAAGAAGATCCGGTACGGCCCCAGGGGTGTATTCAGGAGCAGGGCCAGCGTCCCCTGCTTTTTCTCTTTCACGATGCTCGTGGATGGAAATACGGGAAGTAAAAACAGCATCGTCGCCAGCAATCCGTAGCTGAAAAGCTGGAAGACCTGCTGAGAACGCGTGCCGGCCATGGCCACCCGCGAATCGGTCGGCCAGCGCAGGGCGACCAGCAGGCCGAACATGATCACGAGGCCGCTCTGCATGACCAGCATGCGTCGTCGCCTGAGCATTGACGACAATTCCCGGAGAACGACCGCACTAAACATGCGCCGCTCCTCTCGCGACGGCAGGTTTGGCGTTCGCGGCCGATTGCGGCCTGGCAAACGACATGAAGGCTTCTTCCAGGTCCGTTTGAACCTCGCGGAATTGAGTGACTTCAATTCCCCCCTGGATCAGCCGGGCCAGAATGTTCTTGAGCTCCTCTTCGGGTCGCGACGTGCGGAACCGCACGGTGGCCTCAGCCGGAACTTCGGTGACTTCCGCTCCCGGCTCAATCGCCTGGCGGATGATGCCGGCGGCGGCGGCGACCTGCTCGGCGGAGATCAGAATCGATTCGATGGTTCGCTGCTGACTGACCTGCCGCCCGATTTCTTCAACGGTTCCGAACGCGCGCAGTGTTCCGTTGGTCATGATGGCCACGCGCGTACAAATGCGGGCCAGCTCGGGCAGGATGTGGCTCGTGACGAGCAGCGTCTTTCCGCGCTGCGACAGCTGGATCAAGAGGTCGCGCATCTCGATTCGCGCCTGCGGATCGAGGCCGTTCACCGGTTCGTCGAGGATCAGCACCTTCGGATCGTGAATCAGCGTTCGCGCCAGCCCGATCCGCTGCTGCATACCGTGGCTCAGGCTCTCGACGAAGCGATCCTTCATGTACGCCGTGTTGGTGATTTCCATCACCTCATCGATTCGCTTGGCGCGTTCGCGTGGAGCAATTCCGAAGGCGGCGCCGAAAAAGTCCAGGTATTCGCGGACACGCATGTTGTCGTACGAGCCGAAGGTATCCGGCATGTAGCCGACCAGCCATTTGATCTTCTGCGAGTCGTTGACGCAGTCGACCCCGGCAATTCTGGCAATCCCGGAGGTCGGTCGGCTCAGACCGACCAGAATCTTGATCGTCGTCGTTTTGCCGGCGCCATTGGGGCCGATCAGCCCCAGGATCTGGCCGGCGTTCAATGACAGCGTCAGGTCGTTCAGCGCCGTGAACGAGCCATACTGCTTCGTCAGATGTTCGATGAACAGCACGGGGCCGTCAGCACCCCCGTTGGAAGATTGTTTCGACGCCATTACTCAGTCCTTCGTGGTCGGTTCCGTAATTTGTGCCCAGAGCTGCAATGCCAGCGACTCGATGCGCCAGTAGTTGGCCTTGGCGGTTTGATCGATTGAGGAAGTCGTTTGTTGAGTGGATTCGGAGGGAGCGTCGTCCGTGCGGGTTTGAGCCGGCTCGGGGCCGTCCGCGTTTCCGGCGCTCAATCCCAGGGCGAGGCGGCCTTCGTCGTCGATCGGTAACGCCTCGGCATCCGTGATTTCGATGGCGACCGATCCGACCGGATTGACCAGGGTTTTGAGCTCCACCACGTTCCCGCCTTTGATCCCCAGGATCTCGACCCGCCCGATCGGACCGGAAACCTTGAGATCAATTCGGGCCCGTTTCGCTACCACCGGCACCAGTTCACGCGGAATCTGAAAACTCAGCCAGGAAACTCCGGGCGTGGATCGCTCCTGCCATTGCTTTTTGATTGAATTCCACATGGCCGAGGGACGCGTGCCATCGGGACTGCGGCGATTGACGTAGCTCAGGAACGGGGAGGGAATCATGATTTCCGTCCCGTTCGTCGGGCGGTCGATCAAGAGGGGAACGGCGACGAGCGCGGCGCCCTCGCTTCTCAGTCCCTCGCCGAACTGGAATCCGTTATCCCAGGGTCCCGACCAGAACATCAGTTGCGGGCGTCCGGGATAATCCGGCCGTTTCGGATTGTCGAGCAATTCTTTCAACGTCCGCCGTCGTCGGTCTTGTTCGTCGCTCAACAGTCCCGCACTCAGGAACTGGTCCTTTTCAAAAACCTCGTCACTGCGGGCAACGAACGTTCCATCTCCTTTGAGGGTCAGGCCCAGTCGGCCGTCGCGGGTGGCGAGGATCGCATCATTCCCCGGTGCGAGGCCCCCCACGTACTTGCCGGAGATCCCCTGCGAATCGAATGTGACGGAGGCGGCCATGCGCTCCGAAATGCCCTCGGACTGCTCGAACGGGGTCGAGCGGACGCCGGCCGGCTGGTCCAGGTTTTCCCAGTGATACGTCCCCAGGTCGGTCGTCACCATGCGCCGCGACGTTTGTTCCAGACCGGTCATGTCCGGCTTCATCCGTCCCCCGCGGGTGGCCGTGATCGGAGACTCGCTCCCTTCCGGGTGGTAGATGGCAACAAGACCCTCGCTGCGCAGGTCGTCCGTCCCGCGGATCGTCTGCACGAGCTGCACGCTGGCCATCGTGGCGGGAATTCCCTGCCGATTCGTCCATCCGGCACGGAGCAGAAACATGCTCACGCCGAGCGCAAGTACCGATCCCACCCAGCAAATCTGCTCGAGCCGGCCGATCCGATAGAGCCAGATGCCGACCGCCACAAACCCGGCCGAGAAACCCAGCAGCGTGCCGACGATCAGCCGCCACGAGAGGATGCTGTAACCGATGTATTCCCGGACCTGTGGGGCAATCGCCTCGGGGGGAAGCAGATCCACATCGCGCAGGCGAAAAAACTCATCCGCGAGATCCGCCATCGGCGCGAGCGGCCGGTTTGCCGAAACCATCTGCGGATTGGCCGGCTTCGGCGCATTTTCCGGTCGCGGTTTCATCCAGCCCCGCGCGCCGAGCGTCGTGATCAGCAGCTTACCATCGCCGCACGGAATGGTCATCGCGGCCGGCCACCCGTTCACCGTGTGGGTGACGTTGATGTTCCCCACAGCCATCCGCACGAGGTCCACGGGATCGTCAAAGACCATCGTTTCGCTGACCGTTCCCTTGGTGCTGGATTCGACAGCGGCCTCGTCGATTCGAACCGACGTCAGCCCGACACGGTCGATGACAAATCCCGTGAAGTCATCACCCAGCAGCATCTCCAGCACCACCGGATCGACGCGATCGAGCATGACCCACAGGTGGCCTCCGCCATGCAGCCACCGGCGAAGTGCGGCTGTGGCCGCAGCATCTTTGACGATGCGACTGTCGACAACGACGATGTGATCCAGCGCCTCCAGGCTGGTTTCCTCGGAAGGCAGAAACGCATCCCCCAACAGGGTGTGGCTTTTGTTCAGTTCCAGTTCGACGCGGCAGGCGGCGATCAGGTCCGCCACGTCATCCGGCGTGGTGTCTGCGGCGCGCGATGGCTTGTCGATGATGGCCGTATTGCGCGTATCGTGCGTGACGATGAGCGCCCCGTCATGCCGCAGTTGTCCCCCTTCGCTCCTGACCAGCGACTCATGCGACGAGGTGCTGTCGAACACGAGGGAATGCAGTTCGAGGTTGCGCCCCTTGCGGGGATCACACTTGGGGATCAGAACCGGGTGGTCGATGCGCAGCAGGGACTGAGCCGGAAGCCAGACCCGCCGTCCGTACTGGAGGCCGGAATCCTTGTCGAAGTACGTGGAACACAGGAGATCCCGCGGTTCCGAACGTCCATTCAGAATGCTCAGCCGGAGCGACCCCCACTTTTCCGGGACGAAGGTCGCCACCCCTGATTCCGAACCCAGCTGGACGTTGAACTGGAATTCGGGACGATCGGCGGACGGATCGGCAACCCCAGGCGGGTCCGTCTGGCACCACGCAAATGGACACCATCCGAGAAACAGAAAGGCGGCCAGGGCAAGCCCCGTCCAGCGGGACGGGCATCGGCCTCGTGACAGGAAAAGCGGCTTCATGAAAGGAGAGACACGAAAACGAAAGTCGCGAAGCGCTGGCTCCCGGGAGCCAGTGGAAACGAAGGACCGGCGCAATCCCGAGCTTATCATCGGACCGCACGGCACGCCACTCAGACGGGGCTTCAAATCCTCACGCAGCCGGACAATCCGGCGGTGAGGCGTTGCTGGCCGTCAGGAGAGGGCTAAGCCCGTGAAAGGTCCCCCGATCGAACCTCGGATAAAGCGGAGGCGATGGATGGTGCCCGGCGCTTTTGATGCTGCGCTCCGCGGTGTTCCCCGCTCTTCCCGGCCTGGGCCTGGAACGGGATTTGGCGGCGTCGCGCGCGAGTCCGCCATCACGGCGACGGATCCTGGGCTTGAATTTTTTTGCGAAGAGCACTGATCGACGACTCAAGCTTGGGATTGTCCTCCAGGACCTCGTCAAATTTGGACTTGGCCAGCTCGAACTCTTTCTGATTCAGGTACAGCTCGCACAGTTTGAGATTCGCGTTCGTTCGATCCTTCTTCGTTTTTGAGTTGGCGAGGCTGGCTTCGAGACTCTGAGCGGCCTGATCGAAGTTCCCCCGGCCAAGTTGGATTTCGCCCAGGATCTGGTACCCGGCCGCGCTGGAGGGGTGTCGCTTCACGAGCTTTTCCAGCACGTCCGTCGCCTCGTCGTTCCGGCCGAAATTCGCCAGCATGATCGCGGCCCGCAACTGAGAATTCTGATCGCCGGGAACAGCCGCCGCGATCTTCTGGGCCTGTTCAAATTCCGTGTACAGCCAGCTCTGCTGGCTTTCCGCTTTCGGAAGCGCTGTGGAATTTGCCAATTGCTGTTCGTAAAGGCGTTTGAGCTCCGCCTTGGCTTCCGGCATCAACGACGGGTCGGTCAAGTCGGTGACAAACAGCCATCCGACAAACAGCATGACGGGACTCCATTTGAGAAAGTGCGCGAGGCCCGGCACTTGTCGCGCTCGAGAAGGACTCGCGGCATTGCTGACGCCGAGGCCGGCCTGAGTCGATTTCTCGCGCACTTTCCAGATGAAACCATCGTAATAGTAGTGGAGGATTGTCGAGATCAGAATGAACGCATTAAAGAAGGAAAACACGATGCCGTCCTGCACGAGCGAAGGCACCAGGCCGAGCGCACCGTAGGCGGCGATGAGACCGACGTACAACAGAACCATTCCGCGACGGAACACAAATCGCATGAAACCGTCGAACTCGGGACTCGAATTCACCCGGCGGCAGTTGTAGAGCCAGGTGATGGCCATGTACTGCACATCGTGGGCAATTTCGTAGAGGGTGACGCTCAGTCCGCTGAACTCCACGTAAACGAACGAGAACCACCAGAAGCCGATTCCGCTCGCCAGCATCAGCAGCTTGATCGGATTGGGGGGCCGCCCGCGAAAGGACTGGACCGCGAAATTCACCAGAAACGCCGCCAGGATGACCAGCGAAAATCCGAGACAAACCCAGCGGAACATCGCGACTGCCGCAGGAGGAATGGATGGTCCTCCATACGAATACCAGAAGCCCAGGAGGTCCGCCGTCTTGCTCTGCGAAAACAACAGCGCCGTCGGAAACCAGCTCAGACACATGAGCCAGTCCAGGTAGGCCGTGACGGGGGCGGTCGATCCGACTTTCGCATCATAAATGCGCACGAATCCGTAAAGCTGCATCAAACCGTGCCAGCACCCCCAGAAATAAAGGGTGATCAGGAAGACATCGTAGTGATAGTGATACAGCGGATAGCTGACGGCCATAAGGGCCAGCGGCGTCACGATGAATCGCAGCCGGAATCGCTGAAACAGCTCGCGGTCTCCGTAGGCCCGAACCATGCCCGGCAAATGATGCCCCAGCGCAAAGAACGCCGTGACAACGATGACGATCGTTTCCACCTCCACGCCGACCCACGGGGAGGCGATCAGGTACACGACCGGGACGACCAGAAGCGGGGTGGAAACAATCAGCAGCTGGTCCCACCAGGAATTGATGATCCACCGACTCGGCGCGCCGGAGTATCGGGGTTTCGAAGCCTGGGGGGCTAACTGTTCTACGGAAGCCGACATGGACCAACCTGATCCGCAAAAAATGGCGCCGGCGGAAACCGGCTGCCGACGCAAAATCAAGACGACGAACAGATGCCCGCGATCATCGAGGCTGCGATCGGGAAGTTCAGCAGCGCGTTATCGTCACGCGGCCTCGTCAATGGATGCACAATATTGGCGATAGATTTTAAAGGCGAAGCATGTTCACGGAGAAGCCTGAGAGGCTTCAACGCTTTTGCGCAAGGCTTCGATCGAGGCCTTGAGCCTGGGATTCTCTTGGACAACTTCCGCAAATTGTGATTCTGCCGCGGCACGGTCATTCTGGCGCAGATAAACTTCCGCGAGCTTCAAACGGGCAATCGACCGATCGCCGACCGTGGCGGCATGCGCGACCGCCGCCTGGAAACTGGTCGCCGCTTCGTCGAGGTTGCCCCGATAGTGATGGATTCCGCCGAGGATCAGGTGCCCATTGCTGAAGGTCGGATGCTGCCGGAGCAGCTCCTGGAGTTTGTCGACCGCTTCGTCATTCCGCCCGAAATTGGCCAGCATGATCGCGGCCCGCAACTGCGCGGTGCGATCGCCGGGGACGGAAGCGGCGGTGATCTGCGCTCGATCGAATTGAGTCAATAACCAGCTCCGTTCTTCGTCGCCGGCCGGCAGGACGGTGCTCTCCGTCAGCGTTTGCGCGTAGCGCTTGTCGAGCTCTTCCTTTTTGGATTGCGCCAGCGATGGTTCGATGAAATCTGTCGCGAAGAGCCAGCCGACCGCGAGAATCAGCGGACTCCACTTGAGCAAGTGCGTGAACCCCCCTCCCGCCAGCTGGCGGACCCGCACCGCGGTCGCATTTTCGTTCAGTCCGAGGCTGACCTGCGTGGCCTTTTCCCGAACCTTCCAGATGAATCCGTCGTAGTAGTAGTGAAGCAGCGTCGAGGTCCCCAGGATCCCGTTGAAGAACGTGATCACCGATCCATCCTGCACGAGGGCCGGAACAATTCCGATCGCCCCATAGGCCGCAATCAGCCCCAGATAGAGCAGCACCATCCCGCGACGAAACACGTAGCTCATGAACCCGCCCATCTGCGGATTCGAACGGACGCGCCCGCAGTTGTACAACCAGACAATCGCCAGGTACTGGACGTCGTGGCACACATCGAACAGCGCCACGCCGAGGATCGCGTTTTCCACAAACACCACGGCGATCCACCAGGTTCCGATTCCACTGGCCAGAAGCAGCAGCTTGATCGGATTGGGCTTCGGCCCGCGGGACCACTGCACGAGGTAGTTGGCGATAAAGCCGATCAGCACGGCAATCGAAATCGTCAGGCAGATCCAGCGACAGGCATGGACCGCGCCCGGAGGAATCAATGGACCTCCCATCGAGTACCAGTAGCCCAGCAGGTTGGACATTCGGGGAGGCGAAAAAACCTGCGCGGTGACAAACCCGCACAGGCACACCAGCCAGTCCCAATAGGCGGTGACCGGAGAAGTCGAGCCCACCTTGGCATCGTAAATGCGCACGAACCCGTACAGTTGCATCAGCCCGTGCCACGTTGCCCAGAAGACAATGACCAGCGGAAAGAAATCGGGGTGGTAGTGCTGCAGGGGAAAATACGCGAGGAAGAGCAAGGGCGGCGCCAGAACGAAGCGCCAGCGAAACCGCTCGAACAACTCCCGATCACCGTAGGCGCGGATCAGCCCGGGCAAATGGTGGCCCAGCGCGAAAAACGCGGTCACCACCAGCGAAATCGTTTCCGCCTTCACCCCCAGGGGAGAGTGGAGGGCGAGGATCACCGGAATCACCAATAGCGGCGTGGAAACGATCAGAAGCTGGTCCAGCCAGGCATTGATGATCCAGCGCCGCGGTGGATTTGAAGACTGTGAGCCGGTGCTGGCAGGCGGCCTCGGAGCATCCTTCAAGGGGTGAAGTGGAGCGACCGACATGATGTCACCACACTCGGGCCGGTTTCAAAACCATTGGAGGCTCGATAACGAGAGGTGTGAGAGCCACTCGGGGGCAAACGTTTTCGCACGGGGAAAACGGGACTTCGCCGAGTTACTGAAGATTCGATCGTACCTTCCGGAGGACCGGCTCGGCAAGATGGCCTTGCCGAGCCGGCGCACTTTTTCGGTCTGCCCCGGAGCACGCTCGCGGCGCCGCGGCCCGCGTGCGGCACCTTCCGCTGAAATCCCCCATGTCTCACTTGGCGGTGAGTTCGTAATTGACGTCCTTCTGCGGTGCCCCTTTGGCGACAGTCAGCGGGAAGTCGACCTTGGTCGGATCACTGTATTTGTTCTTGAACACGTCATCGCTGGTCTCGTTCCGGTCGTTCCGCTTCTGCCTCGGAACCAATCGAAACGCCAGCTTATAGCTTCCCGCCTCAATTCCATCACATTGTCCATAAGTGGCCCAGCAGTAAGTACCGTCGGCGTTCGTCCGACACTCGGTGATCATCTTTCCGCCCGCGGCCGGATACAGATAGATATTGACGCCCCCCTTGGCCTCTCCGTCCACCAGAACCTTACCGCTCACGGGCACAACTTCTTTAAGCGCACCACCCGACATTTTTTCCAGACGCTCTTTCGACATATCGTCCGCCTCTGATCCGCAACCCGCGATCAAAAGGAGAGCAACGGCCGAAACACGAAGGCCACGACAGGAAATCACAGACCACCTCCAGCAATGTGTGAGGAAACAAAGAGCCTGACAGGAACGAAAAAGCACCGACCCGCCAGGCGGCGAGTCGGTGCGTCACTCACGAATCTACGACGCCTCTAGTGACAACTCCAAATTAGAAGTCACCCAGCGGTGTGCCGTCATCGATGCACAGGATGTTGGACAACGTGCGGAGCTCGATGTTCTGGCTGATGAACTTGACCGAACCATCAGCGAGAACGATCTGCGTTCCACCCGAGTGGAAGCTGTAGAGGTTCCACTTGTTATCGCAGTTGATGGCGCACGGACCGTTGGCACGGCCGGGACCACCGTTCTGAGTGGTGTAACCACCGGGGGTGATCGGACGCATACCGTGAATCGCCAACTGCCAGTCGTTCCACGAGTCACCACCGAGCGACAGTTTGCCGTTCGCATCAGTGACGCGTTCTTCGCTGTTGGGACCGCGGTTCTTGCCCATCGCCCATTCAACGGCGTGGTTGGCCGATTCACCCAGCAGCAGGGTGTTCGACAGACCATCGGGTACTGAACCAATCTTGATGCCCGGAGAATTCGAACCGCTGTTCGAGTCGGCATCGAGAATCGTCTTGCCGCTGTTCCCAGTGCCGCCACCGATACCGGTGCCGCCCAGGTTTCCGCCCGCACCCTTCATCGCCGAGAACATCGCAACCGCGACGTAGTCGCAGGCACCGCCCGCGTGGTACATCGCGACGCCCGAAACGCTGCCCGCCCACCAGTCATTGAGGTACGCGCCGTTCGAGTTGCCACCGCGGGGAGCCGAGGGGCAGATGTACGACGGAACCACAGACGAGCTGATGGCCGCAAAGTTCTGCGCGGCCGGCCAGTTTCCGCCAGCGTCAACGTTGGTCATCGCGCCGCCGGTCGGCGAGCCGAAGCCCATCGGAACGCTGAAGTTGATCGTGTTGTAGAGCGGTCCCTGGTCGAGGAACGGCAGCAACATTTCCGCCCACGTGTGGATGTTGCCGTCTTCATTGGTGGTCGCCGGCTGATTGTACAGCCCCTGGCCGATGCCATTGAGCGGGCCGCCCGACTTCAGAACCAGGTACAGTGCGCCCGGGAAACGGTTGAAGGCGTTTTCGTAGTTGTGGAACGCCAACCCCATTTGCTTCAGGTTGTTTTTGCACTGTGTCCGGCGGGCCGCTTCGCGGGCCTGCTGAACAGCGGGCAACAACAACGCCACCAGAACCCCGATAATCGCAATCACCACCAGCAGCTCAATCAATGTGAACCCACGTCGCCGATTTCGTAGACTCGTTGTCATGCGATCCCCTCTCTGAAAAAAGAACAATTACTTGAAATCCAAGACAGGCAACCAAGAAAACGCAGATGATGTGACCCTAAAACCGAATCATCGTGCGAAGGCCGCAATTCGATTTTGGTGCAAGTCTCCCAATAGAAGCTGAAAATAGCCATCCGCGGAGGTCTCCGTCAAGCATTATTCAACAAAATTACAGAAACTTTAGGAAAGTTAGACTCATTTGTACAGTAGATTGGCATATTGCTTCGAAAACCTCTGCGAGCAATTAACGGATTCTTCACATCACTCTCAACGTGAATTTTCTTTCGCAACACGATTTCCATTGGTCTCGCACGACCGACAATCGGCGCGGATGGACACGCAAGCGACTCGGAGTTCGTGCGACTTTGCTTCCACCACGCCGGCTTTCGTGGATACCTTTTCCACGACCCGGTGTTTCATTTCCGGCGCACGACAGACATGTTTTTTCGCGACGCCCACCGTCCAGCGCGCCCGTCGTTTCTAACGCCCGCTCTTCTTGAGCGCCGCTTCTGCTCGCAGGATCTGCTCGGAGAGGCGCGGATCATCCGCACGCAATCGACGGGCCGCGCGAAGTTCCGTGATTCCCTCCGCATAGCGGGCCTGCGCCACGAGCAGCATTCCCAGTTTGAGTCGCGTTTCAAAGTCGGTCGGATCGAGCGCCACCGCCTGTTTCCCCTGTTCGATCGCCTTGTCGATCGTTCCGTTCTGCTCGTAGAGCGTCATCAGGTTCGCATGCGCCTCGGCGGAACCGGGGGCGTATCGGAGCGCCTGTTCGAAGCATGCTTCGGCCTCCTTCGCGCGCCCCAGCGACGCGAGAAGTTTCCCCAACTGGAGATTCGCGACCACAAACTCCGGCGCGATTCGAATGGCCTCGCGATACGCGGAGATCGCGTCATCGAACTTTTCCCACTTCCTCAGGGCCTGCCCCAGTTCGAAGTAGCCGGTCGCGGCTTCCGGACTCTGCTTGAGGAATTCGCGGAATTCTTCCACAGCCGGCTCGAATTGATTTTGACTGGCAAGGATCCGGCCCAGACTGAAATGCGCGCGCACAAAGTCCGGGCGCCGGGCGATCACTGTCCGATAGGTCGTCGTCGCTTCGTCCATTCGGCCCGCCTCGGCGAGACAATCCGCCAGGAGCAGCTCGGCCATCGGGAATTCGCGAGTTCCTTCCGCGACTTGCTTCAACAGGGCGATCGCTTCCGCGAGCTGGCCCCGCAGACTGATGTCGCGGGCCCGTTCGAACTTCGCCAGGAACGGCAGCATGTCCTTGATATCCGGCAGGCGTTGGGCGTCACTCGAGTCCCCGGAATCAACCGCCGCGTTCCCGCCCGACACGTATCCCAGGGCCCGCAGATTGGCCCGATCCTTTTCTGTGAGCGTGATATTCTGCGCGCTGGCCGGGACGAACTCCTTCTGCAGGATCTCCAGGGCGGCTCGCAGATCCGCACTCTGTTCGACATTCGATTCCGCCAGATTCGTCAGCTCGCCCGGATCGTGTTCCAGGTCGTACAGCTCCGGCCGCGTCGTGTGAATGTACTTCCACCGATTGGAGACCACCGCATGCAGCGGGGCCCAGCGATTGTGAAGAAAGGGAGTTTCCGCCTCGGCATAGACATCGCGGGGAGCGATCGTGCCCCCGTTGAGCGCGGCGCGCAGCGATCGCCCGCTGACATGCTTCGGCGTCGGGAGGTGGAGCATGTCCAACAGCGTGGGCGTCAGATCCGTCAGCGACACCGCTTCGGCGACACGCGTCCCGGGGCGACAATCGCGCGGGCCGACGAAGGCGAGCGGAACCTCGAGCGTCGTGTTGTAGACGAGCATGCCATGTTCGACTTCCATGTGCTCATCGAGCCCCTCCCCGTGATCGCCCACAACGACCACCAGCGTCCGTTCATCCAGCTTGCGGGTCTTGAGGTAATTCGTCAGTCGCTCGAATTGCTGAATTTCGCGGGCCACGCCGGCATCGTACGGGTTGTCCACAAACTTTTGTCCGAAGAGCTGCGGACGGGAGTCGTACGGAGCGTGGGCGTCATACAGATGAATCCAGCAGAAAAACGGGCGCGTCGTCCGCTGCTGAAGCCACGCCAGGGCCAGGTCGATGACCTGCTGCCCGTCACGACGCGGCTCGCCATGATGATCCACCGAACGGGCTTTGGAGAGATCATCCTCATACACGTCGAACCCGCGCTCGAGCCCGTACCGGGAATCAAGCACAACCGCGGCGATGAACGCGCCCGTGTCGTAGCCGTGTTCCTTGAGGATTTCGGGGAGCAGCGGAATGCTGTCATCCAGCCGTCCGGCCCCGTTCACGCGCAACCCGTGCTCGGGAGGATAGAGCCCCGTCAGCATTGTCGCATGCGACGGCAAGGTGATGGGTGCGGGCGCATAGGCCCGGTCAAAAACGACACCCCGCTTCGCAAAGTCGTCGAAGCCTTTGGTCAGGCCCGGCTTGTACCCGTAGGCACCCAGCCGGTCGGCCCGCGTCGTGTCCAGCGTGACAAGGATGATGTTGAGGGGCGGCGCACTCCAATACCAGTACAGCGCCCCGGCTAAAGCCAAAACTCCCAGCCCGAACACCCCCCGCCATAAGCCGCGGCGCTTGGCTGCGGAAAAGGCAAACCCGACGATCATAACGTGATGCCTGTGGAGACCAGCAAATCGTATTTCATTCCGCCGCCTGTTTTGCGAGCGCGGTGCCGGCCGGCGCGCCAGCGATCGACGTGCGGCGCGGTAAGGCTAACCCAACCGCCGCCGAAATCCAATTGCAATGGCAGCCCGGCGGGACTGAGAACCAGTTTCTTTCCGTGCGTCGGATCCAACGCACCGAAGCGCTTCGCAAACGTCTTTCGGGAGTGGCCAAAGTCACCCTTGGCCGCGTCAACGGTCCGCACGACACTCGGTAGGCGCTCGCGCCGCACCCCCGAGAAGCGGCCTAACGTGGTCGTTTCGGTTCTACGGGTTATGCCGCGCGGGCAGTCGCCCCGCGAACGCACGGTGCCATCCCCGGGCGTGCTAGAGTTTCTCCGTGGATCGACCTTCGCAGTCCGTGATCACCGGTGCCCTCATGCCGCAGCTGTTTCGTTCGCGTTCGCCGTTTTGGACGGCACTTGTCCTGCTGCTCGTCTCAACGGTGAGCGCCCGCGCGGTATTCGCCGAGGACAATGAACCTCGACCAGCCGCCTATCGGTCGCCGTACTCGGTCAATTTCACGGTGCCGCAGACCGAGTTGATCCACGATCTGCTACACGGAGAACGCGGCGACTATCGCAACGAAGCCGAAATCCCTCACGCGGACTGGTACAGCCATAAGACGCGCGAGCGCTGGAACAGCTGGGGGCCTCCCGCGCGCACGTACCCGGTGCCGGAGGGTCTCGAACGCCGCAGCGCCGAATGGAAGCGCGAGCGCGTGATTGCCGTGGGCCTGCGGTTTGTCGGCTACGAGTACCAGCATCATCACATTCCCGACTGGAATCCTCCGGCGAACTGGCCCTGGAAGCACACGGCGATCGGACACAATGGCAAAGGGGTCGATTGCAGCAACTTCACGGGGTTCGTGTACAACGTCGGTTTTGGCGTGCGCCTCAACACCGACGTGCACCATCAGTCCGAGCACCGACAGGCCCCGATTCCCACACTTCGGCGGGAGGCGGCCCTCCAGCGGATCGAGCTGCCGGCCGACTATGCCGAACGCCGGAACGTTCTCGAGACCGGCGATCTGCTCTTCATTCGCAACGGAGCCGGCGAACACATCAGCCACGTCGTGTTGTGGGTCGGGCGAATCGGCACGTCGCGCGATGATGCGCCGCTTGTCCTCGACAGTCACGGCGAAGGGGTCAAAGACAGCGAAGGCCAGTCCATTCCCTCCGGCATTCAGCTCCGCCCGTTTCACGAACGCTCGTGGTACAACCACCAGGCGAGCCATGCGCTGCGCGTCTTTCACGCCGAAGAGCGCTAGCTGCTGCGGTGCTGTCATGTGGGCGCGTGGTCACCCGCTGGGCCCATCGCTTCGCTACGACCCTAACCACCCAGTCACCTAACCACCTAGTCACCCATCGAGCCGAGACAGCGACCACGCGGCGCGTTCACGGCTTCACAATCGTCCCATCGCGACGACGCAGCGTGCCCCAGTTCATGTCGAACGGCGGATCGTCGGTGATCGGAAACTTGGCGGCGAGTTTCAAATCGATGTCGATCCCGAAGCCCGGTTTGTCGCTCGCGTAGTAATAGCCGTCCTTCAGCTCGGGGCAGCCCGGAAAGACCTCCTGCTCGGCCTGCGAGAACTCCCGCGCTTCCTGAATTCCGAAGTTGGGGACCGCCAGGTCCAGATGCACATTGCAGGCGTGCCCCACCGGCGACACGTCCCCCGGTCCGTGCCAGGCGGTGCGGACGGCGAAGAATTCACAGAACGCCGCCACTTTCCGCGCCATCGTCAATCCGCCGATTTGCGAAATGTGGATGCGGATGAAGTCAATCAGCCGTTCGGCGATCAGCGGCACGAACTCGTTCGGATTGTTGAACAGCTCCCCCATCGCCAGCGGCGTGCTCGTCTGCTGCCGGAGCGTGCGGAAATAACCGACGTCTTCGGGCGCAAACGGATCCTCCATGAAGAACGGCCGGAACTTCTCGACATCCTTCACGAGCTGCATCGCCAGGATCGGCGGGACCCGCTCGTGGATGTCGTGCAGCAGCTCCACGTCGTCGCCGAGCTTGTTCCGCAGATGCTCAAACAGCCGCGGAATCAGCCGCACGTACGGCCCCGGCTCCCACACATCCACGCGGCGATTGAGCGGGATCTCTTTCGCATTGCCGGCGGCTCCCCCGCCCCGCGAGCCGTATGTCGCCAGCCCCGGGACCGAAGCCTGCACCCGGATGTGTCGATACCCTTCCGACTGATACTTCCGCACCTGCGCTTCGATGTCTTCGAATTTCTCGCCGGAGGCATGCCGGTAGGTGTCGACCGCCTCGCGGCACTTCCCTCCCAGAACCGCCCATACGGGAAGCTTCGTCCGCTTGCCGAGAATGTCCCAGAGCGCCATATCGACCCCCGACAGCGCGTTGCCGAGCACCGGCCCGTTCCGCCAGTACGAGCTCACGAACGACGACTGCCAGATGTCTTCGATCCGCGTCGCGTCTTTACCGATCAGAAACGGCTTGAGGAATTTGTCGATCGCCGTTTCGACGGCGCGGGCCCGCTGCGTGAACGTGGCGCACCCCAGGCCGTACAGCCCCGGCTCACTGGTCAGCACCTTGACCACCACCAGTCGGATGCCGGCCGGCGCGGTGAGGATCGTCTGCACGTCGGTGATGCGAAGCGGTGGCGTGCCGTTGCGTGAGGCGGCGACAGCGGGAGGCTCCTGGGCGGCGGCCTCCGGCAGCATCAGGCCGGGCAGCCCCAGCGCCGCCGACCCCGCGAACGACGATTTCAACCACGTGCGACGATCCATGAACGGTCTCCCCGGCAAAGGTGTCTGGCGGAAATGGGAATCCGCACAGGTTACCGCAGAAGGACGGATTCCCCCAGTATGGGGAAGCGAGGCACAGAGGTGCAGAGGTGCAGAGGTGCAGAGGTGCAGAGGTGCAGAGGTGCAGAGGCTGGAGGGACTGAGTACTCAGTCCCTCCAGCCTTGCGATGCAGAGAGCGATCGGGCCGCGATTCAGGCTGGGCGCTTGGTGGTCCAGCCCAGTTTTTTTCGCGCGGCCACGAAGCAGCAGATCCCCAGTCCGGCGAGGACGATCGAGCTCGGTTCCGGCACGGAGGAAATCGTGAAGCTGGCGTTCTCGATTCCGAACGGCGTGATGATGTCAAAATCGAGCGTGGGATACGTGCCAAGGATCTGGACCGAGCCATACGCCGACCGCGACCCGGCAATCGGAGGAATCCCGGTGTGCGGCACCAGATCGATCGTGGTCGGTGTTCCATCGAAAATCACCGGACCGCCAACGAACAGGCCGTCGCCGTCGGGGCCTCCGTTTCCGCTCAGAAGGATCATGGGGCCTAATCCAACCGTCGTGCTGAAATCCAGACGCGACACATCGAGGTTGGCGACATGAATCACGGGGTCTTTGAACGGCGCGCCGAAAGTGATCGTCATATGTCCGACGGTCGGCGCGCCGGCCCCCGCCGCGGCCGAGAAGCCGATTTTGTCGCTGAGGGGCGCCGTCGGCGTGTAGATGCCGGCATGACTGTGCTGCGGCGACGTTCCACCAATCGTCGAACCGCCGAGAAACGGCCCCGGATCGGTATTGATGAATGTCGAAGCGCCAAACGTCAGTGCCCCGGCGACCGGGACGCCGTCCAGGACACCGGTGAAGGCGCCTGTCCCGCCGAAGCCCGATGTCAGCGTGATGACATCGAGGAACTCCGCGTGCGCCAGCGGTGCTCCGCAAAGGAAAGCAGCCACGGCTGCAACCAGCCGACAGGAAGCGCCAAAGTGGAATTCAAAACGACGCATGATCGAGCCCCCTCTTGCGGTCTTGAAAACGCTGCCACCAGCAATCCCCCATCCTAAACGGACTAACCCGCATAAAGCCACCAAAATCTTACAGATTCGTTAACTTTTCACGGGGCCCCCTCCGGGGCCGTCGCCAGGCGTTTATGGGTTGGGAAAGGCAGACATTCCGGTTCAATCCCCCGAGATTTTTCCCGGGATTGCGAAGGATTCAGTCCCCCCGCGACAATCCTGCTGTGTGGACTCGAAACGGAGGCCCAGAGGGACAGAGGCGAAGAGGTAAAGAGGGACTGCGTACTGGGTACTGAGTACTCAGTACAGAGTGCCTCTGCACCTTTGTGCCTTTTCGCCTCTGCGCCTCAGCACCTCCACCCACGCCGATCACCACCCCAGTATGCAGGACGACGCGCGAATCTGCCGAGAGCTGGCCTGGCGCACTGCGGTGCTGGCCGGCGACGAGGCGGCGTGGCGCGCCTGGTACAACGAGGCCTACGAGCCGCTTCGAGCGTTTGTGTTCTGGCGGGCCGGGCGTCAACCGGCGGGAGTCGATGAAATGGTCCAGGAAACGTGGCTGATCGCCGTGCGAAAGATCCGGGATTTCAACCCGCGGCAAGGGTCATTCCTCGACTGGCTGCGCGGGATTGCCGGGAATGTGATCCGAAACCATTCGCGGCAGCGGCAGCCCGCATCCTTGAATACGGAAACCATCCAGCACAGCGCGGCCCTGGCGGTCGACAGCGAGCCGCAGGTCGCCCAGGCGGAGCGTTCGGCCCGTGTCGCCGCAGCCCTCGCGGCCCTCCCCGACCATTATGCCGCCGTGCTGGAGGCCAAGTATCTCCAGCAGCGCTCGGTGGGTGATATCGCTCAAGCGTGGAATCAAACGGCCAAGGCGATCGAGTCGCTGCTGACGCGGGCGCGGTCGGCCTTTCGTGAACAATTCGGAGAGGAGCACTGACATGTCTCCGCATGATGAAAACGACTCGCTGTCGGAATTGTTGAGTGGTGCCGCGCTGCCTCCCGGTGACCCGGCGCGGCGCGAATCCATCTTCACGCAGACGCGCGGCGTCTTGCGACGACGGCGGCTGGTCCGGCGCTGCGCCTGGACGGCGGCTCTGGCCGCCTGTTACGTCGTCGGCGCGCTGAGCGTTCTGGCGTGGCAATCCGCCCATCCGGACCAGCAACTTGCCGGGCAGCCCCGCGGCGTCATCGACAAGGACGCCGCACCGCCAGTCGACGAACCTCGACTCCTTTCCAGCACAGTGGGATCCGAAGCTTGGAATTCACGTGACTTGAAGTCGCGGC
>JADMIO010823399.1_pt1 | contig 66186 bp, 63 predicted proteins | sample 8958161 | NCBI WGS metagenome assembly JADMIO01 (sample SAMN16585339, study PRJNA669376) | soil metagenome | isolation source: Crop rotation soil | place: USA: Cullars Rotation, Alabama | collected 2011 | reverse complement strand
CCGCGACAACTTGTCCACGTGGAATTCTAAGCTTAGGATCCCAATGTGCTGGAAAGTACCCCGGGAGCGCCGCAGCGGCGCAGCAGTCCGGCGCGACGGGCACGAAGCGCACTGCAGAGGCCGCAGTGCCGCCACCCATCGCCGTCGAAGTCATCGCGGTCGACCCGACAGCAAAAACGATTACGGTCCGTGACATCGCAGCAGTCCCTGCGACGCCGAACGCGAAGGCGATCGAGGTGAAACTGCCGGTGACCGCGAATGCCACGGGTCAGAAGCTCGGCGACACAAAGGCTGGCGAAATGGTGGCAGTGACGTGCGAAGTCCGGCCGACCGTCCATCCCGGGGCGGGAGTGCCGGTCATCCTGACCGACTGCGTCAGGGTGATCAAGATTGACCCGAAGTCGAAATGACGCTGGGAAGCTGTTCCGTGTGGCTGGTGGCGATGCTCGCAATCGTCTGGGCACAGGCCAGTCGACGATCTCGGCACGTCGCCATTCCATTGGCCACTCTCGCGACATCTCGCAGACGCTCACGCCGGTTCGCGACGCGCGGCGGTTCCTGATCACGCGATATGGCGTCCGATCACATCGCCGCGCGTGGCCCCATTCGTGAAGTTGTCTGTTTCGGCCAATGCCCGCTCGAAAGGAGTCTGTGTGACCGCAAATGCTGCCGGCCGGAAGCTCGTCAACCGCGAAACTGATCAAGATCCGATCATCACTGTCGCCGCGTGCGAGGACATTGCGAGTCTCACCGCCGTCAAGCGGCCCCGGGTGCACGTCTGCGAAGCCTGTGTGAAGACCGGAGACAGCTGGGTTCACCTTCGCACCTGCCAGACATGCGGCATGACGTTGTGCTGCGACTCTTCACCGAACCATCACGCCAGCACACACGCACGGAGGGACGCACATTCTGTCGTCGCGTCGGCCGAGCCTGGCGAGCGATGGCTCTACTGCTACGGTGACGAAGTCTTCGCGGAGTACTGATTGCTCCGATCCGTCTCGACTGTTCAAAGGAGTCCAACCATGAGAAGGCGTGACGGGTGGATAGTGGCGATGCTCGTCATCGTCGCGGTGGCGATCACCGCTAGCGAGCGAAACGACGACACGACGGTGCTGAAGGGCGCTGCGGCATTTGGCGACTGGCGAGGGGACAAACCCGGCGTCCGGCGCCTTCTCACGCCGCGCGATCTGCCGGCGCCGATGCTGACGCGGTCGGCGGCGAACTTCCCCGAGATCGTGCCGATGCCGTCCGGCGCAAAGCCGCTGGTGCCGGCGGGCTTTATCGTCGAGATGATTGCGTCAGGCGTGAAGAATCCGCGCGTGGTTCGCGTGGCACCGAACGGCGACCTCTTCGTCGCCGACACCAAGTCGAATACCGTGCGGACCTACCGGCTGACAGCGGACAGCGCGACGCCAACCGCGAGCGACGTGTTCGTGAGCGATCTCTATCAGCCGTACGGGATCGCGTTCTATCCGCCAGGCGACAATCCCGAGTGGGTCTACATCGCCAACAGCGATAGCCTGGTCCGCGTGCCGTACAAGAACGGCGATCTGAAGGCCAGCGCCAAGCCGCAGCGGATCGTCGAACGCATCCCGTGGGTGCATCACTACGGACGCGATGTCGTCGTGTCACCGGACGGAAAGCGCATCTTCTACTCGGTCGGATCTGGCTCCAACGTCGCGCTCGACATGTTTCCGGTGCCACTCGACGCGCCGTTCGAAGAGTGGAAAGCAAACCATCCGCTCGGTGCGGCGTGGGACACCGAGGAGCGGCGCGCCGACGTGCTGTCGTTCGATCCCGACGGCCGGAACGAAAAGATTGTCGCCACCGGCCTGCGCAATTGCCAGGGCATGGCGATGCACCCCACCACCGGGCGCGTCTGGTGCGTGGTCAACGAGCGCGACGAGCTCGGCGACAACACGCCGTTCGAATACGCCACCGAGGTGCGCGAAGGCGCCTTCTACGGCTGGCCCTGGTATTACATCGGGTCGCACGAAGACCCGCGCAAGAAAGATGCACGCCCCGACCTCAAGGGCCAGGTCACCGTTCCCGATGTCCTGATGCAGGCGCACTCGGCGCCCCTGCAGATCGCCTTCTATCAAGCCGACCAGTTTCCGGCCGAGTACCGCGGCAGCGCGTTTGTGACGCTGCACGGCTCGTGGAACCGCGGGCAACGGACCGGATACAAGGTGGTGCGCCTGCCGTTCAAGGACGGCAAGCCAACCGGTGAATACGAGGACTTCATGACCGGATTTGTCGTCTCGGACCAGCAGGTGTGGGGACGGCCGGTCGGCATCGCGGTCGCGAAGGACGGTTCCCTGATCGTCACGGAAGACGGCAGCGGGACCATCTGGCGTGTCTCTTACCGGGCGGCCGACTCGGTGAGGCCGTGAACATCGACCACTACAGGCAGCGACTGCTCGAGCTCGAACGGGAACTGATGGAAAGAGTGGGCGCGGAAGTCGAAACCGCCAGCAACGCACACGACGATCAGCCGGAGGCCGGCGATCTCGCGCATGTCGACGAGCTGAAGGAAGACTACTTCGCACTGGCCGAGGCCGATTCGGTCATTCTTGGCGCAGTACGGGCCGCGCTCGAACGGATCGAAAACAGAACCTACGGCCGGTGTGTCGTCGATGGCGAGCCGATCGACGAAAAGCGTCTCGAGGCTGTGCCGTGGACGCCATACTGCCTCAAGCACCAGTCGGAGCTGGAAAGATAGACGGGTCGCAGATCTGTCATGCCCGCTCGACGCCGCGACCCGCTCGCCAGAGACCTGCCCGCGGAGCTGCAGGTTGCCGCCACGAACGGCAGCATTCTCACCGACACGCGCGGCAGGAAGTACATCGATTTCGTGATGGGCTGGTGCGTCGGGAATTTCGGGTGGCGCCCGGCGCCGATCGCGAAAGCGATCGAACGCTTCAAGGGGCCGGATTACATCTATCCCGGGTACTCGTATGCGCCCTGGACGCAGCTCGCGCGGCTGCTGGCGTCGCTGGCCCCCCGTCCTCTTACAACCTGCTTCCGAGCTACTGGTGGATCCGAGGCGGTCGACCTCGCGCTGCAGGCCGCGATGATCCACACCGGGCGCCGCGCGTTCCTGTCCCTCGAAGGGAGTTACCACGGCAACACGCTTGCCGCGTTGAGCATTGGTGCTACCGACAACCGCGAACAGATTAAGAACCTGTTGCCGCACTGCGGCAAGATCGCCCCGCCGCTCGACGCAAAGGCGCTGCACCGGATCGAGCAGCGGCTGAAGCGGCGTGACGTCGCCGCGTTCGTCATCGAGCCGATCAGCATCAACCTCGGCGTCCTGATTCCAGACTATGACGTCATCCGACGGGTGCGCGACCTCTGTCGCCGTTACGGCACACTGTTCATTGCCGATGAGGTCGCGAGCGGATTCGGCCGGACCGGCCGCCTGTTCGCGTGCGAGCACTTCGACCTCGACCCGGACATGCTCTGCGTCGCGAAGGCAATGAGCGGCGGATTAGCGCCAATCGGCGCGCTGATCGCGACGACGCCGATCGCCAAGTCAATGGAAGAGAAGGATGCGACCTTTTACTCGACCTACGGCTGGCACCCGCGTAGCGTCGCCGCGGCGATCGCGACCCTGCGCAGCCTCAAGGAGAGCCGCGCCCGCGTCCTCGATCACGTGGCGGAGATGAGCGACTATTTCCGCGTCCGCTTGCTGCAACTCGAGTTCGACCAGACGGCCTCAGTTCGCATCCAAGGCCTCGCGATCGGCATCGATGTTGGCGACGACGAGTACGCGGACGCCATCCACGACAAGTGCCGCCGCAACGGGCTGCTCGTCTCGACCGAAGGATCGACGGTGCTGCTGTTGCCGTCTCTGGCGATCGACAAGCGCACCGCCGCGAGAGGGCTGGACATTCTGGCCCGCTCGATATGACGCGCCGCGGCGCGGTGTCCGTGAACATCTCGAAACGGCTTCGGTCGATCAGCATCGGAACGATGCTGGCCGCGGGGATCGCGATGATGGGACCGGTGGCAGCGAGCCGCCACCCACAGCGAGGCAACTCAGCGGAGGCAGCCGTTACCGTCGAAGGCGAAGTCGGCAGAGTTCTGGGTCCGAGCACCTTCACCCTCGTTAGGCGCAAACGGGTCGATCCTGAGCGCGAGATGCTCGTTGTCGTGCCGGCTGCGTTTGCAGCGATCGTCCAAAGTGACGCGCCCGTTCGCGTGACCGGTACCGTCCAGAAGGTGGCCATCGCCGAGATTAAGAACCGACGAGGGGTCCTTACCCATCTGAAGACCAAGACCGAGGTCACAACACGGCCGGTGCTCCGGGCAACCGTCGTCTCGTCGCTTGCCCCGGCGGCGGTCGAGGTCAACCTTCTCGTTCGTCTCGAGGCACCGGTGGGGACATCTGAAAGCGGCGCCACGGCGCCGGTAATCGACGCCAATCAGGTGGCAAGGTCCACCGACAAATCAATGGTGGGCAAACGAGTCAACCTGAGAGACGTCAAGGTCGCGGCTACCGGCGACCGTGGATTCTGGATCATCGCGCCCAGTGGGGCACGCATCTTCGTGATGCCGACGGACAAGATATCCCCAAGGTCCGGACAGACCGCAACAATCCAAGGCATCGTTCTGGAACTGCCCGAAGACTTGCGCGTCGAGCTAAACGCCTCTGCAGGGCCGATCTATATCTACGCTGAGCGTGTTGAGGCGCGTTGATGCGCCGGAACGCCGGAGGCCGCGGCAAATGGTCACTCGTGACAATTCGCGAAGACGCGATTTTTCGAATGTCGAGACCGTTCCGCCGTAGCCTCGCCCCCGTCGAAAGGGACACAGCAACCACGTCCCCGATGGCACCTCCATTGCGGGCGCTGTGCCCACTGCGTGATTGACCCGTCACTCGCAACTATCCCATCGATAGCCTCGTGAACACATGACAGACGAACGACCGAACCTCGTGAAGGTGTACGGCAGGACCGGAACGCCGCAGTGCTACGCGGTTCGCGACTTTCTCTACAGTAACGACGTGCCTCTCGAATGGGTGGAAGTGCGTACGGACGAGGAGGCGCGCGCCATCGGACTCGACAGCGTCACCGACCCCCGACTGCCCGTATGTGTGTTTCCCGATGGGACTCGGGTCGAGCGGCCCACCATTCAACGCCTCAGCGAGAAGCTCGGTTGGTTTCACGATCCGTCGCGAACCGAGTATGACGTGGCGATCTATGGCGCCGGACCAGCTGGCCTGAGTGCGGCAGTATACGGCGCCTCCGAGGGCCTGAAGACGGTGGTCATCGAGCGCTGGGCGATCGGCGGGCAGGCCGCCAGCAGTCCGAAGATCGAGAACTATCTCGGTTTTCCCGGCGGAATCAGCGGCGTTGACCTGGCGGATCGGGCGCGCGACCAGGCAACCAAGTTTGGCGCTGAGATTGTGATTGCACGCGAGGGTGTCCGCGGCGAGTTCACTGCGGGGAGGCGGGTCGGCTACCTGGCCGATGGCTCGAAGGTCGTTGCGCGTGCAGCGGTTGTGGCGACCGGCATCGACTATCACCGCTTGAATCTTCCGAACGAGGATCGATTCAGTGGGGCGGGCATCTACTACGGCGCGGGCGCGAGCGAAGCCGCGCTCTGCACCGCCCATCCCGTCGTCGTCGTCGGCGGTGGTAATTCGGGTGCGCAGGCGACGCTGCATTTCTCGCGAACGTCGCCGCGCGTGACGTTAGTCGTTCGCGGCGACACGCTCAAGAGCAGCATCTCCGCCTACCTGGTGGAACGGATTCATGCGGCGACAAACGTCGATGTGCTGACCAACAACGAAGTCACGGCGCTCGAGGGGGACGCCATGCTCGACGCCGTCATCGTCAGAAACAGATTGACCGGCGAGTGCCGCCGGATTGAAACACACTGGTTGTTCGTGTGTATCGGCGGCGCCCCGCGCACCGAATGGGCAGTGGAAGCGAAGGTCACGCGCGACGAGGCCGGATATCTCGTCACCGGACCCGATCTGATGAACGGCGGCCAGCCGTCCGAAGCCTGGCCGCTCGATCGACCGCCCTACCATCTCGAAACCAGCGTGCCGGGCCTGTTTGCCGCCGGCGACGTCCGCCACGGTTCGGTAAAACGGTGCGCGTCGGCTGTCGGCGAAGGTGCGATGGCCATTACCTTCGTGCACCGCTACCTCGCCGATGGATAGCCTCCGACTGCTCATCGCTCCTGGGGAAACACAGCGATCACGATTGCCTGAGACGCGACGTCGCCGGGCTGACGTTTCCGCCTGTGTGGTGAGCACCGGTTCTCGCGCACTCATCGCGAGCCGGCGCGCCTGATCTTTCGGATACACGAATTCATAGCCGGTCGATTCGCCTGGATACAGCGGGTTGCGCGAATAGCGGCCCCATCAACCCGCCGATCAGGATAGCGACCGCGCAAGATGTGGCGACAACGGCGTAGCTGGCCTTCATTCTGGTTTCTCGACCGTCAAGTTGTTATCAACGGCAAATGCACCGGGCACTTCCCGAGCACGTAATCCAGCCAGATTTTTGTCGGCTTCATTGTCGACGACGCCGAGGAGCATGATGCGTCCGGCCTTCACAACGATGTGGATGGGATAATCACCTGCGGCTTCATAGCCTAGAAACGGGCCTGCGATCATTGGTGAGAACGGACCCCCGAATGGGTGACGGTGTCCCCACAGCATCGCTCCTCCCGGCGCATATCGCGCGAGGAATGGATCGCGATAGATCGCGTAGTAGGTCTTCCATCGAAGCTCGTCATCCATGAGCGACACCGGAAGCTTTTCGATCTTGTTGACGACCTCATCGACCTTGGCAGCTCGTTTGACGGCGCGCTCGGCGTCCTTCTCCAGATTCGGAGAGTACGCGTACCCCATCAACGACACCGTACCTTTGTCGTAGCTGAACGCGAGAAAATCGAACACCCCGTAATAAGGAAGCTGCAACAGCTCATTACGGATGTCTTCAATGGGCGATGTCGTCTGCGCCCGCATAGTTGTCTGCGTCCCAGCAATCAGAACCAGCCCGGATAGCAGCAACGCCAACTGACGATACCGTTTCATGTCGCATCTCCTGTGAAGTGGCTGCGCGCTCATCGCCCAGTGTTGGCGTGACAGGGCAACTGATGTGCCACAGAACAACTTCACTCGCTACCGCTTTCGCCGCACATCCTGGAGAGCGCCACTGCACGCGCACTCGAAAAATGGTGCCTTCGCGAATTGTTGCGAGCATTGGGCCGGCGCGAGAGGTTGCCTCAGCGACGAATTGTTCGATCGAACACCGGTACGGGCGTTGCCCTGCAGAGGCCGAGCCCGAGAGGAAGTTCGGGCGCGGCGGCAATGGAAAGGACCCGACGATGACACTCGCAGTTGAGACCAGAACTGATACGCAGATTCAGACCGACGTGTTGGCAGAGTTGAAATGGGAGCCACGGGTCACGCCCAACGAGATTGGCGTGGCCGTCAAGGACGGCGTCGTCACGCTGACTGGCACAGTCGATTCCTACAGCAAGCGCTGGGCAGCGGAAGACGCGGCCCATCGTGTACGCGGCGTCAAGGCCGTCGCGAACGAGATTGAGGTCAGGCTGTCGGCCGCATACGAACGCAGCGACACGGAGATTGCCGCAGCCGCGGTGCGGGCGCTCGAATGGGACGCCTTCATTCCTACCGGCAAGGTCGATGTCACGGTTTCCAAGGGCTGGGTAACGCTCAAAGGTGAACTCGACTGGCAGTACCAGAAGCAGGACGCCGAGCGCGTGGTCCGCCGGCTCGACGGCGTCAAGGGCGTGTCGAATCTCATCACCATCAAGTCGCGCCCGACACCGTCTGAACTGAAGAAGAAAATCGAGGAGGCGCTCGTCCGGACTGCCCAGAGCGATGCGCAGCGGATTACCGTCGAAGTGGACGGCGGGAAGGTCACTTTGAAAGGGACGGTGAGTTCCTGGGCTGAACGAGAAGAGGCGGCTCGGCAAGCGTGGGCGGCGCCAGGCGTGACCTCGGTCGATAACCGGATCACCATCACAGTCTGAGTTCGAGAGAAGGCCGCCGATGCTCCCGGCAGCCTTCTCTTCGAGCGTGCGTTCGAATCGGCGTGTTGAGCAAAGAGCTCAGCGGTGAATAGGCGCTGCCGTGAACAAATGAGATATAAGTACCGCTTGCGGCAGTTCGAGTCCTTGACCTTCTGACTTCGCGTCAGGAAAGGACGCCATGTCATCACCGGCGCGCGACACGGTCGATGGAAGAGTCGACGACATTCGGCGGCTGCACGACATCAGTGTCCGGCTCTTCGCCGCAACCGAGTGGCAGGCTGTCCTCGAAGAAATTCTCGACGCTGCGATAGCGCTGGTGAACGCCGACTTCGGCACTATCCAACTCTGCGACGCTGCGGGACAATCGCTGCAGATTGTCGCCCACCGTGGGTTCAAGCAGGAGTTTCTCGACTATTTCGACTCGGTGCACCAAGACGCTTCGAGTTGTGGTGCACCAATGGGACGCGGGGACCGCTTCGTCGTCGAAGATGTCCTGAGTGATCCATCGTTTCAACCACACCTGCCCATCGTGGCCGCGGCCGGCTACCGCGCCTTCCAGTCCACCCCCTTACGTGATCATGCCGGCAATCTGCTGGGCATGATCTCCACGCATTTCCGCCAACGACATCGCCCTTCTGCACGCGAGTTCCAGCTGCTCGATCTTTACGCGCTGCAAGCTGCCGAGACGATCGAACGCCGGCAGGAGGAACAAGCGCTTCGAGCCAGCGCACAACGATTCCGTTCGCTGGTCCAAGATCTGCCGGCGGCAATTTACACCTGTGATGTCAGCGGGCGAATCACTCTATTCAATGACGCGGCCCGAACTCTCTGGGGCCGCGCGCCGGAGCTGTATCGACAGCAGTGGTGCGGATCCTGGAGACTCTATCGTCCGGACGGATCTCCATTGGCCTTGAGCGAGTCACCGATGGCGCTCACTCTGAAACAAGGTCGCACGGTGATCGGCGATGAATTGATCGTGGAGCGCCCCGATGGCACGCGCCGGAATGTTTTGCAACATCCCGTGCTGCTGCGCAACAGCTCCGGAGCGCTGATTGGTGGCGTCAACACGCTGCTGGATATCACCGACCAGCGAATGTCACAGCAGGCGCTGCATGAAAGCCAAACCCGCCTTCAACGCTGCTTTGAGCTCGGCTTGATCGGCATGGCGGTCACCTCGACGTCCAAGGGCATTCTGGACGTCAACGACGAGATGTGCCGAATCCTCGGTTATGAGCGAAACGAGCTGCTGCAGAAAACGTGGCTGGAGCTGACCTTTCCCGATGATCGGCAGGCCGATATGGCCCAGTACGAGCGGGTGCTCAGCGGCGACATCGATGGCTACCGCCTGGACAAGCGGTGGATTCGCAAAGACGGGCGGATTATCGACTCGATCATGGCGGCATCATGTCAGCGCCGTGCCGACGGCTCAGTCGACTATTTCGTCGGGTTCGTCCAGGACATCACCGAACGCAAGCGTATCGAAAACGAGACCGGTGCGCTGAAGAACGAGCTGGCCGTTGAGCTGACAGCGATGACGCGCTTGCACGAGTTCAGTACGCGGCTCCTGCGGGAGACGGAGCTCCAGCATCTGTTGCAGGAAGTCCTCGACACGGTGGTGGCGCTTCACAGCGCCAACCTTGGCATCCTGCAGCTCTATAAGCCCGGCACAGAACTGCTGGAGATCGTCGCGAGTCGAGGCTCGGCCACCGAATTCGATGAATTCATGCGAGTTGTCGCCGCCGACGCCGGGAAGGCCGGCAGCCGTGTCCTACGCGACCAGCAGCGCGTGATCATCAAGGACGTGACCAATGGCATAGAGTTCGGCCCGTACCGCGACGCGGCCATCACAGCGGGGGTTCGCTCGCTGCAGTCGACGCCGCTGTTCAGTCGCACCTCGCGGCTACTCGGCATCATCTCCACCTATTTTCGTCAGCCGCATTCTCCGTCCGACCATGTTTTGCGGATGACTGACCTGTATGCCAGACAGGCCGCTGAAATGATCGAGTCGAAACAGAGCGAATTGGCACTCCGCAGGTACCAGCACGAACTGCAGGAGCTGACGACGCGATTGATTGAAACCCAGGAGGATCAGAGCAAGCATCTCGCGCGGGAGCTGCACGACGTGTTCAGCCAACGGCTGGCCGGGATCGGAATGGAGCTCACGCGCCTGGCCGACGATCAGGCGCGATCTGGTCAACCGGCCGGTGCGTATGCCCTGCACAAATCGAGCGCGGAGATTCGAGCCCTGGCCAGCGACATTCACGTCATCGCACGACAGATACATCCGGCGATTCTCGACGATCTCGGCTTGTCGGCGGCGATCAGGAGCGAATGCCTCGCCTGCTCGACGCTGTACAACATGGCCGCCGAGTTCATGTCTGACGACATACCGTTTTGGGTTCCCGACGACGTCGCCTTGTGTCTCTATCGCGTCGCACAAGAGAGTCTCCGGAATATCGGTCAGCACGCTGGCACGGCGCGCGTTCAGGTGCAACTGAGGGCACATCCAGGTGAACTCGTCCTGATTATTGAGGATGAAGGTCAGGGATTCAGCGCGGACAGCATCAGCGGGAGGCGCGGCCTGGGTCTGGTGAGCATGGAAGAGCGGCTTCGGATTGTCGGCGGAGCCATATCCATACGGTCGCAGACAGGAGTCGGCACACAGGTGAGGGCCTCTGTGCCGATCGCGTCATGAGGCTCTGGCGCGCTACTGGGGCGTGACCTTTTCGGCAAACACATAAATCGGCTGGCGTCTGGCCTCGCTCGCCTGTCCGTCCTTCCGCCGCGGCGTCTCGAGGACGATCCCTTGGACCGCGACGTTCTGCGCGCGCACCGGTGTCTTACTGGCCGGAAGAACGAACACCTCATCGCCGGACGTTGTCTTCAGCCAGAAGCCTTCCCCCTCGGTTCGGGCGACGGTGCCTCTCAGCTCAACCGGCCGTCCGACAAGTGCACTGTCGTTGGCCTTCGCCACCGTTCCAACGTCTTTGATCGTCGTCCCGGCATTGGACGCCGGTTGGCCGGACTGGAGTCTGAGACTGACCACCGTCGGCGCGACGGTCGTCACCTCTGAGGCGACGATGACCGGCTTTTCGAACAGGTCCACCTGAATCTTCGGATCGCTCAGGAATGACCACTTGCGCCTGGCCTCGGCCAAAACGATCTTTTCGACGGTTCCCGTCACGCGGACGGGGGCATCGCGGCGAACGATGGCTGCAAATGGCTCGGGGACGACAACAAGTACACCTCCCCAGACGTGAAACAGCTTTGGCTCGTCCACGACGAAGAGATGCGGCCCGATCACATCGACCACCTCACCTTCCACCGAGATGGTCTTGCCAACAAAACTATCTGGATGACGCCCCACCTCTTTCAGCTCCGCTTTGGTGGCCGCGCTGGGCGGCTGCGCCGGTTGGTTCCCGGTCCGCTGCTGAGCGAGGGCAGATGGCGTGACCATCAAGGTAGCCGTCACTGCCAGAGCAGCGACGGCAACGCACATTCGCGACGATGTTCGTGTCATGGGAGCCTCCTGTTACCGACCTGTCTCACGTCGCCAGCACATGGTGGGTGCGGAGCCGGAGGCCGAGCGTGATCAGCACCGCTCCGGCTGCTGCCGCATAAACGCCGAGGATCCACGCGATGCCTACCGCACCCGGTCCCGGAAACGCGACGATGAAGACGCCGAAGATCGCCGACATCGCGCCGCTCAAAGCCAACAGCCACTCGCCCTCGATCTCCTTACGCAACCGGACAGCGGCGACCATCTCGAGGATGCCCGTGACCACTGCCCATGCGCCAATGAAGATCACGATCGCTACGGCGGTCACCATCGGCCAGATGAACGCCAGGACGCCAGCAGCGATGCCAAATAACCCCTGCGCGATCTGCGCTGCTGAACGTTTGGGTGACCGCTTGAAGCCGATGACCAGATTAGCAATACCGTCGAGCAGTGCGTACAGCCCGAAGATGGCCACCAGGGCAACCAGCGTGATGCCAGGCCACACAACGGCGACGACGCCGAGCGTGACCCCGACAATGCCTCTCATGATCAGGAATGTTGATGCGTCCATAGCGGACCCTCCGATGATGTGCGGGCAATCGACGTGCCCGCGGGTTCTCGTCACGATTGGGCGTTTCGCCCGTTACAGCTGCCGAAGGCTCACGAACTCGCGATTTTTCGCGGGGACTGACTGACGCGAGGACGAGGCGCCATCGACCCGTCCGCCGCTGGCACCTCGTTGTCTGATCTGCCCTACTTGCGCTCGATCTCGAGGCGACGCCCACGAGTGATCTGGTTGGGCTGCGCCGGGACAACGATCTCGAGCACGCCGTCTTTGAACGATGCCCGGGCCTGCTCCGCGATGGCACCTTCGGGCAGAGGCACTTCGCGGAAGAAGCTTCCATAAGTGCGCTCGAATTTGTAGAGATTGCGGTCCTGCGTCACCTGCTCCTCCTGTTTTTCGCCGGCAATCACGACGGCGTTGTCAGTCACCTCTACGGTGACGTCGTCGGCAGGGATGCCCGGCAGTTCGGCCTGGATGACCAACTCGTCGCCACGCTGCATGACGTCGATCTTGGGTGACCAGGGCGTCAGGTCGGTGACGGCGCGCGTACCACCGTTCGCCCTGCCGAGACGAGTGTCCGTGTCTTCGAAATGGTTTGAAAGATCCTCCTTGAGGAAACGCTGAAGCAGCGTGAAAGGACTCGCCAGAAAGTACGGGCTCCGGGACGTCATCCTGATGTCCTGTGCTCCCTGGGACGCGTTCGGTTGCCTGGCCGGCAGCGCTTGCTGCTGACCGGCTTGCTCGTTCGGCGATGTCGTGGCTGTCTCGACTTGTTTGGCGTTCATCGGGCTCCTCCTGTGGTGGGCGCGCCCGGACCTGAGCCACGAGCGCCGCATACTGCGGACGAGGCAAGCGCCCTGCCGCGTCTTCCGAGCGAGGCATCAGGCAGGTCGATGATGGTGACTCGCGAGGATTCACGAAGCCGCGGTTTTTCGAGGTCTCAAGCGCCTTGTCAGCGATGCGTCCACGGTCAATCTGAAGTCCATCGCGGCAACGACGTTGCACCAACTCACCGCGATGACACTCAGGCGGCGGTCTTCAACGCTCGTCTGAACGCTGGCCGGGACTACGACTTCCATCGAAAGAGGACACCATGCAGGGGAAGGTCATCGGGATCGACTTGGGCACAACCAATTCCGTTGTGGCGGTGATGGAAGGCGGACAGCCCACCGTCATTGTCAATCAGGAAGGATCGCGGGTAACGCCCTCAGTGGTGGCGTTCACCAAGGATGGGCAACGGCTCGTCGGCCAGGTCGCCAAACGTCAGGCGGTCACCAATTCCGAGAACACGGTGTCCTCAATCAAGCGCTTCATGGGGCGCAAGTATGACGAGGTGACGAGCGAAGCCAGCCGCGTGCCGTACAAGGTGGTGCGCGCGCCCAATGGCGATGCGTGGGTAGAGGTACGAGGGAAACAGTACTCGCCGCCGGAGATCTCAGCGCAGATTCTGCGCAAGCTCAGGGAGGCGGCCGAGGCGTATGCCGGCGAGAAGATATCCGATGCCGTCATCACCGTGCCCGCATACTTCAACGACGCGCAACGTCAGGCGACCAAGGATGCCGGCAAAATTGCCGGCCTCAACGTGTTGCGCATCATCAATGAGCCAACGGCTGCCGCGCTTGCGTATGGACTCGACAGGAAGAAGGACGAAACCATTGCCGTCTACGACTTCGGCGGTGGCACGTTCGACATCTCGGTACTCGAGGTCGGCGACGGCATCGTCGAGGTCAAGGCAACCAACGGCGACACGCACCTCGGCGGGGACGATTTCGACGACCGAATCATTGAATGGCTGGTCGCCGAGTTCAAGAAGAGCGACGGGATCGACCTCGGGAAGGACCGCATGGCGCTGCAGCGCCTGAAGGAAGGCGCGGAAAAGGCCAAGATCGAGCTCTCATCAACCACTGAAACCGACATCAACCTGCCATTCATCACTGCGGATCAAACCGGACCCAAACACCTGCAGATGACATTGTCACGAGCCCGGCTGGAGCAACTCGTCGACGATCTGCTGCAGCGCTCGATGGCTCCGGTCCGTCAGGCATTGCAGGATGCCGGGGTCGATCCCAAGCAAATCGACGAGGTCGTCCTGGTCGGCGGCATGACGCGGATGCCCAAGATCCAACAGCTCGTGCAGGAGTTCTTCGTCAAGGAGCCGCACAAGGGTGTCAACCCGGATGAGGTCGTCGCAGTTGGTGCGGCTGTGCAAGGTGGCGTCCTGACCGGCGACGTCAAAGACGTCCTGCTGCTCGACGTCACGCCATTGTCGCTGGGCATCGAGACGCTCGGCGGAGTCATGACGACGTTGATTCCCAGGAATACGACCATTCCGGCCAAGAAGAGCGAGATCTTCTCCACAGCCGCCGACAACCAAACCAGCGTTGAGGTCCACGTCCTGCAGGGCGAGCGGCCGCTCGCGCGCGACAACCGGACGCTCGGAAGGTTTCAGCTCGTCGGCATCCCGCCAGCCCCGCGGGGACTACCGCAGATCGAAGTGGCCTTCGACATCGACGCCAATGGCATCGTGAATGTGACGGCTAAGGATCTGGCCAGTGGAAAGGAACAGAAGATCACGATTACCGCGTCGAGCGGTCTGACCAAGGACGAAGTCGATCGGCTGGTCAAGGACGCACAGAACCATGCGACCGAAGACCAGCAGAGGCGAGAACTGATCGAGGCGCGTAATCAGGCTGATGCGCTCGCCTATAGCGTGGAGAAGATGCTCGAAGATGGGCGCGAACGGGTGCCCGCCTCGGATCGGTCGCGCGTCGAGGCGGCGGTCGCCGATGTGCGCAAGGCCGCCGAAAGTGAGGACGTGGCGTCGATCAAGCGAAGCATCGAGATGCTGCAGCATGCCTCCCGTGCCCTTGCGGAAACTCTGTCCAAGCAGTCACAGCAATCGTCACGCGGTCCGCGTGATGATTCGCCGGCAGGCCCATCGAATGTCACGGAAGGAGAAATCGTCGACGCCGAGACTGTTGAAACCGGTGGCCGTTCGTAGCCGCCGGTTGGTCGAGGTCATCATCCCGCCGCCCCGGTGGGGCTACCCAGAAGTTGTAGCGCCTCGATCGAGGGCATCACTTCGGCATACTTCTGTTGCATGTCGAACAGGCTTGCCTCGTGCGGCGCGAGCGCGCGATCGCCGACGCAGTCGGATAGTACAAGTGGGGTGAAACCCGTCGACATCGCGTCAACGACGCTTGCGCGGACACAGCCGCTGGTTGTGACCCCGGCAACAACGAGCGTTCTCACGCCCCGGTGCACCAGCCAGGTGGCGAGGGCCGTGCCGAAGAACGCCGACGGCGCCGTCTTGCGGACGATGAGTTCACCGGGCGCAGGCGACAGCTCCGGCAGGATCGCGCTGGCCTGCGCGTCCTCGGTCAGCGCGAGCAGGCCGCGCGCCTTTGCGCTGAACACATTGGCGTCACCGCCATCCCCGGCAAACACGATTCGGCTGTACGCCACCGGGAGCTGACGCGCGCGGAACTCCCGCAACACGCGGACGGTCGGCGCAATCGCGTCGCGCACGTTGCCGCCGCCGAGCTGCGCGGGATCGGCAAAGCCAACCGTGAAGTCGACAATCAACAGACCCGCCCTGCCGGCGAGGTCGAGGCGCCCGCCAAAACCCTGCCGCTCGTACACCTCGACGTCGTCGCGTGCGCGCATGGGCTGCTACACCGACTGCAGGTCCTGGACGACCGTGCCTTCGCGCACCACATCGCTACCGTCCAGTGCCACGGTGCAGCGACGCATGGGAATGTCGATGTGGCACGCCGTCTGGCGGGTACCGCCAGCCTCGGTGTTGGGCCCGAGAGAAAACAGGAAGTTGCCCTCGAACGCCCGAGCATCCATGCCGATCGTCGCCTCGCGATCGTACAAGCCAAGCGTCGACCAGCGCGCCCGCTTCTGCAGGCCCCATCCGAGATGCGACACCGCGTACGCCTCCGGATCATTGAAGCTGGTCATGTAGTCGCGGAGGAGATCGGCGTCGAGCCCGCCATCGATGCGGCTGACGAACCCGTCGGTAATCGTCAGGGTGACCGGCTCGGCGAGATAGGTCTTCATCGGCAAGAGGATGTCACCGCGATCGAGCACGATGCGGCCCTGCGAGCTTCCCTCGTCCGGCCAGGTCAGGATGAACCCGCTCGGCCAGTGATCCCAACGTCCGGGTTCGTCGACGAAGCCGTACTCCTTGATCGCCGGGTACTGGCCAAGGCGGCACCGCATGTCGGTGCCGGCCTTCGACACGATGTGCATTTCGCGCGCGGCTTCGATCAACTTCGCGGCATCGGATACGCGAGCGCGATCCTCCATCGTTGGAACCAGCCGCGCCAGGACCTCAGGCGGCTCCACGGCGAGCAGGATCTTCGTGCCGGCCTTGAGGATCTCATGCTGCTCCGGGGAGAACAGCAGCGTCATCAAATCGAGGACGAGGTCGCTCTCCTTCAGCGCTGCAACCGCCGCAGGGTTACCCGTGAGTGGCGTCGTCCCCACGTACCCGAGGCTGTCGCGGCTCAACGACTTCTCACCGTTGACCGGCTGCACATCGAGGCGGTTGACGATCGCGCCCATGCCGGAGGCGGCAATCACGGCGGTCGAGAGCGTCTGAGGATGCGTGTTGGCACTCGTGAGTACGGTCACCACCTGGCCGCGCTCGAGGCGTGACAGGGTCAGCACTTCGTTCCAGGCGGCAATCATGTCGGCATCGCTGACAGGCATCGCGTCTCCTTCGCTACACGCGTTGGCCCAGGAATGAGCCGAACGCGCCGAAAAACCCTTCGTAGTCGTCCCACGGAATCATATGACCGGCGCCGCTCACGCGATAGGCCGTCAGTGATGGCATGAGGCGCTGAATCTCCGCCAGTTCGTCATCACGGATCACGTCGCCACGGCCGGCAGCAATGAGCAACGTCGGCGTTCGAATCTCCGGCAAGTCCCGATGAATGTCATCGTCGTGGAATCCAGCGTAGCTGACGGCAACCGCGCGAGGGTCGCAGGTGGGCAGCCATTCTGCGCGCAGGCGGAGCTGATCCTCCGTCCAGGTGGGCGAAAAGGGGCGCAATGCGTCGATGCCCTTCGCACTCTGCATGAGCCGGATGGAATCGAGATACCACGCGAGCGGCGTCGGATATACCCGCCGACCGGGGCCGCCTACGGGTGGATCGACGAGCACCAGGCGAGCTGCGGAAAGAGGATGGGCCCGCGCAGCACGGATGGCAATGCGACCGCCCATCGAGTGTCCGACCAGCGTGTAATCGCGAGCGCCAACCGCGTCGGCAAACGCCGCCACGTCGGCCGCCAACGCGTCGAGACCGTAGTCAAGGTGCGGACCCGCTTCTGATAGACCGCGGCCGCGCACGTCCAGGACGTACGTGTCACACGTCTGTCCGAACCGTTCGGCCACGAAGCCCCACGTGATCGCCGGGCTGGTGATGCCAGGCACAAGGATGAGCGTGCCACCGGACCCACCGTAGCGCAGGTAATGCTGTCGAATACCGTTGGCGTGCACGTGCGCGCCGTACTGATAGGTGCTTGTCCGTTCCAACTGTCACCGTCTACTGGCTACTGGCTACTGCCTACTGGCTACTGGCTACTGTCCTTATCGCCGCAATGTAATACCGGCCACGGGTAACCACTGCGACGACCACGTGCACGATGAACGCCGCGGCTCCCGCGATGAGCGCTGACATTGCCGTCAGCACCGGATCCGTGCTGCCCAGCGCGAGCCATGTCCCAATCGCCGAGCCGGCGATCAAGGCGACGGGACCGACTGGATTCCACGGCCGGATCCGATCCTCACGGAACTCCAGCTCACGCGGCTGCAGTCCAAGCAGGCGCCGGACGATGAGGAGGTCGGCCACCATCGATGCGGCCCACGCAAACATGAAGACGCCCTGGAATGTCAGCACCGGACCCACGTGGCTGATCACATCGCCGAGCATCGCCACGAGCGCCAGCACGGCGGCGACGACAACCCAGAAGGCACGGCCAGGCGCGAACCCGACGATGCGGGCGAAGAAATTCGCGAGGGAAAGCGACCCGCTGTACACGTTGATCACGTTGATCCGCAGCTGACTCAGGACGGTGTACGCCGCTCCCCACGCACCCATCACCGCCACCAGATAGATACCGGGGTTCGCATTCTGAAAGCGGACGGCGAACCAGATGCCGACCATCCCCATGATGAAAAACGATGCGATCTGCGGAATCACCCCGACTGCAATGGCGCCCAGCCGACGCTCTTCCGGACGAATGAATCGGGCGTAATCCGCCGTGAGCACCGACTGCACGCCGACAATGCCGTTCAGAATCCCGGCGCACGTCAGGAGCGCGGCGCCGCCGACCGCACCGCCCGCGGGCATGAACGTCGGCCAGTCGGTGACATGTGGAAGCCCCATGCGCATCGAAAGGACGATCGCCGTGGATAGCAGCACGATATAGACCGGCAGCGAGTACTTCTGAAACTTGTCGAGCTCGGTCATGCCATGCCAGTTCAGCGCGATGTTGCCGGCGGTGATCACGACCATCACGATCGAGATCGGCAGCGCCGGTACATAGGCGTTGATCGCCTGCGCAATGATGCTCCCTTCGATGGCCGCCAGGATGATGAACTGCGAGGCATAGACGAGCGAGGTCAACGCTGATCCGACATAGCCGTAGCCACAGGCGCGGGCGAGCAGGTTCGAATTGAGCCCGGTGGTCGCGGCGGCAAAGGCAAAGAGGGTGGCAAGAACGGCGGTGGCGATGGTGGCGTAGACGTTGGCGAGGATCGCGTTGACGGCGCCGAACTGCAGGGCCATCTGCCCTGATACCTGCATGAAGATCATTGCGCCGGCAATGCCGACGGTGACGTTCAAGATCCGCAGCCACGCCATTCTGGCGGCGAGCGGTACGGGCGAGAGTGCGTAGTCCTCGGTGTCCTGCGGCGTGGTGAGCGCGACTTCGGCCATGACGCGACAGTCTATGTCAGACGCCAGCTCCGACACTCGTCACAGCACCGGCAATGATCTCGGCCTGTGAGCGCAACCCGTGAAGTCACGAAAGATGGCGCGGGTTATGCGATCTGATGTGCGACGTTTCGAGCCACATGTCTCAGCCCGATGTGGGTAACCCCGAGTTGCACGACCCAGAGTCGTTAGAGGTGAGTTGGCCGTGATCCAATGGTATAGAAGACATGTGAGTGGCTGGGTGTCGATGGCGATACCGAACGCGGATCGGCGTTGGAACTATGGCGTGTCCTTCCGGCACTTGGCTATACAAGCTTCGGGCGCCACAAACAACGAGTCGGAGGCGCTTGAAGCGGCGGATGCGTTGGTCCCTCCGCATCCGTGTTCGAGCGGAATCTGCGGCGAATGGCGTCAAGTCACGCGTCCTGACTTGGACGGGCTCCACTGACCGTCTCGAGAATTCGCGACTTCGTGAGTCTTCGGCACCTGCAGTGAGGCAGCCGTGGCAGCGGAACGAGACACTAACACTTGGGAAGGCGATGGTGCAGCTTGTTGATGTTATAGCGTCTGATCTTCGATTCGAGCGTTGAAGGCGGCAGGCCGAGACGCGCCGCCGCGCCGGAAGAGCCTGAGACACGGCCGCGGCAGACGTCGAGGGCACTCTCGATCATCTGCTGCTCGCTCTCTTTCAGCACGGCGTCGAGACGACCCGCCGCCGCTGGCTTACTGCCAGGGCGTTCATCGAGCAGCGCCGCGGGCACGTCGAGCAGCGATTCGTCGCAGAGGATCGCGCTCTGCTCGATGATGTTTTCGAGCTGGCGGATGTTGCCAGGCCAGGTAAACGCCTGCAGACGAGCGAGTGCGGCGTCGGTGAAGCCGATGAAGTGTCGTTCCAGCTTGCGCTGAATCTCGGTCAGGAACAGGTTCGCCAGTCCCGGAATATCGTCGATCCGTTCTCTCAGCGGTGGCAGGTGGATGGGAAAGACGCTCAACCGATAGTACAGATCAGCGCGGAAGTTCTCGTGCTCGACTTCGTCTTCGAGAACACGGTGGGTGGCGGCGATCACTCGCACGTTCACTCGTCTCGTCTGCGAGCTCCCGAGTCGTTCGAACTCCCCTTCCTGCAGCACGCGTAGCAGCGCCACCTGCATCTCGCCCGACAGCTCGCCAACCTCGTCGAGAAAGAGCGTCGCCCGATCGGCTTGCTCGAAGCGACCGATGCGCCGTTGCAGCGCCCCGGTGAACGCGCCTGACTCGTGTCCGAAAAGCTCGGACGTCAGCAGCGAGTCGGGAATGGCGCCGACGTTCACGGCAACGAACTGCTGTTGTGCACGCTGCGATCGCCTGTGAATGGTCCGTGCGACCAGTTCTTTGCCCGTGCCGGTCTCACCAGAGATCAGGACGGTGGCGTTGGTCGGCGCCACGCGGTCGATACGCATCAGTGCTTCAGCCAATGCCGGTGAGTGGCTGACGATCGCGTTCAGCTCTGCGAGCTCGTGACGGGCAGCGGTCGTCGCGGACGAGCGCTGTCCCGAGTCGTGAGATTGTCGTGATGTGCTGTCAAAATCTGACGCAATAGCCATGTCTTCCTCCGCTCAGGACTCGTCGATCTTTCGCTGAAGGTCCCTCGGCTCATGTCTTCCTCGCGCTGTTTCCCGTGACGAAGCGGCCGTAATGCGGACGTAGAGACACAGTACTGCGGGCGTTCGCACGCCTCAAGCTCGTACAGTTACGTGACTGCGCCTGCTGCTGAGTGCGTTATGTCTGAAGTATGTCGTGCTTGAGCGCGAACTGGACCAGTTCGGCAATGGTGTGCACGTCGAGCAGCTTCATCACGCGATAACGATGAAACTCCACCGTTCTGGGTGAGATGCCGAGAGCATACGCAATCTGTTTGCTGCTTTGGCCTTCGGCAGTCATCCGCACCACTTCGCGCTGTCGCGGGGACAAGCGCATTGCGATTGAAAACCCATTTCTGCCGGGCTGGATTTGCAGGTCGAGTGCGTCCTTATCGAGCGCCATGCTCAGGTAGGTTCGCCCGGCAAGCACTTCGTGAATGGCGGTCAGAATCTCCGTACCGACCGAGCTCTTGAGGACATACGCGGAGCCGCCTGCTTGAAATGCTTCCGAGGCGTAGACGATATCCGAGTGCATGGTAAAGAACACGATCTTGACCCGCTCATCGGTCTGGCGAATTTGCCGCGCCGCTTCGATGCCGTTGAGGATCGGCATCGACACGTCGGCGACCACCACATCGGGCCTGAGCGCGCGGGCCGCCGTGACGAGCGCTCGGCCGTCGGCGACAGCGTCGAGCACGGTATAGGTTGGCTCGAGTACGAAGCGCAGACCGTCGATCACGACCGAGTGGTCGTCGGCGATGAGGACGGTGGCACTCATCGCGCGATACCGAGCACACTCAGATCGCTGTCGACGTCCTCGGCAATCACGTCTCCATGCTCGCACAGCGCGGTCGCGCGGGCGATGATCGCCTCGACCGATGCAGCTCAGGGGTTCTATCCGCCCGGCTCATCTTTGCGGCATTTGAACAAACGTCGCTATCGTACTTGTGTGAGCGATCACTTCGATGGCCGTCGGTTCGGCAATCCCACGGGAACCGCGGGGCAGCCACTCTCAACGGTCCAACGGATGCTGCGCGAGCCGCGGACGCCCTGGCCAACGTCTGTCGACGTGCGACAGCAGGTGCCGCCTGGCTTGAACGACGCGCCGGCCGTGGTCACATTCATCGGGCATGCGACGTTTCTCATTCAGACGGCCGCAGGGAACGTCCTCACCGATCCGATGTACTCCGAACGTGCGAGTCCGCTTCCGTGGCTCGGACCCCGGCGGGTGCGTCAGCCTGGCGTCCGTTTCGCCGACCTGCCGCCGATTTCAACGGTCCTCCTCAGTCACAATCACTACGATCATTGCGACCTGCCGACGCTGCGGAGACTCGCGGCGAGGTTCGATCCGCTGGTCATCACGCCTCTTGGCAACCGACGGCTGGTCAAATCAGCGGGCATCCGCCGCGTCGAGGAACTCGACTGGTGGCAGCAGACCACAACCGGCGCGTCCACGATCACGCTGACTCCTGCGCAACACTTCTCCGCCCGCACGCCGTTCGATCGCAACCGGGCGCTTTGGGGCGGTTTCGTGGTGAACGCGCCGGACTTCCGCTTCTACTTTGCCGGCGACACCGCCTATGCACCCTTCTTTGGCGATATTCGTCGACGGCTCGGACCAATTGACCTCGCGCTGCTGCCAATCGGCGCGTACGAGCCACGTTGGTTCATGCAGGCGGTGCACATGAATCCGGCGGAAGCCGTGCAGGCACACGTGGATCTGGCGGCGGTCCAGAGCATCGCGATGCACTTCGGAACGATTCAACTGACCACCGAAGCAATCGACGAGCCGATCAGGGCGCTCGATGAGGCATGTCGTCTGAACGACATCCCGCGTTCACGATTCCTGACCCTGGAGTTTGGCGAGTCGCTGCGAGTCGCCCACGCGAATCAACAACCCTGAATTCCCCCTCAGGTAGACTCTATGCGGCTGGAGGCGACGGGTCATGAATCGGGTTTCGCTCGGAGTGATGCTCGGTGTCGGGTGCGGCATCGTCGACGTGTTGTTGATGCTCCCACTCAGTTTCCCTGACAAACGCGCGGCGTTACTCGGCGCATTCTGTGCGCGCTTCGCGCTTGGATTCTTTACAGCAACGTCACGACTACCCATGTCACCGATTCTCTCTGGCGTGCTGGTCGGCGTGCTCACGAGCCTGCCTGACGCCATCATCACCAAGGCCGTTGCGCCCATCATGTCTACGGGCGTTATCTTGGGCGCGGTCGCTGGATGGATTGTCGGAAGATGGGGCGCGGTCTAAAGACGATTGAGTCGTCCTCCATCGACTCGAAGCGCCTCTCCTTGCACGAATGCGGCATCATCAGAGGCGAGATACGCGATCGCTGCCGCCACATCCTCCGCACGTCCGACGTCACCCTGCTGAATCGTCTCCAGTCCCGACTTGGGATTCGGGTTTTCCCAGAGCATCGGGGTGTCGATGGCGCCAGGCAGCACGGCGTTCACACGCAGCCCGCGCGATTTGCCTTCGATGGCCGCTGAGCGCGTGAGCGAGACGAGCGCCGCCTTCGCCGCCGCGTAGGAGGAGACGAGCGGCGTGGTCTCGACAGCGTGAACGCTCGAGACGTTCACGATGACGTCGACCGCGCCAAAGCGTGTGACGGCTTCACCGACACAGCGTGCAACCTGCGATTCGTCCGCCACGTCGCATTGATGGACGAAGACGTCGGGCGCCCCGGCGTCACGCCACGCCATGTCCGATGCAGCGGCGGACCGTAGCGCAGGAAGCGCACGCCGAGCTGCTGCACCAGATCGAAATCGGACCGCCACAGCTCGTAATGACGGCACGCCGCCATCTCGTCGATGCGGGTGCGGCCGTGATTGATCGTCGGCTAGCTGTTTTCGATCCCTGTGGCGAAGACGAAAAAGGGAAGCACGGCCGTCGCTGGTGCGACTGCAATACGCCGTCCAGCGTCCCGCAGGCTCATCTTCGCTGTGAGCTTCCCGAGGTGATCTTATCGCTGACTATCCCCGGGGCTTGCTGGCCTGCGCGCTCATCCTGGTGTCGGCGGGGACGGCCTCGGCTCATCTCCAAGGGCGTGTCGCGACTGCGCGGGCTCGCTGCGGTATGTGAGCGCCGACGGCACCAGGACGATGGGTACCAAGCGTCACAGAACCCTACTGGAGAAACGATACCGTCCCCGCCACGGCCAACGGTGCGGTCAGAATTGCCCCGGTGCTGTTCTGAAAAATAGTGCTTCTGGCATCGCTACCAAACGAACGCTGCCCCGTGGTGCCCACCGTCACGGGAGTGGCCGTAACGAGATAGTTCGTGATGGAGCCTGCAACCGCATTGCACGTCGCCGCTGCCGCCAACACCGCCGCACCACCACCTGCGGCGATGTTTACCAGGTAGCCACTCTTTCCCGGTGCGACGTTCGCCCCAACGAGATCCGGACCGATGAACGGAACCCCCATCGGTGGTGCGGTGCCCAATGCGGCCAGGGTCGACGCATAGCCTCCGCCCCCGCAGCTCGCGGCGAACGTGGCTTGGGCGCTGTTGACGGCGCGCACCGAGCCGATAGCGGAGGCTTCGTTGCCCGACTGACGCGCCCGCAATAAGCCAGGAACGGCGATGGCTGCAATGATGCCGATAATCGCGACGACGATCAGCAACTCGATCAGTGTGAACCCGTCCATCTGCTTCTTCACGTTCGTCCCCTGAGGAGTGCGCGACGACGTTTGACCAAGAAGTGGCCCCGAACATTCGCGTGCGCGATGAATGGACGGTATAGGGCAAGGCCCGTGCCCGGATGTGAGAGGCCCCCCGTCGTCAGGCCTTTACGCAACAGGTCGCCATTTCACTCGACCGTAGCGCGCCAATAGTTCGCTTCCGGTCTAGACAGGAGACAAAAAGTGACGCGGCGCTGACGCTGAACCGTCACGCCTAACCTGCCGATGCTGTGAATAGCATCACGATGGCGCACGCTCTGATCGGTCTGGATCTTCACGGTCGTCCGCTTCGCCGCCTACCTGACACGCACATCGAACGACTGCTCGACCTCCTTGGGGCTGCCCTCACCCCCGCGCAGTTGGAGGAAGAGGGTGTCGGGAAATTTCTGACGGCCTATCGCAACGCACTGGCCACGGGCACCGAGTCGCAGATCCACGAATCGGGAGAGACGCTCTTTACTCGATGTGAGGAGGCGATCACACGGCTCCGCACGCATGGCACCACGCTCGAAACCGACCTCGCGGATCTGCTCAACATCTTCCGTGAGATGGCGGTGACCGTCAGTGGAGAAGGGGCGGAGTCCGCAACAGACGTCAAGGACTCCGCCGCGCGGTTTGCCGTCCTTGCACAAGTCCACGACGTGCGCTTGCTGAAGCAACGCTTGCAGCAGGAGGTCGTGCAACTTCGGGAAGTCGCTCAGGCCCACGAACAGCGGTGGCAAGCAGTAGTTGAAGGATTCAGTGCGCGGGTAAACGCCCTGGAGACACAACTGACGACCACCCAGCACGAAGCTTCCTGCGATGCGCTCACGGGTATCGCAAACCGCCGGGCGTTCGATGAGAAGCTACTCGCAGCCGTGCGGAGTCACGCGCACTGCTTTGCCCTGGCGGTCGTGGATCTTGATGACTTCAAGAGGATCAACGATTCAGGTGGCCATGACGCGGGGGATCTGGCGTTGCGGGCGGTGGCCAGTATCCTGGCCACATCGGTTCGAGACGACGACACCGTGGCACGCATTGGTGGCGATGAATTCGCCGTGATCCTTCAGAACGTCACCTTGACTCAGGCAGGGCGGCGGATGGCTGAACTTGTTGCAATGGTCAATCAGACAAAGGACCAGGCCGCCGGGGTGACTATCAGTTGCGGGGTGGCTGAATACTCTGCAGGTGACACCGCGCATAGCTTGCTGAAGCGCGCCGACGAGGCGCTGTACGAGGCGAAACGCCAGGGAAAGGGCCGCGCGGTTGGGCGGGAGGCGCCGCTGATTCGGGATCTGCGGAACAAGTAGCGGCAGCTCTGACGACAACCGGCCCAACCTGATACCCGTCGTAGTGACATTCGCGCCCCTGCCACTGTCACTCCCCCATCGCCATCATGAGCTGCTCAACAGGAATGGCGAACCATCGTGAGTGTTCAAGCAACTCCTCGATAGTTTGAAGAAGGTCGTCCATCGTTCGGCGCACATTCGCGTCGATTCGAAAATACGGTTGTGCAGCCACTTTTTCGGTGCCCCACTTTTTCGGCTCGTCTACGGCTGAGTGAAGCTGCCCTCCTCACTGCGCAGAACTGACACGCGAAATCCTTCGCCTCGCTGGCCCCTGCATTGCCCATCAGAGAGGCATGACCAAGCTGACTGTCCGCGCCGCACTCACCGTGGCGGCGACCGCCGCAGTCGTCATGTTCGGAACACATGCTGGCTCCCCCCATGCGACGGTGGATCGCGCCCTCACAGAACTGCTCGCCACGCCCGGTAGTGAAACCGTTCGCGTCTTCGTGAAGGGCACCACGGGCGATGACGGGGCGCTGTCGGCGCTCCGTGACCAAGGCGCGGAGATCCTTGACACGCAGCCGCACCTTCAGACCCTGACGGCACGCCTGTCGAAGCAACAGCTACGTGCGCTGACAACGGACGCGAGGGTTGCCAACCTCTCCCTCGATGCGCCGGTGCATGGGCTCATCTTCGCGTCCCAGACCAAAAATGCGGTGTTCTTCCAGACGCTCGGCGTGCCGCTCAGTGAATACACCGAGGCGAGGAATGTGGGCATCGCCATCATCGACTCAGGATTTGCTCCCGCGAAGCCCGATGATTTCGAGAAACCGCAGTTTTACGACTTCACGACCGGCTTGACGAATCCCGTGAAGACCGCGGCCACGGATGATTACGGCCACGGCACGCATGTCGCGGGCCTGATTTCGAGCGACGGCAGCGGGTCCGAAGGGCGGTTCTTCGGGGTCGCGCCGAAGGCACGGCTCATTCACCTGAAGGCGCTTGACTCGAATGGCCAGGGTTACACCAGTTGGGTCGTCAACGCGATCAACTTCGCGGTGAGAAACAAGACACTGCTCGGCATCGACGTGATCAATATGTCGCTCGGCCACCCCGTGTATGAGCCGGCCGCCTCCGATCCGCTGGTGCAAGCCGTCGAACAGGCGGTCCGCGCAGGGATTGTGGTGGTGATTTCGGCAGGCAACAACGGTGGCGATCCCACGACGCACGCGGTGGGTTACGCGGGCATCAACTCACCCGGCAATGCGCCCTCTGCGATCACCGTGGGTGCCGTAGACATGAACGACACCGCGATCCGCAGCGACGATTCGATCCCCTGGTACAGCTCGCGTGGGCCGACCTGGTATGACGGGTTTCAGAAACCCGATCTCGTCGCGCCCGGTCACCGGATGGTATCGGACATCGACCGGACCAGCACCCTCTACCGAAGCTATCCACAGTTCGTGACGTACGGCCGGGACAACACCGATGCCAAGGAAGCCAACTACTTTCGTTTGAGTGGCACCAGCATGTCGTCCGCAACGGTCGCGGGTGCGGCGGCGATGATGATCAGCCAGAGTCGCACGAAGTATGGGGCCGCGTTACCACCGAATGCGATCAAAGCCGTGTTGCAGTTCACGGCGTTGCCGCTCGACAACTACGACACCTTGACGCAAGGCGCAGGCTCTCTGAACTTGAAGGGCGCGCTGGACCTGAACATCAAGCTCAATCCTGCGGCGGCCACGGGTTCCTGGTGGCTGACGAGCGGCATTGTGCCTGTGACGACTATCGCCGGCACGCAGATGACGTGGGGCCAGCGGATGATCTGGGGCGACCAAGTAATCTGGGGCGATCAGATTTACTCCAATCAGGCCGCCTGGTCGCAGGGCATCGTTTGGGGTGACCGCGTGGTCTGGGGCGACCGGGTGGTGTGGGGCGATAGCACGGTCTGGTCGATTGCCAACCGCGTTGTGTGGGGGGATCGCGTCGTTTGGGGCGACAGCCTCATTGGCTACTCAACAGGGAGCGGCATCGTTTGGGGTGACCGCGCGGGATTGCCTTACGCGGACGCCTCTCGCGTAGTGTGGGGCGATGTGTCCGAATCGTTACTCAGCTCACTCAGTGCGGATGAAGATCCGTTCGGGTTCGAGACGCTGGAGGACGCAGCACCGTCCATGCGCCATCACCACCAGCAACATCGCCGTGCGGAGAAGACCAAGGACGATCGCAAGAGCAAGCAGGCGAGGGATCGCCACATCAACGGCGGAGGGGACCGATAAGATTGCCCGTTCTGCAGATGTGTCGACAGAGGCAATCATGACCAACGAATGTGCAGCGGACTGGCGGCGCGGGTTGCCAGTGCTGACGGGCGGGTCAGTGACGTTGCGAGAGCTACGGACCCGTGATTGTGAATCCCTGCTCATGCACATGAGCGGCGACGATGTGCGGCGCTACATTGCGCCGCCGCCCGTCACGCGGGACCGGTTTGCGACGTTCCTTCGCTGGGGTCGCACCCAGCGCAGGCGCGGACGTTATCTCACCTTTGGCATCGTGCCGCAGGGGGCCACGCAGGCCGTAGGGATCTTTCAGATATGGCCGATTGAGCCCGACTTCTCGACCATCGAGTGGGGCATCGCCATCGGTCCCACGTATTGGGGCACAGGGCTGGCTATGGCCGCCGCCGCTCTCGGCTTTGAGTTCGCCTTTCGGACCTTGGACGCCGCTCGGCTCGAAGCACGCGCGTGCGTGAGCAATGAACGAGGCACTGGGTTGTTGCGAAAGCTGAGCGCCACGCCCGAGGGCGTATTGCGGGATGCGTTCCGCGACGGGGACCGGGTAGAGGACCATCGCCTGTGGTCGATTCTTAGGAGGGAATGGAAGACCGCCACAACGGCGGAGGAGAGGATATGAAGGACCAACGCCGCACACATCCGCGATATTCGGTGCCGTTGGAGTGTGCGTGGAACGGGAGCAGTTGCCGCGCCAGCACTCGTATTGCGGACGTGAGTCTCACGGGCTGCTACGTCGATAGTCCGCAGGTCCCGGCGCTGGGCGAGGAGATCGCCATCACCGCCACCATTAATGAGAATTCGATCCTGCTCATCGGCACGGTCGTCCATGCCCAGGTCGGCATGGGGTTCGGTGTGGACTTTCACCCCCTGACCGACCCGGCGCGCGCGACGGCTTGAACCTCCTCTTAGATGGCGAACTCAAGCGCGGGATCGAACTGGCGGCGACTCACGACCTGCTCACGCGGGAACTGACGTAGCGCGCTGCCGTACAATGCCGATGGTTTTGTGTCGCTCGCACATGGTCTCTCACGCGCGACTGACGTTTTGACGTGGAGCTCCGTGTCATTTGAAGCCGAAAGAGCGTGCGTGTCCGTCCCGGCGCTTCGCACATCCTCGGGTCACACCGCACAGCACCTGATCGCACAGGCCGAGCGTCGAATCGCCGCGTTGCGAGATCTGCTGCCAGCCCGCGGCCAGGATGCGACGTTTCTTCAGGCCGTCGAGGGGGAACTGGAAAGACTGGGAACCCTGTCTCAGAAGGTTGACCCCGAGCACGACGGGAACGCCTTGCTCACCGACCTGCAACACCTGTCCAGAGCGTTGGCTCGGCTGGTCCTGTTACTCCGGGACCAGTGGAGTCGAACCGATCACCAGGTGGTGGTGCGCCGGGTCGAACAAGCGCGCGAGCGGCTGACCGCCCTCACCGCTCGACCTACTCCCTCGGTGGCACCTCCTCTTCCAGCACCGTCCAGACCTCACCCTCCACGAAATAAGCGCGGTAGCCGTAAAAACGCGCCAGCGTGATCGCGCGACGAACCGCTGCGTCCTTCTCCGCGAAGAGTTCCTCATCGAGATAGGGTGGTCGGGTCATGCGAAATACGATGCCACCCGACAGCTGTATCTCCTCCACGATATAGTCGCCACGGGTGATGGTGGGCACAGCGGAATTATACGGACCAACGTCCCTGCGCTCATGACGGCCTGGTGCGTGCGTATAATGCGCGGCCATGCAGCCGCACCTCCAAGAACGCACCTCAGCCATTCACCAGGAGTTGTCCCACGTGCGGGCGGAGGCGAAGGACCTGAGGAACGGCTTCCGGCAGATGGAAATGAAGACGCTGTTCGACCGCTCGGTGGGGTTCTCCTTGTCAGATGCGGCGGTCTTCCTGATGCTCGCGGATCAGGCGACGTCGCCGGAGGAGAGTGAAAGCTGGTTAGCCCGAGCCGAAACGTGGGTGCTCACTGCGCGGATGCGAATGAAGGCCTTCGGCAGTTTGCCAGCGAATTTTGAGCTGCCGTGACGCGGGTCGCACAGTCCGACCGGAAAACCGAGGGCCAGAAGCCCCTTCGTCCCTCGGCTGCGTGCGACCATCTGCCCGGTTAATCTAATCCCGGAGTGCGACGGCGCTTCCGACGCGCGAGCTTGCGATACCTCGGATGATGGACGGTCACATGACGGACAGGCGCGTCCTCACCGAGCGGCAGCGACCAGATGTGACCGCAGTCGCAGTGGAGGTAGTCACCAGCAGGAGTGCTTTCCATCAATCGCACCTGCGGCCCCCCACAAGCAGGACACTCCGTGCGCGCAGAGGTCATTTCCTACATCCGCGCGAATGCTAAACCTCGGCACGGGGCGCGTCAACAACCGTTGTGCGTGATCGCACCTCGCCGGCGTTCCGTTTCTAAGGCCAATCGCAGACTTGACCTGCTAAACCGAAACTCTGATTCGAGCGTCCGATAACTCAGTAGTGTTTTCTTTTGACGCTCGGATCACGGCCTCCGGGCCTACAGTATCGCCGCGACAAACAAGAAACGAAATGAGTGAGCCCTCGGCCCGCATACACTGCCCGACCTGTCAGAGCACGTTGATCGTTCTTGTTGAAATGCTGGTGGCCGCGTTCTCCGACTACTTTAGATGCACCGCATGTGGTGGGTTGTGGTCGCTCCCGCGAGGCCAGAACGGTCCCGTGTCGCATGTCATCAGAAATGCCGCGAGGCCGAGCCTCTTAGAGAACCCGACGCCGTAGGCCGCTCACGTAGGTTCGTGCGGGTCCTTGGGGCCCTCAACATGGAACGGGGTTGGTGGCGTCACGTTGTGGATGGGGCCATCCTCGCCCACAGGAAGGGTCCAGATGTGGCCGCACCGACAGCGGAGGTAATCCACGAACGAGGTGGTATTGAACACAGTGATCGTTTGTGCGTGGCACGCGGGGCAGTGCGTCCGGGGAGACGACTCGGTTGTCACCGCCCGATCCTACGCATGAGCTTGGTCGGGGGCAAGGCCCAGATTCGGGCCAGAGATCGAGTCTGTAATTGATTAGCCGCAGCCACCGATAACCTCATTGCACCGTCCGGGGCCGGCCCCTCCGCGCCCTTCTGACGATGCACCTCCTGGAATGCCACAGGGGGCGGTAAAGCGGTTTGCCGCCCCCTGCTTTCATCTGCCGCGATTGTGGGTTCCTTCCGCGATGGTCCGCGTGGATAATGCCGCGCGGATGCGCCCCTCTGAGCCGAATCAAGGCGACTACATTATCGAGACACTGCCGGGGAGTCCGCCGTCGTTTGAAGTCGTGCGCTTCCAGCTTGGCGATGGCCGCGCATTCTCAACGGAAGATGCCGCCCTCGGGTTTGCGGTGAGGGCAGCGGAGTTCTACGGGTTCAGAGTCTTCTGGCGCACTGCTGCTGGCGGCTACGCCCTATTGACGGCCTGATCCGGGCGACGTGGCGCTGTGAACGACACACCACGGATCGCACGTTTCTTCAATGCACCGCATGTGAGCAATTGCGAGAGCCCCTCCAGGCACACCGAGGCGTGATGCACCGGACAGCGCACGTCAGGGCTTTGACAGCAGTTCGTAGTCCATCGCGTTGCGGATGAGCGACCGATACCCGTAAAAAAGCGCTTATTGATCGCGTGCTGGATGGCGGCGGCTTCGGTTCGGAAGCCTTCGGGTTGCACACCGAGTCGTGGCGACTCACTTGAAATAGCGAAACCATGGCCGACACAGCCGTCACTCTCTCCACCACGAAGTGGGCGCGTGCGGGAAGGACCATTGCCCGGTATTCTACCGACCCATCCTCGCTATTTACTCACCGCACCGCAAGGATCAGTTGATCACGACCCATCGTAATTACTCGGATGCTTGTGAGCCTACGAGCGCGGTGCTCCCCAGTGTGAATGAGGCCCGCTAACACTACCTCGATGCGGCTCTTTTCTTGACGGATCGGCCTTTGGGCGAGGCCTTCCGCGGCGACACAGGTTCTTCTTCCGTCTGGTCGCCCGATGCGGCCTCCTGATTGATCCCGTTCTCGGCCAGTGCGCTGAGTTTCTCGTCCGCGGCCTTCTCCTCGTTCAGTGTTTCCTCCAACAGCTCCGCCGCGTCGTCCTGACCTAACGCCCGCGCCCAGGCCACTAACGTCCCGTAGGCCGCCATCTCGTAATGCTCTGCGCGCTGTCCTGCCGCGATCAGGCACGCATCCATCGTCGCGTCATCGAAGTCTTCCTCCATGATCGACTTGCCTTCCTCGATGATGCCGGCGATTCCGTCGCAATGTTTGCCGCGCACTTTCTCGCCAATGGCCGCAAACACCTCTTCGAGCCGTGCGACCTGACCTTTGGTTTCCTCAAGGTGGGTTGAGAATGCCTCGCGTAATTCCGGCGACGCGGCAGTCTTGGCCATCTTCGGGAGCGCCTTCACCATCTGCTTCTCCCCGTCGTAGGCATCTCGCAGTTCGTCAATGAATGCTTGCTGTAGCGATTTCGATTCAGCCATGAGTCATCTCCACCTGTCGGTTATGCAGCCGTGGGCCACGGGCGGTCAGTCCGCGCCGAGCGGCCCGTTATCGCTTCTTCGCGGACTTCCGTTTCTGATCACCCTGGTCGCCGTAACCGGGCTTCGCTGCGGTCTTGGCCTTCGTGCGGCGATCCGCCTTCTGTGAGCGGCCTACATCGTCCATCTCTTTGAACTTCCCTGAGGAGGTGCGCTTGGCGTAGGCCGCGCCACCCGCTTTCTTCACAAGGTCGCGTTTCTGACTGCTACGGCTATTCGTGGCCTTCTTCGCCATACGCCTCCGTTGGTGAGATATGGATCTGCTGTGTGGTCATGGCGGTGTTGAACGACGGTCAGTTATCGAGCCACCCATGCCTCACCGCGTAGTGCATGATGCCAACGCGATCCGTGAGCGCGAGTTTACGCATGGCATTCGCCTTGTGTGCTTCGACGGTCTTCACGCTCAGGCGAAGCGCGTCCCCAATGGCCTTGTGCGTATAGCCTCGCGCGACCAGTTGGAGGACGTTGTGCTCACGGGCGCTGAGTCGCCGGTTGCTTGATGTCCCCCTGCGTGGTTGACGCATGACCGTGACGTGCTGGACGTGAGATTCACGGATCGCTCGCAGCAGGTTGGCGGTATCGGTCTCCGTTCGAGCGTAACAACCCAGACCGGCTGACACGAACGCTCCGACCTGGGTGTCATCGTGATGCCGCATCCATGCAACAACGGCAGTGTCCGGCACGTTTCGTTTGATGGCGCTGGCCGTGGCGATGGCATTGCCGTGTTGAAGGGAGAGTTCGAGCACGACAACAGTCGGCTTGAGGGCAACGGCGCACGCAATCGCCGTCTCATGGTCGGCCACTTCTCTGACCACCTCCATGTCACGCTGTGAACCGAGCAGCGTGCGGAGTCCGAGCCGCATGATTGGGTGATCTTCAACGAGAAGGAGTTGGATGCGTGCCATAACGCTTCGCAACCCGCAGCACCGTCACGCAAACGGCGAGGTGCTCGATAAGCGTCAATCTCTCAACCGCTTATCAAGCTGGAGAGCAAAATCAATACCCATCCACAGCATCCGACCGAACGCATTATGCCCGCAACGAGTGAACGCGGTCGGCAAAATCAACTTGCGCGACGGAGGCATTTTTCACCGCCCGCCGCATCGCCCTCACCGCGACAGAGGCGCAAGTGTTGCACCGGGCCATCTGCGAGAAGATCGCGATGGCAGACAACCAGCGGGCAAAGCACGTTCAACCGAACCAGCCGGGTGGTCAGGTGAACGCGGACCTGGGCATCGTCGTGATGCCGTATACACGCCACGATGGTAGTGTCGGGCACCCTTCGCATGATGGCTGCGGAGGTGACGACCGCATTGCCGTGTCGAAGGGAGAGTTCGAGCACCACAACAGTCGGCTTGAGTGCGAGCGCACCCGCAACCGCCGTTTCATAGTTGGTCACCTCTCTCACGACCTCCATGTCGCGCTGCGCGCCAAGAAGAGTGCGGAGGGTTCGAATGGGTGCTCGACAGACGCAATCTTCAGCGCTAATCAAGCTCCACAGCAAGACCGACACCCATCCACAAGATCGAAGCGGGCGTGATCTGCTCTAGGATCAGACGTAGCGCCCAAACACGACGACTCTGGCGATGGAAGTTTTCAGCAGGAATGGGTGGATTCGCCTGTAGTCGCTGTCTTCGGAGGATTGGTGCCCCTGCATTCGGATGCGGAACGTCTCAGCCTCGCGCTCGATGCTGCCAAGCTTGGCGATTGGAGCTGGGACGCAGCGAGTGATTTAGTCACGTTTTCTGAGCGGGCCGCGCAGATTTTTCAGATCCCTCCCGGGCCCGAGATGACGTGGACCGCGATGCGGCGCTTGCTCCATCCAGACGACGCAGAGCGGGCGCGAGTGGGCGTCGAACACGCGATTCAGACGCACACGGATTACGACATCGAATACCGGCTGATCAACGGCAGAGGTGAACGGTGGGTTTCTGCTCGCGGCCGGGGCGTGTACACCCAGGACGGGGACGTGAGCGGGATGCTCGGCGTCGTTCAAGACATCACAGAGCAGGTTCGCACGAGGGATGCGCTGCGTGCTCAGGCCGATACGATACGCGAGAGCGAAGAACGGTATCGCGCCTTCATCCAACATAGCTCCGAAGGAATTTGGCGGCTCGAGTTCAGCCCTCCGCTCGACACTTCTTTGTCCATCGACGCCCAGGTCGACGCCGCGTACAGCCATGGAAGCTTCGCCGAGTGCAATGCCGTCATGGCGCGCATGTACGGTCTGGCATCGCCTGAAGACCTCGTTGGTAAAACACTCGACTTCATGCTTCCCGCCTCGGATCCGGCCGCGCGGGCGTATCTGGCGTCGATCGTCGAAGCCGGGTACCCCGTGTCGGACGTCGAATCCGTGGAGCGAGACGCGAGCGGCACGACCAAGTACTTCGCGAACAGCATGACCGGTGTGATCATCGACGGGCGCTTGCATCGAATGTGGGGTTCGCAGCGAGACGTCAGCGAGCGCAAAGAAGCAGAACACGCGCAGGCGTACCTCGCCGCCATCGTCGGTTCGGCGGACGACGCCATCATTGCGAAGGATCTCAACGGCATCATCCAATCCGCGAATGCAGCCGCGGAACGCGTGTTTGGATACTCGGCGGCCGAGCTCGTCGGGAAACCCGTGCGGATGCTGATCCCGCAGGATCGTCAAAGCGAAGAAGATGACATCCTGACGCGACTCCGCTCGGGTAAACGCGTGGACCATTTCGAGACCGTGCGCCTCAGAAAGGATGGACAGCCCATCAACGTCTCCCTGACGATTTCGCCGGTCCGCGATGCGGCAGGAACGATTATCGGCGCATCAAAAATTGCGCGCGACATCACCGCAATCAAGGCGGCGGAGCGAGAGCGGGTCCGCTTGCTCGAGGAAAATGCCGCCATCACGGCGGCGCTCAATGAGGTCGGCGCGATCGTGGCGTCGGACCTTGATCGCGACAAGGTGGTGCAGGGTGTCACTGACGCCGCGACGGAGTTGACGACCGCTGCATTCGGCGCCTTCTTTTACAACGTCGTGAGCGATGCGGGCGAGTCGTACACGCTCTACACCATTGCCGGGGTTCCCAAGAACGCCTTTTCGAACTTTCCGATGCCGCGAAACACGGAGGTATTCGAGCCGACGTTCAAGGGCCTCGCCGTCGTCCGCAGCGGTGATATCACCAAGGATCCGCGCTATGGACATAACCCGCCGCATCACGGCATGCCGCGCGGTCACCTGCCGGTGCGAAGCTATCTGGCCGTCCCCGTCAAAGGGCGCGGCGGAACGGTGATCGGCGGATTGTTCTTCGGGCACCCGGAACCGGACCGCTTCACGGCTGTACATGAACGGCTTGCGATGGGCATTTCATCGTGGGCGTCAGTGGCGCTCGAGAATGCGCGGATGTATACCGATGCTCAGCAGGCCAGTCGTCTGAAAGATGATTTTCTCGCGAGCCTGTCGCACGAATTGCGCACGCCCCTGAATGCCATCCTTGGCTACGCTCGCATGCTGCGAATGGGCATTTTGGTACCCGAGCGATACGACAAGGGAATCGAAACGATTGAGCGAAATGCGACGTCCCTGACCCAGATGGTTGAGGACGTTCTGGATATCTCTCGCATCGTGTCTGGGAAGATTCGGCTGAACGTACAACCCGTTGACTTTCCCGACATCGTGAGACGCGCCATTGACACCGTCACCCCTGCTGCGGATGCGAAGACCGTTCGCGTGGAGAGCGTGCTTGACCCGCTGGCGGCGCCGGTGTCGGGTGACCCGGAGCGATTGCAGCAGATCCTGTGGAATCTCCTCTCCAATGCGGTGAAGTTCACAGGCAAAGGGGGCAAGGTCCAGGTGCGCCTCGAGCGCGTGAATTCGCACGTGGAGCTATCCGTGAGCGACACCGGCGTCGGCATCCCGGCCGAGTTCGTGCCCCATGTGTTCGAGCGCTTTCGGCAGGCCGACTCGGGAATTGATCGGGTGCACGGCGGCCTCGGCCTGGGTCTCTCTATCGCGAAGCAGTTGACGGAGATGCACGGAGGCACCATCGAAGCGGCCAGCGGAGGACTCGGCACGGGTGCAACCTTCCGCGTGAAACTGCCAGTGATGATCATCCATCCCACGCGCGATGAGTCCGAACGCATTCATCCCCGTTCACCATCGAGTGTGACCACGATTGTGAGCGGCGACTTGCAAGGCGTCCATGTGCTTGCCGTCGATGACGACGCCGATGCACTGTCCCTGGTGGCGGAACTGCTCACCGCCGTCGGCGCGCACGTCACGACCGCGAAACCCGTCCAGGAAGCGCTCCGGCACCTCGATACACACCCCCCGAGCGTGCTGATATCTGATCTCGGAATGCCGCACCTCGATGGTTTTGCGCTCATCGAGCAGGTCCGACGCCATCCGAATCCGATCGTGCGTCGGCTGCCAGCCGCTGCGTTAACGGCGTATGCGAGATCTGGCGATCGCATGAGGGCCCTGCGAGCCGGCTTCCAAATCCATTTGGCCAAGCCGATCGATCCGGCAGAACTTGTGACCACGATCGCCGCGTTGGTAAAGCGGTTTGCGCCGGGCGACGCCAAAGACTTATCAGACCCGACTTAGCCTGGTACGCGCGCCCCCAGGTCGCCGTCAATCTACGGTTCCCTCACCTCAACGATGCGTAGACTGGAGGTCCGCCACGACTTCAAGTAGATCAGTGAACGACTGTTTGGCCTGGGCCGACCGGACCTCCAACTCTTTGAGGTGTTTGCGGATCTCAGTTAGTGCATCAGCGTCTTCGGTCTTGCGGTAATCGTCTATGCATCGCTGCATCGCTGTGACGGAGCGGACCTGCGCTTCGCCGAGCGAACGCAGATCCCATCCCATAACGGCCAGAATTTCAATGTGTTCAGATCGGTCCATCATCCGTGCCAATAGCACCGAGACCCCTCAGCGATGGGTTGTGCCATCCACAAATCCAATCTATATGCTCCCCTTGTCGCCATTGGCTTCCCAATGGCTTGCGACGAAGGCTCTCAGCTGGGCATCGTCGTGATCCCTCGTGAACGCGACGATAGCGGTATCAGGTAGGACTCCCTTTAGGAACCGATCGAATTCTGCTCCGTGAGGTGGTCACCGCAATATTTTAAGCGCGAGCTTCCATTCCTGCCGCAGCAGGCCCGGGATGACCATCAACATGCACAACGGTTCGATGGCGCGGCTGCTTCCGCGGTGCCCATGTCCTCAGCATCCCATCCCAACTGCTCGAGTAGCCCGGTGACGATCTTTTTCGCTGCCTCGTCATTTCCACAAATGAACATGGTCGGCTTGCCTCCCTCGAACTGGGGATTGACCATGGCTGCGGTGCTGACGGAGTTGAATGCCTTGACGAAGCGGGCGCTGCCAAACTCACGTTGCAGGCGCTCCATCTGCGATTCGTCGAGATTGGTAAAGAACTTCAAAACGCCGTGAGTGGGCGCAGTGGCGGCAATCGGATTGGTGGCATCGATAACCGGCTTGTCCGCGAGGTTGGCGACGCCAGCCGCTCGCAGCGCCTCGGCCGCGATTGCACCCTTGACGGCCAGAACGAGGATTTCACCAAAGCGGGCTGTTTCTTCGAACGTTCCAACCTTGCCTTGCGGATTCTCGAAAACCCATCCCTCAAGCTTTGCCGACTCGCGCGTGGCGAGCATCGTCTCGTGACCATGACGTACGAAGCCCGCCGCCAGTGTGCCGCCAACAACGCCAGACCCAAGGACTCCAATCTTCATGTTCTGCACCGCCATCAGGCTTAACGAGACCTCGCTACCGAGCTGCCGGTGGCTGAATCACGTCGCTCACGGCGTGTTGATGGATCAAGAGAATGCAATCTTCTGGTCCCTTACACCGATCATTGTGAAACTGCTTTGCCGGCTGAAACACATAGGAACCTGGTGGCAATTCTTTGAGCACCGAGTCGCCTTGAATCGTTCGAATCCATGTTCCCTGGACGTTGACACCGTAGTAGTCCGCTGAATGCGCGTGCATTCCCGCCTCCTGCCCGGCCTTCAATCGCAGGAACATCCCATAGTCGCCGCCTTTGGTGCGATCCCCCCACAGCGGGGCAACATCGACGGGAGCGCCAGGTGCGAACGGTTCCCACTTCAACGCCGTCGATGGCAGATGAATCGCCGTGGCCGGCTGCTGCTGACCCGACGCCCGGTGAGCCGTGGCGGCGGTTGCCAACACAACGCATATTCCCGCAATCGCTCGAAAGGTCTTTTTCATCCCTGTGCTCCCCTCATTGCTCAGACCGTCCGTCTCGCAGCGTAACGCGCAGGCTGACCGAATCCAGCGAACTCCTCGCGCACCGACACCTCGGTGGCGGTGGGCGCAACGATCCCCGTCATGGTCTGCCGTCATTCACATCCAGTTCGCGAGTGCGGACCGCCACCTCGTGGGCATGCATGTCGGCCCGGGTTCCCGAGAACGCGCCGGACACCGGCATGACGCCGCGCGGGTGACAGCTGACGCCGGTGACGACGTGATGCAGGGAAACAGGTGCGCCGAGCGTCGCGTCAAAGCCGCGCCAGCCAAGCGTTGGCAGATACACCTCGACCCACGCATGCGTCGAGCCGCGACCGGCCATTGACGAGGGCGCGTGGTGATAGCCGCTGGCAAATCGCGACGCCACCCCCAGATAGCGCGCCGCGTCCATCATCAGCGTTGCCATGTCACGACACGAACCGGTGCCGAGCGCCAGCGTCTGCGCGGGAGTCTGCACGCCCTTTTCGGTCCGTCGCTGATACGACACCGTCTTGAAGATGCGCTCGGCCAGCCCTTGCAGCGTCCCCTCCGCGTCCTGCGGATCAGGCAACTGGATGTTCGCCAACCATTGGCGCACCGCTTCCCTATCGTCGGGGAACGCCGGCAACTGATAGAGCTGCGTGACCGGGATCTCGAGCGGATCGTAGGCTGGTGGGAACGCGACACGCCACGGCTCGTGAAACGCTCGCCGCGGAAACGGTGCCGTGCGCTCGACGGTCACGCGATTGACGATGGTGAGCTCGTCAGACGGTTCGACGAAATCCACCAGCGCGATCGAGTTGCCGAAGACGTCGGTCACCCACACGAGCTCGTGCTCTGGCGTAATCAGAAGCTCCATCCGCTCAACGCGCTGGTCGTGGCCCTCCCGCGGCCGCAGCACCAGACGATGACGTCCCAGGGTGACCGGACGTTGATAGCGATAGGTGGTCGTGTGTTCGATACAGAGTCGCATGCCGCGCTATGAGGCCAGCGCCACACCCTGCTCGTCGAGCTCTTTGCGGCCGACGCCGGTGAAGGTCTGCCCGTCCGCAAGCGCACAGGCGACGTTCAACCTGGTGCATCGCGCGCTGCCGAAGATCGTGGCCACCGCCGCATCGGCCGCGTCGCGGCCGGTGCCGATCCGTACGAGGCCGTTCAAGTACGAAAGACGCGTTGCGTCGAACACCACCCAGCTGCCGCCGATAAAGCACTCGAAGCAGGCGTGAAAATCCGGCGGGTCGAGCTGGTAGGCGTAACCAGAGAAATAGCGTGTGGGAATGTTGACGGCGCGGCACAGCGCGATCGCCAGATGCGCGAAGTCACGACAAACACCGGTCCGCTGCGTCACGGTGTCGTAGGCCGAGGTCATCGAGTTGGTGCTGCCCCGCAGGTACTCCACGTTGGCGTGGATCCAGTCGGTAATTGCCACCACCTTCTCGTGAGGGTTGTCGATCTTGCCGAAGAGGTCCCAGGCCAGTCGGCTCAAACGGTCGGACTGGCAGTAGCGGCTGGGAAACAGGTACGGGATGGTGTTTCCGGAGAGACCGGCGACCGGCGTCGCTTCCACCGCATGCGCGTCGTAGGTCTGGTAGTCGCACTGCACGGTCGCGGAATAGGCGATTGAGACCTGGCGATTCGCGCCGGTCTCGAGGCGAATGAAGCGATTGTCACTGCCGTCCGCGGTGAACTCGGCGACCCGCACATCGGGGGTGACGTCGAACTGCTCCTTCAACACCGTCTGAGAAGCGTTGCGCTGCGCGTGGACGTTCAGGATAAGTGTGGATGGAAAGCGAACCGCGTAGTCGAGCTGGCACGAGACGTTGAAGACCACCATGGAGCGAACCTCTGCCGCGGCGGGTGCAACTCACATGCCCGGCCGGCACGTGCGCAATCGAAGCGGGACTGTGGTGCTGCTGTCGGCAGTCTCAGCTGCCGCCGCGTACCCGTTTGATTCCCGTCACAACAACGGGTGCCGCCCCATACCCGTCGATGCCAATGGTCTGGTGAGCCACGTCGCCGATGACTTTGCCGTCAACCGACAGCTTGCCCGTGCCGACCCCATTCGCCGGGATGACGATTTCGAGCACGGTGAAGGGACGAGCGGCCGCGGCGGGTGTGGCCGAGTCCTGTTTCCACAGGTTCAGGTCGGAGTCGGTTGCGAGGACGACGTGTTCCTCGCCCCTGTCTTTCCATGACGCGGCGTGACGAATGACTGCGCCGACTGCGCTGCCGCTGCGCCAGATGTAACCGAGATTGGGAAGCGCCTTCAAGATGGCGCCGACCTCCGACGCCGCCTTGTCGCGGGCCGCAGTGGCGAGTGGACCGCTCTCTTGCGGAGTCGACCAGCGAATCAAATCGATCGAGATCGTGTCACCCGTGGCCGGACCGAAATTCGCGGCGGTCCCGACGAAGTGTTCATCGGTTGCGGGAGCAGGCCTGGGTGGGGTTGTTTGCGCGAGTGTGGAAAACGATATCGCCAGAACGGCGGCGATCGACAGCACAACAGTACGGACGAACTGAGCACGGAGACGCATTGATTTGACCCCTCCTTAGTTGTGTGAGCACCTCATTCGGGCACCCAGAGCTTGGATCGGCCCTCGCCGGCCAGCGTCAGCATCAACTCGTTCAACCGCTTGACGAAGCTGGCCGGATCCTCGAGTTGGCCGCCCTCGGCCAGCATCGCCTGATCGAACAGGATGTGGCTCCAGTCGGCAAAGCGCGCCTCGTCGGCCTCGGCCTTCAAGCGCTTGACGATGGGGTGTCCCGCGTTGATCTCGAGCACGGGCTTCGAGCCCGGGACGTTCTGGCCGGCGGTCTTCAGAATCCGCTCGAGATTCATGCTCATGCCGTACTCATCACTGACCAGACAGGCCGGCGATTCGGTCAGCCGCTCAGTGGTGCGAACGGCACTGGCTCGGTCCCTCAGCACAGCCTGCATCCGCTCGAGCAGCAGCTTCTCGTCCTCGCTCGACGTCGGCGTCTCCTCCTTCGCCGCCTCGCCACCAAGCTTGCTGAGGTCGAGATCACCCTTCGCGACCGAATGCAGTGGCTTGCCCTCGAACTCGGTGAGCGACGACACGACCCACTCGTCGATCCGGTCGTACATCAACAGCACCTCGACGCCGCGTTTGCGGAAAATTTCCAGGTGCGGACTGTTCCGCGCGGCCGCAAACGTGTCGGCGGTGATGTAGTAAATCGCCTCCTGTCCCTCCTTCATCCGGCTGACGTAGGCGGCAAGCGATACTGTCTGCAGCTCGGTGCCGTCGTGCGTCGACGCGAAGCGCAGCAACTTCGCGATGCGGTCGCGGTTCGCCATGTCCTCGGCGACACCTTCCTTCAGCACGCGGCCAAAGGTGGTCCAGAACGTCTCGTACTTCTCCGGCTCCTTTTCCGCGAGGTCGTCCAGCAAGCCGAGAACCCGCTTGGTGGACGCCGCCCTGATACTCTGGACGTCGCGCGACTGCTGCAGGATCTCGCGCGAGACGTTGAGCGGCAAATCGGCCGAATCGATGATGCCGCGCACGAACCGCAAGTACGTCGGCATCAGGTCCTCGGCATCGTCCATGATGAAGACGCGCCGCACGTAGAGCTTGATGCCGTGGCGGCGCTCGCGATCCCACAGGTCGAACGGCGCCCGCTTCGGCAGATAGAACAGCTGGGTGTACTCCTGGCGGCCCTCGACCTTGGCGTGCACGTGCGCCAGCGGCGGCTCGACGTCATGGGCCACATGCTTGTAGAACTCGTCGTACTGCTCGTCGGTGATCTCCGACTTGGGCCTGGCCCACAACGCTGACGCCTGGTTGATCTGCTCGTCCTCGTCGGTGAGGACCTGCTTCTTGGCGTCGGCGTCCCACTTCTCCTTCTTCATGAGAATCGGCACGGTGATGTGGTCGGAGTACTTGCGCAGAATCTGCCGCAGTGTTCCGCTCGACAGCAGCTCGTCTTCCTCGGGCCGCAGGTGCAGGATGACGTCGGTGCCGCGGCTCGCCTTCTCGATCGTTTCCACCGTGTAGTCGCCTTCGCCGGTGCTCTCCCATTTCACGCCGTGGTCGTGGCTGAGGCCGGCACGCCGCGTCAGCAGCGTGATGCGGTCAGCGACGATGAACGCGGAATAGAAGCCGACACCGAACTGCCCGATCAGATTGGCGTCCTTGGCGCGGTCGGCGGTGAGCTGTTGGACGAACTCTCGGGTGCCGGACTTGGCGATCGTCCCGATCTGGTCGATCACTTCCTGCCGTGACATGCCGATGCCGTTGTCGGACACCGTGATCGTCCGCGCGGCGGCATCGACGCTGACCCGGATCCGCATGTCGTGGTCGTCCTCGAACAGCGCCGCGTCGGCGATCCCCTCGAACCGCAACTTGTCGGCGGCGTCGGACGCGTTCGACACCAGCTCGCGCAGGAAGATCTCCTTGTTGCCGTAGAGGGAGTGGACCATCAGGTGGAGGAGCTGCTTGACCTCCGCCTGGAAGCCGAGTGTTTCGCGTGTCACTGTCGCATCCATACCGACATTGTAATGAGGGTCCTGCCTTACTGCCGAGCTTTGCCCGTACCGCACCGCGTCGTATCATTCGACTGTGACTCAACAGCCGCGGCGGTGAAGACGAAAGAGTCGTGGAGCAATCAGCAGTCGCATCGACATGACGAATCTCGTGCACACCGACGCCAACGGTGGTGATGCACGACGCGACAACCCCATTTTCCCGACCAGGACATCACGCCACAGATGCCCCGCTCACGCCGCCCTGCCACGCACAAGCGCCCGCATTCCACACCTTCATCGCTCGCGAAAGTCGTAACCGGTATTGACGGCTTCGACGAAATTACGGGAGGCGGACTCCCGCAGGGTCGGCCAACCCTGGTCTGTGGAGGACCGGGCTGCGGAAAGACGCTGTTCGCTCTGCAGTTCCTCGTCCATGGCGCCGCTCACGGTGAGAACGGCGTGTTCGTCACCTTCGAAGAGACCGAGGAGGATCTCCTCAAGAACGCCGCGTCGCTTGGCCTCGACGTACCTGATCTGATCCAGCGAAAGCGTCTCGCGCTGGAGTATGTGCGCGTCGAGCGGGCGGAAATCGAGGAAACCGGCGAATACGACCTCGAAGGGCTTTTCATTCGTCTGGACCATGCGCTCCGCTCCGTCCGCGCACGCCGAATCGTGCTCGACACCATCGAATCGCTATTCGCGGGGCTGAACAATGCCGGCGTCTTGCGCGCCGAGCTGCGGCGTCTCTTCGCGTGGCTCAAGGAACGTGGCATCACCGCGGTCATCACAGGCGAGCGAGGCACCGACACACTCACGCGCCAGGGGCTCGAGGAGTACGTGTCCGACTGCGTCATCTTCCTGGACCATCGCGTCAGCGACCAGATCTCGACGCGGCGTCTGCGGGTCGTGAAGTACCGGGGCTCCAGCCACGGCACCAACGAGTATCCCTTCCTCATCGACCGGCATGGGCTCGCGGTGCTGCCGGTGACTTCGCTCCAGCTGATTCATCAGGCCACCTCCGAGCGCATCTCGACCGGACTCGAATGGCTTGACGGCATGTTCGGCGGCAGCGGCTACTTTCGAACCAGCAGCGTCCTGCTCTCCGGCGGTGCTGGAACGGCAAAGACAACGCTCACCGCATATTTTCTCGATGCGGCCTGCCGCCGCGGGGAGCGGGCGGTCTGCTTCCAGTTTGAGGAGTCGCCTTCGCAATACGTCCGCAACATGCGATCAGTGGGGCTGAACCTCGATCGCTGGATTAAGAAGGGCCTACTGCAGATTCACGCCGCGCGACCGACGTTGTACGGGCTCGAATTTCACCTGGCCACGATGCACCGCGAAGTCGACGAGTTCAAGCCCTCGGTCGTCGTCATCGATCCGTTGTCGAGTTTCACCGGTGGGTCGTTCGGCGAGGTCAACAGCATGGTCATGCGTCTGATTGACTATCTCAAAGGAAAGAACATCACCGCGGTGTTTACGCATCTCATCCCGGGCAGCAGCGCCTCGCAGGAAGTCGAAGTGGGCGTCTCGTCGTTGATTGATACCTGGATCCTTCTCCGCAATGCTCCGCCCGGCGAACAGGGAGGCCGGCACCTGTCGATTCTGAAGTCGCGCGGCATGCCGCACTCATCAGCACGGCAATCGTTCGCGTTGACCGACCGCGGTCCCGTCGCAATCGAGCCAGGTCGAACGTCTCCGGATCTCCGCAGGGGGCGGTCATGAAGGCGCCACGCACGGCCAGGAAGAAAGCGTCGGACGAGTGGATCCTGCGGCTCTACGTTGCTGGACAGAGCCCACGATCGGCGGCAGCGCTGCGGAATCTCGAGGCGATCTGCGAACAACATCTCGCGGGGCGGTATCGCATCGAGCTCATCGATCTGCTGAAGAATCCCCAGCTGGCGCGAGGCGATCAGATCGTCGCGGTCCCCACGCTCGTACGCCATCTGCCCCCGCCGATGAAGAAGATCATCGGCGATCTGTCCAATGAGGAACGAGTGCTGGTGGGGCTCGACCTTCGTCCTCGCCGCGGTAGCGTCGGAGTGCGGCCGTGACGAAAAAGCGAGCTCACGACAAGGCCACGCCGGCAACTCGCGAGGACGCGAAGTACGTGCTCCGGCTCTATGTCACCGGCACCACCGGAAAATCGATGCGCGCGATTCAGAACGTACGCCGTATCTGCGAGGCGCATTTGCGGGGTGTGTATGACCTCGAGGTGGTGGACATCTACAAGAACCTGCCCCTGGCCAGGGGCGACCAGATCATCGCCGCGCCCACGTTGATCAAGCGGCTTCCGGTACCCCTTCGCCGGTTGATTGGCGACATGTCCGACGAGCGACGCGTCCTCGTCGGCCTCGACATCCGTCCCCAGCGCGCCGGGCGTGCCAGTGGCTAAGAAGAGAAGAGCCAGCGGATCCCTGCGCGACATGGAGGAGCTGCGCCTGCGGCTGCAGGAGGCAGAAGACACCATCAACGCGATTCGTGAAGGACACGTCGACGGGCTCGTGGTCAGCGATCCGCAGGGTGAACGTGTCTACGCACTCCGTACCGCCGACCAGCCGTACCGCTTGATGGTCGAGCAGATGCGCGAAGGCGCCGTGACGCTGGCGGCGGACGGCACGATCCTGTACTGCAACCAGCACTTTGCCGATCTCGTGGCGCACCCGCCCGAGCGTACCGCCGGTCGCGCCTTCGACGAGTTCCTCGCGGCCGACGATCGTGAAACGCTGCAGCAGGTGCTGAACGCTGAATCATATCGGGCGGAAGTGCAGCTCAAGTCCGCTCGCGGGACGATGAGCCCGGCACGGCTGTCGTCCATCACATTGAACATCGACGGTGTGCGATCGATCGCGCTCGTCGTCACCGATCTGACGCAAGAGCGTACCGAGCGCGGCCTTCGAGAGTCGAACCGTCTCAAAGATGAGTTCCTGGCGACGCTGTCACATGAACTGCGCACACCTCTGAACGTGATTTTCGGATGGACGCGCCTCCTGATGACCGGCCGACTCAATGAACAGGCACGAACGCAGGCACTCGAATTGATCGTGCGGAACGTGCAGGCTCAGACTCAGCTCGTCAACGACCTCGTCGACATGTCACGGATGACAACCGGCAAGCTGCAAGTCACGCTGGAACCGTTGCCGCTGGTGCCGGCGCTCGAGGCGGCGGTCGAAAGCGTGCGGCCGGCCGCGGAAGCCAAGGGCCTGGCGATGCACACCGCATGGCACGTGGAGGATGCCAACGTCCTGGCCGACGCAACACGGTTGCAGCAGATCCTGTGGAATCTGTTATCAAACGCCGTGAAGTTCACGCCGAACGGCGGCAACATCTGGGTCAAAGCGGAACGGCTCGATCACACCCTGCGGATCGAAGTCACCGATACCGGCATCGGCATCGACCCCGCGTTTCTCCCCTATGTGTTCGACAGATTCCGTCAGGCTGACAGTGCCACGACGCGACGGTATGGCGGGCTGGGACTCGGTCTGGCGATCGTGCACGACCTCGTGCGACTGCATGGCGGAGAGGTCGAAGTGGAGAGCGCCGGTGTCGGTGAGGGTTCGACGTTTGCGGTGACACTCCGCGAGAGCGACGTTGCCCCTGTCTCGCCAGGCCGGCCAGCGCCATCGGCCAAGGCAAAAAGCCTGAAGGGCTGCGCGATCATGCTGCTCGAGGATCATTCCGACAGCCGCGAGTTCCTGGCCGAAGCGCTCCGGAATTCCGGCGCGGCCGTCACGGCATTTGGTGCTGCCAGCGAGGCATTCGCGTCGCTCGATCGCGTTCGCCCATCCGTCATCGTGGCCGACATCGGACTCCCCGACGAGGACGGATACTCGTTCATTCGCCGTCTGCGCGCGCACTCGACCCCCGACATCCAGGCCATTCCGGCAATCGCCGTGACCGCGCACGCCAGCGTCGCCGATCGAGCCGCGGCACTGGCCGTCGGGTTTCAACACCATCTGCCGAAGCCCATCGATCCGGCGCTGCTGATCCAGGTCATCTGCGAACTGAATCGAGGGCCGGCGTCGTAGCGTCAAGCGGTGGCCACGTAAGGCGGAGCTGGTCATATAATCCCGCTGTTGCCGCTTGCACCCAGGGTCATCCTCGCTGCAGTCAGCTTCTCAGCGGCCTCTCGAGTCGTTCTCGCATCGGCGGCGTGGCTGGCGCAGCAGTACGGCGCGGATCTGCAGGTTCTCTATGTGGAAGACCCGCTGCTGATGGCTGCCGCTGCCTACCTCGGGTTCGATCTCCTCGGCGAGACGCACGCGCAGCTGCAGCAACTCATCGCCGAGGCGTGGCCGTGGTCGTCAGGTCTGCCGAGCTCGCACGTCATCGGCGGGCCGACCGTGGACGTCATTCTCGACACCGCCCGCGATGCGGGCGCCGACCTCATCGTGATCGGCCAGTGCAGCATGTCCCCCGTCGCACGGCTTCTCTTCAACGTCACACCCGACGCCCTGCGCAAGCGCGCGGATGTGCCCGTCCTGGTGGCAACGGCCGATGATGCAGCGCCGTTTACGCAGGAGGCGTGACCGGCATGTGGTTGCAGCTGCACACGGCGCGGTTCTGGTTCAACCTGCTGCAGATTATCGGCATCAACATCCTGCTCTCGGGCGACAACGCCGTGGTGATTGCCCTGGCCAGTCGATCGCTGGCCGCGTCGCAGCGCAGGCTGGCCGTCATTGGTGGCAGCGCGGCGGCAGTGGTCCTCCGCATCATCCTCTGTCTGATCATTGCGTGGGTGCTCGAGATTCCCTATCTCAAGCTGGTCGGCGGACTGCTGCTGCTCTATATCGGCGTCAAGCTGGTCATCGCCGAGGAATCGGCAGAGGAAGGTATCGCGGCCAAGTCGAACCTGTGGGGCGCGATTCAGACGATCCTGATCGCCGACGCCGTGATGTCTCTGGATAACGTGGTGGCGATCGCCGCCGCGGCTCACGACAGCGTTCTGTTGATCACGCTGGGGCTGCTGATCAGCATTCCGCTGATCGTGTTCGGCAGCCAGTTGATCCTGGGAGTCTTGAAGACATACCCGCTCCTCGTTGTGCTCGGTGGCGGGTTGCTCGGCTGGATTGCCTGCGAAATCATCATCAGCGATCCGAGCGTGTATCAGTTCCTTCCCTACGATGAACCGCTGGTGGAGCGCATCGCCAAACCGCTCGCCGCTGTGGCGGTCATGGCTATCGGGCTCGCGCTGTCTCCGCGCCAGACGCTGAAGAGTTCGTAGGGCTACGCGCAACCTTCTACAAGCAGGACGGCCGACACGAGGCCCGTTCGATAGGAGGTGACCCGTGAACCGTCGGTCTCGAAGATCAAGCCAAACAGTCGATCAGCGGCATCCGAGGCGACAAACCGCAGGTAATGACCGTTGGGATCGTACTTGTGCGGTTCGACCCGGATTTTTCTGCCATAGACTCGCGTCACCTGCTCCTCGGTAGCCCCGACCTGAATGCCGCTTGCGGTGGGGATACCCGCCTCACGAACGTCGATCCGCACCACCCGCCCACGCTCGAACATCACTCCGAGACGTTCGGGTAACGTCGCGCTCTTCAAATAGGCACAACCGTCGGCGGACGCTTTTGGAGTGTTGCCTTCAAGAACTGCGAGCGGGTCACCCAGCACCGCCCGAACCTGCTGCAGCGACATACCAACGTGAACGGGACCGGCGCGGCGCAGGAAGACCGTCCAGTCCGCAGCCTCGGCTGACGCCGACGCAAGGACACAGAACGCGGCCATCCAGCACAGAACGCAACGAGCTGTCGGCATGTAGTCACGACCATACCATCAGCGCATTCTGTCCAGTTGCTGGAGCACCCGCTCAAGGCTCTCCGCGACGGTCGCCTACAAACACGGCCTCAGCGGAGCGACAAAACAGCCGTTGCGGTGTCTAATCCCCGGGCACCACTTCTCAGGTCTCCGGGTTGAACGATGAGGAGAAGCGTATGCGAGGGAGATTTCAGCCCGACGGCGCTCAAACGTTTTTCGTCATGCTACGGCTGTGGACCGTGCCGGTCGTCCACGCCATGCTGAGGAGTCCCCTGCTGGCAACTGTCGGATGCAGAACTCCGAACCATCGCGTCTAACGTGGCGCCGTATCTGCCGTAACAGTAGCGCACCAGTCGCACCGTTTGTGGCTTATCCGCGTTCTCCCTCTGTGCTATCTCTCGACACGCCCTGTTCCCGCCCAACCCATACCCTGTTCGGCGTTGCGGCCCTGTGACCCGTACAAGCGGTGGACGGGACAGGGCACCGAACGCTGCTATCTTTACGCCCTATGAACCGATACTTGTTCGCCCTCCTCGTTCTCCTCGCCTCATCGGCCGTCGCGCAACAGCGAGTGCCCGAGATCCGTTTCACATCGGTTCCCAACTACCCTGCCCTGCCCGAAGGGATGAACCTCGGCGAGGTGCCGGGCGTCGCGGTGAACTCGATGGGCCACGTCTTCGTGTTCACGCGCTCGAACAGCGCCAACGGACCTGCGTTCGGCGCCGCCGCCGCCCAGCTTCTCGAATTCGATCAGAACGGAACACTCGTGCGCGAGATCGGCAAGGGTCTCTACGCCTGGTCCGAAGCGCACAGTGTGCGCATCGATCGAAACGACAACATCTGGGCCATCGACAAAGGGTCCAACATGGTCGTCCGGTTCAACCCGCAGGGGCGGGTCGTGTGGGTGTTCGGGCGGAAGGAGGAAGCGGCCGACGGCGCGGAGCCGCTGCCGCGCCCCGATCCACCGGCGCCGCCCGTGGACGGACTCTTCCGTCAGCCCACCGACGTCGCCTGGGACTCGCAGGGCAACATCTACATCACTGACGGCTACATCAACTCGCGCGTCGCCAAGTTCGACAAGAACGGCGACTGGGTGAAATCATGGGGTTCGAAGGGCGCCGGGCCGGGCCAGTTCAATCTTCCGCACTCGATCGCGATCGATCTGCAGGACAACGTCTACATCGGCGACCGCACCAACCATCGCATCCAAATCTTCGACACCGACGGCAACTTCAAGCGGATGTTCTCGATTGACGTGCCGCCCGATCCGGCCTCGCATCCGGTCAACGGTGCGACGCCGACCGGCGAGGCGCTCACGCGCGTCATCGGTGCGCCCAATTCGATCTGCATCACGCCGGGTCCGAATCAGGTGTTGTTTGTCGGCGAATCAACCTACCCGGGGCGCGTCTTCAAGGTGGCGCTCGACGGCCGCGTGCTCGGCGTCATCGGCCGCTCGGGTCGGAATCTTGGTCAATTCTCCGGCGCGCACGCGCTGGCATGTCCGACCGAGCGCGAAATCTACGTCGCCGAAACGTCGAATTGGAGAGTGCAGAAGCTCGTGCTCCAGTAACGAATGGTCGAGCGTCAGCTCCGACGATCGACGATCTTCATGCGCGGCGCTGGCGGGGAGACGAGTGCGGCAATGGTGGTCACCAGCTCGGCTGGGTCCATGGGCTTGGCGACATGCACGTGATAGCCCGCCGCGAGGGCCCGGTCGACGTCGTCGGGCGTCGCATACCCCGTGACGGAGATGGCCGGCATCTGTCCCCCCCGATCGGGAGGAAGTGAACGGACCTGCCGTATCAGTGCGTAGCCATTCTCGTCCGGCATGCCGATGTCCGATACGAGCACATTGGGAATCGCGTCGGCCGCGGCGGAACGCAGCAGCTCCATCGCCTCTGCGCTCGACGACACCGCGGTCACCCGTGCCAATGTGTACTCCAGCGCCCGCACGGTCAGCTCACGCGCATCGATCTCATCGTCCACCACCAGCACGTGAACGCCGACAAGAGACGGGACCACTCCGCCGGCGCGCGGATGATTGTCCTCGCCTTCCGCGTTGCCGTCCAGCGATGGGGCCACCGGCAGCTCGATCGTGAACACGGATCCCTTTTTCAGTCCAGGACTGGCTGCGCTGACGGTCCCTCCGTGCAGCTCCACCAGTTCGCGAACCAGTGCCAGCCCCAGTCCAAGGCCACCGTGCCGCCGTGTGCTCGACGCATCATCCTGCCGGAACCGCTCGAACACATGCGGAAGGAAATCGGCCTCGATGCCCTGCCCGGTGTCGCTGACGCTGATGGCGACCCGTGAACCCACGGCCGCCAGGCGAACCTCAATCGAGCCGCCAGGTTCGGTGAACTTCACGGCATTGGACAGCAGATTCCAGACGATCTGCTGCAGACGATCTGGATCGCCGACAACGTTCGGCGTCTGCGGATCGAGCGCCGTCGCAATCGCAATGCGCCGGGCGGTGGCCGCCGGCATGACCACGTCCACCGCGGCCAGCACCACGCTCAGCAGATCGATCGGCCGCATTTCGAGCCGCAACTTGCCGGCAACGATTCGCGCCATGTCGAGCATGTCGTCGATCATCTTGGCCTGGGCTGCGGCATTGCGTTCGATCACGTTAAGGGCACGCTCCAGTAGCTCGCGATCGACGTGGTCGCGAGCCAGCAGGATGCGTGACCAGCCAAGAACGGCGTTCAGAGGAGTGCGGATTTCGTGTGAGAGCGTCGAGAGAAAGTCGTCCTTGGCGCGGAGCGCTTTTTCGGCGGTCGCGCGCGCGCTGCGCTGCGCCTCGATCTGCTTGCGGAGCTGCGCCTCGCTGGCCAGCCGTTCGCTGACGTCTTCGAGCACGGTCATCGTGCCGATAATCTGCTCGCCCGCGAAGAGCGGACCGATGTGGCCGCTCTGCGGCATCTGCGCGAACGGCAGCACCGGGTTGCTCGGCTGCATCGGAATCACGTAGCGATGCAGCCCGTAGGAGATCAACGTGATGCGACCGACGAGCCCCTGTTCGTAGTACTCATTCATGCCGCGCGCCGCGGCGTCCGGATATACCTCGAAGATCGAGCGCCCAACTACCTGCTCGGCCGCATGGCCTGAGTGGAGCTCCATCCATCGGTTCCAGACGATCACCCGGAATTCGGTGTCGGTGGCGAAGAACCCCTCGCGCCACTCATCCGTGAACCAGCGCGCCAGCGCCACCTGCACCTGAGCGAGATCGAGCGACGGATCCGACGACATGGCTACCGTTGCTCCCGCTCCCACATCTCCAAGGCGTGCAGCAGCCGCTCGATCGACGCCACGCCGAGCACAATGACCAGATACCCGGTGAGACTGCTGTCGCGCAGCTTGAACGACGAGTGGATGATGAGGGCGTAGCGCAGCCCCTCGCGATCGACGGCAATCGATCCGACGACGCTCTCGAGGGTATCCAGCGTCAGGTGGGGCACCGAAAACGACACCTGGACCTTCAGCAGGTTGCCGAACGTGCCCAGGCAGGCATTGAGCAGGATGTTGCCGATCTCGGTGACGACTTCTCGGGCCGACCGATCGATTGCCAGCGGCAGCGCGGGCTCGTCGGTCAGCAGCTCCTTGAGGATCGCGGCGCTGTGCTGATCGAGCACCAGCAACGCGTCGCCGTCGACCGGACCGGAAAAGATCTGATGGACGGTCGCGACCTCGTTGGCGAGTACCGGTCGCAGCGAATCGGCCATCTCGTCAATGGGGCACACCGCCACCTGTGGCACTTCGAGTTGTACGCGGTGCCCGGTCAACTTCGACAACGCTGCCGCCGCACGACCGAAGCCGATGTTGATCAGCTCGATGAGGGCGTCGTGCTGGACGATGGTCAGATTCACTCGTCCACTCCCGCCATGGCGACATCGAGCGCGCTGAGGATCTCGCCCTTATCGAACGGCTTGTTGATGAATGCCCTGGCACCCGCCTGTTGTGCGAGCTCATGTGACGAGGTCTGGATGTCGGCGGAAACGACGACGATGCGCGCCGATTGGTCCATCTCGAGCAGCTTCTGCAGCACCTCGAGCCCGTACATGCCGCGCATCACCAGATCGAGCATCACGACATCGGGTTTGTCGATGACATAGCGTTCGAGCGCCACGAGCCCGTCTTCGGCCTCGACCACGTCGCAGCCGGCGGCCTCGAGGATCTGCCGAAGGTTGCGGCGGGTCATCGCGGAGTCGTCGACGATGAGAACCTTGGCGTTCATACCCGTTCCAGGATGGCCTTGGTCAACTGATGCAGCGGCACCGCCGCATCGCTGAGCCCGGCTTCGACGACCGAACGTGGCATGCCGTACACCACGCAGGTTTCCTCCGCTTCTGTCAGCACGGCGCCGCCGCGGGCCTTGATCCAGGCGGCCCCGTCTCGCCCGTCGGAGCCCATCCCGGACATGACCACTCCCAGCACGCGGTCGCCATAGATCTCCGCTGCGGACTGGAACAGGACATCGACCGAGGGCCGGTGCGGCGTGTCGAGCGGCCGCACGTCCAGGCGTGTCATCACGCGCGACTCCTCGTCACGATAGAAGCTGAGGTGGCGGCCGGCGGGCGCGAGCAGTACGACACCCGGACGGACCTCCTCGCCTTCGCGTGCTTCGGTGACGGTCAGCGCCGACAGCTCGTTCAAACGCCCGGCGTAGGCCTCGGTATAGCCAATTGGCATGTGCAGAACAATGACCACGGGCACCGGGAAGTCGGCGGGCAGCTGACCCACAACCGACTTGAGCCCCTGCGGCCCTCCGGTCGACACGCCAATGACCAGAACACTATAGCGGTTCTGGAATGTCGTCGGCGGCAGTGGCGTGTCGGCAACAGCGGTTCGCAAACGCCCGACCGGCACGCGCGCGGCGGCCGTGACTTTGGCAATCAACTCTTCGGCGACGTCGAAGACCTTGTCCGTGGCCAGCGCGGTTGGTTTTTGGACGAAGTCGATCGCACCGGCGTCGAGCCCGCTCAACACGCGCTCACTCGATTCGGCGGCGATGCTGACGATGATGATGGGCAGCGGGTTGGTGGACATCTGCCGGCGGATGAACTCGACGCCGTCGACCCCTGGCATGATCAGGTCGCAGGTCACAACGTCCGGCTTCAGACGTTCGACCTCGCTGAGCGCTTCTTCGCCGTCGCGCGCCGTGCCGACCACCTCGATGCCCGGACTGCGCGACAGCATCTCCTTCACGACCTTGCGGATGTAGGCCGAATCATCCACGACCACCACGCGGGTAGGCTCGGTCATGACGCCTGTTCGACGCGGCTGGCCGTCGCCTGGGGTTGCTGCGCCGGCCGCTGTTTCACATACATGAAGCTGCCACCAATCTCTTCGAGCTCGAACGCTGTCGTACGTCGCAGCAGCGACTCCGCTGCCGCAACGCACAGATATCCCGGCGAGGGCATCGACCGCTCGAAGGTGCTCAAGACACGGCGGATGCTCTGGTCGGAAAAGTAGATGAACACATTGCGGCAGAACACGATGGGTCCCGCGTGACGCGCCACCGCATCGTCGTCCATCAGGTTGACGACGTCGTAGCGCACACGCCGGTGCAAATCAGGAACGATGTTCCAGGCACCATCCTGTTCGACGAAGTACTTCTCGCGCATGGCCGCCGGCAGATTGCGGAAGGCACGACCGCGGTACTGTCCGGCGCGGGCGCGCTCGATCGCTGCCGGACTGGCATCGCTCGCCAGAAGCTCGATCGGAGCGCGGTCGAACCAGCCCTGCTCGTTGAGCAGCATCGCCAGCGTCAGCGGTTCTTCGCCGCTCGCGCATGGAATGCTCCAGATGCGCAGCGGTCGCCCGTTCAGCGCCTTCACCAACTGCGGGACCACGCAGGTCACCACCGCACGCAGCTGATCGATCTCGCGCCAGAAATAGGTCTCGGACACGGCCAGCGCGTCCATGACTTTGAGCCATTCGGCCTGCTCCGACTCGTACTTCAGCACGTAGTAGTAGTCCATGAACGAGCCGACGCCGCGGGCGAGCACGAGCGGAGCCAGCCGGTCCGCTACCTGATCGAACTGATGCGGCTCGTACGACAAGCCGAGATGATCGTGAATGAGGCCGCAGAAAACGGCAGTGATGCTGCCGGAAAGACCGAGAGAGTCGGCACGGTATTGCATCGCGGCTACCGCGGGTTGGCGTCAACCGACGGCGTGCGCTCGGCGCGCGCCACCGCCATCATGGCCGCCTCGCGCACTTCCGCCTCGGGGTCGGTACGCGCCAGATTCATCAGCTTGCGCTGTGACGTGCGGGTGCCGAGACACTTCAACTCGGCTATCGCGGTTAACCGAACCGCCGGCACGGCATCCTCCAATGCGCCCTCGAGCGCGCGCGAGGCGTCCTGTTGTTTCATGCGGCTCAACGCCTCGACGACGGCGCAGCGCACGACGGGAGAGGGATGACGAAGGCCAGCGGCGATGTCGTTGATGCGTCGCGCCGGCAGGCTGCTGAGCACTGCGATCGACGCCACCCGTCGGGACGGTTCGCTGGTCAACGCGATCAGCGCGCGGGTGGCTTCGGCACCCTGCGCACTCTCTCGCACTCCGATTCTAGCCAAGGCAGCCATTGCTGCGCTCACGACAGTTGAGTCGGCGTCAGTAACCGCCACCCACTGCAGAATGTCCGGAAGCCGCGCCTCGGCTCGTCGCGCCAGCGCGTCTATGGCTGCGAGCCGCCGCCCCGCGTCTTCGACGCGCAGCAGTTCCTCGAGGATCGCGAGCGCCTCCGGGCGATCGACGTCTCCGAGCGCGCCGATGGCGGCACGAGCGATGTCGTCGTTGGCGGACCTGGTGAGCGGTCCGAGAATGTCGAGCGCCTCTGGCGGCGCCAGCCGGCCGACCACCTCGATCGACGCCAGACGCACGTGCGGTGCCGCATCATCATGCAGGCGATCCATGACGGTGGACAGCGCATCGACGGCGCCAATCGCGGCGAGCGATTTCAGGGTGACGTAACGCACCCAGGCATCGGGATCGGTCAACGCCCGAATCAGCGCGTCGACACCCGCGGGATGTTCAACGCGGGCGAGCGCCGCGGCCGCTGCCGCGCGCACTGACGCTGCCTGATCGGAGAGCAGCTCGATCAGCGGCTGGACGACCCGCGGGTCGTCGAAGAACGGCAGCTGCTCGGCGGCGCTCCGGCGCACCGCTTCGACGCGGTCGCGGCAACAGGCCAGCACGCGCTCCAGACAGGTCGCATAGCCAAAGTAGCCGGCAATCTTGAGTGCCGATTCGCGGACGGCGGGATCGTCAGCGTCGAGCAGACGGAGAATCCGCTCCGGCATCTCGGGATGTCCGATCGAATTCAAAGCGGCCACGGCCGACTGACGAACGGCCGGCTGCGAGTCGCTCAACAAGCCAAGAAGCGGCTCGAATGCGGCCGCGTCGCCGATTCGGGCCAGCGCCCCCGCCGCAGCCACGGCGACCTCGCGATCCTCGAGCGTCGCAATCAGCGCCGGCGTGGCTCTCCGATCCCCAATCCGTCCGAGCGCAACGGCTGCCGCCAACCGGGTCTCCAGATCCTCCGCCTGCAACTGCTCGGCGAGCAGCGTCACCACGCCGCTGCCATTTCGCACCAGCGCCTCGACCACCTGCGACCGCACGGTGTCGTGTCCGAGCAGGCGTGTGAGCGCACGGCGAATGGCCTCGCCCTCGAGCCACCCCAGTACCCTCGTCAACCCCGCCAGTCGATCCGGTCCAACCCGCTGTACCGCGTCGAGGACCCGCTGGGTCCCGGTCGCGCTGATCGTCCGCCGGGTCTGCGCGGCGATATGCTCGCCGGCGCCGTACCGGCTCTCGTATCGATCAAACAGTCCCGCCAGCGCGTCGGTGATCACCTCGGTGGGTGCAGTGGCGCTGTCGAGCAGCTGCACGAGCGGCACCGTGACGTCCTCGTCGCCGAGCTCGCCGAGCGCCTCTACAACCGGCGCGCGCAGCATCTCGTCTTCGAGGAGTGGCACCAGGCGCGGCGCCACACCGGCGGAGCCGACGCGGCTCAGCGCCTGAATCGCCGGAAACGACAGATAGAAGTCGCGCCGCAGTGCGATCTCCAGCAGCGGCTCACAGGCTTCGGTGGCATGCAGGCGTCCGAGCGCCTCGATGATGTGGAACGTCACGTTCACATCGGGATCGTCGAGGTGGGCGATGAGCGCGGGAATCGCTCGGCGGTCGCGCCGCTCACCGAGAATCAGGGCCGCCTGGGTCCGCAGGTTCTCGTCCTCGTCGTCGAGGAAGCCGATGAGCGGCTCGAGCACGTCGATGTCGCTCATCGCCAGCAGGTCAAGGGCGCTGCTCAGCACGTTGAGGTTGGCGTGCTGCTGGCGAATCGTCTGCACGAGCGAATCGACGATGGCACTCCCCTGCTGCGCCAGCGTGGATACCGCCATGCGGCGAACGCGCCAGTCGTCTTCACCAAGCAAACGGGTCAGCGAGTTGATCGTCAGCCCTTCGGCGGCCATCCGCCGTTCGCCTTCGATGCGGGCGGTCACTTCCTCGATGGTGACGATCGCGCCGATGATGCGTCCCTCGTCTCTCAGCGGCCCGATGGTGACGCTCTGCTGCATCCGCTCGAACATGCTCGACGGCTCGCTTGGCGCGCAGGCGAAGAGGTAGTGATGGAGCGCCGGGGAGAGCACCTCGATGGTGCCCTTCGTCAGGACGTTCTGAAAGACGGCGAGGAACCCGCGTGTGCCGATGTCGGGCAGCAGTTCCACCAGCGGCCGATTGATGGCCTCGACCGATTCGATTCCGGTCGCATCCACCATCCATCGATCCCACGTTCGGACGACGAGCCGGTCGTTGGTGGTGAAAATGCCGATGGGGAGACGTCCGTCAGACATGCGGAGGTGACGCGGTGATAGCCCTGGAGTATCGGCGCGGCGGTCACGAACGCTTTGGCCGGCCGTTCGCGCTTCGTTTGGCCGCCGGACGTTCGACCATGCTGACGAGCGCCTTCGCGCGGCGCAGCAGATCGTCGGTGCCGCCCCGGGTCTGCCTCACGCCGGTCGCGTTGCGGTCGGTGATCTGGCGGATCTCGGACACTGATGTGAGCAGCCCAGCGGCCGCCGAGGAATGCTCGACGTTGGCTCGTGCGATCAGCTTGATGTGCTTGGCGGTGTTTTCGATGGCTGAGGTCATTTCGCGCATGGTGCGCGATTGATCTTTCAGCGCGCGGGTGGCTTGCTCAGACTGCGTGCGCATCCCGTCGGCCGCGCTCGAGATGTCCTTCATCGCTGTCGCCTGTTCTGCCATCGACTTGGTCACGGTGGTGACGAGCTGCTGGAGCTCGGCGGCCGATCGGGAAATCTGTTCCCCGGCAGCCGCCTGTTCGGTCAGTGCTCTCGTCGTGGTGGCGGCGCCGCGCCGGATGGTTTCGGTGGCCTTGCCGATCTCGGCGGTGGTCTTGACCTGCTCCTGCGTCGCCTTCCGCACCTTGCTTGCCTGCTCCCGGGTACTCTGCGCCGCCTTCATGATGTCGCGGGCGGCACGGCTCTGCTCCGCCATCGCCTTCTTCACTTCGACCGAGGTCCGGCGAATCTGGTTGTTCGCCTGCACCAGCGAGGTGACGGCCCGGGCTTGCTCTTCGGTGCCGGTGGCAATCATGCGTGCCTGCTCGGCAGTGGCCGTAATGGCCGACACCACGCTCCTGGCCGCATCGCGCTGTTCGTCGCTCGCCCGCGCAATCTGCGCCGCCACTTTGGTCGCCTCGCCCACGCCTTCGAGAATCTTGCCCAGACCCTTCACGCCTTCATCAGCCTGCGCGTTGCTCTGCTCGACGACTCTCAATCCTTCATTGGAGGCGTCGACCGCTTCGCGGGCCACTTCCTGCAGCGCCTTGATGATGCCGGCGATGTCGGACGTTGCCTTGGCCGATCGATCGGCGAGGTTGCGGATTTCTTCTGCCACCACGGCAAAGCCGCGTCCGGCGTCGCCAGCGCGCGCCGCTTCGATCGACGCATTCAGCGACAGCAGATTGGTACGCTCGGCGATCAGGTTGATGGTGTCGACGATGCTGCTGATCTCGCTGGCGCGCCTGCCCATTTCGCGGATCACCGTCCCCGACTGCGTCATCGACTCCTTGACGCGGCCAAAGCCCTGCATCGAACGCTGCACGCTTGCGCCGCCCTCTTTGGCGTCCTGCCCGGCCCGCCGCATGATCTCGTCAGCCTCACGCGCAAACCCGGCCACGGCCTGGCTGGCGCGCTCGAGCTCGGTGGCACTGGTTGCCGCCGTCGTCGCGGCGTCGCTGATCCGCTGGCCGTTCTGCGCGACCGCCTGAACAGATCTGGCCAGCTGCTCGCTCGAGGCCGCGTTCTGTTCGATGCTCGTCGCCAGGCTGTCGACCTGGGCGGTGACTTCTTCGATCGAGGCCGCTGTCTCGTTGATCGCGGACGAGGTCTCCTCGGCCGCCGCCGCGAGATCGTCGGCATGCGACGCCACGCCCTGGATCGACCGGGTCATCTCTTCAACCGCCGCCGCCGTCTCGTTGACCGACGACGCCAGCGCTTCGGTATCGATCGTCGTCGACTTCACCGACGCCGTCATTTCTGTCATCGACGTCGTGACTTGCTGCGCCGCGGTCGCCATCTCCTGCGCCGTGCCGGTCACCTTGTGGACCGAGGCGTTGCTCTGCTGAATCGCCGTTGCCGTCTGGCCGATCAAGCGCGACAGGCTGTCTGAATTTCCCGTCACCTGCTCGATCGACGCCGCCACCTCGTTGAGCGACGAGACCAGGCTCTCGGTCGACGCGGTGACGGCGTCGGCCTGCGTCGCGGTCTCCCTCAGCGACGCCGACATCTGATTCAGGCCGCTGAGGGCGGAGTCGAGCGAACGGACCTGGCTCTCCGCCCCTTCAGACACCTCGTCGGCCATCTGCGCAATCCGCGACACGGCGCTGGTGATCTGGCTCGCTTCATCGCGCAGCAGATGGGGGTCGAGCGCGCGTGAGCCGTTGCCGTTGCCGTTCATCCCGTTGACAGCCATCGTCATTCTCCTTGCAGACACGTCATGTGAGTGTTCAGGCGGCCGCCGTCGGCACCGCCTCGATGACCTCACGAACCTTCAATAGCAGCACGATGCGATCGCCGAGCGTCGCCACGCCGTCGAGATAGTTGCCGCTGAGCCCGGTAATCGCCTCGCCTGGCGGGCGAATCGCCGAATCCGGAATGGCAATGAATTCACGGGCCTCGTCGACCATCAGGCCGATGCGCCGACCGTCCGTTTCCACCACGACCAGCCGCGTACGGAGGTCGACCGGAATCCGTTCGAACCCGAAGCGGGCGCGCAGATTGACGACCGGCAGGACCTGGCCGCGCGAGAACACCACCCCCTCGACAAATGGCGGCGAGTTGGGCACCGAGGTGACATGTTCGATCATCTCGATGTGCAGCACATGATCGCTGCGCACCGAGTACGTCGTTCCGGCGACGCTGAACAGAATGTAAGTGGCGCTATCGGTCATGCCGTCATTCCTTCCGCCTTCTGCCGGTCGCGGAAGGTCCGGCTGAGCGCAGACGCATCGAGGATGAGCACGAGGCGGCCGTCGCCAAGTTCAGTGGCTCCAGAGATCCCGTTCACGCGCAGCAGCGGGTCCGTGATTGTCTTGACGACGATCTCGCGCTGGCCGGCGATGCGATCGACGAGCAGACCAACCGCCGCGAGTCCTGAACCGACCACCACGGCGTGGAGCCTGGGCCGCTCGGCGACATCGATGGAAAACAGGCGCGAGAGGCGAACCATTGGCAGCGTGCCGCCACGGTAGGTCATCAGTTCGTTCCGCTCCATGACCCGGACGGCCCCCGCATCGACCTCGATCACCTCGCGCACAGCGGACTGCGGCACCGCGAACGTCTGCTCTCCGACGTGGGCGATGATCGCGTCGGTGATCGCCAGCGTCAGCGGCAGCGTGATCCGGAACGTGGTGCCCTGTCCCGGCGCAGCCTCCACTGCGAGCACGCCGCCAAGTTCCTCGACCGTATTGCGGACGACCGCCATGCCGACGCCGCGGCCACTGCCGCGATCGGCCTCGTCCCGGGTCGAAAACCCGGACGCGCAGATGATGTCCAGCAGGGCGCGCGCGTCGACGATGCCTTCGGGCACGGCGATGCCCTGGCTACGCGCGCGTGCGGCCGTGGCCGGCACGTCGATCCCCGCGCCGTCGTCGCTGATCTCCAGCACCACCGACTCACCGGCAGTTGACGCACTGAGCCGGATGATGCCTTCGGGCGGCTTGCCCGCGGCGACGCGCTGCTCCGGGGTTTCGATGCCGTGGCTGATCGCGTTGCGAACCAGGTGAACAACCGGATCCATCATCCGTTCGATGAGGAACTTGTCGATCTCTGTCGTCTGGCCGCTCAACTCCAGCTGAACACGCTTGCCGCTGTCGCGGGCGAGGTCGCGAATGACGTACGGCATCCGCCGGAAGATGTCGCCGACCTGGACCAGACGCACGCGCATGACACCTTCGCGCAGGTCGCGCAGCTGACGCTCGATGCGGGAGGTATGTTCCTGCAGAGCCCGCCACTGCTGGAATGGCACGTGAGCCTCGATGCGTTCGAGCGTGTCTTCGAGGCGCGCGCGGGTCACCACCATGTCGCCGACCAGGCGCATCAGCTCGTCGAGCCGCGCCAGATCGACCCGCACGAAGCTGGCGGCACTGGTCGTGCCGGTGTCCCTCGCGCGATCCGCCGATGGCGCACCCGGCACCACCACGGCAGCGTCAAGGGCGCTCGCGACCGGCTGATAGACGATCCCGTCGTCGTGCCACGCCGCGAGCTGCGCCTCGTCGGCCGTTTCGACTTCGAACTCGAACGACACGCCGCCGCCGGGCACGACTCGCGGCGCGACGCTCAGGACCTTTCCAATCTGCGCCAGACGGGTGCGAACCGTGTCCACCTTCACACCGCGGGCGACCAGCGCCGGCGAGGGCGTGAACGTGACCGTCCACAACGGTGCCGCTGCGGCGCTCGTCGTCGAATCAGCCGGTGGCGCAGGTACGGCGGCTGCATCGGCCTTCGCCCGGTCGGTTCGCGTGACTTGCTCGAGCTGTTGCAGAACTTCCTGAATCGAAGGCAGGGCGTCGCCTGAGCGTCGCGCGGCAACGATCGCCTCGAGCATCCGCGCACCAGTGACCAGCGCCTCGACATTGGCGGCGGTGAGTTTGACCTCACCGCGCTGGATGGAGCGCAGACAGCTCTCCATGTGATGTGCGACCAGTTCGGCCTCACGCAAATCGACCATCGCCGAAATGCCCTTGAGCGAGTGGCAGCTGCGGAACAGCTCCTCGACGACGGCGCCGGGAAACGGCCCGCCAATCGCGCTTTCGAGCGTCAGGAGGCTGCCACGCATGGTGACGAGGTGCTCGTCGGCTTCGGCGAAGTAGTCGTCCATGAAGCCGGCCGCGAACGGCGCGCGATCGTTGGGGGTCGTCACAGGTTGCTCGCCTGCCGCGATGCATCAGGAGACGCCAGGAAGTCGCGAACCGACTCGGTCAACGCGGTGGGCGAGAACGGCTTGGTCAAGTAGGCCGAGGCGCCGGCCGCCAGCGCATCATGCCGGCTGACGTCGTCACCGCGCGTCGTCAGGATGATGACCGGCAGCGTGCGGTACTGGCTGTGGGATCGCAGGAATTTCAGGACGTCCAGACCATGCATGTCGGGCATGTTGAGGTCGAGGACGACGGCCTGCACCGCCTGCACGGCAAGCGTTTCGATCGCCTGCAGTCCGGAACCGGCTTCTGCAAAGCTGACGTTGGGGAGCGCCCCCAGGGCGGCACGCACCATGCGGCGAATGGTCGGCGAATCGTCGACGACGAGGATCGTTGGCATCTGGTTCTCGACGCGTCGGCGAAACGTAAGGGCACCCGACCGCAGCGCTCCAGTGTATGGCAGTTCTGGCTACTGATGAGTCAGGATCAGGGTAGGATTTCTGATGCCCGTCGACCCGACCTTTCTCGCGCTGCCGCTTGATCTCCTTGCGGACGTGGCCTTGAAAGTGGCGAACACACGTGGGGCCACCTACGCCGACTTTCGCATCGAGCGTCTGCGCAGCCACATTATCGTCGCCCGCGATCGCGAGCTTCAGACATCGGTTGAAGGCGAAAGCGTCGGCGTCAGCGTTCGCGTGGTCTGCAAGGGCGCCTGGGGCTTCGCCGCCGGAATCGATTTGACGACCGAAGCGGTCGCCGCCGTCGCGCAACGCGCTGTCGACGTCGCCACATCGCTGGCTCCCCTCAATACCGAACCGGTCACGCTCGCCGACGAGCCCGTTTATCAGGACACCTACGTCTCCAGCTATGAGATCGACCCGTTCACCGTCCCTGAAGATCAGAAGATCGGGTTTCTGCTGTCGCTCAACGATCGCGCGCTCGCCTCGAAGCTGATCGACCGGGTCACGTCGCACGTCATGCTGGTCCGCGAGCAGAAGTATTTCGCCTCGCTCGCCGGATCGCGCATCACGCAGCAGCGCGTACGGGTGAAAGGCGATCTGACGGCGGTACGCATCGACAAATCCACCGGCGCGTTCGAAACGATGGGAACCGCCGCGCCACCGGCCGGCAAGGGATGGGAATACTTCACCACCGGGTATGACTGGGGCAAGGACGCGCTGGAGATTCCGGCGCTGCTCGAGGAAAAGATGTCATCGCCGTCGATCACACCCGGCCGCTATGACGTCGTCATCGATCCCACCAATCTCTGGCTGACGATTCACGAGTCGATCGGCCACTCGACGGAGCTGGATCGCGTGCTCGGATACGAGGCGAACTATGCCGGCACATCGTTCGCGACGCTCGACAAACTGAACACACTGCAGTTCGGCGCGCCGACGATGCACGTGACCGGCGATCGTCAGGTCGAACACGGGCTTTCGACGGTCGGCTACGACGACGAAGGGGTGAAAGCACAGACGTGGGACATCGTGCGCGACGGCGTCCTGGTCGGCTACCAGCTCGATCGCCAGATGGCGCACAAGCAGCGATTCGGCCGTTCGAACGGCTGTGCATTCGCCGACCAGGCCGGCCGCGTGCCGCTGCAACGCATGCCGAACGTCTCGCTCAGCGCCAGTCCGAAGCCGATCACACTCACCGATCTGCTGTCGGGTCTGGACGAAGGGCTTTACATCGTCGGCGACAAGAGCTGGTCGATCGACATGCAGCGCTATAACTTTCAGTTCACTGGTCAGAAGTTCTTTCGCGTGCGCGGCGGCAAGATCGTCGGGCAGGTAAAGGACGTCGCCTACCAGTCGCGCACGACGGACTTCTGGAACTCGATGGAGGCCGTTGGCGGGCCATCGACCTACGTGCTCGGCGGCGCGTTCAATTGCGGCAAGGGGCAGCCAGGCCAGATTGCACCGGTGTCGCATGGATGCCCGGCGGCGCTTTTCAGACAGGTCAACATCCTCAATACCGCGCAGGAGGGGCACTGAGTACGCTTCAGGACACGATCGATCGGGTTCTGGCCCTGTCGAAGTCGGACGCGTGCATCGTGATTGCTCGACGCGCGGCGACCATCAACATCCGCTGGGCCAACAACACGGTGACGACCAACGGCGATGCCGACGACGCGCAGCTGACGGTGATTTCGGTTGCCAACCATCGAGTCGGCTCGGTGACGCGCACGAACTTTCCGGCAGAGCAGCTCGAGGCGATCGTTCGCGAATCGGAGGCGGCGTGCAACAGCCGTCCCGAGGCACCGGATTACATGCCGCTGCTCGAAGGAGCCGGCGAGCCCGCGGACTGGCACGAACCGCCCGCGGAGTCGGATATCCACGTGTTCGATCCGTTCGTTCCTCAGCTCCGGTCGTTTTTCGACGCGGCGCGGCTCGGCGGAATCGCCACGTTCGGCTACTCGGAGTTCCAGACGGCAACGACGTTCGTCGCCACGTCGACCGGCGTGAGGCGGCGATATACCGAGCGCCTCGGGAAAGTCGAGATCACCGGCAAGACGCCCGATTTCACGCGCTCGTCATGGGTTGGCCAGGCGACGCACGATTTTCTGGACATCGATTTGCGGGAAATGTTCGACACACTGCGCCAGCGGCTCGCATGGGCCGCGCATCGCATCGACGTGCCTGCGGGCTCGTACGAAGTGCTCCTCGAACCATCGGCCACGGCTGATCTGGCGATTGCCGCGTACTGGTTCATGACGCGACGTGACGCCGATGAAGGGCGCAGCCCGTACTCGAAGCCGGGCGGAGGCACGCGCATCGGCGAGCGGCTCTTCGGCGACGTGACGATGTTTTCGGATCCGCGCGAGCCCGGCATCGAGACGACGCCGTTTTACGCCGGCGTTGAATCGGGCGGCGCGTCATCGGTATTCGACAACGGACTGGACCTCACGCGATCAGAGTGGGTGCGCGACGGAGTGTTGCAAAACCTGATCACGCCGCGATACTGGGCAGCCAAAAGCGATTCGCGCGTCATGCCCTACGTGGACAACCTCGTTGTCGCCGGGAATGGACCGACGACAGCTGAGATGATCGCGCAGACCGAACGCGCCCTGCTCGTCACCTGCTTCTGGTATATGCGTACCGTCGACCCGCAAACGGCGCTGATTACAGGGCTGACGCGCGACGGCGTCTTCCTCGTTGAACGCGGCGAGGTGAAAGGCGCGTCCAACAACTTTCGCTGGAATATGAGTCCGATCGCCGCGTTCGCGCAGGCGACGCAGACGGGACGGTCCGGCCTTGCACTGCCACGCGAGCACGACGAGTTCCTGCGGTCAAAGGCACCCGCGCTTCGCATCAAAGGCTTCAATATGAGCTCGGTCAGTGAGGCCAGCTAGGAATCTGTAGTTCAAAGACGCGACTCCGCAGGAGTCGTGTGTCACAACTGTGAACTCTGAACTTTGAACTCTGAACTACCGTTTTCGATTTAGGGTCTCGGACCATAGTGTGGTGGCGCCTGGCCGACTTCGAGCGCGCCCAGATCGGGTGCCTGTCCGGAAAAGCCTTCGGTGACGGTGCGGAGAACGGTGCCTTTGTCGACCGCGGCGGAACCGGGCTTCAACCGGAAGTCGAACGCTTCGGCTTTGTAGACCTTCTGCACAGTCTGAAGATCCTGCGCGTTCAACTTCGGCACGTTCATGAAGATGTCGTAGTCGACGAGGACGCTGTGCGCGTCCTGCTTCGTTGCCTGACTGTATTCCGCAAGAGACTTGAACTGCCGGTTCTCCATCCCGGCGGCTTTCCAGCACAGTGGGATCCGAAGCTTGGAATTCACGTGACTTGAAGTCGCGGC
>JADMIO011306007.1_pt1 | contig 66198 bp, 61 predicted proteins | sample 8958161 | NCBI WGS metagenome assembly JADMIO01 (sample SAMN16585339, study PRJNA669376) | soil metagenome | isolation source: Crop rotation soil | place: USA: Cullars Rotation, Alabama | collected 2011 | reverse complement strand
GCCGCGACTTCAAGTCACGTGAATTCCAAGCTTCGGATCCCACTGTGCTGGAAAGTCAAAGAACTGCATCGCCAATGGATACAAGAAAACCGCATACAGACATACGAATAACGGACTACCCCCATCAGCCTTACGGTACAGAAAGCCCTGCCACAGGCCGAACAAAAATTGTATGGACACCAACCCGAGATACGAAAAGTCCTCAAAGTACGGCTGGTAAACCGTGTACACATTTGTGGGTGCCGGAACCTTTGTGTACTTCTGGACGAGAGGGGGTGGTGGGGTGTCAAATCCTAACTTGTTGGTTAGGGCCAAACCGGTTCGAAAAGTGTTCTCGCCCAAGGTTGGCGGCCGCGACGAATAGTGCAGAAAATTGTCAAAGGCCGGCAGCCCCCCGAGAAGGTAAGACCGCAAGTTCCGTCCCAGAGCGGGGAGACTGCTTGCGATCGACTTTTCCTCACCCGTACCTTTATTTAGCACAACAGCCATTGCACCAAATACAAACAACGTGCCTGCCAGCAGCCACGGCAACGCTTTCCTGATCTGCAATCGACGCGTAATGAGTGCGACGCCGAAGATCAGGATTATGAGCAAGAAAATGAAGGTTCGGCCGGTTAGAAAGAACGAGTAGGTGATGGCAACGCCAATCGAAACGAATGTCTTTGCTCTCTGAAGAATTGAGCGCTGCAAAAAAGCGACCTGGATTGCAGCACACACAAAGCTAATGGGTGCGAGATAAATCAAAGGACCGAAGCCAATCGCTTTCTTTCCTGACAAAACCAGTCTTAAATCAATCAGCAAGATTCCGGTCGGGCCCTTCGATGCAAGTACGATCGCATGATGGATGAACAATGGCAATCCGAGAACCGAAGTCCAGAAGAGAAACTCGCGAAGTCGATTGGTACCTCGATCTACAAACTCGATTCGACTACGCTGAACGGCATAACGATAGGTGGTTAAATAACACCCGAGACTGTAGCCAAGCACACCTTCTATTAAAATGAAGCAGATGAGGCCGGAGAGTGGAAGAAAGTATCTCTCGTTCAATAGGTAAACAGCGACAACAAAAGTCCATAGCGCAGCCTGCAGGAAGCCTGGGTAAAGTGGGTCCTGATATCTGCAATAAGCAAGCACGGTCAATGTAAAAAGGACCGCTAACGTGAAAATCTCTAAACTCAACGGTACTAAGCCTTTAATTAAAGCATCGCCTCAAAAACCACATCAAGGTTGGTAGTTTATTCGGACCCCCAGCAACGCGCGGGCACTTTGTTCGGTGGTACCGTCCGATACTTTCATTCGAACATTCTGGAAGGTGTTCCCTGCTAAGACGACGTTCGTAAGATCTGATTGTCCAGCATTAAGGACGCTGATGCCGCTTTGTTCGACGTTGCCGGAACCTGAATTTCCAAGTATGTTGTTCGCAATTGAAATGCTGTCAGCATAAAATCGCTTAGCCGGCATTGCGGACGAACCATTCTGAGCAAGAACAATACCCGCCCTACGGTCAACAGGACCCAGGCGTCCGCAATCTACAACCTTGTTATGCGAAATTTCGATTCGCTCGTTTCCCCATGGCGATCCAGTCAAGACAATACCGGGGCCAGTCATCCCTGTGATCGTGTTGGTCGTCATCACTGCATCGTGCAGAGAGTGCAGACTCATACCACTACATTCCCATTCTTTACCGAACAGGAACTTGTTTGAAACTACATTGTCCCGAATAACAACGTCTTTCACAAAACTTGCATTTGCATTCACTTTGGTAAAAACAGGAATTCCGCCATTAGGAACGATTATCGCCGAGCACGGGCCCGCGTCACCCAGTTTGGCCTGAGTGACTTCTATCGCGTTATTCGATATTTCAGCGTGCCCAATTGTGCCCTCCACCAAGAAAAACTGAACTCCCTGAATTGATTTCGAAATTGTGTTGCCATGAACGATTACATTGGAGATGGCGCTAGGCGCTGACGCAATATAGAACGCTGGTTTGGTTCCTATGATGGTGTTTCCAGTAGCGTGTGAATTACTGCCGTGTAGTTCCACGCCTCCCGGTCCTCTGCCCTTTGCGTTGAGGGCAATTTCAACGTTGTCTTCTTCAATCCAGTTGTTGTCAACCGCGCTATTGTCCCATTCGGTATAGACAAACGAGAAATCGTTGTTGTTTGTGTTCTCGACCGGGCTTCCAACGTAGTGGCCGCCGTTTCTGAATTCGTTGTCGCTGATGGTGCCGTTCGCCCCCCCTCGACCGCTTAGAACAACAGAGTTATGCCCTGCGCAGTTATAGAAATAGTTATGTTGAATCGAAACATCCTTGCCGCCCCTGATGAATATCGCCATTGCGTTCCTGATGCGGCCGGCAGGAGTCAAGTTATGCGCCCCGTTCATTTCAAATTGTATGCCGCTAATCTGGACATTAGTAAGGTTGTAGCCTGCCATCATGTGGGCATTGCTTTTCGAATTGTCTAAGCCGTCTAGAAGATGGTCTTTGAGGTACAGAACAGAGTTCTTGCCGTCACCGGAGATAACCAAATCTGAGTGGAGTGTCAGGAGTCGGTTTTCTAGATAGTTATCGCCCGGCCCCGGGGTAATCACACCACCGATCAGATAGGTTCCCGCAGGAATATGAACGTGAGAACTGGAATCGATAGCCTTCTGAATGGCTAACGTATCGTCAGTGTGACCATCGCCCTTCGCGCCGAACATCTGCGGCGTTACAGTATTGTCCGAAGATATGTGATGGACAGACCCCGGCCCTGAAGGCGACGAAGACTGAGCACGCACCCGCCCCGCTATCAAGAATGGTAACGAGGGGACCGCAAGAACGATCACAGCCGCTGCGGAACGCAAGATTGTGGTGTTCATCTTCAGTTGTTATCCCTAAACTTTCTTCGGCTGATGGTCGACAACATCCCCCTGATCTGCCCCAATCGTGCCGCTCCTTCAGGTTCTGATTCGAGGTTGCTTACATATTCAAATACGAAAGCCAGGCCAAGGCCGAGGAATGCTCCTGTAAAGGTAGAGAAGAATACAATCAGACCGCGCTTGGGCGATGATTTCTTCTGTGGGACTGCAGCTCTGTCGAGAACCTGCACCATAGACACAGAGTTTGTTTCATCCAAGAGTGCCAGCTCGTATTGCTTGGATATAAGCTCTACAAGAGCTTCGGAAAACTTCACGTTGCGCAACTTGTCAATGTACTGCTGCCCTACAGACGGGATGCTCGCGGTTGGAACGAAAATGTTGCCATTCCCGGCCTGCTCCGTTTTCTGCATCACCGCGAGCTGTTGCCGCAAGGCTCTGAGTTCGTCCTGTTTTCGAACTACGAGTGGGTTGTCGGGAGTCGCCCAAGAATTCATCGCATCCAAGTAAACCTCTGCAGCAGCGATTTGGGCTCGCAGTTTGGCGAGGTTCCCAATGATTGCCCTTGATTGGTCACTCAGTTGAATCACACCGGTTCGCTCTTGCGTAGAACGAAGTTCGCCTTCCGCGTTCGCGAGATTCTCCTTCGCTCTCCGTAACTGCTCTCCCATATACTGCCTTCTCTGTCCGGCGCGGCTGTTCAGCAGTTCCGTCGTAAGCTTCGTTAAACCTTGCACGTAAGCGTTGGCGATGCCTGCGGCTCGACTTGGATCAGGATCTTCTACCTCGATCCTGATGATGGAGTCTTGCCCGGCCTCGATATCGCTGTTTTCTGCCAGCTTCTTCTCTGTATCAGTCAGTGTTTGAGTTCGGTACACCTTTTGTAAGTCGAATTTTTGGATGATCTCATCAGCTATTCTCCGACTCTTCAACATAGCGACATAGGTATCGTTCGTGTCCTTCAGCAGCCCCCCTCCACCGCCCGCACCCGCCAGAGAAGCCAACGCTCCTAATTGAGTTCCCATAACGAACGAAGCAATGGAGTTATTCTCCTTCGGCGGCAGAATGTTGGTGGTTCCTTTGTACCTCACTGGCAGCAGCAGGGAGACGATGACAGACGCAACTACGGCGGTGAGGATTACCTTTAAGATAATCCGGCGTCGCCTCACGATGACAATAACAACATCGAGTAGGTAGTAGTCCGATTTGCCCGCAGATGGAGCAATGTCTGACGGTATTACGGGTTCTGTTGCCGTGGTTGACATTTGAGTTCTTCCGGTCGAGTAATTTCGAGCCTTTGACTATCGATGCAGCAATTTCTCACAACGATACGCGCGCCAGTCTGAAAGTCACCTGCGACACCACGGCGAGCGACTCCTCAAGACAGTTAACAGGAACGGCCAACCCACGGCGCCTTCACCGGGTCGCGATGATTGCTGCCGTGACGGCGTACTGACCCAGCGCTTGGGACCACTCTCGAATTTCTCTTGCAACTGAAGTGGTTTTGATTTTTTGGGGCATCACGACGGCATCGCCAGGATACAACTTCGCATTGTCAAAACTGCCTGACCACATCGATCTATGCGTCTGCTTGTTAACGACTGATCCGTTCGCCCGAAGGATGAACAGACGTCCCTTATCTGCATCGCGGGTTCCGCCGCCGGCATACTGGATGTAATCGGAGACGGAGTTCTGTGGGTCGTACAAGAAAGAGTTCTGGTTGTACACAGCACCCACAACGCCGATAGTAGCGGGTTTGGGAGGGACGATAAAGCGATCTCCGTCCTCCAAAGGAATCGCGGGCACCGCGGAAATGTCGTTGTCGTCTGGTTTCAAGTTCAATACCAGACGCCCCGTGACCTGAACAGTTTTCATTCTTTCAATGGTAGCTCGCTCGAACTGAAGTTCCTGTTGTCCCGCAGCGGGATTCGGATCGTTCGACACAAGTCGCGCTCTCGTCGTCAGATCCTGCTCCATGGTGTCGATCAGGCGAGTCATCTCTTTCTGCTGCTGCTGCCTTTCCGATTCGCGCCGAAACTCTGAAGCATAGAGGTATGCGGATTTAGTCAGCCCACCGGCGCGCACGACGAGGTCGCGCAAAGTCTCTCCTTGGCGAACTCGGTATACACCAGCGGCTCCCACCTCGCCTTCAATCCATACCATTTTGGTCCGCCTCTCCTCCGGGACTCTTAGATCCTGCTGGGAGAAAATGGTGATCACATCACCCGATTCAAGTTCAACATTGTCCTTTGAACTGTGATCAGTTAGAGCTTTGCCGATAGAAAAAGGAATTAACTCAGAACTCAAGTCGTCATGATTTAGCCGCTGGATGACTGCATAATCCCAATTGATATCCGCCGGAAGGCGCTTTATACCGACGGGGCTTAGCTCGATGGTCCCATCGCTCCACTGTCTCTGAGCTCTTACGAACTCTTGCCGTTTACGACGTTCCTCGCGAAGCTGAGGATCTGAAGGCAGAGTGTCGCTCGTCGCAGTGTCAGAGCTCCTGTCAGAGGTGCTGTTCTGTGCGGATGTTGCGAAATTACCCGAATTGTCGGAGTCTGTGTCACCGTGTTGCGAACGAGACTGGCCATTTGAGCGATCGTAGAGCGACTGCTCATCCATGGCTCGGCTGTCCTGATCTTCATCTGACGCGCTGGGGTTCAGCCACCCCGAGTTGCTGCGTGAAAGCAGACTCTGCTTCATCCAGTAATCGCGAGTGATCAAAGCATCCTTGGAAGGGATTAGGTCCGCGATGCGCATTCCTGGACGAAACGCATAACGTCCCGGTACGGCTACATTGCCGCGTAGGGTGACTGCACGATCGATCCGGGGTGAGATCGGGAAAACATGCACGATGTCGCCATCATGCAGAGGCTGTGCTAACGCGCTGTCATCGAGTTTTAGCTCCTGGACGGAGCGAGATGCCCGGCCATCTATTCTTTCGACCATGATCCTGGTTCCGTCGGCGGTGGAGCTAAGTCCACCGGCATTGTCGATCTGCTCGCGAACCGAAGTATGATCGTTGATCTCGAAAATTCCAGGCAAGTTGACGCTGCCTATCAACGCCACCTGCTTGCCGACTGGCGGGATGTAGACGACATCGCCTGAGAGCAAAACAGCATCCTTCGATTTGTCACCTTTCGTCAGCAGACCGTAAACGTCAAGTTCCGCAATTAGCCGGTTTTGTCTCTTAAGTTGCACATGGCGCAGCGAGCCGGTCGCGCTCGGTCCGCCCGACGCGAACAGCGCACTCATCACTGTACTGAGGGAACTGACGGTGTAGGTGCCCGGCCAACGCGCCTGACCGGCAACGATGACCTGAATCGAACGCAGATGTCCGAGCGTCACGCTGAGATCGAAGTTCTTGAAGTTGCGGCTGATGGCTTCTTTCAATCGCGCCGTAATCTGATCGTAACGGGTGCCGGCAACGCTCACTGTGCCAACCCGTGGGATATAGACCTGACCATCCCGATCAACTAGGAGATTAGCGCTGAGGTCAATTTGCCCTGATATGCGAATCAGCAACTCGTCATCCGGGCCAATGATGTAGTCCGCTGGCGGAGGACCACCATCGACGGGCGAGAAGGTGTTGGGGTAGTTCGAAAATAAATTGTGTCCGTATAGCGGAAGGCGCTGACCGGTGGTCGTATAAATAAACTTCTGGAACTCGGTCTTCGGTTCTGGTCTGACTTTCGGACAAAATGGACCGGGGCAGAGCAACTGATAGGGATTCTGGGGCACCTGCTCAACGTGAGAGCGATTCGCCTGTGCGCGTTGCAAGGAGTTGAGAATGTCCGATCCAACAAGCCCCTGTGTCGAGCGGCCCGGCAACTGTTGGATTGTCCCACGACCAAGCTGCTGTCCAGTTCCCGTAAACACATCAGTTGCATTGTCGGTCGCATTGGAGTCCGAGGGGTACTGTTGCAACTGACAATCTTCCGTGTCGCACGAAGGCTCTTGCGCAAAAACTTCAACAGAACAGACCAAGACGGTAAGGAGTAACGGATAAAGCAGATATAGTCTCATTTGGAGTAAGTACGCAGCTTAGTCTTTCACTATTGCTTGTTGGAGGTTGCTTTCCAATTGTTAGGCCAGAATGTAAATTGCACCGAACTAGTCACATTGGACTGAAGTCCGGGGGCTAAAACGGGTGCTTTCCATCGATCGTACTGGAGCAAGCTATCAATCTCCCACTGCGGCTTTGCCCTGATGATTGCTCGCACAGCAAAGCTGTTGAAAGTTTCACCATCGGGGATGAAGTCTTTCGCGACCTTCTGATTGCGGTATTCAAATTGGATGCTGCTGAAAGGACTGAGCGAGTATTGGCTAAAAACCTGCAAGCCCTTTCCTTCGCGCCCAATCCAGCTGCCCATTAGGTTGTTCTTGTTGAGATAAACGTCATGATAATAAACTTCCCAATAAAAGAACTTGCCTCCGTTGCTATTGCGAATTGGCGGGTCGGTGCTGGCCGCTTCCACTCGAAGATCAAGCTTCGGCAGACCCGGGAAGTGGGACAGGTAGAGTCCAGGCTCGATGGCTGCGCGGCGCGGCGCATCAATGGGCGAGATGTCGTCGTGGACGACAGAATCGGTATAGATGGTAAGCCAGTTTCGCAGCCCAGGAACTCGATAGGAGAAGTCGAATTGGCCATGTCTTACACCGGGACTGTTTCGAAGGTTGAAGTTCGGTCCCGTACTACTCGTGGTGCTCGTCAAGCTTTTCCAAAACGTCCCAAATGTCAAAGGTGTCAGACCTTCGCCTGCGAACACAGCGGTTCTTGAAAAGCCGAACTCCAGATTCTGTGTCGGCTTGAAGCTGACCTTTTCACCGTGCATATACGGATTTGGAGGATATTGGTGACCGGAAAGCTTACCGAAAAAGAAATCGTACCTGAATGGACCCGTTAGCTTCGAAAGCAGAGGGATTCGCAGCGGCGTCGTGCGATTGACCTGAACCATATACATGGGCTCGGCATTGTCACTCAAGATCATGGCGCCGCCCTGGTCTGGACCCCACCACAGGCTTTGTTTGCCGATAGTTATGTTATGACCCGCCAGCGTCATGGATGCATACGTATCCAGCAGCCGAAACTGGTTCGTTTGTTGGAATTGCGTTGCCGGCAGCAAGGGATTGTCGTCTGCTGCTGCAATTGCTTTCCTTGCCGACAACGGATAAGCAGGCGCACCAGGCGCGTGCTGATACTCGCCGCGCACGAAAAAGCCAAAACGTCCACTTTCGGCCCGGGTAACGAAACCGGTAACGTTGTTAAAACCGCCGCGGTAAGGACGTCCAAAATCGTTGATCAGCGTCTGCCCAAAGTGATAACTGTCATTCAGCGGCTGGCCGCTTATGTACATAAACCGCGAATACAGTCTCTCAATCTTTATCAAACGATTGTCCCGAATAGAACTGAGACTCAATTCCACGCCAAATTCAGTCTTCAGCGCATCGAGGTCGGCCGTTAGCTCCGGCGCAACCGCCGTCATGCGGGAAATCCGGTAATCGGCCTCCGCAATCATCTCAGCGACAGAGGTGCGCGTGTAGGGCTGGAGTCCCAGATATCCGTAGCGCACCAGCCCGGCTGACATCAGTCGCCGCAGTACCGGGTAAACCCAGCTATCCGGTGGTACGTAAGTTGTTCCCGCATTTCCAAGGTTCCAATTCGTATGCGGTTTGACAAACACCCCATAAGAATCACGGTCAATTTCTGGATCGTGTCTGACGTGGTAAACGTTCTTGCCTATGAGGAATCCGGTTATAGCACCCACAAAAACATCAGAAGGCCAGTGCTTCTGTCCTGAGACTCGTGACAGGCTGATTCCGGTGGCGGCGCCGTACGCAAGAGTTTTCGAGAGCCAACCGGGATACTCGCTTGCGATCACCGAGGCAAAGCTCCAAGCGATCGTAGAATGACCAGAATAAAAAGATGCGCTAATCGGACGAAAAAAGTGGCCCTTACCATCGCCTTCTAATGGCCGATTGCGCTCGAACGCGTACTTGATGACTGTGTTGATAGCAAGTGCGTTAAGTGCCGCCTCTCCGGCAAGAAGTGCAGTTTCCTGCTTTCGAAGATCATCATGCCGGTGGCCGAAATAGTACATTCCCACGAGAACACCGCCGTAAGCCCCCAATCCAAGATTGGCTACGTTGTCGCTAAGGCTTACATGTCCACCGCGCGACATCTCGTGCGCGGTAGTTCGATCGGTCATGATCAGTCCGGTTGTAATACCAGCGAATGGAACCAGCCATTCTGCATCGTTAAGCTTGGCACGTGCCGGACTGGACCATAGTCGCGCCTGGTCTTCAGCCAAGTGTCGCAGAAAAACCTTTGGATTGCGGCTGTCTTCAAATCTGTCTTCCACCCTCAATTGCGAACCATCTGACGATTCGCTCTGTGCGGAAATTCGGGAGCTCAGTGAAAGAACAACCATTGCGCAGCAAACGAAACGCACTGCGATTGCGGATTTAGTCGAACCGAACGTTATTTTGCGATCATCCTTTCGTTCGGGCGTCTGGACAGTGGCTGGCCGCTCGTTAATGTTACAGCGGAATATCGAGACGACCGTTCAGGCTCGGCAGAACTGAGACACTGTCGAGCAACGTTCCATTTTCGCCGCATCCCTTACACACCAAACGGCAGTGTTAACTGCCCGCTCTTTAGTTGGTCTAACAGTCTCTCCAGCGCGAAACGCACGATAACCGATTTCGAAACTCGCCGCTCGCGCGAGATTACATTGAGATCGTGCGCTTGTTCGACACTGAAATACATGGTGAAGGGAACACCCTTCCGCAGTGACACTGACTCCGACTTGGTCGGCATAGGCTCTCGCATTTTCAGTAAAGGAAAGGACCGTTGATGCAGCTCCGCCCTCTCGGTCCCATCGCACAGGAAGGTTAAAGTCTTTGCAGATCAGAGATTTACGTTGTGAACAATATCCGCAGCAGAGAATGGAAGCGTCACTGCCATTAGCGAAAGCGCTAAAATCCATCGCTCCTTTAGCTATGGAACCGCATACGTCGCAACGGGGTACCTATTTACCTGTATTTACATGTTATTCCGCTGAATGTCCACCGGATTCTGCGAGGTTAAGGCACTTTTGCCAGTGCGCGAGGTAATAACCCCTAAATGGAGCGTCTGTGTCGGTTAAAAACTTCGACGCCTTCACAACACATGGTGACATGTGGCCTTGTATAGCTGCCACGCCAGAGGCGAATACTACCAACTGATCCGGCAACCCGTGATTCAGTGCAGGGCCAGTCGCCCTGCGCAATCATTCCTTGCTGATGCCCGAGTTGGAGATAACCGTGATCCGTCGAGTCCTCATTGTAATACTCCTGATCATTTCGTCAGTGTTTCTAAGTGCACAAAACTCAACTCCGAGCAACGCAACCGCCACTTTCCCTCGCTTGATCCGCTATTCAGGTACTTTGTTATCCAAGAAGTCTTCTTTGGTCGGAGTGACGTTCGCCTTCTATCGCGAAGAAACTGGCGGCGCTCCCTTGTGGGTAGAAACTCAAAACGTGCAAGTTGACGAGAACGGCCATTTTTCAGCATTGCTGGGAAGTACCAAAAGCGAAGGCGTTCCCATGGAATTGTTCGTTGCGGGCCAGCCCCGGTGGATAGGGGCCAAACCCGAAAGCCAAAACGCGTTACCGCGTGTTCTCCTTATTAGCGTTCCGTATGCTCTGAAGGCGGGAGACGCCGAAACACTGCGGGGATTGCCGCCGTCCGCGTTTGTGCAATCAAGCGGATCGACTCGCCAGTCGTCCATGGATGTAAGCGCATCGACCGCCGGCGGAATTCCGCAGGCGCTTCAAACCAACGCCAGCACGGGAACGCAAAACTATCTCGCCAAGTGGCTGGATGCGACTACGTTAGGAAACTCTACGATCTTGGATACAGGCACAAACGTGGGCCTCGGAACAGTTTCTCCTTTGGCAACACTACATGTTCAAGGCCCAAACGCAGAGGAACTCGGACAGAAGAATGCGAACGGGGCGCTCCTGATCCAAGGAGCAGGGACGTTTGCAGCGTCAATGGGCACGAAAGATGACTATATCCCCGGCCATCAGTATTTCTGGATTCAATCGCGATACATGGACAACGCCATTTTTCGCAACCTGGTCCTGAACCCGAGCGGTGGCAATGTAGGAGTACATACGCGGTTGCCGTTGGCTCAGTTCCACATTCAGGGGCCCAATTCCGAAGAACTGAGCCAAAAAACCGCGAACGGCGCGGTGCTCATTCAAGGAGCTGGCACATTCGCAGCATCCATGGGAACAAAGGACGATTACGTCGCCGGCCATCAGTATTTTTGGATCCAATCGCGTTACGTGGACAATGCCATCTTTCGGCACATAGTCCTTAATCCCAGCGGAGGCAACGTCGGTATTGGAACAACTGCTCCCAGCAGCAAGCTTTCAGTAGCTGGAACCATTGAAAGCACATCAGGCGGGTTCAAATTCCCCGACGGCAGCATTTTAGGGAGCGCTATCAATATTCCGACGGTTACAACTTCGGTCAACTATACGGGCAGCACCGGAGACCAAATCCTCAAAGCTGTACAAAAGCAACCAGGAAATCCCGAGAGCAAGGGATTCAATGCATCAGGGGTGCCCTCCGGATTGCGCGGCGATTCCACCACCACAACGGGGTACGCCGCAGGAGTGTTTGGATCTGCGTCCTCTCCGTTAGCTCCCGGTGTTGCTGGCATTAATGTTTCCAGCTGTCCCGCTCCTCCTGCGAAGTGCAATGCGTACGGCGTGTTCGGATGGTCCGTAATCGCGATCAACGGTGCAGGAGTGTGGGGCCAGGCCGATGCAGTTGCTGGTGCTTCGAACGTCGGTGTCTACGGTGAATCGAAAGGCGATGCGGGTACAGGCGTAGAAGGGTACGCGAACAATTCCGCGTCAGGCGACGGCACTGGCGTTTACGGTTTGACGAACGCGCCCAACGGAGCCGGTGTATGGGGAGATTCACAGGCCACAACCGGCAGTAACATCGGCGTATATGGAAGCGTGAGCGTTACGACGGGGGTTGCAGGTCAATTCGACTCGCCGACAAACGGAACGATCCTGCTGGGGCGTTCGGGGGGTGCGAGCAAGACGAAAGTATTTCGAGTCGATTCAACGGGCAAGGGATTCTTCAACGGCGGTACGCAGACGGGTGGAGCTGATTTCGCCGAGTCAGTGGACGTACTCGGTGACCCGGCGCAGTACGAACCGGGCGATGTGCTGATGATTGATGAGACAGGTCATCGTCGATTGTCGCTCGCAACCGGCGCTTACTCGACGAAGGTCGCCGGAATTTACTCCACTAAGCCCGGCGTTCTCGCAACACCTCACACGATGGAAGACCCGCAACTGGCTAACGAAGTGCCCTTAGCTATCGTTGGCATCGTGCCCTGCAAGGTCTCGGCAGAAAATGGTGCGATTCACGCCGGGGACCTGCTGGTGACGTCCACGCGTCCAGGCTACGCGATGAAAGGCACGGAGGTCCGCAAGATGATGGGAGCGGTATTAGGAAAAGCTCTCGGCTCGCTGGATAGAGGAACGGGCGTGATCGAGGTGCTGGTGTCCTTGCATTGAAATCAAATTACACTCAAATGGTCCACCGTCATGTTTCTAGGCGGGTGCTCAGAACCTATTCGTCAACTGAGAACAGCAGGTGCCACGCATTTTTGACGAAAGGACCCGAGACCGAGTCGTTGAGGACATGCGGCAGACTAGTTGCTAATTTCCGCTACAAGGGGTCGTTTGTGAAATAAGGCTACCGCTGGTATCCACGCACACAAACCGGGTTCCGTTAAGCGCTCTGATGGACGGAATTCTGATGTCCCCTTTTGAAGTGACAACCATTCTAGGGGCGCAGCTCGCAGACGTCGGACATGTATACAGGGCGATGTTGGCAGGTGTTTGTCCCTCGGATACGGCGCCATCTACGGCACTCCCTATGAAAGCACCAGACTCATATCCGGAGCCGTCATACCCAGAAAAGTAGAACCGTCCGATACCGTTCCCGTTTTGCACTGCTGCCGGGGCTGTCTCGTTGCCGCGCGCTTTTTCGGCTCCTAATACTACCGCGCCCGCATCGTCACTTACCCTTACAGCTGAGAAGGTTTTTCCGGGATAATGGACTTCGAACGCGAAACCTGTCCCGCCATTTGGACCGATGCCGAACCCAGCTGCACCGTACGAACCACCGGCCTGTCCGAAATTACGGATCGAGGGCGCAATCACCTGATTCGTTCCATCAAATGATCCGCGCGTATCATCGACGTAAAATGGCGGCTTGTTAGACACGTCTGCTTGCACAACATTGCCGCTGCTGCCGCTATCGAACTTCAAATTTCCGGCCCGGTTCCCTTCGTTCAGATCGCCTCCAAAGACCCGATTGCGCGCGCTTCCAGCGAGGAAATGCAAACCTATTCCTCCGTTTCCTTCGGCTGTGATACCAACAAAGGTGTTGTTCGTTGCACAACCTACGGCGAAACCGTCTCCGGAATTACTTTGCGCCACAACGTTTGTCCAAACGCCGCCGTTTGCGTTGTTGTATCCTCCGCTTACGACCCGCTGCGAGATATAAAATCCGCGACCGGAATTACCGCGAGATGTGACGCTGTCGAGACGGGAGAAAACAGCGTCGAGAGAATCCAGTTGCGTGTCGGAACCGATAACTATTCCGTCGCCGCCTTGATTACGAACGAGCACATCGCGAAGGGTAAAGAACGAGGTCGTTCCCTGTATTCCCGGTCCCCGGTTTCCTGGTTCGCCATCGACAGTAATGCCCTCAAGGACTGAGCCGCGAACAGAGTTTCCGGTCAGCAGAATTGCAGGACCATTGATCGTAGACGCCTTCTTAAAAGTGCACGGTCCTGTCATGCTGTAGGCGTCCACCGCGCCGAGGCACTGAAACCGTATTCTGTGTTTTGGTTGGATGGTGCTGGTAATCCGGTAAGTTCCTACAGGGAACCAGATGACATCTCCGTCGTGAACAGCAGAAATTGCTGAATTAATCGCAGAAGTATCATCTGACAGCCCGTCACCTCTAGCTCCATAGCGGTCCACGTATTTAGGCTGCGAGTTAGCCGTCATTCTCTCTCCTCCTGCGACTCGGTGGGAGGCTGCGCAATGATGAATCATGCGGCACACGATTTCATGCAAGCAGCAATCTCGCTTATGAAGGCATACTGGTTTCATACATACCTCTCTTCTTTTGGGCCCGAGAATGGAGCTTTTGAGCGATTGTAGCTTGATTGTGTACCGCTGCGCAGGCAGTGGAAGGCCGCACTCGCGATATCGACGAGAACGTTGTGCCTCAATATCAGGGCACTAGATACTGGCAACTGACGAGATCATTTTCGTCGCGGCAAGGGCAGGCCGCTCGAATCTAATCTTCCTAAGGCAGGGCACGAAGCCAAGTCCTTCACGCTTTCGCCCCTTCGAAGTGTGCCTCGATTTCCTCCAGTGTCTTGCCTTTGGTTTCAGGGAGAAAAAACACAGCGGCAACGAAGTACACGATCGTGCATGCCGCGAATGCGAAGAACATTACTCCGTACCCATACTTACCAACCGTTGGCAAGAAGATTGCCGCGATGCCGGTGGAGAAGCCCTGATTGATCAGCAGCGCTATGCTCATTCCGTTCGAACGAATGCGAGTGGGCATCAGTTCCGAGAGCGCCAGCCACACTACGACTCCAGGGCCAACGGCAAAGAAAGCAATAAACGCGTACAGAGTTAGCGCCACGAGCCACCCATTCTGGCGTGTGGGAACTGGCGTAATCAGTGCATTGTCGATCTTTAGTGGTGCCGTGCGCGCCACATCAAGGTTTGCCAGCGGGTTGGAGAAGAATGCGACCACTTTATTCGCGGGCACTGTGCTCCCGCGGTCAATCTCCACGGGCTTTGCCGCGACGTCATCCGAACGGACCACCTTCGAGGCCGCGTGAAAATCCCCAAAAGAGTAGATGACGCTCAGTGACGTCGGCTTCCCTGTCAATTGGTTGCCAGCCTGCCCCGACCCTGCAAGCAATGTTTTGGCAACTTGTGGGTCGTATTGGAGCGACAGCTTCTGATCGGGACCGACCATCGCTTGCACCGCGTTTCGCACATCCACGCGCTTCGTTTCTGTCTTTCGGAAAAGTAATCCGGTACACACCAGAGAAATGATGATGCCGGTCGTACCGAGCGTCAGGAGAAACTTCCTTCCTTTTCGGTCGACAAGCAGCACGCCGCCAATGGTGAAGAGGAAATTCATGATCGTAAAGATCACGTAGCCCCAGTGCGCTTGCAAGTCTGACAAACCACTCTGCAACAGAATGTTAGTGTTGTAGCCGATGATGGAATTGATTCCAGTCGTCTGATTGCAGGCCAGAATCACGCAGGCGAGAACAAACGGGATTACATACTTCCTGCGGAGCAGCGATTCCTTCACTCTGGTCCCGGCGGAGCCTTTCGCTTTCTCGGCGGCGGACATCTCTTCCATTTCACGCAACTCGGATTGCGCCTGTTCCGAAGAGCGGGAGCGCAGTAGTGCATTCAGCGCGGCTTCCCTTCTGCCCTGGCGGAACAACCACCGCGGTGACTCCGCCACGGCAAAGCTGCCGAGGACGAAAAGGAGTCCTGGAGGCAGGGATACCCAAAAGATGCTGCGCCACGCGGTGTCCTTGAACGCAAACAGCTTTGCTGGATCACCGAGTTTTGCGACTTCATCCACTCGTATGCTGAAGTACATCGCGACAAGCGCGGCAGAAACGATGCCGAGGGTCAGTAGCCACTGGAAGACACCGGTGCCTTTGCCCCGACTTGATGCCGACAGACACTCCGCCAGATAGAGGGGCACCACAACGCCGATCAGGCCCGCACTCACTCCCTGCAGCAAGCGCCCAAGAACAAGCGGTCCATAACCATGTGATAGCGCAATGACCGGGATGCTGGCGACGAACAATAGGCCGCTGAGAATCATCAACGGCTTGCGCCCCATCCAGTCGGCCAACAGTCCGGCAAACAAGGTTGAGAAAACGCTGCCGAGCAAGACAGCGGCAACCACAATCGACAACTGTCCTGCGTTCAGTCCCGATGTCGATTCGAGGTAAGGCAATGCTCCCGCAATGATTCCGACGTCAACGCCATACAACAGACCGCCGAGCCCTGCGACGAGCAAAAGGAAGCGGTTGTATCCTACTTTGCTGCTAGCTGCTGACACTGTGCTCACGCCTGTTGTTTCGGCCATGATTCCATCCCTTGGTTCCACCGAAGTCACTCAACGAGCTGCTCGCGCGCGCCTTCGTACTTTGGTTTAAAGCGTTATGAATTTGCTGTTTTGGCGCGCATACTCTACGCGATACGCACCGAGTTGGCAATTCTTCCGATGCGCGCCGTCAGGAGTTCGCGATATTTCTAGGGGCGCGATGAGTCTAGTTTGCTTCCGATGGTTGTTCCTGCGAGAGGGGTGTCACGGTCAAACTATCCGGCTGCAGATCGATGGTTCCCAAGTGATCCGTCTGTGCGTCTCGAACAACGCAGCGGATGCGGTCTGCCTTAGGCGGCACATCCACTACAACCTTCAGCACCACCGGACCTTTGTCAGACTTCGACTCTTTTGGTTTTGGTAGCGTTACCTCGAACTCGCGCACTTTGTAACCGAGAACTTTTTCATCACGGTTGATGCTGGCGGTAACGAGCGTGATCTCCGTTCGTGATCCGCCATCGAATGTTTTCGACCACCACAGGCCACTCTGGTCTATCTTGAACGTCAATTCCACTTGGTCGCGCGTAGTGAGATGCTTCCCGGTGATGCCGAATGGAACCGCGGTGTAAGTGATGGGATTGGTGACCGCTATGGATAAGGTAAAGTCGATCTGCGCATCCGAGACTCCTTCTGGATCGGCAACCGCAAAGTACCCCAAGCGGGTTCTTGCCCGGATGCCGGTTCCATTCACCTTGACCCCAATGCGGCGAAACTTACCATTCCAATCCGCGTTCGAGGGATAGTAAGCGAGGGTGTAGTAGGACCCACCGTCGACGGCGTCATCGCCGATGCAATCAGAAATATCATTCCGTACATGACAGATTTTGCCGCCCGTTTCGGGAGCGACTCGCTCAAAAATCAGCGCGCCGTTCACGAGACTCGAAGCGCCGAAAAATCCGAACGGCGTTCTGCCGGAAGACTCACTCTCCGTATCGCCGGAGATCCCCGAAGGATCAATGGTGTAAACGCTGATGCGCGAATCCATTAACATCTTCGAAAGGGCGACTATCAACCCGTTGAGCTTTTCAATGTCGCTGGAAAACAAGTGAGTTAACGACAGCACCGGGTATCCCGTGCTCAACCAGATGACGTTTTTCCTTGCGCTGCGGTTCACACTTCCCTGCGCAATCTGCTCGAGAGCACGCACCATCATCCCGAATCTCCAGCCCGCTCCGCGAACTCCTTCGGCGTGCAATAAGTGCCACGGCAGATCAGGTTTATGCGCAGCCATGGCCTGTGCCAGTTTCTTGTGATCGGTCGTGTAACTCTGCAGTAGCGTCAGGCCGTGGTTGCCCAAGATCAACAAAGCTGTCGGCTGTTGCAGTGGTGAGCGCTGTCGACGTAAGTATTTCTTTACCGCATCACGCGCGCGCGCACCGTTGATGGGATCCGTGTTCAACTCGTCGATTACAATAATGTTTCGCGGCGTGCTGTCGGGATTTTCTTCAAGGTTGCCGATCCCCGACTGTTGGAGGGTTTTCTTGTAGTGGGTTTCCGGATCCTCGAACGAGACGATCTTCTGCGGTACTCCATCTTCCAGCACGGTAAAACTGTCGGGCGCTAAACTGTTCACTGCTCGTCCGCTCTGGTCGGTTACGACTGCGTCCAATACCACAAGATGTGTTGTTTTGCGGATTGTTAAAGACGCATCTGCGGCGGGTTCGGGTGCCTGCTGGGCATCCGCCACGGTGAAGAGCATTGCGACGCAAACGATTAGTGCAACGGATGCTTTAACTTTGCAGTGCCAGACAGTGAGGGCGTTCATGGTCTATGAAGCGCGAAGTCTAGTACGAGCGCCAATTCAAAAGAAAGATGTTTTTGGCCGATGTCTCCGGCTAGTCCCCTGCCGGCGAGTCGCTGAGTTTGCCGACTTTGAAGCGGCTGTATTTGCGGCTGCGCAACCGGATCTGTAGACGGTCAAGGTAGAGATAAATGACCGGCGTGGTATACAGCGTCAGGGCCTGGCTGACGATTAGTCCACCGACGATGGCTATGCCGAGTGGGCGGCGCAGCTCCGCGCCGGTGCTGTGACTGAGCGCCAGTGGCAGAGCTCCCAGCAGAGCGGCAGCAGTGGTCATCATGATTGGCCGGAACCGCAATATACACGCTTCGTAAATGGACTCTTCGGGCCCCTTACCCTCGTTGCGTTCTGTAGCCAGAGCGAAGTCCACCATCATGATGGCGTTCTTTTTCACGATGCCGATCAGCAAGACGATCCCGATCAGCGCAATCACGCTCAGCTCCGTGTGGAAGAGTAACAGTGCAAGCAGTGCCCCGACGCCGGCAGAGGGTAATGTCGAGAGAATCGTGATCGGGTGAATGAAGCTCTCGTACAGAATGCCAAGCACGATGTAGACGCTAACAAGCGCCGCAAAAATCAGCCACGGCTCGGAACGAAGCGAATCCTGGAACGCTGCCGCCGTACCCTGGAAGCTGCCGTGAACAGTGGACGGCATTCCGATCTGCATCGCTGCCTGCTCGATGGACCTTGTGACGTCACTGAGTGACGCGCCGGGCGCTACGTTAAAGGAAAGAGTGATCGACGGAAACTGTCCCTGATGATTGACGGCCAACGCCGTATTTGTCGGCGCGAAATGTGCGAATGTCGACAACGGAACCTGAGAACCGGTCGACGATTTCACATAGATATCGCTCAGCGACTTCGGCCCGCCCTGGAATTCCGGCGCTACTTCCATCACGACGTGGTACTGGTTCAACGGCATGTAAATGGTGGATACCTGGCGCTGGCCGAAGGCGTCGTACAAAGTGTTGTCGACATCCGTGGCCGAGACTCCGAGGCGTGAGGCAGTATCTCGATCAACGATCACGGTCTCCTGAAGACCATGCACCTGCTGGTCTGTATTCACATCGCGCAGCAGCGGAAGCGTACGCAACTTCGTCATCATCTTTGGCGCCCATTCATCCAGCTCGGCGATGTTCTCGGACTGCAACGTGTACTGGTACTGGGCGTTTGACATGCGTCCGCCAACACGAAGGTCCTGCACCGATTGCAGAAACATGGTCGCACCTGCGACTTTGGCCATTTTTGGGCGCAAGCGGGCGATCACCTGGTCGGAACTTAACTTCCGGTCCTTCGATGACTTGAGAGTAATAAATCCCCTTGCAGTATTGCCGCTTCCGGCGAACGCCACCACCGTGTCGACAGCCGGGTCACTTTTGATAATGTCCACAAACTGGACCAGCTTCTGCCGCAATGCGGGAAATGAAATGTCTTGCTCGGCCTGAAGTCCGCCCATCAATCGGCCTGTGTCCTGCTGCGGGAAAAAACCTTTAGGGACGATGATGTAAAGGTACACACTGAGAGCGATGGTGCCGAGGGTGACCAGCAACATCATAGGTTGATGACGCAGCACCCACCCCAAGCTGCGACGGTAGAGGGCGTGCGCGCTGTCAAACAGGTTCTCGAGTGCGCGATAAGCCCAGTTATGTTTTGTGGTTTCTTCCGGGCGCAGTAGCTTGGCGCACATCATTGGCGTCGTGGTGAGAGACACCACCAGGGAGACGCCAATCGCCACGCTGAGTGTGACCGCGAATTCCCGAAACAGTCGCCCTACGAGTCCGCCCATCAACAGAATCGGAATGAAAACAGCAACCAGCGACGTGCTCATCGAAAGCACGGTAAAGCCGATCTCCTTGGATCCGAGTAGCGCCGCTTGAAAGGGGCGCATGCCATTTTCAATATGGCGGGTGATGTTCTCGATGACGACGATGGCATCGTCGACGACGAAACCTGTCGAGATCGTCAGCGCCATCAGCGACAGGTTGTCGAGGGAGTAGCCCACCAGGTACATCACCCCGAACGTCCCGACCAGCGATAGCGGCACAGCGATGCCGGGAATGACCGTGGCCCGCACGGTACGGAGGAATGCAAAGACGACAAGCACGACAAGGATGATGGAGATGAGCAGCGTGTGCTGAACGTCCGACACGGAGGCGCGAACGGTCGTAGTGCGATCCATCACCACGCCAATCTTGATGGACGGATTGACCGACGCTTCCAGGAACGGCAGCGAGGCTCGAACACCGTCGACGGTTTCGATGATATTGGCCCCGGGTTGCCGGAAGACGATTACCAGCACCGCTGGTTTTCCGTTGAACAATCCCGTGTTACGGACATCTTCGACGGAATCGTCGACCTGAGAAATGTCACTCAGGCGAACCGGCGCTCCGTTTTTATACGCCACGACAATGGGGCGATACTGATCGGCAAGCTTGAGTTGATCGGTGTCCTGGATCGCCCACGCCGTGGTGTTGTTGGTGAGCTCTCCTTTTGGCCGGTTCGCATTTACCGTGGACATCGCATTGCGAACGTCTTCCAGGCTCAACCCATAATTGCTTAAGGCTGTCGGATTTGCCTCAATGCGAACCGCAGGGCGCGCTCCACCGCCGACGATCACCTGCCCGACTCCCGGAATCTGGGCCAACTTTTGGGATAGAATGGAGTCTGCGGCGTCATAGATACGCGGCAGCGAGATGATGTCCGAGGTGAGCGCTAGAATCATGACCGGCGCATCCGCTGGATTCACTTTGCGATATGACGGATTGCTCGGCAGGTTAGCGGGCAGATTGCCGCGGGCGGCATTTATTGCCGCCTGAACGTCGCGCGCGGCCGCATCGATATTGCGGTTCAGATCGAACTGCAAGGTGATGTTCGTCGAACCGAGCGAACTCGTCGACGTCATTTCCGTGACGCCCGCAATGCGGCCAAACTGTCTCTCCAGCGGAGTGGCGACGGCGGAAGCCATCGTCTCTGGATCAGCACCCGGCAGCCCGGCGTTCACGCTGATGACGGGGTACTCCACCTCAGGCAGAGGCGCCACCGGGAGCAAGGTGTAGCCAAGCGCTCCCGCAATCAACAGCGCAACCGTGAGCAGGGCCGTAGCAATAGGTCGCCGGATGAATGGGGCGGAAAAGTTCATGAGTTTGCTTCCGCCGGGACCGATTCAGGCTCCACGGCATTGCCGATCTTGAAGCGCTCAAACCGCCGCGCCAGCCGGTCGAACGCAAGATAGACAACAGGAGTGGTGTAGAGCGTCAGCAGCTGGCTGATCAGCAGTCCACCAACAATCGAGATACCCAAGGGACGCCGCAACTCTGCACCGGTACCCGAGCCAAGAGCCAGTGGCAGGCCACCGAGAAGCGCCGCCATGGTTGTCATCATGATCGGACGGAACCGCAGCAGGCATGCCTCATAGATGGCATCGATGGGTCGCTTCCCTTCCTGTCGCTCCGCCTCCAACGCGAAGTCGATCATCATGATGGCATTCTTCTTCACGATTCCGATCAGCAGGATGATGCCGATGAGTGCCACTACTCCGAGATCAAGATGGAAGAGCAATAGGGCCAGAATTGCTCCCACTCCAGCCGAAGGAAGCGTCGAAAGAATCGTTATTGGGTGGATGTAGCTTTCGTACAGGACGCCCAGAACGATATAGACGGTCACGATGGCGGCGATCACGAGCCACACCTCGTTGGCCAGCGAATTTTGGAAGGCGCGCGCTGTGCCTTCAAAGTTGCGCAAGATGCTCGGTGGCACGCCAATCTCTTTTTCAGCCTGCTGGATCGCTTTGACGGCTTCGCCGAGAGAGGCGTCGGGAGCGAGGTTGAACGAGATCGTTACAGCCGGGAACTGTCCTTGGTGGTTGAGCGTCAGCGGCGCAGTCGCAGGCTCAAAGTGGGTGAATGCACTCAGAGGAATCTGTTGCCCGGTACTCGAATGCACGTAGATGTTGGCCAGGGAGGACGGATCCTGCTGGAACTGCGGATCGACTTCCAAGACGACGTGGTACTGGTTCAACTGCGTAAAGATCGTCGACACCAGCCGCTGCCCGAACGCGTCGTACAGGGTGTCGTCAATCGCCTGCGGTGTGACCCCCAGCCGCGAAGCCGTGTCACGGTCGATGACCAGCGACGCTTCCAGCCCATGATTTTGCTGGTCACTCGCCACATCTCGCAGCTGCGGCAAGGTCTCGAATTTCTGAAGGATCTTCGGCGTCCATTGGCCGAGTTCCGCGGCGTTTGCGTCTTCCAGGCTGTACTGATATTGGGTGCGGCTGACGCGGTTCTCCACCGTAAGGTCCTGCACCGGCTGCATGTACAGAGTAATGCCGGGGACCTGTGCAACTTCCGGTTGCAGGCGCCGGATGATCTCTGAAGCATTCGCGTCGCGCTCATCCCGGGGTTTCAGGTTGATGAGAAAGCGTCCGCTGTTAGGCGTGACATTCTGGCCATCCACCCCGATAAATGAAGACAAGCTCTGGACGTCAGGATCCTTGAGGATCACGTCCGCCAACTGCCGCTGACGTGAGGCCATGGCCTGGAAAGACGTAGTCTGCGGCGCCTCGGAGATGCCTTGGATGACGCCGGTATCTTGAACCGGGAAGAAGCCTTTCGGCACATACCAGAAGAGGAACAACGTCAGGACCAGCGTCCCCACGGTGACGAGCAACGTTTCTGTCTGGTGCTTCAAGACCCACTGCAATGTTGTGCCGTACTTCTGAATGATGCGGTTAAACCAGCGCTCCGACCACACATAGAAGCGGCCCTGTTCGCTCGGCTTGCGGTGCTTCAGCAGCTTCGACGACATCATCGGCGTGAGCGTCAGCGAAATCACCGCCGACACGAGAATCGTCACACTAAGTGTCACGGCGAATTCGCGGAATAGACGCCCCACAATGTCGCCCATGAACAGCAGTGGGATCAGCACGGCGATCAGCGACACCGTGAGCGAGATGATGGTGAACCCAATCTGCCCGGCACCTTTGAGCGCCGCATCCAGCGGCGACATTCCTTCTTCCAGGTAGCGATCGATGTTCTCGATCATGACGATCGCGTCGTCGACGACGAACCCGGTCGAGATCGTCAGCGCCATCAGCGACAGGTTGTCGAGCGAGTACCCCAGCAGGTACATAACGCCAAACGTCCCGATCAACGAGAGTGGCACCGCCACGCTCGGAATCACAGTAGCTGCCAGGTTCCGGAGGAAAAGGAAGATGACCATGACTACGAGCGCCACAGTCAGCATGAGTTCGAACTGAACATCTTTTACCGACGCGCGAATGGTCGTCGCACGATCCGTGAGGATCTGCACTTTCACGCCCACGGGCAGTGAGTTCTGCAACTGCGGCAGGACTGCCTTAATGCGGTTAACAACTTCAATCGTGTTCGCGCCCGGCTGGCGTTGAATGTTGAGGATGACCGCCGGATCGGTATTCATCCACGCCGACTGGTGGACGTCTTCTACGCTATCGATGACATTCGCTACGTCCGTCAACCGTACGGGCGCGCCGTTACGATAGGCCACGACAACGTTCTGGTAATCCTTCGCCGACGTCAGTTGGTCGTTTGCGCCAATGGCGTATGCCTGCCGTGAGCCCTCGAGCACACCTTTCGCCTGATCCACGTTCGCCGACGCCAGAGCAGTGCGAAGATCCTCCATGCTCATGCCGTTGGCCGCCAACGCCGTCGGGTTTGCCTGGATGCGAACCGCTGGCTTTTGCCCACCGCTGATTGTTACCAGTCCGACGCCGGTGAGCTGTGAAATCTTCTGCGCCAGTTGCGTGTCTGCCAGATCTTCGATTTTCGACAGCGGCAGAGTCTGGGAAGTTAAAGCCAGCGTCAGGATCGGTGCGTCCGCCGGATTCACCTTGCTGTAAATTGGCGGATTGGGTAAGTCACGTGGCAGGAATGTTCCTGCACCATTGATGGAAGCTTGCACCTCTTGCTCGGCGATATCAATGTTCTGATTCAGGTCAAACTGAAGTGTGATGACTGACGCTCCAAAGGAGCTGGTGGACGTCATTTCATTCAAGCCGGGGATCTCGCCGAACTGACGCTCGAGCGGAGCGGTCACCGACGAGGACATCACATCCGGCGCGGCGCCGGGATAGAACGTCGTCACCTGGATGGTCGGGTAGTCGACCTGTGGCAGAGCAGAGACCGGCAACTGCCGGTAGGCAACGATACCGACCAGCAGAATGGCGATCATCAACAAGGTGGTCGCCACCGGCCGCATGATGAAAAGGCGTGACGGACTCATGAATTACATCCCTACCGGAATACGAGAAGTGTGCTGGCCACGACTTCCGGCCGGTGCGTTCCCGGTGCCCGTCCCCGCCGGACCGCCCATCGCGTGCGCTTGAACTTTTGATCCTGCCTGCAACTTGTCCTGGCCATCGGTGACCACCTGTTCTCCAGCGGTCAATCCCGAGTCGACGGCCAGCAGATCGCCGTTTGTAACGCCCACTTTAATGGGACGAATCTGAGCCGTTCCGTCCTGCCCTACAACGAATACAAACGTGCCTTGTGTTCCACGCTGGATCGCGGCCGCCGGAATGACTACGGCGTTCTTTTTCACGTCGAGTAAGAGGCGTGCGTTTACGAACTGGTTCGGCCATAAGAGGCCGTCCGTGTTATCGAAGACCGCTTTCAAGCGGACCGTGCCTGTGGTGGGATCAATCTGGTTGTTGATGGTGGTGAGGGTCCCAGTCGCCAGTTTGTTCTGGTTGTCACGGCTGAACGCGTCCACTTCCAGCGGCTTCCTGCTTTTGTGCTCCGCCTGCATCACCTGGGGCAGGCTGTCCTCTGGCACGGTAAAAAGAGCGGTAATGGGCTGCAGTTGTGTGATCACGAGCAAGCCGTTTGCGTCGCTCGCATGCACCATGTTCCCGGGGTCAACCTGGCGCAGACCGACTCGTCCGCTGATCGGAGCTGTGATGTGGCAATAAGTGACGTTCAGCTTGGCGTTATCAACCGCCGCCTGATCGGCCTTTACCTGCCCGTTGAGAGCGCCGAAGTTCGATTCCTGCGCGTCGAGATCGGTGCGCGCAACCACTCCCTGCTTGAAGAGGTCTTGATAGCGCTGGAAGTTTCGTTGAGCAATGGTGAGCTGCGATTGGTCCTTCAGCAGCGTCGCTTGTGCCTGCTCGAGCGCGACTTGGTAGGGTCGTGGGTCTACTTCGACAAGCGGAGCGCCCTTCTTTACGTCCTGACCTTCCTTGAAATAGACCTGCCGCACTTCGCCGTCGACCCTGGTCTTCACCGTAACGGTGTAGAACGCCTGCACGGATCCGAGGCCGGTCAGGTACACCGGCATGTCCTGCTGGATGGCTGGCGCTACTGCCACGGGGACGATCTGCGGACCCATTCCGCCACGTCCACCACGCCCGCCACCCTGTTGTCGAGCGTTCCCGTTCGAAGTGTCTTCTGACTTTGCAGAGCTTCTGGACCGCGTAAACGCCACCAGAACCGCGCAGGCGATGATGACGGAAAGGATAATAAGTACGGTCTTGCGCATAGAACTCCTCGAGACGAATTACTGCTCCATACAGGAATATCGCGTCTACACTATGGATGGGGTTAAGAGTTGTTGTGGAGTGTAAAGGTTTGTGAAGGACGAGAAACCGCCAAATAACACTTCTTTACCGCACTCCGGCAAGTCACCGAGCAAAATGGGGATCATGAATCACATTCTGGTGATCGATGACGATCGGGAGTTGGTGGACCTGCTGCGGGAGTACCTTATCCCCGAGGGCTTTACGATCGATGCCGCGTTCGATCATGCGTCCGGACTGAATAAGGCGCTTAAAGGTGAAGACGAATTGGTGATTCTCGACGTGATGCTGCCGGGCGGCTCTGGTTTTGAGCTGCTGAAGCGCATGCGCGCGGAATCGTCCTCCACTCCAGTGCTGCTGCTGACCGCCAGGGGAGATGCGGTCGACCGTATTGTCGGACTGCAAATTGGGGCCGACGACTACCTGCCGAAGCCGTTTGATCCCCGTGAGCTTGTGGCAAGAATCCACGCTATTCTGCGCCGGACGCGGGCCGCCCAAAGAGCAGCAGAAGACGAGTCGGGTGAAGATGCCGATGTGAAAGTGGGTGACGTAACTCTGTCTCCGACTACCCGGACCGTCACTTTGGGCAACAAGGAAATCGAGCTCACGACCCTCGAGTTCAACCTGCTCGAAGTTTTGCTGCGCCGAGCAGGCACTATCGTCACTCGCGAAGATTTAGCAACCCTAGCCATGGGACGGCCTCTGGCTCCATTCGATCGGAGCGTGGATGTTCACATCAGCAAACTCCGCCGTAAGTTGAGCGGACGGGCAGATTCCGAATCGCGCATCAAGTCGATCCGTGGCGTCGGTTACATGTACGCCGCCTCCACTACGCAATAACTATGAAAAGCCGCCGCCTATTCTGGAAGATGTTCATTTCGTTCTGGATTGCTCAGACGGCGTTCTTCGTTTATCTCGGATTCAGGACGCACCAATTGACTCGGGGTGCGGGCCCGCTGTGGCTGATTTCTGCGCAAACGACTTTGCCCCTGGTAGCCAACAGCGCAGTGGCGCACTACGAGCAAGGCGGCCTTGCGTCGCTGGAACAGGAGTTGCACGCCCGCGCCGATGATCAGCGGATAAAGATGTGGCTGATCGATCCGGCAGGTAACAATGTGCAGGGCCATAGCGTGCCCCAGCCGATTGTCTCGGCTGTACGCAACGCTCGCGACGGGCAACCCACTGTGACGGTGGGGGATGACGCGACCTTTGTTTCAGTACACTCGCGCGGCATCCGGGGCACTTACACCTTGGTAGCCCGATACGACACCGTGCCGCTGTTCCGTGGCGAAGGCCTTTTCCGCCTGTTCGCGATCAGTACGGTTCTCGCCTCGATCGCGTGCTTGCTGCTGGCCCACTATCTTTCGCAGCCGATTTGGGAGCTTCGCCTGGCGACGCGACGGCTGGCCAACGGCGACCTGAGCGCTCGCGCGGGAGAAAAGCTCGGCAAGCGGTCCGACGAAATCGCCGACTTGGTGCGCGATTTCGATACGATGGCGGGCAAAATTCGAGAACTCCTCGAGAACCAGAAGCGTCTGCTCAGCGACGTATCGCACGAGTTGCGTTCGCCATTGGCCCGCCTTCGCGTTGCACTAGCACTCTCCCGCCGCAACGAAACGGAATCGGAACGTGCACCACACGAGCGCATTGAAACCGAGGTTCAACGTCTGGACGAAATGATCGGACGAATCCTCACGCTTTCCCGTCTCGAAAGCGGCCAACTTAAGCTGACGACGTCTGAACTCGATCTCAACGAGTTGGTGGAAAACGTCGTTGATGACGCGCGTTTTGAAGCGGAGCGCACTGGACACTCCATTGATTTGACATCCGATGTGGACGTCCATGTAGACGCGCACGAAGGATTGCTACGCAGTTCGATCGAGAATGTAGTACGCAACGCACTGTACTACACCTCCGGCACGGAGCCTATCCAGGTCAGCCTTTCGGCTCGCAATGGGAACGCCATCTTGCGAATCAATGACAATGGGCCCGGTGTTCCCCCCGAATCCCTCAGCAGCCTGTTTGAACCCTTCTACCGAGTGGACGATTCGCGTGTCACTGTGACCGGCGGTACCGGACTGGGTCTCGCCATCGCGAAGCGAGCCATTCTTGCGCATCACGGCTCGATTACAGCTCAAAACGTGCAGCCGCACGGCCTGATGATCGAGATCCAACTGCCGGCGACGACTGTCGCCAAGACGCCGATTTTGGCGTAGGCGCTGGTCACTTCGTCCCCAAACTCATTCTTTGCCGCCCAGGTTTCCTCATGCATTTGGGAGAGCATGCAAATCGGGAGATAATGGTTCGACGAGATTCCTGCACGCCTGGACAGTCGCGCTACCGAGGGGCAATGCCAGCTAATCGCTTCAACGGCTTCACCGAATACGGCATTGGGATCGGCTTGCGCGTTCCGCATTACCAGCACATTCTTGAGAACAAGCCGGGTGTCGACTGGTTCGAGATCATCTCGGAAAACTTCATGGTTGACGGGGGACGTCCGCTGGGGGTGCTCGATCAGATACTCGAGCAGTACAAGGTCGTCCAGCATGGGGTATCGATGTACTTCGGATCCGTGGAGCCCCTCAACCGTGAGCATCTGACGCGATTGAAGAAGCTGGTAAAGCGCACGAAGAGTCCCTGGTTGTCAGATCACCTGTGCTGGGGCAGCGTGGACGGCACCTATTCCCATGATCTGCTTCCGCTTCCGTACACCTTCGAGGCAGCGAAGAAGACAGCCGAGAAGATCCGTCAGGCACAGGATTTCTTGGAAGTCCCGGTCATCGTGGAAAACGTCAGCAGCTATGCCGAGTTTCACGTGTCCGAAATGACGGAATGGGAATTCCTCAGCGAAGTCGTCGAGCGTGCCGACTGCGGAATGCTCTTCGACGTGAATAACATCTATGTTTCGTCGCAGAATCACGACTTCGATCCCCTGAATTACATCGAGAATGTTCCGCATCACCGCGTTGCGCAAATCCATATCGCGGGACACTCGCGATACCGGAAGTACATCCTCGATACCCACGATCATCCGGTGATCGACCCTGTGTGGAGGCTGTATGAGCGTGCGATCGAGTTGATCGGGCCAACCGCTACGCTGCTGGAATGGGACGATCGCATTCCGACATTCGAAGAAGTTCACACGGAGGCATTAAAGGCTAAGAAGTATCTTCCCACCTCGGCACTGCCGCAATCGTCTGCCGAAAGCGCCACAGGAGCGACCGCGTGAAGCTCGATCAGATTCAGCGCACGATGTTCAACGCCGTCCGACAGCCACTCACGCCAGACGAACGGATGCATACAAACTTGGCCGACGGTCGATCCACAATGGAGACGGCGCAATCCATTATCAAGCCGAATTCGCGCCTGACATCGTTCGAGCGCCTCGAGATCTACAACCGCCAATACTGGTTTCGGCTGATTTCGTCGATGGCCGACGATTTCGAAGGTGTGCGCGCGATTCTTGGAGAGAAGAAGTTCCAGAAGCTTGTTGTCGCGTACCTGATCGATTGTCCATCGACCAGTTTCACCCTCCGAAACCTCGGATCGAAGTTGGAGCGGTGGCTCAGGGATCACCGCGAGCACGTGCAAGGCGTGGAAGAAATTTCAATCGACATGGTTCGGTTGGAGTGGGCGCAGGTTGAGGCGTTCGACAGTGAAGCTCGTCCAAAGCTCAGCGCCTCGGAACTTGCAGATCTTGGCCCTGATCCGATGCTGACTCTGCAGCCGTACGTGCGGTTGCTGAAGTTGAAACATCCTGTGCACGAACTTTCGATTCGCGTTCGCGGGCGGCGGAACCAAGGCGCTCGTACGCGACGAATACCAGCAAAGCTCCTCCCAAGAGAGCGGGCGACGTTCCTGGCCGTCCATCGAGTCGACAATTCCGTCGATTTCGAGGAACTTGATCGCGAAGCATTCGCCATACTGGCCGCGTTCCAACGCGGGTGCACTGTCTCACAGGCGCTAGATTCAGCGGATTGGTCCGGCCATCCAAAGGAGGACGGCGGCGGCATAGTGCAGGACTACTTTGCCAAATGGGCGTCAGTGGGGTGGTTTTGCGAGGCGGAGTAAGGGTTCTGCGGGGTGGGGAGCGGAAAGTGCAGAATGGTAGGCCCGAATGGATTCGAACCATCGACCTCTTCCGTGTCAAGGAAGCGCTCTAGACCAACTGAGCTACGGGCCTATGCCTATGTTTCGATTCTACTTGCCAATGCGCTAACCGGCAACCCTAGCTTCGTCGTCGTAGAGAGCAGAACAATCTCGATTGCCTCGGGCGCTAGTCGCGTGTAGGCTATGCCAATCCCTTTCAGGAGGACGATCGTGAAAGTACCGGGCCTTGTTCTATCTGTGTGCCTGGCGGCGGCCAGCTTGCTGTCTGCTCAATCCACGCCTCCTCCTGATGCTCCGCAGCCTCAGACGACCGAGCACAAGCGCAAGTTCATGTCGTTTTCGCCGCCGCTGAGCCTGGCGGAGGACACGCGTCCGCTGAACCCAGGCGACAAATTCAAACTGTTCGCCTACAACACGGTCAATCCGTTCCAGATCGTTGCGAATGCAGCGTGGGCCGGCATCAGCCAGGCAAATGATAGTTATCCGAGCTGGGGCCAGGGCGCGGAAGGATATGGTAAGCGATATGGAGCGGCATACGCCGACACCGCGTCGTCTAGTTTTTTCGGAACATTTTTCTTCCCGACCGTACTTCAACAGGATCCCCGCTACTTCCGCAAGATGAACGGCGGCTTCGGAAACCGCCTGGGATATGCAATCACACGCATTCTCGTGACGCGTACCGACAGCGGACACAGAGCGCCGAACGCTTCGCTGTGGATGGGCGCCATGGCGTCCGGAGGACTGGCGAACTTGTATTACCCCACCGATCAACAGGGCATTGGGCTGACATTCCAGCGCGCCGGCATCAATATCGCGACCAGCGCGGGGTTCAACATCGCCCGCGAGTTCTGGCCCGATGTGGCACACCACCTGCACCACCAAAAGAAGTGACTGCCGCGGGAAGAAGCTAGTTGGACCCCTCCTTCTGTTTGGGTCGAATCAGTGCGTTAATTCTTAGGTTATCTTGGGCGAGAACGTTGTCCTTTTTCCCTCATTCTGAATGTGGCGTGTGAGTTGGGCGTCTGGTGCCAAATTCCCAAAATTTGCGCTTTCCTTGTAAAGAACGGGTTAAGGATGCTTTCGCCGACTTGTGAGTGTTGAAAAGACAAGCGGCCGTTGATCCGAACATTCCGGCCTTTCCAAACGAGGGAAGGACTGGGCACCCTTTGGCTGGGAGAACAGGAGTTTGGCGGAAGCGTGTGTGAGTCGAACACACCGACGACATCGCGAAGATGCCGTCCGCCGGTTTTGAAGACCGGGAGGATCACCGGACCCCATGCGCTTCCGTAGCTTTATTGTAGCGTTAACGAGTGGCGGCGAATGAGCGGCCGTGGCACCGCATCAGGCAGCATCACTATCGCGGTCGGGGTTGTGGGTGCCCTGGATACTTACCAGGTCGAGATGCTTGATGGTGGCGTCAGCACTCTGCCAGCGTTGTGGCTTGGCATGACCAGGCCGGAAGCGGTTCACGAACGCGCCGATTCTCATGGAACCGCGCACGAAGTGACCTGCTTTGAGCCGGCCTTTAATCTTGTAGTCCTGAAGGCAATGCAGGGCGATGCTGATGGCGCAGCCGCATTGCTGGCAATCGGGAGTGCCACCGAAGATGCAAGGCTCCACGCGCGTCTTCAAATCAGCGGAGTAATTGGCCGACATGGTTGCGAAGGTGCACTTGCTGGGATCTTCCGGAGGCTTGGCGAACGCGGCTCCGCTCTTCGAGAACATCAGAAGCTTAGGAAACTGTTTGCGCCACTCGGGGAATTTCCCGCTGAGCCGCTGCTTCATCTCCGAGGTAAGCATTTCGGGAGACTGCTCGCCAATTTGCGGCGTATAGGTGCTCAACCAGATCGATCGTGTCTCCGGGCGGCCATTCCAGAACCCGAAGTACTCGTCCAGGTAGTCGTCGCGCTCCATCATGGGGCCTGTAACCGTAAGGTGAATGTTGACGCGGCAATCCTTGATGTTTTTCAGAATGCGTTCGTAGGTTGCCGGTTTGCGGCGCACGTCATGATGCTCGGGCAGGCCATCGACGGAGACAGTCACCCTGATTTTTTCGTTGTCGGTCCACTCGTGCGGAACGGGAATCACCGCACTGGTGACGACCATTGGCCACACACCCATTGCAATTAACTGGGGCAGGATGCGGCTCAATTCGCGATGGCGGATCATGGGTTCTCCGCCGACGAGGGAAACGTGAAGGGGGCGATGCTTCTTTACCAGTCCGACCACACCGTTGACGAGATCGTCGCCGCGAAGATCGGACAACTCACGAAGAACAACTCCGCCGCCGAGATGAGTCTCGTTGTAGGCGTAACATCCAGGACAACTCAGCGGGCATTCGCGGGTGATTTCGATGGAAAGCAGCGGTGTACTGCCCGTGAGAATGCGGCCCCAAGCGGTAATCACATCCGTGCTCTTCATGCTCGTAATAGATGCCGAAGGCCTCGGGAAATCCACTTTATATTGGGACGATATGTTGGGACGACCCGCCAATGAATCGCACAGAGGACACGGCAAAATAGCGCGTGTCCTATGTGCTGATTACAATCGACTTACTTCTTCGCTGCTTCGGCCAGTTCCCGCTTGCTCAAGTACCAGTCCGTGATGTCGAGGCCGGGTGTCTTCATTCTAGCCTCCGCATCTGCCTGAGTTGGTGGAGGAGGAACAACGACTTTGTCGCCCCGCTTCCAATTCGCTGGCGTGGCGCATGCATTGGCATCCGCAGTTTGAAGCGCCTCGAAGATGCGGACCAACTCATCAACGTTGCGTCCCAGCGACATGGGGTAATACAGGATGGCGCGAATGACGCCCTTGGGATCGATGGCAAACACCGCACGCACGGTAGCCGTATCGCTCACGGCATCGTGAACCATGCCGTATGCTCTCGCAACTTTTTGATCGAGGTCAGCGATAACAGGAAAGGGCACTTTGACGTTGGCTTTCTCTTCAATGTTGCGCACCCAGGCAATATGCGAGTACACGCTGTCAATGGAGTTCCCGATCAACTGCACATTGTGCTTCTCAAAATCGCCATGGCGGCGGGCAAACTCGATAAATTCGGTCGTACATACGGGAGTGAAATCCGCGGGATGCGAGAACAACATCACCCACTTGCCTTTTGAAGTGTAGTCATGCAGGTGAATGATGCCGTGGGTGGACTTCGCCTCAAAATTGGGCGCTGGCTCATTGATGCGAGGCATCCTGGAAACGGCGGCGTTATCGCTCATATTGAATCTCCTTGTGCTGGTTCGAATGCGTTGGCCTCAGCCGAACAACTTATGACTGCCGCTCACGACGCCTGACGAGAGTGGAGAGAAAAGACGCCACCCGTCAGAAGCCGGGTGGCACAGGGATGCGCTACCCGGAGATCGGGCAACAACACTGCGCACCAGCTGTGGTCTGAAATGCCATCCGATAATTAGGATACGCTTTGGCATTTTGAGCGTCAAAAGCACAGCAGCAACACAGGAGGAGTGTATTCATGGTGCGTCTGGCTTACGTCAACGTCGATGTATTTACCGCCAATCCGCTGGAAGGCAACCAACTAGCGGTGTTTACCGACGCCAGTGCCCTTTCAACGGAGCAAATGCAGCGCATCGCGAATGAGACCAACTACTCGGAGACGACATTTGTGATTCCAAAATCGTTCGAGCAGACGAAGGCGCAAGGCCATCGGGTTCGCATCTTCACCGTGAACGAGGAACTTCCCTTCGCGGGACATCCCACTTTGGGAACTGCGTGGGTGCTTCGGGGCAACGGAGGAGCGGACGATATCGTGCTCGACCTGAATGTCGGCAAGATTCACGTGCGCTTTACTGAAGAAAACGGCCACCCATTCGGAGAGATGCAGCAACGCGATCCGGAGTTCGGTCAAATCCATTCGCGTGAAGAAGTGGCGCGGGCAACCGGACTCGAGCTCGATGACATTGCATCTGATGTCCCGATCCACAGTGTTTCCACAGGAATGATGTTTGTGATCGTGCCGATTGCGCGATTGTCGACCATGCAATCGCTGACGCTCGATTTGGCTCGGGCACAGCGTTACCTCGATCAGACAGACGGCAGGTTCTTTTACTTCGTGTGCCGCGAAACAGTTGATCCAAAGGCACGTTTGCACTCGCGAATGATTTTCTACAACGGTGAAGATCCGGCGACGGGGTCCGCTTCAGGATGCACGGCGGCATGGATGGTGAAGCACGGGGTGGCGCAGAGCGAAGAGCGAGTGGTCATCGAGCAGGGCATCGAAATGAAACGTCCGAGCCGGATTTTCGTTCGCGCGAGCAGGAACGGTGATCGAGTGATCAATGTGCGCGTAGGAGGCCAAGCTGTGGAAGTTGCGCGCGGCGAATTGTTTTTTTAACAGGGACGCGCGATTTCGTGATGGCGATTTTCACAGCGGGTTGAGGAAAGCAAAGCAAATGTCATTCATCCATAATTTTTTCTTGTGAGTGGCGTTAGCACTTTACAGGAGCGCAAAGTACTCCTACTATGCAACTCGCTCTGATTGATTCGCCGGACTAGAAAAACAAAAATTTAGGAAGCGGACCAGGACCTCAGCGGCCGCCGTTCTCCCTGCATGGAATGGCCAACCGTTCGAAAGGCTTGTATTCGCGACTTGGGGAAGTAATGAAACCGAAGCGTACGATCCTCTGCGTTGACGATAACGAACAATCCCTCTCCATTCGCAAAGTGATGCTCGAGACGCGAGGCTACCGTGTAGTGTGCTGCCTCACGGCGGAAGAAGCTATCGAGATTTTCAAGGCCGGAGGCATCGACCTGGTCCTCAGCGATTTCGTGTTGCCGGGTCGCGACGGACAAAAACTGATCGAAGAAGTGAAAAGCCTATCGCCTCATACACCTGCCATTCTCTTTTCCGGAAAAGTGAAGTTCTACGATCGTGAATGCCGCGCCGACCTCTTTTTGCCAAAGGGAGCGTACGCACCGATCGAGTTGCTGGAGCGCATTCGGCTGCTGCTGATTCGCAAGCGGGGACCGAAACGTGCGCTTTTGTCGCCAGCGATGATCGTACGCGATGAACGTATTGCGGCAAGTTGAATCATCTGAATTACCGACACAGATAACAAGGATGGGCGAGATTACGCCTTCCGAGCTTGCTTGGCGGCAGGGGCTGCTTGAGTAGCTCGTGTAAACTGAGTGTTTATGCCTCCGATCATCGAAGTCATAGACGTTCACAAGAACTATCACGTAGGAAAAGTGGATGTCCCAGCACTGCGCGGCGTGAGCTTTACCGTCGTTCGCGGCGAGTTCGTGGCCATCCTTGGACCATCGGGCAGCGGGAAGTCAACGATGTTCTACGTTCTTGGCGGCTTGACTCGAGCTGACTCCGGCCGACTGATGATCGATGGTGAAGACTTCACTCGCCTCTCCGATGCAGAGCGAACGCGGCTTCGAAAATCCAAAATTGGCTTTGTGTTTCAGAAGTTCAACCTACTGCCCACGCTGGACGCCAAAACGAACATTGAGATTGCGCAGGATATCGCTGGGACATCGGGCGGCATCGATCGCGATTACTTCAATCGCATCACCGAACTCCTCGGAATCAGCAAGCGCCTGATGCACCGCCCGTCAGAGCTCTCGGGCGGCGAACAACAGCGGGTGGCGCTAGCTCGGGCCCTCATCAACAAGCCGGCAATGATCCTGGCAGACGAACCTACCGGGAATCTGGACACCAAGAACTCTGAAGCGGTGCTGAATCTGCTTTGCCAGTCGAACAAGGAACTCGGGCAGACAGTTCTTATGATCACACACAATCCGGAAGCCGCGGAATTCGCCGATCGATCCATCCACATGCGTGACGGACAGATTGTGGACCCAGCGCGGGAACCGCACCTGCATCATCAGCAGAGCTAAGTTTCGACGGTCTTCATTTCCATGGCTTCCTTACGTAGATGTTCGAACAGGATGCTCGACAGGTAACGCTCGCCGAAGCTCGGGATGACGGCCACGATCAGCTTGCCAGCGTTTTCGTCTTTCCTGCCGACCTCCCCCGCCGCCCATACTGCTGCGCCCGACGATATGCCGCATAGGAGTCCTTCTTCAGCCGCGAGCCGACGCGCCATGTTGATCGAGTCTTCGTTAGTGACGGTGACGATTTCGTCGATGTAGTCGGTCTTGAGAATGCTGGGTATGAACCCGGCACCAAGGCCCTGGATTTTATGAGCACCAGGCTGTCCGCCACTGAGCACAGCGCTGTCTTTCGGTTCGACCGCGACAACACGGAAGCTCGGCTTTTTGGGCTTGATGTACTCGCTCACTCCGGTGAGCGTTCCACCTGTTCCGACGCCCGAGACGAGGAGGTCGATCTTTCCATCGGTGTCGTCCCATAGTTCCGGGCCTGTCGTCTCACGGTGGATTTTCGGGTTCGCCGGATTGTCGAACTGTTGCAGCATGTAGCCGTTTGGGGTGTTGCTCACGATCTCCTCTGCCTTGGCAATCGCACCTTTCATGCCTCGGGCTCCAGGCGTCAGCACAACCTCGGCACCGAAGGCGCGTAGCAAAACGCGGCGCTCGAGGCTCATCGTTTCTGGCATCACGATCACGAGCTTGTAGCCTTTTGCGGCGGCGACGAACGCAAGGCCAATCCCGGTGTTGCCGCTGGTTGGTTCAATGAGCGTGGTTTTCCCAGGGCTGATCTTGCCAGCCTTTTCGGCCTCAGCGATCATGCTCACGCCAATGCGGTCCTTCACGCTGCTGCATGGATTCAAGCTCTCGAGTTTCGCTACGATGGTCGCCTTCGATCCTTCGGCGACCCGGTTCAGGCGTACCAGCGGCGTACGTCCGATGAGTTCCGTCACGTCATTCGCAATCTTCATGAGTCGAGCTCCTTGTCTGTCACATCCACATCGGCAGGCAAGCGAAATTGTAATCACCTGGGGAGGCAGTCGGCACGATGGATTTGTATTCTTATCTGAAGCGCCTTTTCGAGTATGACGACTGGGCCAATCTCGAAGTTGTAACTCTGCTGCAGTCAACCCCGTATGCTCCGCACAAAGCACTCCGATTGATGGCTCACATCGTGGGTACGGAATTCGTATGGCTGGCGCGTCTGCAAGGACAGCCGGATCCTGCGGTATGGCCCGAGTGGAACATCGCACAAATTGCGCGCGAAAGAAACAGGCTGGCTGCAACGGTGAAGGACTACCTGCGATCGGTCACGCCAGAGCGTCTCGGCGAGCAAGTGAGTTACACGAACACAAAGGGCGAACGATGGGCCAATTCCATCGCGGACATTCTCATGCACGTCAGCATGCACTCTGCGTATCACCGCGGCCAGGTCGCGATGACGCTGCGGGATTCGGGCATAGCTCCGGCTTATACGGATTTCATACAGGCGGTGCGCTCGCAAAAGATTCACGAGTGATTTGCCGAAAGTGGCTATTGATCCATCGTCTTCTCACGCCAGATTCGAACCGGCTCTCCGATCAGCGTGATAAGGACTACGGCGACGCAGATCATGGCGGCGTCCCAGGCTGTCTGCATGGAGCCGAGGGAGACCAGCAATGTTGTCGAAAGCGAAGCCGGCTGGCTCGCCTTCAGCAGTAATGTTGTTAGCGTGGTAAGAGTGACGGCAATGACGGCTGCCCACAGTCGAGCACTGGGCACGAAGCCTGCGGATTCTACTTTCGGCGCAGCGTAGGCGTTCATGACCCAGAGAGCGAAGTGTGCAGCGCCGACAGCAAGGCAATGTCCCAGAACAATGTTATATGGCTTGGCCGACTTTGATTTAGGCTTTTCGACCAGCTCATACGCAGTCGGTCCCAGGCTGGTGAACACCAATGGCTGCTTTAGCGCCCACCCGATTGCCGCCACAGTAAGTATGAGTGCACCTTCGCCGAGCGGCGCGATCCAGACATCTGACTTTCGCGTCATAGGGTTACCGAGAGCCCCGGAAAACGTAGGAGGTCATTTGAGCTGCATCAAATACTTGACCAAGAAGCGCAAATCGCGACCATCGTATGAAGTTAGATTCGGCATTTCCGCGCCTGGCTTGAGTGATTGCGCATGTGTAACCCAGGCCTCGAGATTGGCTTGGTTGTTCTCGTAGCTGTTGGCGGCAATCATCTTTCTGCTCGCCAGATGCGTGAGGTCTGGAGCGACAAGTCCGTGGGCAAGTGTGCCCCGAACGGTATGGCACAGCGCGCAGGCCGAGTCGTTGAACAGTTCCCGTCCGCGCATGGCTTCGTCGTCCTGCGGTTCAGCCGCGGGTTGCAACTGGTGTTTGCGCCAAGCCTCGTATTCGTCTGGAGCTTGCGCCATCACCAACAGACGCATGTGCGAGTGTTGCATGCCGCAATACTCACCGCACTGCCCCGGAAATGTGCCGGCGTGATCCGCCTGGATCCGGATGTAGTTTGCCTGCCCGGGAATGAGATCTACCTTTCCGTGCATTGCGGGTACCCAGAAGGAGTGAATCACGTCACGCGTTTCGAGCAGTATGTCGATCGGGCGCCCGACGGGTATATGAATCTCGTTTGCGGTCGTGAACTGCTCGCTGGGATTACCCTGGAGATATCGAACTTCCCACCACCACTGATGACCAATAACTTCTATTTCCGGTGTGATATGTCCCTGGGCATGGACAGGAAAATCGCTCATGCGTTCAAGCTGATATACGAATACTCCCCCGAGGACGACGAACGGAATGGCAAACCCACCGATTAACACCCAGAGTTGTCCTCCGCCCTCATCCCAAGGCTCGTGTTCGGCAAGGGTGCCACGCTTGCGAACCGCCGTCCAAGCCAACAAGATCCACATTACAAGCGCGGTGACACCGAACAGGATGTAAGCGACCCATCCCATTTCTGCCAGAGTCCCAGCAGCGGGACCACCCGGACGCAGCGTGGATTGCGGCAGAGAACACGACGCAAACGCCAGCATCATGAAGCAAGTCATCGCCATGGGAATCTTGCTCACGGCTGTGACCTCTTGACCTGCTCGACTTCGGGTACCGGCGGAACAATGGGCGGTTCCGCTTCCTGTGGTGTCCGCATTGACTTGATGTAGGCGGTAATTTTCCAGATCTGGTCTTCGGGAATCTTCGTGCCCCAGGCAGGCATTCCCTGTCCACGACCTTCCGCGATCGAGGAGAAGATGTGGGCATCGTCGCCTCCGTATCGCCACACCGGATTGCGGAGACTCGGCCCCATGCCGCCGCCGCCGTGTCCGCCGTGACATCCGGCGCAGTTAAACCACACAAACAATCGCCGGCCTTCCTGGATGGCCACCGCATTGTTCATGTAAGGATTCACCGGGAGATTGGCTTGCTTCCCGGGACCGGGAATGGGGCCGATCGGAATACGAACGCCGGGCGGAGCTCCAATCGGCGCAGCCGATGTCGGCTCCTGATTGCAGCCACTCACCGCCATGACCATAACCCACAGAAGGAGTAAACCTACTTGGAATCGCATTCTACGCACCTCAGTGGCACTCCGTTCTCGTCTCGGACTTCTCCACCACCGGGACGCCGTAAGAGGCAAGCAAAGTTCGGATCTCATCCTTCCGGCGGAAGATGAAGTCGTTCAGTTGCTGCACCAAGAGATCGTCTCCGCGACGCACTCCCATCGAAATGTCGAATTGGAACGGCAGAGCACCCCGGCCGGTCACCGGACAGATGGCGCTTAGCCTGAGCGGTACTTTCGATCGCTGGGCGAAGTATCCGGCGAGTGGCCCCCACGCGATCGCCATATCAACATCACCGTTTTCAACGGCATCGATGATTTCGGCCGAAGGATTGTCCGACAGCGGATGTCCATACACGCTATATCCAACAATGTTGTGAAGGAACCCGCGCCTTGCCATCTCTTCGGCAGGCGGCACCATCGCACCGTCATCGTCTCCAATGATTTGTGCGCCCACGCGATATTGCTTCAAGGCACTGTCAGTCAAAGAGGCAGCCGTGATATTCCGATCCGCGCGAGAGACAAAGACGTAACTGGAGCGGTAATAGGGGCGGGTCGGCATCAGCAAATCGAACTTCGACGGTATACCCATCACCAGATCGCATCGCTGTGCCTTGAGCCACTTCTCCATGAACCGCGCGCGCTGCGGCCACCATACAAACTGGATATCGCGGTGTAGATCGCGTGCCACCATGCGCGCGAGTACGTTCTCGAACCCCTGTTCATGGATGTTTGAAAACGGCAGATTCGACGGATCCGCGCAGACCTGCAAAGGAGGAGCGCTGGCCCACGCTGCGAGCCATCCAAGCAGGACGGTGATTACTGCAACGAACCTATAAACCGAAGACATAGAGAACGTCTCCCGGCGCAGTCATCTTCTTGATGTTCTTCATCGCACCTGTTACACCCAGCGCCGCGTACTCGTCGTCGGTGGACATAAACGGCTGCGCGACGACACCCATCCAGCCGCCGACGCCCGAATAAATCGCTATGTATTGCCGGCCATCCGGACCTTTGAATGTCATGGGATTGCCAACAATTCCGGAGGCTGTCTTGAACTGCCACAGCACGGCGCCCGTTTTGGCATCAACCGCACGGAACCAGCCGTCCATCGTTCCGTAGAACACTAGACCACCACCGGTTGCTAAGACTCCGCTATAAACGGGAAGCAACGGATCCTTGATGGTCCAGACCTTCTTGGCGTTTTGCACATCCCAGGCCACAAGTTCCCCCTGATATCCTCCGGGACCCGGAAACATGGTGGTGCTCGACCCGAGATAGGGTGTGCCCGCAATGTAGTTCGCCTGAATTCCCTCATGATCCATGCAGGTGTTGTGGGCGGGGATGTATAGCAGTCCCGTTACGGGAGAAAATGCTGAAGGTACGAATTCCTTCGCACCCGTGGAAGAGGGGCAGATGTCACGGGCGATCACACCAGTATGTGCTTCTTTAGAAGGATCAATTTCGGGTAGACCGGTCTTCAGGTCGTACTTTTTCGACCAGTTCATCGGCTCGAACGTCTCCGCTGACAGCAGTTCTCCTGTCTCGCGGTCCAGCACCATCATGTAGCCGTTGCGCCCGGGATGGAGAAGCAGCTTGCGCATCTTTCCCTGCCACTGCATGTCGACCACGATGTTCTCCATGATTTCGTCGTAGTCCCAGGCATCATGCGGGAGAATCTGGTACGCCCACTTCGCCTGGCCAGTAGCGGGATCGCGAGCCCACAAGGTGATGGTCCATTTGTTGTCGCCAGGGCGAACGTCGGGATTCCATGGACCAGGATTGCCAGTGCTGTAAAAGACAGTGTCAGTTTCCGGATCGTACGAGATCCATCCCCAGACGGTGCCTCCCCCGATTTTCCAGGCGTCAGGCGGCCACGTAGTGATACCCAGGTCTTTGCCTTGATCTTTTTTGTAGAACGGCTTGAAATTTGGGCCGATCAGCACATCGCTATCGGGGCCGGTATTGTAGGCACGCCATACGAGCTTGCCCGTATTCACATCAAGGGCGGTTACCTTGCCACGCACGCCCAGTTCGCCGCCGCTATTTCCCACCATGGCTACGTTCTTCACGACGAAAACTGCCATGGTTGTGGTTTCGCCGACGTTGATGTCTCCCACCTGCGTTCGCCAGACTTCGTGGCCATCGTTGGCATCGACAGCCACCACGGTGTTGTCGAGGGTGGCATAGATGATCTTGCCGTCGGCATAACTGGCGCCGCGGTTCACGACGTCGCAGCAAGCGACCCCCTGCGATTGGGGATTGGGCCGGGGCTCATATTTCCATTTCATCGGAAAGCCTGGCTTCGTCAGGTCGAGCGCGATGAGGTCGTTGGGAAACGGGGTCACCACGTACATGGTGTTATTGACGACCAGCGGCTGGCCCTCGTGGCCACGCGGAATCCCGGTGGCCATGGTTCCAATGACCTTGAGGTTCTTCGCGTTTTCAGTATTGATTTGGCTTAACGGACTGTAGCGTGTGTTCGCGAGGTCGCCGGCCGGCGTGCGCCATTCCCCGTTCGCCAGATCAGCCACGAGATGAATGTCGCTACGCTGTCCAGGAACTGTGATTGCTTTGCCTGAATGGTTGTTCTGAGCTAAAGACGCACCGCAGAGCAGAATCAGCGTTGCCGCTATCGATCCGATACTGCGCTTGATCTTCGTTTGCATCCGTTCTCCTTAACGCAGGGTGTAGAGGTAAGCAGCCGCGTCGCGTGCCTGCTGGTCCGAAAGACCCAGGGTTGGCATGGCGGTGCCGGGCTCTACCGACTGTGGCGACTTGATCCAACGCACAAGGTTCTCTGGCTGATTCGGCAGCTCTCCCCCGATGTAGGTTCTGCGTCCGAACTTCATCAGCGGTGGACCGACAAGCCCATCGGCATCGTGAATTCCGGGGATGATGTGACACGCGCCGCAACGGAACTGATCGATCACCTGGGCGCCACGATGCCAGTCACCACCGGTGTACACCGCATAGACGTTCGTCTTCTTGCCGCCCTCACACCCGACGCTCGCGACCAGCAGGATCATCAGCGCAAAGAATCCCATTCTGCGAATCATCAACATCAGCGAGCCCTCACGCACATTTGCAGGATGTAGATCGGCAGAGCGAACCATACGATCCCCATACCCAGTGAAACGCTGACTACCAGCCCAAAGAGGGCCATGAACTCCTTGCGTCCGCGGCCTTCGGCAGAAACGATGTCGGGCTTCTGCGACAGTGCCCGCCAATTCTGGTAGGAGATATAGCCGGAGGCGATAGATGCCGCGAGCAACCCGAACGTAATCACTCCCAGGACGATACGAATGCCTGCCTGAGTGAAGATGAAGGACCCTTGCTCTCCCCCCATGCACGATTGCCATGCCAGCAGAACGTTCAACACTCCCGCGAGGCTCCATGCAACGGCCGCGCCCGTAAATCCAAACCACAAGCGCTTCGGCGTTACAGCCTCCGAGCGTTCCAGTTGCTCCTGGTCATTCATAGGCCCTTGTACACATTCGGTGCGACATACAAAATGGCAACGATAAACACCCAGACGGCGTCCACGAAGTGCCAGTAAAGAGCGACGTTGTGATACGGGCGGTGTGGGTACCGCCGCGTTGGTTCCCACTGTTGTTCACGCAAGCCGACCAGCATGACCCAGATCAGCATCAGCAGGCCGAGGCAGACGTGCAGTCCGTGAATAGTAGTAATCATGTAAAAGGCAGATCCGTAGGCATCCGTTCGGGGCGTCAGGTGCAGCAAGTGTTCGGTGTAGTCGAAGTACGTCATCCCAAGGAAGCCGAACCCCAGGATGATGGTTCCGGTGAGTGCGGCCAGGGCAGAGCCTTTCTTCTGTTTCTCCAACTGCTTCTCACCCCAGTACAGCACTCCACTGCTGGTCAGGAGAATCGCGAGCATCGGCAACGAATAATGAAGCTTGGGCGGTTCCTCGATCTTCCATCGTTCGTTGCCCTTCGCGACATAGAAGTACACGAAGAACATCACCACGAACAGGGTGGCCTCGGTGGCGATAAACAAAGATATGCCGAAGGTGCCGCGCTTATCGTCGATTTTTCGGATCAACGGTCCGGAATGCTCGGTGTGCGGCTCGGGATCGAGATAGACAGGGCTCATGCTTTCTTAATCTCCTGGGTAGGCCACAACCACGAGGCGGCAGTCAGCAATCCGAGCCCGATCGCGAGCCATGCCAACCACATCAACTGGAATATCAACGCGCCGCAGAGCACAAACAGACATAAAGCAGCAAGCAAGGGTTTGAGCGTGTCCTCGGGCATGCGCGAAACGGCAAACGGCACGCTGTCGAGCCACGTGGTTGAAAAGGTCAGGCGTCCTTGGTCGAGGACGCGCTCGCCATTGGGGTCTTCCTCCTCGTCGTGTTCATCCCACAGCGGATGACGTGTGATGACCGTCGGGATGTGCACGCTACCGTAGGGTGGCGGAGGTGACTCGGTCGACCACTCCAGCGAGTCTGCATTCCACGGGTTTTTACCAGCGAGTACTCCGTGCTTTCGGCTCCAGAAGAAGTTGATGATCGTCAGCAGGATGCCGAACGCGAGGATGAAGGCACCGACCGTGACCAGCATGTTGAGCGAGCCCCAACCCAAGCCGCGGACATAGGTGTAGATGCGGCGCGGCATCCCAATCACACCCAAGATGTGCATGCTGAAAAACGTGATATTGAGACCGATGAACATGATCCAGAAGCTGATTTTGCCCAGGCGTTCGTTCATCATTCGCCCTGTCATCTTTGGCATCCAGTAATAGATGGCCGCGAATACTGGGAACAGATTGGCCCCTACCAGAACGTAGTGAAGGTGCGATACAACCCAGTAGGTGTCGGTTATTTGCCAGTCCAGAGGAACTACCGCTGTAGTTACGCCGTCGAGCCCGCCGACTACGATCAGCGCGATGAAGCCGACGGCGTAATACATCGCCGTTGTAAGGACGGGTTTGCCCTTCCAGATCGTCGCCACCCAGCAGAACACCTGCACGATGGTGAAGATCGAAATGGTCATGCTGGCGGCGCTGAAGAAGCTCATCGTGAGGTGCGCCATGCCGGTGGCGAACATGTGGTGTACCCACACGCCAAATCCAACGATGCCGGTCAGCACGGTGGCGGAGGCGACATACGGGTAACCGACGATTGGGCGGCGCGAAAACACCGGAACGATCATTGAAATCATTCCCGTCGCCGGCAGAAAGATGATGTACACCCAAGGGTGACCGAAGAACCAGAACACCTGCTGCCACAGCAAAGGGTTCCCACCATGCGCGACGTCGAAGAAGTGCGTCATCCAGCGGCGGTCGAGTTCCAGCATGATGTTCGCGGCCGACAACGCAGGCATGGCGAAGATCGACACGAACGACATCGTCAACGTGCTGTAGAGGAACAGCGGCATCTTGCTGACGGTCATGCCGGGCGCACGCAAACGGAGGATCGTCACGATGAAGTTAATCGCGCCGCCGGTGTTGGAGATGTTGAACAGGATGAGCGCAAGATTGTAAAAATCCATGCCGTGCGCCGGCGAGTAGCGTACGTCCGTGTAGGGCACGTAAGCGAACCAACCGCCATGAGGGGACTGTCCCAGGAACGGGGATATGTAGAGCAGAACCCCGGATAACAGGAATGCCCAGTAGGTGAAAGCATTCAAGCGGGGGAAGGCGAGGTCACGAGCCCCAATCATGAGCGGAATGACGTAAATGCCGAAGCCCGAAAGGATTGGTTGCGCATACCAGAAAATCATCGTCATGCCGTGCATGGTGAAGATCTGGTTGTACATTTCGGGACTGAGGAGGCGGTTATCCGGGCTCGCCAGTTGCAGCCTCATGATCAGCGCTTCGACTCCCCCGATCAGCAGGAAGGCGAGGGCAGTCACGATGTAACGCTTGCCGAGCTCTTTATGGTCAACTGTGCCGAGAAGGCCATGCAGGGTTTTGGGGGTCTCCCAAAGGTCTACCAGGCGCTGCTCGACGGCTGTGCTCATCGCTCGCTCCTAGAGTGTTCGCTGTCGGGAGGGATGTGACGACAAAGTAGATGGATGTTCAGGGTCTGAGTTGCCTGTCCAAGGCTGTTGCTACGCCAATGGCGGCGGGCTCAGTCACCGGGCGCGAGCTCTGTTTCAATTCAGCGGGAATGTCCTTTGTTTCTGAGTTCCGCATCATAAGACCACGTGGCATGGCTCATCTCACCTCGGCTTCCCCGGTTGACCAGCGCCATTGTCTTCTTTGCGTTCGCTGTATGCGGGCAAGCAAAAGCGGGGCAGGTAACGGCATTTCGGGTGACGGATCAGACCGGCGCTCCACGGCCGGCCATTTGTGAGGCCCTGAGCGTGTCCGGTCATCCACGCCGGACCACAAGCGACGATCAAGGCGTGTGTAATTTTCACGATCTCTCAACCGGCGCGTATCGTCTGCGCGTCGTCAGCGTGGGGTTCAGACCGGCGAGCCTGACGATTCATGTTCCTCAGGCCGCGCCAAGAACCATTGTTTTGGAAATCGCCGGTGCGAACGCCAGTGTCGATGTCGTTGCGACCGCGGATCCTCTGAGTGCCAATGCCGAGACGGTCACCGTTAGCGCGATGCGCCGCCGCCCGGCTTCCCAACCGGCGCGCGAACTTATTGACGTGGTTCGGAGCCAACCCGGTTGGCTGCTCGAGGCGAACGGCGTTCTACATCCTCGCGGATCTGAGTACGACACGCAGTATGTGGTTGACGGCATACCGGTGCTGGAGAATCGCTCTTCCGCCTTCGCACCACCGCTCGACGCGTCGGCAATCGCGACGGTTCGGATTGAGACTGGCGGATATCCTGCGGCCTACGGACGTAAACTCGGCGGAGTTGTGGAAGTCGACACGCTGAACCACGTCATGCCGGGATGGCACGGCTCTGTCGAGTTCGACTCGGGTTCATTTCACGCCGACAACGTGGGCGTCGCTGCCGGCTTCGCAGCACGTCAAAACGCATTGAATGTGGATTTCAACGGTGCTCGGACCAATCGCTTTCTAGATCCACCGACAATCGAGGCCCTACACGACTACGGTTCGACCGTAGGAGGCGGCATCTCTTTCGCTCGGGATTTCAGCCGCTACAAGCGACTACGATTCAACTTTCGACAGGGGCATTCGGGGTTAGACGTTCCAAATGAACTGGAACAGGAAGTCGCCGGACAGAGGCAATCACGGGAACTTGGCGACGTTTCCGGCAGCGGCTGGTACCAGCAGATCATCACGCCGAACCTCGTATTCGACGCGCACACATCGTTCCGGCGGTTGGGCGCGACGCTCGTAGCTAACGAGTTGTCAATGCCTATCGTTCCGTTTCAAGATCGCGATATATCTGAGTTCTATGCCTCCGGTGCTCTCGACGCACACAAGGGGCGGCACGACTTCAGCTTCGGATCAGACTTCGTTGCCACTCACGTTGCGGAGAACTTCCGCTACCGTATCACTGTCCCGTCAGCGTTCGATCCTAGCGTGCGGGCAGGTTTTGCGTTCACAGGCAAAGCTGACGGTAAACAAGCGGCGACGTACTTCCAAGATCGCTTCTCCGCCGGACCGGTCACTCTCGCCGCCGGCCTGCGATACGACTACTACCAGTTGCTGGTAAGCGATGGCGCGTTGAGTCCTAGAATCGCAGGCGCACTAAGCATTGCAAGGCTCGGGGTGGTGCTGCATGGATCGTACGACCGCATCTTCAACACCCCAGCGACGGAGAACCTGCTGCTAGCTAGTTCTGCCGCTGTTCGCGAGGTGAACTCTTCTGCTCTTCGGCTGCCGGTTCCACCGGCCCGCGCCAACTTTTTCGAGGTGGGTCTGGAAAAGGCATTCCTCAAAAAGTCGCGACTCGATGTTTCCGCTTACCGCCGTGGTTTCCGAAACTTTCACGACGACGACGTCTTTCTGAACACCGGGGTCAGTTTTCCGATTTCGTTCGCGTCGGCGATGATCGAAGGAATAGAAGCGAAACTCAGTGTAGTGCTGCCACACCAAATCGAAATCGACGGCAATCTCTCCAATCTGTCGGGAATCGCGCAATTCCCTGTGACGGGCGGGCTCTTCCTCGAAGGAGATGCGAACGCGTTACTCGGAAGCACTGAGAAGTTCAGAATCACCCAGGACCAGCGAAACTCGGCGAACGTGTCGTTGCACTATCAGCCGCTTCGGCAAATGTGGTTTGTCGCGTCTACCGAGTACGGGAGCGGTCTTCCCGTGGAATTGGAAAAGGATCAGCGAATCACCAACGATCCGCGCATTCTGCGGCGTATCAACTTTGCCCGAGGCCGCTTACAACCCTCCTACTCGGTCGACACCGCAATCGGAGCGACTCTTTGGAAAAAGGAGTCGCGGAGCATCGAAGGCGCAGTATCTGCCACGAACATCACAGATCATCTCAACGTAATCAATTTTGCGGGACTGTTCTCAGGGACGGCGATCGGCGCACCGAGGTCCCTCAACGGCCGGATTCGCGTCGTTTTCTGATCCTTCTACTTATTTGCTTTCAGCTCGCTTTGAATCGACTCTGCTTCCTTCAGGTGCGATTGCAGAACGGGAAGCGCGCTCTTCGCAAAATCTTTCACGGTCGCATCGCGCGTAGTCTCCATCTCATGCGTGAACTTTTGGATGGCTTGCTTGTGGGCCTGCACCATGAGCCGGGTGTAGCTATTGTCAAACTGTGCTCCCGTTTGCTTCGACAGTCTTTCTTTCTCCGCCTTGTGCTTCGCGTCGAGTTCGGTCGGAAGTGCCACGTGCTGTTGCTGTGCTATCCCCTTCAGCAGATCGTCGTTTCTTGAATGGTCCTCTACCATGCGTTGTCCGAAGGCCTTCACCTTTGGATTCGCGGCGTTCTGCTGTGCCATCTGCCCTAGTCCGATTTCTGCCGCATCGCTGATCGCAGCATCCTTGATGAAGACCTGATCCTTGTCGTCGGGTCCTTTGACGGGGTGATTGGAATTGCTCTCGGGGGACGAAGCGACTCCGGGGATTGTCCTGCTTTTGGAATTGGATGGCTTCTGCGCCCAACCGGAGACCGCGAAACTCACCAGGATGACTGCTAAGCAATAGGGCCACCGTTTCCTCATTCGAACAACTCTCCTGACATGCGAATACTTCTCTTCTGGTTGACATCTACACGGGGGCGGCAGGTTGCAGTTCCTTGCTGTAGCAAGTCCCGTGTCATTCGCGGCTTCGCAGGTTCTTATCCGCTTACCGTGGACTGGCGATCATCCAACTAGGAACGTCATGCACTGGCTTTATCACATGATTCGTCACGCCCTCGTTCATTATGGGTATTGGGCGGTTCTGGGTAGTTTGCTTGGCGAAGATGCGGGGCTGCCCGTTCCCGGAGAGACTACTCTGATGTTCGCCAGTTTCCTGGCGCACAAAACGCACCACCTTAGCCTGTTATGGGTGATCGTGCTCGGCACAGTGGCTGCGATCATGGGAGATAATCTCGGATTTTTATTAGGCCGGAAGCTCGGGCCACGCCTGATCCGCTGGATCAAGAAAATCTTTCACCTAGACGATACAGATGTAAGTGCAGGTAAAGATCTGATCCGCCGGCGCGGAGGCACTACAGTGTTCTTTGCGCGGTTCATCTTCGGACTGCGTACAGTCGCCGGCCCTCTCGCGGGCGTTCTTGGAATGGAATGGAAGCGTTTTGTACTCTTCAATGCGCTTGGTGCAGCACTGTGGGTCACGGTAATGTCGCTTGTGGGCTACGCTTTCGCGGACGAATTCGATACGCTACTAAGCTATTTCGAAACAGCTTCCTGGATCATCGCAGGGGGGATGTTTGCCCTCGGCTACTTCCTTTGGAGGCACCACAAGAACAACTTCAAGAAGTCGCACCAACGGCAGCAGGAGGCAGCCTGATCTGTTTCCTTAGTCTGCCGCGGCCCCAAAGGATCTCGCCTGCTCCGGTTTTGCGTTGCTGCACTTGGCAAGCTCGGCGTTGCGGGCGATTGTGCAAAGGTGATCAATGTTTGCGATCACCTCATCCCAGTTCGTCTCCTTTTCCATCGCGTGCCGGAAACGTTCCTGTGCTCGTATCCAATATGGCAGCGCCTCCTGGAACTTCTGCGATCCCTCCGCAGTGAGGCGATAGAGCCGCTCGCCAGCCCGTGTCACTCCGATGCGCTGCGTGATTAGGCCTGATCGCCTCAGGGTACCCAATCTGCGCGACAGCGTATCGTTGGAAACGCCGTATTCGTCGGCCAATCTCCACTGGGCGATCTCTCCCGAAGTGGCAATCGCCTGCAGGATCACGAACTGAGTTGCTTTCAACCCCGTAGGAGACAGGACCAGATCATAGAGATGGGTCACCGAACGGCACGCCTTCCGCAGTGCAACGCAAGGATCAGAAAAAGGATTCATGGAAGAAAAACTATTCGACTGCAGTTGCTCCAACATCGGAAGTCTCCCTTACCTTCTCGACGACCTCATCCACTCGTTGCAATACCAACACACCCGACGGAGCGGAGCAACTTCACCCCACCCCAAACCTTGGCAAATTCGATGCCGCCAGAATAACACCGGCGGGTACGACAATTTGCGCCACTCTCTAACGAAAACTCACATCCAAGTGGAATTGGGAGGGACTCGAGTACACCGATTAGTCTTGAGCTCTTCTGCCAGAAATGGGCCGGATTTCGGCAACAGATGCTCACTCGCGAGCAGTCAAGCGCCGACCAGCTTCTTCAATGTATCCACCAATCGGGGAACCCCACTTTCAATCGTCACCATCGCCTGCGCTGCGGGCTCGAGTCTCTCCCTGGAAGCGTGTAACGTGAGGGTTCTGATATTGGGGTTGCGGCGCGGCGCCTCTTTCAACAGAAGACGGCGGTCTGAAGCCGCAATGAGGTTCCCGATGATAAGCGCCGCATAGCCGCCATGCCACAGTTTGAGAATGGCTGCCCCAACATCCTGCACCCAATCGACTGCGAATCCGGCCTCCCGTAGCGCATGGAGTCGTTCCTCGAGGGCGGCACTCCGGTATCCGAAATATAAAACCCGTGCCGCCCCTGCCGCCGCTGTTGACCTCCGCACTGCCTCACTCCAAACCGTAGGATGCCGTCGATCTCCTGAGCTCCTGCCCAGGTCTATGCCGGCGCCTTTGTCATGCCCGTATGCGCGAGACGTTGGTAAGGCTGATCTTCCCTGATGAATTGACGCAGATCCTGTGAGGCGCTTCTGCACTTCGTCAGGATCGATTCAATCCAGTTGTTCACGTCTGCGCGTCTCAACTTGGCGCGTATGCAGCTCATTCGGCCTCGCCTCTCGTTCGCGGCCATGAAAAGGGCCACCCGCAGTTGCCGTGCTACCTGATCGTAGTCGTTCGGGTTGACGACGAGTGCCTCGCCTGCCAGATCCGCCGCTGCCCCGGCAAACTGGCTTACAATCAGCACTCCATCCTCATCGATGTCGGAGGCGCAGTACTCCTTGCAGACAAGGTTCATTCCGTCTTTGAGCGGTGTTACCAGCGCTACGTCGGCGAGCCGGTAGTAGGCGAGCAGTTCCGCTCGGTCCAGGTGCCGGTAAAGGAAGTGAATCGGAACCCACCCAGCTTCCGTAAAGCGACCGTTAATTTGACTCACCAGGCGTTCCACTTCAATCTTGAGGTCGCGGTACTTGGGGATCTCTTCGCGGCTCGGCACCACTACCTGCACAAAGCTTACTTGTTTGCGGAGTTCGGGAAAGAGTTCCAGCGCGCGTGCGAAGCTGCGCAGACGCTCCGGTATTCCCTTGGTGTAATCGAGACGATCTACCCCCAACACCAGCTTTCGCCCGCGGTACTCGCCGTGCATCTCGTTGAAGAGCGTTTCGACTTCTGGCGCAGCCGCATCCGTCGCGAACTTCTCGAAATCGATGCTGACTGGGAATGCTCTGGCTACGGTGATTCCGTGATCGTGATTGATCAGCATTTCGTCATTCCAGTGGTGAACACGTCCAAGTCGTAAGCTTTTCACGCAGGTGGCAAAATTTCGCAGGTCTCGACGGGTTTGAAACCCGACCACTTTGAACGCCAGCATTGACTGGATGATCTGGCTTCCCCATGGCAGCTTCTCAAAAATGTCGAGAGAGGGAAATGGGATGTGCTGGAAGAATGCGGTATCCAGGTACCTCCGCGACTGCCGCAGCATGCCTCCCGTGAGCGCGAGGTGATAGTCATGAACCCACACCAGGTCTCCTTCTCCCACGTGGTCGAGCACGGCGGAGGCGAACCTGCGGTTCACCTCGACGTACGCGTTCCAGTAACAGGGATCGAAGTTGCAACGCGACTGCAGGTCGTGAAAGAGCGGCCAGATGATTTCATTCGAGAATCCACAGTAGAAATCCTGTCGTTCGCGCTCTGTCAGAAACACCGGGATCAGTTTCATCTCGGGCGTGGAAGGAAGCTGTACGTGCGCGTCGAGCGACGAAACGCCGGGCCAGCCGATCCATCCTCCGCTGTGGTTCTTGAATACAGCCTTCAGGGCGGTGACCAGGCCGCCCGAACTTTCCCGGAGTTCCAACTGCCCGTCTCCCTGTTCGACAGTGACGGGCAGGCGATTCGAGACAACAAAGAGTCGATTCATCGCTTGCCTCCCGCTACTGTGGCGAGGAACTGCAGCATGGAAAGGAGCTCGTCAGGGGGCTTCAGCCAGAGTTTGGCCGCTGTGTCCCTGTATTCGTTTCTCACCAGGACGGAAAGATCAGTTTCGCCGAGAGCACTGAACGCGTCTTCATCCGTGAGGTCATCGCCCATATACAACATCGGGGATGAGGGGTGCTCATCTTTCAGCCTTCGAACGGCATCAGCTTTCGAAATCGTGCCGGGGCGGAACTCGATACCCCCGTCGAATTCGAATGCCTTCATCCCCGGAACGAAGTTCCTGTGAAACGCTCGCGTGGCCGCAAACATCACCTCGGAAATCTGGTCCGGAGGTAGGCCTCTCCAGTGAACCGCCACACCCACCGGCTTCACCTCCAGCAATTCGCCGAGCCCCTCTGCTTCGAGCGCCTCCATGAGAACTTCCAGGTGAAGCGGCTGCGGCGTGTGTGCGAGAACGTACTTGCCTGTGCTCAGGAGCCGCTCGGCGCCGTGGCTTCCCCAAATTTCGATGGAGCCGATTCCCAGCAGGTCTTGTACTTCTGCAGCAGGCCGCCCGCTTACGATGACGACGGGAATGCCGTGGGCAGCTACATTCGCCAAAGCGGCAGGAATTTCGGGATAGGGACGGGCTAATTTGCGGTCCACAACGTATGGCGCCAATGTCCCGTCATAATCTGACAACAGCATCAATGACGTGTGAGTCTTGATCGCGCTGAACAACGATCCGAGTGGTACTGTGCTCGCGGCGACAGCCATGGCTCCCTCCTTGACGTGCTTGAAATTGCTGATTTAGCTACGGAAGCGGGAGGGTGGCGGAGCTAACAAAGACGCGAGCAGAGGAGATCTAAGACATCGGCGGAGTAGGACACGCCGCCTTGTGCTTGCTGCATCGGTTGGTGAACGAAAGATGCCGGAACAGCGAAGCGGAATATGGCCATGCTTGCCAGCCCGGCGAGTAGCGCCAACGCTGCTTGCGCCGAGCGCAACGCCGTCGGCTCGAGGCTGACGAAAGGCGCGACAAAGACCACTGCCACGGACAGGATGACAAGCATAACGATGATCTTTGATGCCTTCATAGCGGGTATTACCAAAGTGTAAAATTACAGACGCTTTTTCTGATCCAGAGCCGTACCTGCTCGGGTCACTTCTCAGCGATGTCAGCAAAGGCACGCTGCTTGCCGTAATCGATTCGCAACGTGCATTTCTTGGGTCCGATTCTCCCAAAGTACAGCGTTAATGCGTTGGCCGCGTTCGGCAGTTCACCGGTCTGCGCTGTTAGCTTCGCAAGATCTTTGCTGGCGTCGTAGGGCTTGCCTTGCTCCACTTCCTTGTTCACGACGAGCGTCCACTGCTGATCGCCCGGGACAGGATAGAGGCTGTACGCTCCTGGTGGAACAGCCTGCGATCCAAGCTGCAAGTCTGTTTGCGTGAACAAGTACATAGGGCGGTCACCCGGCTCCCAAATCTTGCCGTTTGGAAGTTTCGATTTGCCGTATTGAACTTCCGGATACCGGACGCTCACCTGCTTCCCATCCTCGAAGGTACAGACAGCATTCCCGTCAGGAGCTTTTTGGCTTGCCTGGGCAAGGGAAGTCAGTGAGCAGAGAACAATGGCAGCAAGTACACCAGCAACGGCACGCATTCACACCCTCCCCTCACGTATACGACTAATATCGTACTACGATATTCATAGTTTGACAATTCGGCTGTGTACACGCCACTTCACAGCCCCTCCGCAAACTTCTTTGTAGGTTACAGCATCGTACTTGCAAGAGCACAGAGGTCAACAGCCATGCCCAGAGGTGCAAGTCCGAAACGTGAACGCGAGTACCGTGAGTTGAAGCACAAATTCGAGCAGTCTGGTCGCTACAAGGGACGCGAGGAAGAAGTGGCGTCCCGCATTGTCAACAAGCAGCGCGCCGAATACGGCGAGACCAAAGGCGAAAAGAAGAAAGACCGCGAGGGCAAGTCTCCCGATCGCAATCTGCCCATCAAGGACTACCAGCATAAAACAATCAGCGAGGTGCAGGGCAAGCTCAAGTCGCTCTCTAAAAAACAGCTCGAGCAGATGGACAAATACGAGAGCAAACACAAGGACCGCAAGGGCATCCACGAGGCGATCGACCGCGCCAAGGCGGCGTAAATCGTGGGCCTTAGTAGTCTATGGACTGCCATTATGCGGAGACACTTGCTTTGTTCGTTGATCGTTGTCTTTGGCGCTGGTGCTGCGTTCGGCGCGGGTCTTCCCTCTTGCCGGACGAATGTGTTCTCGCGCCGCGGTGACCAGATCGAAATCGGCCTGAACTCTCTCGAGCACATCATTAATCAGAGGGTCGAATCGTCACATTCCCACTTCACCGACCTGCAACTGTCGGTTGAAGGTGAGGACGCTCTCAAGATTTCCGGCCGGAAAGACAGCACTTCAATGTCGATCAGTGGGCCGGTGAAGGTGAGTTCGGATGGGCGCATCGTGGTGCACGCGGCGCACATCACCAAGAACGGATCGGGCGTGAAGAGCATGATGGATTTGTTCGGCAAGGATCTTGCGGATTACGTGGACCTCAAGGGAACGAAGGCGATTAGCGTCAAGGACGATGACCTAAGGATCGATCCGGGCAAACTGCTCCACGTCGCTGGACGGGTGAAGGACGTCCGGTTGACGGGCTCTGCTGTGGAGATGGTGTTCGCCTCGCAACCTTGCCGCTGAAGTGCTTGGGGCTATCGGAATTGCGTGGCCGGGACAATCGAAGTTCGGCACTGCATCGCGTGAGACCAGCTGCGAGTACGAAGCTTCGCTCGCTTCCCCTGTCTGAGTCAGGTTTAGTCCCAGGAGCACAAGCAGGTGAGGAACGTTCTCAATACGTCGCGCATTCGACTATCACCTCGTCACGATGTCGAGCATATCAGCCGAGGGCGCACTGTTCTGGCGACAAACCTCGAAGGTCAGGTACACCGATCGAGCCACCGACAGGGTCTTTTCGTGTACCAGACCCGCGTGTTGTCAGAATATTGCTGGACCATCGACGGCAAAGAGCCACCGCTGAGTATTCAGTCTCCTGTTGAGCAGCATTCATGGCTGGCGTACTACTTCATGGCGCCGCCCAACTGCAAAGACACTCCAACCGGCGAATGTGATCCACTGCAGCAGACGCTGGAATTTAGAGTCTCTCGGGTAGTGGGTGAAGGCCTGCACGAGGACGTTGAACTCACAAACCACACGCAGGTCTCTACTTCCATAACGCTGGCGTTGGAAGCCGATGCTGACTTTGCGTCACGGCGGGAGCTGAAGCAGCATCGAATGCAGCACGGCACCTTAACCAAGGATTGGAGGGAAACCAAACCTGGGGAATGGAAGTGGAGTTTTGACTACCATTGTGAGCACGACTACGACCACCAAGGCGACGCGGGCGTGGCCCGCCTTCACCGGGGCATCACTCTCTATTTGCGCTGCGACTCAGAACCACAACACGAAGGAAACACGATATCTTTTCTCGTCGAGTTGCAGCCTCACGGAACTTGGAAAGCGTGCCTGAAATGGCAGGCTTTCGTGGATGGGAACATTCTCCCCATTGAAGCCCCTTGCAACGCGCTCTTGGGTTCCGACAGCGAGTACAGCCGAAAGAAACAGATATTCCTTTCGGAATCGCCGCGTATCAGTACGCAGGATGCAGACAATCTCTCTGGAACAGTACAGCGAATCGTTGACCGGGCGCGACTCGACCTGATTTCCCTGCGGTTGTACGACCTCGATGAAGGCGATCACAACTGGAAACTCGCAGCAGGAGTCCCGACTTACATGGCGCTTTTCGGGCGGGACATGCTTGCTGCCGGGTGGCAGGCATCGATGCTGAGTAACGACATGGTTCGTGGTGCGCTCAGCCTTCTTGCAAAGCTACAGGCCCATACCACAGATGATTGGCGGGATGCTCAGCCGGGACGCATGCTTCACGAGTCTCATACCGATCCGCTGTCGGTTCTGAACTTCACGCCACAGGCGCTTTACTACGGTACCGTAAGCTCGCCATTCTTGTACCCCATCACTATCAGCGAGCTCTGGCATTGGACGGGAGACAAGGATCAGGTCCGCCCATTCGTTCAACCCGCGCTCGCTGCCCTCAACTGGGCAGATCAGTATTCGCGGGACGACGATGGCTTCTACAAGTATCAAACACGATCGAGCCAGGGAATAAAGAACCAGGGCTGGAAAGATTCTTCGGACTGCATAGTTTATCCAGACGGATCTCAGGTGGAGGATCCGCTTGGAACCTGCGAGTTACAAGCGTTCGGCTATGCTGCCAAGCTGCACTTCGCGGAAACTTTGTGGTGGCTGGGGGAATTCACTGAGGCGCGCCGGCTCTACGACGAGGCACGAGAGCTGAAGGCACAGTTCAACGAGCGCTTCTACCTGGCAGACGAAAAGTTTGTCGCGATGGCCATCGATAAGCACGGAAAGATGGTGAAAAGCGTTGGCTCCGATCCCGGCCATTGTCTTCTTTCCGGAATTCTCGAGAAGGATCGTGTTGCCGATGTAGTGAAACGACTCATGCAGCCCGATCTGTTTTCAGGTTGGGGCATTCGCACTTTGTCGAGCAAACATCCTTCGTACAATCCGTTCGCGTATCACCGAGGGACCGTGTGGCCGGTCGAGAATGGCAGTTTTGTGCTAGGTCTGGCGCGTTATGGTATGCATGAGGAAATGTGGTGTCTCGCTAGAGCCTTGTTCGAAGCAGCCATCCTTTTCGATTACGACCGCCTGCCGGAAGTTTTTGGCGGACACCAGCGCGACGAAACTCATCCCTTCCCCTGCCTCTACGAGCACGCGGATTCTCCGCAAGCGTGGTCCGCATCCGTACCGTTCATTGTGCTGCAAGCCTTACTCGGGCTCTATCCGTACGCTCCGTTGAACGTTCTTTTCCTGGATCCATGGCTTCCCGACTGGCTTCCTGAGATTACGATTGAGAACATCAGCATTGGAAATGCACGTGCCAGCATTCACTTTGTGCGCACCGCTGACGGTACGACGGACTATGAAGTGATGCGAACAAAGGGAGAACTGCACTTTGTACGCCAGCCGAGTCCCTGGTCACTTACCGCGGATTGGGGAGAGCGAGTTAAAGACGCAATCACGAGCCTGCTTCCTTCGAAGTGACCGAAGCCCAATAGATAAGCGCGCGAGTTAGTTTTGGCGATCCTGCCACTCTTCGTACCACGCCATCTGGATGGCTTCGAGCTTTCCTTCATTCGACTTTTGGGGATCGTCTGTAAAACCCGGCAACTCAGTGACCATCTTGTGCAGGTCGGTGAAACGCACCTCGAGCGGATTCTGATTGGGAAATTTGTCTGCGAGCGCTAGCCCCAGATCTTCGGCGTCATCCCAATAAAACTGTGTCGCCATTGCTTACCTGCCTTTACTTGTCATCACGAGTACCCACGGTTGCGAGGATCCGCTTTAGTGGTGTTCTTCGCTCACGTAGTTGCGGTTCCACGCCGGAATCTCCACTACAACTTCTCCCGGCTTTTCAATGACGGCCTGGCACCCCAAGCGTGAGTTGAGTTGCAGATCTGCAGCCATGTCCAGCCGATCGGCTTCGTCGTCATCCATCTCGCTGATGCACTCAGCGCCTTTTTTCACCCAAACGTGACAGGTGGTGCAGGCACAATTGCCGCCGCAGGCGTGGTCGAGAAAAATGTTGAAGTTCTGGGCGACGTCGAGAATCGACTGTGGCTTACCATGATCGAGATAAGGCAATTTGCCGTTTTCAAACTCGACCGTCTTCCCCTCGGGAAGGAATGTGATGCGAACCGTGTTGGGACCGGGCGCTTCCACCGTGCTGATGGCTCCACCTTGTGCTTTTTCTTCTGCCATAACTCTTTCCAGCGGCCTTGGCCGCGAGTGTCGTTCTGATCCGCAGCGACGGAACGCTACCGCTTGCGATTGGCGGACTCGATTTCTGCCGGTGCAAACGGATGCGGCGCACTCGGACCTTCACCGGCATCTGCTTCGTCGAAGGTCTTTCCCTTGAGAACGCTCGACACCGCCGAATCCATCATCATCTCCGCCAGTCTTATCGTGCCCTGGTTCAATTCATCGATGGCGCCGCGGATCGCCTGGTAATCGTCGCCTTCCATGAGTTCGCGTAGCGAGATCTCCTGCTTGTCGATGGTGTCGCGCTCCTCGACAGTGAGCTGTTGCCACGCTCCGCTATTCCGCCCCTTTTCTAGAGCGGATAAAATCGTGTTCGCCTCGTTCCGAGCCTCGATCACCTGCCGCTGCGCGAAGTCCTGCTCCGCGTAGTCAAACGATTCGAGCAGCATGTTCTCGACCTGGTCGTCGGTGAGCCCGTAACTCGGCTGAACGGAAATTTCTGCTTCCTTGCCGCTGCGCTGCTCGCGCGCGGAAACGTGCAGGATGCCGTTTGCGTCGATCAGGAATTTGACTTCGATGCGCGGCATGCCAGCGGGCATGGGAGGAATTCCGCGAAGATCGAACCGTGCCAGGGAGCGGCAATCCTTCGCCAGCTCTCGCTCGCCTTGTACCACGTGCACAGCTACCGCAGTCTGGCCCTCCACGCCGGTCGTAAAGTGCTCGGTGGCAGACGCTGGAATCGTGGAGTTGCGGTGGATAATCTTCGCCACTACGCCACCGAGGGCCTCGATGCCCAGCGAGAGCGGCGTTACGTCCAACAGGAGCATGTCTTTCGTTGCTTCGGATCCGCCGGCGAGAATCTGCGCCTGCACAGCCGCTCCGAGCGCAACCACCTCATCGGGATTCAGGTCACAATGAGGTTCGCGCTGGAAGAGTTGTCTTACGAGTTGGCGTACGCGAGGAATACGGGTCGAACCGCCTACAAGAACAACTTCATCGATCTGCGTCGGTTCAAGGTTCGCGTCTTTCAAAGCCTGCTTCACGGGGCCGATCGTGCGTTGCAGAATGGGCTCGACCATCTGCTCGAACAGGGCACGTGGAATCGTGCGCTGGTAGTGCTTGCCGCCGGGGAGTTCCACTTCGAGGTCGGCCGAGTCTTTGCTCGACAATCCGATCTTGGCATCAATGACGGACTTGCGGATCGCCTGCACGACTTCGGCGTTGCGGCGTACATCGACCTTCAAGTCGCCTTCGATGTCGTCGAGCGCAATCGCGATCAGCAGGTTGTCGATGTCGTCGCCGCCAAGATGGGTGTCGCCATTGGTGGCAATCACCTCGAAGATGCCGTCGTGCAGCTTCAGTATAGAAATGTCGAAAGTGCCGCCGCCGAGGTCGTAGACGGCAACGATGCCGTTCTTCTTCTGATCGAGACCATAGGCAAGTGATGCCGCCGTCGGCTCATTCACGAGGCGCAGCACGTCGAGTCCAGCAATGCGTCCGGCGTCTTTCGTGGCCTGCCGCTGCGCGTCGTTGAAGTACGCGGGAACGGTGATGACAGCCTTCTTTACGGGAGCACCAAAGAAGCGCTCGGCGTTGCGGCGAAGCTGGCGCAGGATGTAGGCGCTGATCTCGGGAGGAGTAAAGTCCTTGTCACCAAGCTTTATGCGAAGCACTTCCCCGGGTTGCATATCCTCGGCTAAGCGGAACGGAAACAACTTTAACTCTTCCTTTACATCTTCAACCCCGCGTCCCATGAGGCGCTTCACGGAATAGACAGCACGATCCGCCGTCTCGATCAGGTACTTGCGCGCGGGATTGCCCACGCTGATTTGGCCGCAGGGGTCGAGAGCCACCACGGAGGGCACCAGGTTCGACCCGTCTTCTCCGGGAATGACAACGGGCCGGTCGCCCTCCATGTAGGCGACCAGCGAATTCGTGGTCCCGAGATCGATTCCAACTACGCGTTCTTCAGCCATTCCTTGTCATTCCGAGCGCAGCGAGGAATTCCTACTCCAGCACCTCATTAACGTCCCTCACCAGGTTCCTGATATAACTCCTGCGATTCAGCAGATCCACCATCTTGTCGCGGACGGAGCGGCGCTCCTGGTCGGGAACGCCATCGACATCTCCTGCCTGCGTGTGATCTATCAGCGCGTCCCACTCGTTCCAGTAGCGCTTCAGCTCTTCGTCCAGCGCGTGATACTTCCCTTCCAGGTTCTTCTTCGTCTGTTTCAGTTCGTCTTCGAGGTTTTGATCCACCTCGCCGATCTTCTTGTTCATGCGCGCTTCTTCGAGCTGCATGTTCAGCTCGAAAACTTCTTCCAATAGATCGGGCGGGACGACTTGCTTTTTGGTTTCGCCCGACTGTCGTGCCTTTTCGGTCGCCTGCTTCGACTGTTCTTCCAGGTTGACGCCTTCTAGCTTCAGCAGATACTCGGTGCGCGCGATTGGATCCTTCAGCGTGCGATAGGCGTCGTTCATTTGGGAGCTCTTTTGCAGGCTCCATTCCTGCTCCTGTGGAGTCGCACGCGAGAACACGTCAGGATGCAGTTTCCGACTGAACTCGTAGAACTCTCGCTCAAGCTGCGCGGTATCGAGATTTAACTTGCGAGGCAGACCAAAAAACGAAAAGTAGTCCGTTGGCGTCGGCGGCTGCAGCTTGCCGCACGACTCACAGAAGAGGGCTGCGCGCATGTCACCGCAGGACCAGCAAGCGGCCTGACTCCCGTTCTGCTGCTCCAACTGGATCGCATGCAAGCCGTTTTTATCGGTTACCGCCATTGTTAGTCCTTACACAATTCAGCCCGGCAGCAACGCCGGGCCGTGATTAACGTCTGGAGTTCTCGGGTGAGGAATTCACCGCATATCAATGACCTCTACCCACTGTCCACTAACCACTACCCACTGTTTTATGCAGTGAACGACGTTCCGCACCCGCATGACTTCTGCGCATTCGGATTCTTGAACACGAACCCCTGGTGCATCAGCGTCTCTTCGTAGTCCAACGTCATACCGTGAAGATAAATGAACGATTTGGGATCGACGAAGACGCGCACGTCGCCATACTGGAAAATGCGGTCACGCTCGCGCGGCTGCGAGTCGAACCGGATGTTGTAACTCAGCCCGGAACATCCGCCGCCCTGCACGCCTACACGAAGCCCACCCTGCTCGGGAGAGATTCCCTCCTTCAGCATCGCGGCTTTGATGCGTGCGATGGCGTTTTCCGTGAGGGCAATCCCTTTGGCGGGAGCCGCCTGCGGTTGCGCCGGTGCTTCTGTGGTGCTCATTCTTCGATCCTAATCCTTCGACTGAATCTCTTCATCTCCTCACCTCGCCATCTCTCCATTTGTTCCCGACTTGGGTTCTGGCTGGAGAGTTGACTAAATAGACAGATGAAGAGTCCCCTAGTCTCCTGCCTTCGCTTCCACCGGTGCGTCCACCGTCTGCTTCTTCTTCCAGTCGCTGATCGCGGCGCGAATCGCGTCTTCGGCCAGCACCGAGCAATGGATCTTCACCGGAGGAAGCGCCAGCTCCTTCACGATGTCGGTGTTCTTGATTTCGAGCGCCTGATCGATGGTCTTGCCCTTCACCCACTCAGTTGCCAGTGAGCTCGAGGCGATGGCCGATCCGCAGCCGAACGTCTTAAACTTTGCGTCTTCAATGACGTTCGTGTCGGGATTGACCTTGATTTGCAGCTTCATTACGTCGCCGCACTCGGGCGCGCCGACCAGGCCAGTACCCACGTCCGTGGCCGTCTTGTCCATCGATCCCACGTTGCGCGGATTTGTGTAATGATCCAGTACCTTATCGCTGTATGCCATCCTGCAATTCTCCGTTACTGCAAACTTTGTTGCTAAAGTCTCTCGCTCAGTCAGTCTCTCAGTCTCCAGGGTGTCAGCTTTAGCCGAGTGACTTGAGCGACTTCTTAATGTCCCGCCGGTTCGGCAGCCCACTTCACCTTTGTCAGGTCCACGCCTTCCTTAGCCATTTCGTATAACGGCGACAGTTCGCGCAGGCGAGTAACCACATCGATCAATTTGTCAGCAACATAGTCGACTTCTTCCTGCGTGTTGAACCGGCCGAGACCGAACCGAATCGAGCTGTGGGCCAGATCATCTCCTGTGCCGAGTGCCTTCAACACATATGATGGTTCAAGCGTCGCCGAGGTGCATGCCGAGCCGCTGGAAACCGCGACATCGTTGATGCCCATCAGGAGCGACTCGCCTTCGACGTAAGCGAAACTCACGTTCAGATTGTGCGGGAGCCGGTGCTCCATCGAGCCGTTGATGTAAACCTCGTCAAGGCCGGCGAAAATCCGGTCCTTTAAACGGTCGCGCAGCTCGCCCAGACGCTTGATCTCCTGCGACATCTCTTCGCCAGCGATCTGGCACGCTGAGCCGAGTCCCACGATCCCTGGGACGTTCAAGGTTCCCGATCTCATGCCGCGCTCGTGACCGCCGCCGTCGATCTGCGCCGACAACTGCACACGCGGATTCTTGCGACGAACATACAGCGCGCCTACGCCCTTCGGACCATAAATCTTATGGCCGGAGATCGATGCGACGTCGACATTCTGCTTGTTGACGTCGAACGGAATCTTCCCAACTGCCTGCACCGCATCCGTATGGAAGATGACGCCGCGCTCACGACAGAGCTTCCCGATCTCTTCAATTGGCTGAATCACACCGATTTCGTTATTGGCGGTCATGATGGTGACAAGAATCGTCTTGTCGTCCATAGCGCGCTTCAAGTCATCGAGATCGATCAGACCGTCCTTCATCACCGGCAGGTACGTCACGCGATAACCGTACTTCTCCAGCCGCTTGCAGGTATCGAGCACCGCCTTGTGTTCTGTAACGGCGGTGATAATGTGGTTGCCCTTCTCGCGATACATCTCCGCGACGCCCTTAATCGCCAGGTTGTCGCTCTCAGTCGCGCCGGAGGTGAAGATGATTTCTTTCGGACTGGCCCCGATTAGCTTCGCGATCTGCGCGCGCGCAGTTTCGACGCCCTCTTCCGCCGCCCAGCCAAACGCATGATTGCGGCTTGCCGCGTTCCCAAACTTGTCAGTGAAATAAGGAAGCATCGCTTCCAGCACCCGCGGATCGACCGGCGTCGTCGCGTGATAGTCCATGTAAATCGGCAGCTTGATTCCCGACTTCGTATGATTTCCGTTACCACTGACCTGAGCACTCATTTCGATCCTCTTAACGTAAACTGACCAATTCCTGGTTGCCTTGAGTGGATTCGCAGGCACCAGCATCCGCGGCCTGCGCCAACTCGAAAATTGTTACCTTCGACAGAACCTCTTCGATCGCGAGGCTCACCTTCTGCAAGGGTTCTTTTACTGTGCACCGGCTCGTCTGCTCGCAGGCCCCCCTGTGCGTAACGCACGAGGTAATGAAAAGTGGTCCTTCAATCGCCTTGATGACATCGAAAGCCGAGATCGTGCGCGAATCCCGTGCCAGCTTGTACCCGCCGTTGGTACCCTGTAGCGAAATCAGCAGTTTCGCCCGAACCAGCCGTTGCAAGATCTTCGCCAGCAGTTCGGAGGGAATCCCCTGCGCTTCCGCAATTTCTTTCGCGCTGCGCGATCGCTCCGCGTGCTCCGCCAGGTATTTCATGGCGATCAACCCGTAGTCCGCCTTTTTCGTGAGCTTCAGCACGCGAGTATTTTCTGGATGCAAGTGCGACCACTATGGTCGCCAAAATCTGCGACCTTTTTGGTCGCCTATGTAAGTGTAGTCCTCCGGTGGGCGCCGCGCAAGGTGTTTCACCGAGCTGCCAGACAGGGTATTGAACGGCAACTATTTGCTGCTGAATGGGTTAATACAAGTACTACTTTGGTCGCATATGGTGGTGCGCCGCGCTCTCCGGGCTTAATAACTAAGGTCCTTGCTGGATTTGAACGGTTAGCCCGCCTCGGTAGTCTGGTTTCGTGCGCCGACTTCATCCAACCCTGGGAGTTTTGCTTGTACTTTTTGTGCTGGGGGCGGTGGCCCTCGCTCCACAGTTGGGTACGCGCCTGCTCGCGGACACCAACACGCCTCCACCGTCAGCGATCCAAACGGAACGCCACATTGAGCCGACCTACCTAGTGTCGGCCGGTATTGACGGGGAAATTTTTCCCGCCATGGCGAATTATGCCTCGCTCCAGCGTCCCAACGAGCGCGACTTCGGCACCGTAACCGTGACTATCAACAACTCGAGCAATGACATTCTTAATGCCCGCGTTTCCGTACAGGTGGCAGGCTGGAGCGATGCTGAAATCCGCAACGTATCAATGGGCGCGGGAGAGATCCGCAAAATGCTTTTCGCTCCCGTTTTCCTGCCGCGGTTCTATTCCAACCACGAAATCGCGGCTGCCACGGCCGAGATTACGATTACGGATTCGAGCGGTAGAACGCTGCACTCGGAAACCGTTCCGGTGCGCCTTCGTTCGGTCGATGACATGTACTGGGGCGCCGATTTCAAGTTCGCGCCGTTTATCGCGTCGTGGGTCACCCCGCACGATCCGACCGTGGAAAGCGTCCTCACGCGAGCCAAAGAGTTCATGCCCGGCCGCCGTCTGCCAGGCTATGAGCCGCAGAAATCGGCCAATGCACAACGCAATTCTACTGTCGAGCAAGCACGAGCGATCTATCGAGCGCTACAGGAAATCGGCATTTCGTACGTGAAGAGTTCCCTTACATTTGGGCGAAATCCTGGGGTCTCTGAGAGGATTCGTATGCCAGCCGCCTCAATCCAGCAACTCTCAGCCAATTGTATCGATGGAGTAGTGACCTACGCATCGCTGTTCGAAAATCTCGGTATGGACCCGGTAGTGGTTCTGGTCCCGGGACACGCGTATGTGGGCGTGCGCGAATCCGAAGATTTCGATTCCTATCTGTACATAGAAACGGCAATGACCGGGCGGGCTAGTTTTGAATCGGCGGTAAAAGCCGCGACCAGGGGCCTGGCACGCGTTCCGGAGAAGGACATCATCCGCATCCCGATCTCGAAAGCCCGGCTCACGGGTATTTATCCGATGCCGCTCCCCGGACAGGACGTTCACCACATCCCGCCCATTGATGACTCTGCGGATGCGGCCACGGCCGGGCGTTGACGAAATCGCACACTTGACATCCCTTCCCGCCTCGCTAGAATACGCGGAGACTCCGGCATTTAGGACCTTCCTGGGAGTGAAGGTCAGCACCGGATGTATGAATCCAAACCGGCCGCCCTCACCCTCTAACGGAACCTCTCAGAACAGCATGACGCCTCCCGTGTGTAAGCACCCTCGTGTTCAAATCGTGGCGCGCGACGAAGACTGCGAATACGTCGAATGTAAGGAGTGCGGCGAAGTCTTCGAATCGAGCGAGTTCAAGGACATGGCCATCGAAGAGAACACGCCGGCTGAAGACGCCTGACGCCCGCTCAACCCCAGAGCCTTCCACCTGGCACGTGTGCCTGCAATGGTTTGCACACTGCACCGGTTTGCACACGTACTTCGGTAATTGTTCTTTTGCCCATAGACCGTTGTGTGCTCGAAACCGCCCTGCTAGCCTGATTTCGTCCCGCCCCCAGTAAGACCCTCTCAGGAGAACATGGTTTTGGAACGAGTGGCTTTAGTCGTGGACGACTCCGCTGTTATCCGCAACGAGATCGGGCGTTTTCTGAAGAAGAATGGTTACCGTGTTGTGACCGCCGCCAGCGGTCTGGAAGGCTTGGTCCGTCTCGAAGAATTTTCGCCGTACCTGATCATCACCGGCCTCATGATTCCCAAAATCAATGGCAGCGAGTTCATCCGCGAGATCCGCCATCGCTCGCGCAACCAGGACGTCACAATCATCGCGATCGCTGGCCTCCGTGGCCGGAATGTGCCGAGCCCCAAAGCGGGCGCAGACCACGTCATTTTCAAAGGCGTTGACCTGGTGGAGCAGCTGCAACTCGCGCTGAATATCAAAGCGACTAAGGCGCGTTCGCCGCGATCCGCGACGTTGCGCTTTCGCGCAGCCGGCGAATAGAACTACGTTTGTAACCCGTCGAGGATCTCCTTCGCAGCGCGATGTCCGCTTGCGATTGCTCCGTCGACGGTGCCTTGCCTGCCATTGAATTCGGTGGCTTCTCCGGCGAAGAACAGCGTGCCCTGCAATGGCCTGGCCAATTCTCGCGCCGCATCGATTCCGCCCACGCAGGTATAGCTGTACGCACCAAGGCTGAACGGATCCTTCTGCCAGTTGTGGAAGTGACCTTCCGTCGTCATTTTCCGCACCTCGTTTACAGAAACGTGCAACAGTTCCGCCACGGCGGAGCCTGCACAGTCGACGATCTCTTCGCCGGTTTTATGCGTCAGGGCCAGCCCGTGTGGGCCTCCTGACCAGCCGACTAACATCGGCAGTGCGTGCGGCATGGTGCTCCACCACGTGGGAAAATCACGGTTATCCGAGTGCAGGAAGCTCAAATTATCTAGTCGCTTATCTCCGACCTGAATGTCTTTCCAGAATCGTTCGCGAAACCGCAATACCACTCGGACTACTGCGCCCATCTCGAGGCGCATGCCTGCTTTTTGTTTGGTCGAAAGCTTCGGATCGAAGTTCACAGCGCCGCTTTGCAATAAGGGAAGGGGAAGTGTGATCACGGCGCGCGGCGCGCGAAATAGTCTCTCCCCAGCTTCGATCTCGACCGTTCCACTGCCCCAGCGTACCGAGTGCACTTTCCAGCACATTGGGATCCTAAGCTTAGAATTCCACGTGGACAAGTTGTCGC